>ERZ650311.812-NODE-812-length-17591-cov-32.963047_pt1 | contig 17591 bp, 13 predicted proteins | sample MGYA00376247_ERZ650311 | MGnify/ENA primary metagenome ERZ650311 (study PRJEB26733, sample SAMN07839324) | wastewater metagenome | biome: small river; feature: stream; material: water | place: USA: North Carolina | collected 2016-07-28 ... | reverse complement strand
GGGCTCGGTGAACCGACCCGATGTCATACATCACCGAGTCGACGAGCTCGGGGGTGAGCTTTCCATCGGGAGTCGGCACGGTGTGGATCTTGAGACCGGCCATCTTCTCTGGCGCTCCGCCCTCATCCGCGTTGATGTGAGCCGACTCGGCCGCAATCACGGCCTCCCACCGCTGCATGCAGGCCTGAAGGGCGACCACGTTAGCCCCGGTTCCGTTGAACACCGGAAACGCCAGCGCCTGCGAACCAAACTCGGCTTGCACCATCGCGTCGAGACGTGCGGTGACCGAATCCTCGCCATAGGCAATCTCGTGCCCGTCGTTCACCGACGCGATGGCCGCCATGATCTCGGGATGCACTCCGGCATAGTTGTCGCTGGCGAATCCGCGCCAGATTTTGCGTTCGGTCATGCTGTGATTCCTGCCGTTGCTGCGATCTCGGGGGCTAGTTTTTTGCGAAGCGCTTCATAGAACACGTTGAGTGGGAACTCGTCAGGCATCACCAGGTCGACCATCTCGCGCAGTTCACCGGTGACCGGCAAGTGGTCGACGCCCTTCGCCCAGGCCGAACCGGGATGCGGCTCGACCAGCCCAGACACGAACTCGTATGACGAAAGCCAGTGAGCCAGTCGGCTGCGGTCGATGCCCGTGCGATAGAGGTCTTCGACCTGCTCGCAGAGTTCGACCATCGACGAGTTGAGGTGCTCCCAGTCGAGCGAGAGCTGATTGTCGGTCCAATGCAAGACACCGTTCTTGTGCAGCCAGGCGAAGATGATCTGCCCACCGAGGCCGTCGTAGTTTCGCACGCGGTCGCCGGTGATCGGAAAACGGAACAGGCGATCGAACAAAATCGCCAGTCTCACGAATCGCGCCAGATAGACTCCCTGCTCCTCGAGTTTCTGGGTCTCGCGGAAGGTCGTGAGGTCGCAGCGCAGTTCTTCGAGCGCATACATCCAGAACGGCATCCTCTGTTTGATCATGAACGGGTCGAACGGCAGGTCACCGTGACTGTGGGCGCGGTCGTGCACGAGATCCCAGAGCATGTAAGTTTCTTGCGTCACGTGCTGGTCGGCCAGCAGGTATTCGGCATCGGCCGGCAGAGCGAGCTTCAATAACTCGGATGCGGCTGCCGTGATGCGTCGGAAGCGTGCCGCCTCGCGGTCGCAGAAGATACCGCCCCAATAGAACTTGGCGAGCTCGCGGGTGGCCACGGTCTCGGGGAACAGCACCGCCGAGTTGGTGTCATAACCCTTGGTGAAGGCCACGAACTCGATCGGCACAAACGCCGGGTTGTTGTATTGCTTGGCTTCAAGCTCGGCGATCCAGTTTGGCCACGCGGTGCGGGTGACGACCGCCTCGAAGTTGCGGTTCGGGTTTCCGTTTTGCGTATACATCGGAAACACGGCGAGGTTTTCGAGCCCGTCGCGACGGTGCAGGTCGGGGCGGAACAACAGCAACGAGTCGAGAAAGTCTGGCACACCGAATCCGTTGGCCTGCCACTTTTCGATGTCACGGATGGTCGCCTCGAGCTGCTCGCTCTGATGCTCGAACCGCGGGCTCAGGTTGCGAATCGCCTCGATCATCTGGTTGCTGAGTTTCAGGGCCGAAACCTTCGCTTCGTCGCCTAGTTCGGGGTCGATCGAGCCGTCTTTGAGTTGCAGCTCGCGCATGCCCTCGACCGCTTCGACGAGTGAGAGCCAGTTGGCATCGGTGGCAGTCCAGGCGGCTGCCTGCCCATCGCCCGAACCGTCGGCGGTCGCGGCGACCCAGGTCACGAGGTTGCGCCACAGGGTCAGGTGGTCGAGGTCGCCGATCGAGTCGTCGCCAAAAATGTCGGAATCGGCGCAAATCACAACGCGGCCTCGTCCATGCGTTTGAACCACGAGCAGCGGTGCATTCGCTGGGGATGCGCTGCCGCTGGTTGCCGCAACCACGAAGGTTCGATCGGCCACCGACTCAGAAACCTCGAGGGCTCCGGCTCGATAGAAGCACGCCTGTCCGACTCCGGCCACGAGGTTGTGGCGAGTCGACGGCATCAGGTCGCCGAGCACCCAGGTGGCAACATCCTTGTAGTTTGAATGCGCGTCTTGCGCGGTGACGTTGAGCACCTTGATGCCAAACCGCTCGGCGATCGCAGCGGCCGAGTTGCCATATTTCAACTGCTCGGTTTCGGCAAACAGCACCAGCCCGCCGCCGGCTTCGACCCAGGCGACTAGGGCATCGATTTCTTCGGGTTGATAACTGGGATTCCCGACTCCAGTGGTGGCCTCAAACTCATCGTTTGACGCGTGCAGGCTGACGAACACCTTGGATGCTGACAACGCGTTTGTGATCGAACCAGTTTGGTGAACGTCGACGTCGAATCCGTCGGTCACCAGGGCCGTGGCGGCCTTTACATAGCCGGCATCCGAAGGGTTTGCCGGGTTGATTTGCTCCGCAACCTCAGGTCTTGTGGACCAAGCTGGGCGGTGCGACTCATCGAATGTTACTCGGGCGAGCATTCGTACCTCCTTGTACGTTTCCAGCCTAACAAGCGGGCAAGCTCGTTGCCGAAACCCTCGACTCTGGCTTGCCAGAATGTGATTTGCCACTCGGTTAGGCTGACACTTATGTCACGAAAAGGACTGCTTCTCTTTCTCGCCTGCGGAATCGTCTGGGGCATCCCCTACTTCTTCATCAAGATCGCCGTCGAAGACTTCAGCGCACCGACCATCATCCTCGCTCGCACCGCGATCGGTGCTTTGGTGCTTGTGCCGCTTGCTCTGAAACGCAAGGCGTTCATCCCTGCTTTGAAAAAGTGGCGAGTTGTTTTGCTTTTCGCGCTCTTCGAAATGATCGGCCCCTGGTGGCTGATCAACACCGCCGAGGATGGGCACATTAACTCGGGGCTAGCCGGGCTCTTGATTGCCACTGTGCCGTTTTTGGCCATGGCGATCGGCTACTTCTATCTCGGTGACAAGACTGCCGCCCATCCGAAGAACATTCTCGGTTTGATTCTGGGATTCGCCGGCATCGTGTTGCTCGTCGGCATCGATGCCCTGACGCACGACCTTGAGGTGCTCTGGGTTGGGGCGGTGATTTTGGCAGCGGTTGGCTATGCCATCGCGCCGGCCGTAACCGCCAAGAAAGCGCCTGACGTCGAAATGGTTGGCATCCTGTCGCTCTCGATGGCAGTGACTGCCGTGTTCTATCTGGTGCCGGCAATCCTGAACCCGCTTGCACCGGGCGTGACCACTCCCGGCATCAACTCGTGGATTTCTCTCGCAATTCTGGGAGCAATCTGTTCGGCCCTAGCGTTCGTGCTCTTCTTCGCACTGATTCGCGAAGTGAGCTACAGCCGCAGCACGCTGATCACCTATGCCAACACCGCGGTGGCTATTCTGCTCGGCGTCTTCTTTGGCAACGAGCCGTTCACCATCGGCATGGCCGTGGGTTTGCCGCTGGTGGCAGCCGGCTCTTACTTCGCGAGCCGCCGCCACACTTAGCCTGGGTCAGGTCAGGCACAGGCACGGCCCCGGTAAAGCTTGGCACTACCCGCGCACGAATCGCTATGCCAGCGAGCGCAGTCGAGTTAGCTGACCCGGCTCACCTGATGCGGCCAGCGCCGAGACTTCGGCAGCCCGAACACGATCGAAGTCTCGATCGAACAGCAAAACCCAAGGGTCATCGGCTTCGTCGATCCAGCCATCATCGGAGTCGAGCAGTTGCACCAAGGCTTGCTCGGTCGACAAGGATGACGGCACAAACCGGTCGACGGCGTCAAGCCCTCTGGCCTCGACCAGAACCGACTCTATGTCGGTCAAGACTACGACCACATCGGCCACTCCAGCCTCTCGAACGGCGCTAATGGCCTCGGCAACGCCACCAGACTCTGCGACTCGGATTGCAGCAATAACTATTTGGTTGTTGAACATTTCGTTCACCCACTTTCTCCGCCACCTTGGCGGGCTGTGGTTAACCTATGGCTTTTTTTGAAAGTTCGTTTAAGGGGTGTGGATAACTTTCTCGACAAAAGAAGAACCCGCTCTCTCGAGCGGGTTCTTCACAAGTTTTGGCTGATTCGGCGGTGCCGCTTCATCCTTGGGTTTATTACTTCTTGCCCTTTTTCTTGGCCTTGACAGACTTCTTCAGAACGATGGCCTGGCCAACATAAACCTGTGCTCCCTTGACGACCATGGTCGGCGAGCCGTAAAGCTCGTAACCGGCGTCTAGGTGATCGCTGACGCGCTGGCAGAAGTTGCCGTCGTCGATGCCCGAGAGGAACTTGTAGCGCTTCTCGGTGCTGATGGCTGGCTTTGCAGGCGCTTTTGGAGCGGCCTTGGCTGCTGGCTTGGCGGCAGCCTTAGGTGCAGCCTTGGCAGCCGGACGCTTTGCAGCCGGCTTGGCCGGTGCGACTGGCTTGGCCGGGACCTTAGGCGCGACCTTAGCTGCTGGCTTAGCAACAGCCTTAGGTGCGGCTTTGGCGACAGTGGTTTTTGGTGCAGCCTTGGCTGCTGGTTTTGCGGCAGCGCGTGCCGGTGCTTTGCGTGGTGTGCTCATGCTTCAAGTGTCGCAAAGTTTGCCCCGAAGACAACCTGAGTTCATAAACATTTCAAAAGGTAAACAAAACTCCCACCATCCGAAGAGAAGTGGGAGTCTTGTTCAGCTATCTACCGATTAGGCCTTGCGGCGCTTCAATAGGTAAGCACCCATCGAGGCGAGCACCAAACCGAACAGAATCGCATAGAGCGAGTTCGATCCGGTTGCTGCCAGTTCGCTGTCGGTCTTTTCAACCTCAGAAGGGTCTCCGGCAATGGTCACGTTGTAGGTGAAGGTGACGAACGTTGTCGGATCGCCAACCTTTGCAGCCTTGAATACGAAGCTATCGGTTCCCTTGTAGCCCTTGTTTGGCGTGTAGGTGATCTGTCCGGTGGCAGGGTCAACCGTCACGGTTCCATTCTTGGGCTGCTCAACGATTTCGGTGGTGAGCGGGTCAATCGCCGGGGCAGTTGGGTCGACCGTGGTTGGGTCAATCGTCACTGGTTCGTCAACGTTGAGTTCATCATCCTTGACCACCTCTTCAGGCTCAACCGGTGGGGCTGGGTTGATGGTGATGGTCACAACCGCGGTGTCGCAAACGGTGGCATCCTCAACCGAGCAAACCTCATAAGTAAAGGTGTCGGTGCCCGAGTAACCATCGGCCGGTGTATAAGTCGCCTTGCCAGTGGTTGGGTCGATAGTGACCGAACCGTGCGCAGGGTCAACTGTGACTTCAACCGATGCAGGGTCAAGAGTTCCGTTGGTGGCAGAGTCGTTGACCAACAGATCGACCTCTACTGCCGTGTTCAGCTCGGTGGTCTTCGAGTCATCGGTTGCGGCAACGGTGATTGCCGGCGCAGTCGGGTTGATGGTGATAGTCGCAACAGCAGTGTCGCAAACGGTGACATCCTCAACCGAACACACCTTGTATGTGAATACATCGGTTCCTGTGTAGCCAGAAGCCGGAGTGTAGGTCGCCTTGCCGGTAGCCGGGTCAATGGTCACCGAACCATGAGCAGGTGCAACCGTAACGTTCACCGAAGCAGGGGCTAGAGTGCCATTTGCGGCCGAGTCGTTGTCAAGCAAGTCAACATCAACCGGAGTATCAATGTCGGTCGTTTCGGCGTCATCCACGGCATCGACAGAAATGACAGGTGCAGCCGGGTTGATGGTCACGGTGACCTCGGCTGTGTCACAGTTCTGTGGACTACCGGTGTCACAAACCGCGTAGGTGAATGTATCGGTACCGGTGTAGCCAGAAGCCGGGGTGTAGGTGATCTTTCCAGTGGTTGGATCGATAGTCACCGAACCGTGCGAAGGCTGCACAGTCAAGACAACGGATGCTGGGTCGAGCGAGTTGCTGCCCACGGTGTCGTTGCCAAGAACATCGATCTCAACCGGAGTGTCAACATCCGTGCTGTCAGCGTCATCGACGGCAGTCGGTGGAGTCAACGCCGGGTCGATGGTGATGGTCGCAACAGCGGTGTCACACTTTGTGGCATCCTCTACCGAGCAAACCTCATAAGTAAAGGTGTCGGTTCCGGTGTAGCCAGAGGCAGGAGTGTAGGTCGCCTTGCCAGTAGCCGGGTCGATAGTCACCGAACCGTGCGAAGGAGCAACGGTAACGTTCACCGAAGCAGGATCCAAGGTTCCGTTCGAGGCCGAGTCATTCAACAAGAGGTCAACCTCAACAGGCGTGTCGACATCTGTGGTCTTTGCATCATCGGTTGCGGCAACGGTGATTACCGGAGCGCTCACGGTCACGTTTAGAACCCCCGCGCTGTAGTCGGAGTTGTAGTGGAACGACGATCCCGAGAAGTCGTAGATGATTCCACCGATGGCAGCACTTCCAACACCGATAGCCTTGGCGGTCACGGTGACGGTGATTGGGTCACCACCCGCCTTGCCCGTGCTCAAGCAATCCCAGGTTGAAACGTCGACGCCGGCGGGATCCCACGAACATCCGTCGTAATAGAAGTTCGAGACCGATCCACCAACCGCATAGCTGCCGACGACGCTTGTGATTTCGAAGATGCCCGAGTTGAGAATCGGAGCGGTGACGATCTGCTCGTATCCCTGAGTCGCGGTGGCACCAGTGAGCACATACTGCACGGTGGACCCGAGGGTTACAGACGTCGGGCCACTGACACCATCGACGACGTTACGGTTCTGCGAGATCAGGTGCTCGACATAAACGAGCTTCGTGCCGGTGGTTGCGGTGGCCGAGCCGCCATCTTGAACGTCTACCTTGTAGAGGCGCGAGGTGTCGTAAGCGCTGGCGTTGCGAGCTACAGTGACGGTCCACCAGAAGGAGTGACAGCTGTTCGCGGCAACGGTGCCGATGGTCTTTGACGCGTTGCCATCGAGCGAGATGTAACTGTTGGCCGATGTCCAGGTCCAAACGGCTACGACATCGGTGGCATCCGTGTCACTCGAGGTGTTACAGACTTTGAACTCTTGGGGGAAAGATTCCGGGCCGTCGGTGACGTCGTTGCTGTCTAGACCAATAACGTTCCAGCCGGTGTTGGCCACGGTTAGTGATACTGGCGCAGCGCTGGCAACCTGAGCGACTCCGAAGAAACTGGCAAGAAGTGAAAGAAGCACTCCAATAGCAAAGATTGGGCTTGTCTTCATGCCCTTTGCGCGATGTTTTGCCATGATTGCAACTCTTTTCTAGATTTTTGATTCTGCAACAACGACCGAATCGTTCTGTTCAATAGTAGCGATGCGGCCACCCCGAGTGGGTCTTGAGTTTTTCGAATAAATAACTCGCCTTGGCTCTACCACGCGGGGCTAAACTCTGGCGTGTGAAGCAAAACGCGACTCTTCGTCGAGCACTGGGGTTCATCCTGGTGCTATCTGGGCTTGCCGTGGCTATAACAGCGTTGTTTGGCGAGACGATCGAGTCCCAAGTTGCGGCAACAACCCAGACTTCAAAGGCGGGTGAGTTGCAAGATCAGTTCGCTAGGGCTGGCGATGGAGGGGGCTCGTCAAGCGATGACAAGTTGGACGTCGGCGAGACCTTCGCGATCTTGTATGCGCCGCGGCTCGGTGAAGACTTTCGACGCCCGATCGCACAGGGAACTTCAGTTGAGAAGGTGCTGAACACCGTTGGCATCGGCCACTACTCGACCACCGCCATGCCCGGCGAAGACGGCAACGTGGCACTTGCCTCGCATCGAACAACCCACGGTGGTGCGTTTAACCATATCGACCAGTTTCAGCTCGGTGATCACATCGTGGTCGAAACGGCCGCAGGTTGGTTTGTCTACGAAGTTGTCGATTCGGTCACTGTGAAAGCAAGTGACCTTTGGGTCATCGGGGCTAACCCTCTCGACCGCCCAGAAACCAAGTGGTTGACGCTGACAACCTGCACCCCGAGATATACGAGCGACAAGAGACTCGCGGTTTGGGCGAAACAGGTGAGGCAGATAGACCGAGCCGACGGCCCGCCGTCGATCATCGCGCACCTCGTCGAAAACGCAGGTTAGCAGGGCGCGGGGTGCGCGAAACGCCATACTTTGCGAGTGATCCCGAACTAAGCAGTTAGCGAGTGGCCCCAAACAAAGCAGTTAGCGGGCGGAGGCGAACGCCTGAACCTCGGCCGCGAATGCGTTGCCGACCGCGAGCGAGCGTTGGCGGTACGCATCCCAGTTGGCGACGGTGAGTGACTTTTGGTGGTCGACTCCCCCGGCGAGCTTTTCGAACTCGCGCGCGTAGGTTGCGAACCACGAGAACATTGCGGCGGCACCGACCTCGATGTGGAACTGCATGCCCCACGCCTTTGGCCCGACCTTGAAAGCCTGCTTGATGTCGCCGGTCACTCCGAACAGCTCGGCCCCGGTTGGCAAATCAAAAGTGTCGTAGTGAAAGTGAAAGACCGAGGGGCTGTCGCCGAGTGCCGCCATCACGGCGTCAGACTTGGCAGCCGCGTTCATCTCAACCTTGGTCCAACCGACCTCGGGTGTGGCCGATTTGTAAACCTCTGCGCCGGCAGCTGAGGCTAGCAGCTGCGAGCCAAAACAGATTCCGAGCAGCGGAACCTCGAGCTCGAGAGCGCGCTCGAAGATGCGACGTTCGATCGGCATCCAGGCGTGCTGCGACTCTTCCATCACACCGGCAATCGCACCGAGCGAGATCACGCCGTCGAACGCTTCGACCGGTTCGGTCGGTGCGGGCTGGTTTTCAACATCCCAGGGAACCACGTCGATTCCCGCCTGCATCAGCGGCAGCGCGAGTTCGTTCAGGTGGTCGTCGAGGTTGTGTTGAATGACGAGGATGCGGGGTGTGCGAGTCATGAGTTCAGCCTAAATCAAGCACCAGGGGCCAACCACTAAAACAAGCGCGAGTGCTTGGTTTCGAGGCCGCGCAACTGGTCGTAGTCGAGCACGAGACACTCGATGCCGCGATCCTCGGCCAGAGTTCGCGCCTGAGGCTTGATCTCTTGAGCGGCGAAAACTCCGCGCACGGGAGCGAGGTGCGGATCACGGTTGAGCAACTCGAGGTAGCGGGTCAGCTGCTCGACGCCGTCGATTTCGCCGCGACGCTTGATTTCGATCGCGACGGTTTGGCCGGCGGCATCCTTGCAAAGAATGTCGACTGGCCCGATCGCGGTCATATATTCACGGCGGATGAGCGTCGCACCCTCCTCGAACACCTGAAGCTGCTCGGCCAGCAACTCCTGCAGATGTGCTTCGACACCGTCTTTTTGCAAGCCGGGTTCTTCACCGAGGTGATGCTCGATCTCGCTCACGACCTCGTGAATCGAGATGAACAAGATGTCGGCGGTTTTCGCCTGCGACACTCGCCACACCTCGACGACCCCCAACGCAGCCTGGTCTTCGTCGGGTTCTTGCACGGTCACGGTGCATGGCGGGTTCATCCAGTTGAGTGGTTTGTAAGAGCCGGAGTCGCTGTGCACCAGAACCGAACCGTCACCCTTGAGCATCAGCAAACGATTGGCCAAAGGCAGATGCGCGGTCAGTCGACCGGCATAGTCAACGGTGCATCTGGCAATGACGAGGCGCATGAGAAGTCAGTGAGTTAGTTCTTGCCAACCTGCTTGGCGACGATTTTCTCGAGTGTCTCCATGCGGTCGATCAGGTGAGTGAGGGCTTTGTCTTGGTCGGTCAGGTGCGACTGAATCTCTTTTGCCTCTTCGAGAATCGCGCCGGCATCTTCATAGGTGGCGATGGCTCTGCGTTCGGCATCCTTGGCTTGCAGGTTTTGTCCAACGATGATGATTGGCAGCAACACCAACTGCAAGAAGGTCTGCGCAACCCAACTGATGATGATCAGAGTGTTGCCGCTAGCCAGCGCTGCGGGCAGACTCACCAGAGTCAGGGCGAAAAACGCATATGCCGCCCACATGGTGCCAACACCTTTGGTGATGAGCAACCCGATGCGTTCGTTGAGACCGATTTTGTCGGCCGATGGCTTCTGCGCTGGATGCTCATCCTTGCGAGCCTTGGCCCGAGGATGCTGCTCGTAGTTATAGCTCGGCTTAGACACGTTCGACTACTTCGAGTTCTCGGTGTAGCGAACCTCGACCTTGGTTGTCGGCGGCATCGCGACGACGTTTTTCACGCTTACCTCGTCGACCTCACGACCGAGCATCTCTTCGACCCGCTGTTTGAGCGTGCCATCGCCGATGTTGGTGCCGTCAAGAGTTAGCGAGAGCTTTCGAATGCGCTTGCGAATCAGCAGGTTCGGGTGATCGATCACGAACATCGCAAGCACGAGCATGCTGGCATAGATTGACTTTTCGACCAGCGAATAACCGGGCAGACCAAGGATGAGGCCGACGCTGAGTCCAACGAGCAGGTAGGCCATCTCGACCCAACCTGCTTCGTCCGAGCGAAGACGGATGATCGAAATCACAGCGAAGAGTGCAAAGCCAACGCCCAGCGAGAGAGTGAACGAGGCGAGCGCGCCGGCGAGCGCAAAGAGCGTGACGTTGATCATGGCGATTGCCACGAGCATTTCTCGGTTGTGGTGCCTGCGGTAATAAAAGAAGTACGAGAGCAGCACGACCGATGCAAGGTCGAGAATCAAACTTAGGAAGAACGACGGGTAGTCAATAGAGGTCACAAAGTTAGACTAATAGCAATGAAGCAAAGAGGCATGCGCACCCTGTGGTCGATATTGCTCGCACTGGGATTGGTGGCGAGCACTCTCAGTGCGTCTCCGGCAAACGCAGCCCAAGCTCTAGGCGACTTCTACAACTCCACCAACGTTCACGAGGTCTATCTCACTATCGATGCGGCGTCAGTCGACAACCTGAACAAGACTCCTAAGGACTACACCGCAGCGAGGGTCGAATTCAAGACCGCAAACGGCTCGTCGAGCGGGCAGATCAGCATCGGACTTCGCTTGAAAGGTTCGACCTCACTCGAAAAACTCTCGGGTCGACCGTCCTTCAAGCTCAAGTTCAACTGGAAAGACCTAAAGGGAAACCGTTTCTTGGGGCTCAAAGCCATGACGCTGAATGCACTAACTCAAGACACATCGATGATTCACGAGGCGGCCGCCTATCGTCTGTTCAACGCGATGGGCATTCCGGCGAGCAAGACCGGATACGCCAAAGTCTTTATCAATGGCACACTCAAGGGTTTTTATTTGAATGTCGAAACTCCCGACGACATATTTTTGAGCAAACGATTCGCCGACCCCACCCAGCATCTTTATGAGGCTCAGGCTTTCAAAGACCTGATGTTTGGCAACGACTCGGGTGGCGAGACCACGGGACGATTCACCGTGGACGAGGGTTGGAAGACCACACCGAACAAGCTCGACCTGAAGAAGCTCATCGAAGTTGCCAACATCAACAGCCCGGCAGCGTGGTGGACCGCGATGAATAAATACACCAACCGCAGCCTGCTCATCAAGCAGTTCGCGGTCGAAAACTTCATTGGCCACTGGGACTCCTATTCGGGCCCGATCATCAACAACCACTTCTGGCGCAGCAACGACAAGGGCGTCTTCACGATGATTCCTTGGGGCGTCGACCAAACCTTCGGCGAAAACCGCCAGACGCCAGCGCTCGGTGACGACTACTTCTTTGCCATGGATGCCCCCGAGGTCGGCTATCCCTGGGTAATGCAGTCGCACAAGAAACCAGCCATTCCTCGTGGTCTTTTGTTTCAGCGTTGCCTAAGTTACAAACCTTGCAAGACCGAATACCTGACCAACCTCAAGCTGGTTTCGGCAAAGGCAACCAGCAGCAACCTGGTCGGCTTCATGACAAACACCGCAAAGCTGGTCGCGCCGTTCAGCAGCGATAACGCAAAGCTCGAGCAGACTCGTTCGATCAACTGGCTCAAGACGCAACAAACCAAAGTGACCGCCCTAATGAAGAAGTACGGCATCAAGTGAGCAAGGCGCGGGGGCGCATCCGTGTTGTTTTTTTGGTTTTCTATTACGAGGCCTGGGATGCACTTGCCGACGTTCACCGTTTGATGCTCGAGTCTGACGACTTCGAGCCGATTGTTGTCACGATTCCACGAAAACTGACCGGAGACACCGACTTCGGCAACGAACAAGCCGTGAGTGACTTCTTCACCAACCTCGACATCGAGCATGTGCGGCTCGACTTCGAAGACTCTTACCGTGGGCTAGCCGAGCTCAAGAAGCTCGCACCCGACTACCTGTTTCTGAACTATCCATGGCAAAAGAACTACCAGCCGGCCTACAAGATCGAAAGCCTCATCGCGTTCACTCGAGTTTGCTACGTGCCTTATTTCTCGCTGCCTCTGGTGAACGAGCCAGGCATTCGCGGGGTGGCGCCGCACCTGTTTCGTCAGACCACGCACCGACTCGCACACCTGTTGTTCTTGCAAGACCGTTCGGTGCGCGATGCCTTCGAGCACACCGAGCGCGGTGCACACCACGCTCATTTCACCGGCACCCCGAAGGTCGATGCGCTCATCGAAAAGATGTCGAACACGCATCCCTACTGGCCGCTCGGCACCGAGTCGAAGCACTTCAAGGTGCTCTGGGCGCCGCATCACAGCTTCGGCGAGGCGTGGCTCAACTTCGGCGTTTTCGACTCGATGCACCGGCAGATGCTTGAGTTCGCGCGGGTTCACGACGACATCGAGTTCGTGCTGCGCCCGCATCCGTATATGTTTGGAACCTTGGTCGGTCAGGGCTACATGTCGGCAGAAGAGCTAGCGGCTTGGCGTTCGGCCTGGGATGCGTTGCCAAACACCGCCACCGACGAGCACAGCGAGTATGCCGCGCTCATGTTGGCTGCCGACCTGATGTTCACCGATGGCATCTCGTTTATCGCGGAGTACCCGCTGGTCACCAAGCGGCCCGCTATCTATTGGGAGAAGCAGGGCCACTGGGAGTTCAACCCGCTTGGTGAGTTAGCCGCAGCGACCACGGTTCGCGTGCACGACTTTCACGGGTTCGAGGTTGCGCTGCAACAGGCCATCGAGTGGGGTTTGCCCAGCCGAAAGACCGAGATCGAGCAGCTGTTTAGCGCTGCGGTTCCTTATCCTGGGCAATCGGCTCAGCGGATTCTGTCGGTTCTTCGATCCGATGCTCGCGCCCTGCTCTGAGCACGGCCGGGGCTAGAACGACAAGCACTCCAGCGGCAATGAGTCCGCCCGTGAGCAACGCCGGTCTTACGCCGAACGCGTCGATTGCTCGTCCCGCTATCACCATTCCCAGCACACTGCCGGTGGTGATCACGGCACCGATTGCCGCGTTGACTCGTCCAAGCATCGCTTGGGGAGCTCGAGACATAACGATGCCGATGGCATAAGCGTTTAGGCCAGAGTTTCCGAAACCGGCGAGCAACGAAAGCACCATAAGGTAGCCCCAGTGCGGAGCCAGCGACATCGAGGTTACGCACAAAGTAAGCAGAGCGATGCTCGCGACGACTGCAGCCCCGTGAAAACGCGGCTTTAGCTTGACGGCCGCGGTGATGACCGCACCCAGAATGCTGCCACCGGCAAAAAGGGCTCCGATGATTCCATAAATCAACTCATCGGCACCGAGTTCATCTTGGGCGAGGAAAATTTCGCCAACGTTGACCGAGGCAAGAGCGATGATTAGCACTCCCAGCAAAATCACAATTGCACGGATGAGCGGGTCACCGAACGCAAACTTCATGCCTTCGAGAGCGCTCATCTTTTCGCCCTTTTCGTGTGCGACGGGCTTGCGGTTCACGCCGAGCATCAACACAGTCAAGGCCAGCAGCCAGAAGCTAATTGCGTCGATGATGAACGGCCAAAAGTATCCGGTGGTTTTCACGAGGATGCCACCGAGTGCCGGGGCGAACAGCATGCCCACCGAGCTGGATGACTGCATCAAGCCGTTGACTCGGGGAAGGTCATCCTTGTTTGAAATGGTCACGATCGCAGCTTGGAATGCGGGGCCGACCGGCGCCCCGGCAGTTGCTGTGATGATCAGGGCTATCGGAGTCCACCAGAGCGGCAGGTCGAAAGCCAGTGTCATCGAGCTGAGACCCATGATGCTCAGGAGCGGGATTAGCACGGTCAGAGTCGAGAACTTGTCGGCAATCCATCCGGAGATGGGTGACAGCAAAATCACGGGCACGGCGAAGGCGAGAGCGTAATAGCTGACTCCGATCGCACCGATTTCGTCTTTGTCTCGCAACATAACTGCGAACGTAGTTAGCGAGCTGCCCAGCCATGAGAGCGCTCCCGCTACCGAGAGCACGCTAAGTTTGCGCCATTGAGTCTGCATGTTTGACCCTTAGTTTTCGCTCGGGGTCTGCGAAGGAGTTGGCTTAGGGCCTTCGGTGATCTTGATGGCTCCCTCGGGTGCAACCGGCATTAACTCGACCCAAGTGTTGCCGCGAGCAAGTTCAACGATCGCGCCGTCGGCGGTAGTCAAAACAATCGGTGCCGTTTGGCTGGCCTTCGACCAGGTTGCCTCGATGTATTTGCCGCCGGTGAAAACCCATGCCTTGCCCGAGTCGACCATCACGGTCTTAGGGACATAGCCGTATTTGCGATCGATTCGCACCTGCAGCACGACGACGTTCTTGGCTGTGATTGGCTTGCCGTCGACGATGTCGGTGTGAGGCTGCCCATCTTGGATGCGCTGCCAGCGAGCGCCGTCGGCGGTCGGTTGCCACTCGGCTCGGGCACTCGGATAGTCGATTCGCACGAGCTCAACGGGAGTTCCGGTCAATGCAGCCGTCGCCTTCAAGGCATCCGGTGAGAAGGTGAACATCGCCTGAGGCGGTGCGAGGTCTAGGTGCGCCTGTTGAAGTTTGTTCACGTTTACGATCACGTTGTGTGGGGCTTCTCGGTCTGAGGCTCGAGAGAACGTGCCTTTGCCCTGTTCTTCGGTTTCGTTGGCGTTGAAGACGTTGGTGGCTTGCATCATCTTGACGAACTTGAGTTGCCCACCCGAATAACAGACGATGCCGCCGAAGGGGCTGATGATGTCGGGGTCCATCGGTCGAATCGAGCGAACCGGACCGACTTGCTCTGGCATCCGGGAGTGCCATACGGCAACGAGTCTGGTTAGACCACCCTCGACCATCTCGTCGAACACGATGTCGGTTTGGTTTAGGTTGACCTGAGGACGGGCGACGCCGAGGTTGTCGATCTTGCAGGCGACCGACGGGCCGTCTAGTGCGGGGTTGGTGCCGGCTTCATACTTGGCTCCGGTCAAGGGCGCATAAACATAACTTTTGGGTGTGACCGTCGGAGTTGGGTTCGCTTCGGGCGTTGGTGCACATCCGGTGAGAATCAGGGATGCCGCTACAGCTAGGGACACTGCGATGTGACGGTGCTTCATGTTGGCAGTCTATGGTTCGAACCTGAGTTTGTCGGGGTTGTCGGGTTTAGACACTCAGGAAGTCTCGCGCGACCTCAGTATTTGAGCACCCAGGTCAAGGTGATTATGGGGAGGCCGAGGTATGGCTTGGTTTTGAGGGTGACGGTGCAGCTCGGCTTAGAGCGCACGGTCACGTAAGTGTTGCTTCCGACAACGCTCAGCGAGCATTTTCCGGCCGTCGTCCAAACGGTGCCAATGCCAAGGTTTGTCTTCGGAGTTCCCTGACGCGCAATCAGCCACTTTTTATTTCCGACGGTATAGGTTCCTGGCGGTGCGAATGCACCTTCTATCTTGTTGACCCCGGTGCTAAGTTGCACCGTGTGGGTGGTTGCCGCGTAGTTCCAAGTTGAGTCCTGTGCGGCCGAGAAAGACACCAAGCAAAGCCCTATCGGCGATTTGGCATAGAGAATCTTGCCTACGCGTTTGCAGTTTCCGACAATTTTGCTGGGAATCTGGCTCATTTCGATTGAGCCGCCGTTGGGCAACTTGCCCTTGTAATCAACGTTTCGAGTTAGCGGCTTGATGGTGTCGCCACGTTCTGTGGTGAAGCTCATCGACGCGGATGCTGCATCCCAGGTGCCGTCGGTTGGAACGTCAACTGTGACAGTGCACTCACCGTTAGCGATGGTTGGCGTGACTTCGAATCCCGATGTGTTCGTGCAGTCGCCGATGACGGTGAGTGTCGCTGGAGCCTTCGAGCGAGACGTGAACTGGATTGTCGCCGTTTTGCCGAACTTGAGGCTTTCGATTGGCGTGAGCGAAACCTGACCGCTGACTCCGCCGTTCAGAATCTCGAAATAGTCGATGCTAGCTGCCCAAGATCCGGCGGCAGCTGCCCGTGCAGAGATTCGGCAGTGTCCGAGTTGTTTGATGGTGAGCACGCCGGTGCCAAAGACGACGGAGCAGTTCTCTTCACCGTTTATTACCTGGTAGGTGACACCACCTTCGCCGCCATCCCTGGTGATGATTGGTTCGAGCACCGTGCCAGGGGCTAGTTCCTCGGGAATCGCGTAGGCCAGTTTGACGTTGGAGGAATGTTCGAGACGTGGCGTGTCTGGCAGGTTGTTTGCGTTTACCAAATCAGGAACGATGCCGACCGCCCAGGTCAGGTGGTTGCGACTTCCGTCTTTGACCTGAATCGCCCAGTCATAACCAGATTCTTTTCGGGGGTCGCTTTTTACGTCTTCGTCGATTGACTTCCAGACGTCGTCAAGCATGGTGGGCAGGTCGAGTGATTTGGCGGTGTCGTTGACCCTGAGCATCGCCCCTTTATATAACTGTTGGCAAGGCGAATAGTCCATGCACCTAGCTGCCATGATGCCAACGTCGCCGACATTGAAAACGTCAATCCAGCCGTTCAGAGTCTGGTCGGTTCCCCACGGAAGGATTGAGAATACTCCCTCGGCCGTGCTGTGCGCGTAGTAGTTGTTTTTGATGCTCCAGGCATAGCCGTCCCAGTGACCGATGTAACGCTCGACCGCGATCTCTCTGACGAACTCGTCGAGGTCAAGATATTTCTGAACCTCGTCGTACCATTCCTTGCCGGTTTTGGTGTTGTTGACCAGAGCAAGCGCTGCCAAATCATCGCGCTTTTCAAGGTCACCTTCATCGATCTGCATCGCCTGATATTGACCATCGATGATGTCTTGCCAATAGGCGCCTTCATAAAGATGTTGGGTTGAGGCGAACCAACGCTTGAGCATCACCGAGTCGTAGGTCTCTACGTTTAGGTGCAGACCATAATCAACACCATTCACGTAGACGCGAACATAGCCGATGCGTGGAGCTGGCACACCCATCGCCCGGAACAGGCGGTAGACGACCGCCTCGTGAACCATCGAGGGGTCTTGCACCATGTTGTTGAAGGTGAACTTCTTGATGCCAAAGAGCCTTTGGCCCTTCACCGAGTGGTTCATTTTGACCTTGAAGCCGGCCTTGCCGTCAAGAGTTCTCCAAGAACCCCAGCCACCCTTGAGCCTGACACCAACGTCGAACTCTTGCGAAGCGCCATCCTTGGTGGTGAACACGAATTTGCCGGGCTGGTAATCGCCCTTGCCGTTGGCCTGCAGGTTGTTATAGCTGTCGGTCGGCAGGGTGATGTCGGCACGGTTGACCACCAACGGATCGAAGATGGCCGCGGCTGCGTCGTTGCCCTCTATATAAGAGTTGCCCGAGAGCCCCTCGACGGCCTGAGCCGCGGAAGACCCGAGCAGTGTTGAGCCGAGTGACAGGGCGAGCGCGAGAAGCGTCGAGA
>ERZ650311.810-NODE-810-length-17626-cov-7.643219_pt1 | contig 17626 bp, 15 predicted proteins | sample MGYA00376247_ERZ650311 | MGnify/ENA primary metagenome ERZ650311 (study PRJEB26733, sample SAMN07839324) | wastewater metagenome | biome: small river; feature: stream; material: water | place: USA: North Carolina | collected 2016-07-28 ... | reverse complement strand
TCACCCTCCAGAGAACCGGTAATCCGAATGCGCCGACCTTACTAGATGAAACGCTTCCCGTATTCGGGTCAATCGCGATGGCGCCTGATTTATCGGTGCGAATTACTCGTTTAAATAACTTAACGGTGCTATCCGCAGGATGACCATACTTATTTCCAGCGCCTACGCTGATGATTGCAAGATCTGGATTGGCAAGAGCGTTAAACGATAGATCCTGATATTTAGAACCATGGTGTGCCACCTTTAGGTAATTTACCTTTGGCGGTCTAATCAAACTCTGCACATCTGGTTCGATATCGCCAGTTGTTAAGAGCGAATAATCAGGAGTTCGAATTAGCGCCACGATACTTCCATTATTTAACGCGCTTCCCTCTCCGCCATTATCTGCAAATTCATGCAACCCACCATCGGGCCAGAGAAATTCGATATTTAATTTACCTACTTTAATTACCTCACCTCGCATCGCGCTCTGTTTTAGTAGCCCGATTTTCCTATTTTGCATCGCACCAGTTAACCCACCTACGTGATCTGCGTGCGAATGTGTAATCAGTAGCAGCGGAATTTCAGTTATAGATAGCGCCTTTAAACATTGATCAATCAACTTTGGATCAGGTCCAACATCTATTACTACTGCGTTATGTGGTGCGACCTTTAAGACCATGGCATCACCTTGGCCGACATCGCAATTAGCAATCTGCCAATCGTTATTGGGCCATCTTTGTAAAAAAGTAATTAGCAGAAGGATTGGAATCAGAAATATCAGATACCTTCTAGCGAAGAACATCACGCATCCAATTAAGATAATAATCAACGCGCTCTTCATCTGAATTACTGGGAAAGCAGCTGCTTTATAAGCAATTGCGGTAATTAAATTGGCAGGTATTCCTGCAAGACCAATTAACCAAGGTGCAATAGGCGGAATGAGCGCCGCAATAAATCCAAGAATTGTCACCGGTGCAACCAGTGGGGCTGCCAAAACATTTGCCAGAATAGAAGTAATTGATAAATAACCGCTTAGCGCCACAATAATTGGCGCACATAAAATTGAAGCAGCGATAGGTTCAGCGACCACCTTTGGCATTCGTAATTTCGGTGCGATTAACAACAAACCAGCAGTAGCTAATACCGATAACGCGAATCCGGGATCTCTTGATTGCCAAGGATCAGCCAGAACTACTATTGCAATTGCAAAGCCAAGCGAAGGTACCGAATCGCTTCGTTCGCGATGCGATTTAGCAAAGATAACCACTGCTGCCATTGCCGCGGCGCGTAATACTGAAGGTGATGGCCTAACCAATCCGATAAATGCGATCAGTGCGATTGATGTTGCGAATAACCTAACTCGCACCCGTTTAATCGGAAATTGCATCAACCAAAGTAGAAACGAACTGACGATGGCAAAGTTGGCGCCGCTTACTGCAGTTAAATGGGTTAACCCAGAGCGTCGCATCGCATCGCTAAATTCTGCGCTCTGTAAAGAGGTGTCACCCAAAACCATTCCAGGAATCAGCGGATAGTTCTTAGAAACTTCACGCAAGCCTTTACGGATATCACCCAATTTCTGCTGCCAAATATTGGCAGGTTTAATTGGGCGAAACTTCTCCCAAGATAGAAAGAGCGCAGCGACTCTGGGTTCGTTACTCGCTAAAACTTTCCCAGTTGCCTTGAATTTGGCTGAGGGCAGAAATTCATCGCCATAACCAATAACGCGAAGCGGGGAACCTTTTGCTTTCGCAATCAGACTGATTTTGCCGTTTTTGGTTGCTTTGGGATCCGTGGTTGCTGTGAATTCAAGAGTTACGCTCTTACCGATTAATTTGTGAATCTCACTGGTTTCTAATGAAACTTGGCGAAAACTCATCACGCTGGCGCCAACCAATACGGCAATTAGAACCACTGCGCCTTTTTTCGTATGAAACCGAGATAAAAGCGTAAGCGCACCTGCGATTAAGCAGATGCGCCACGGCGGAATCCAACTCTGAAAAAGCGCACCAAGCCAGATCGATACGCCAACAAGAGCTAGACGCGAATCTTGGACTTGAACTTCTCTAATGTTGAAGCGCCTATTCCTTGTACCTTCTTTAAATCATCAATGGTTGTAAAGAAACCATTTACCTTCCGATACTCAATGATTCGCCCAGCAATTACAGGGCCAATTCCAGGTAATTTATCTAACTCTTTAGCAGTAGCCCGATTGATATTAATAATTCCGTTGATAGCGGTGCTTCGTCTAATAGTTGAAGTAGTGCCACTTACCTTCTTATCAATAAATATCTGCTCGCCATCTTTAACTACTCGTGCTTGATTTATGTAAGAAAGATCAGCGCTTTTATTGGTGCCACCCGCTGCTTTGATTGCATCATTTACTCTGGAATTAATGGGTAGTTCATATACTCCAGGATTTTTCACATCGCCTGCGACATCGACAACCACCATCGGCGGAGTCACAATAGTTGGGACGGTTGGCGTAATTGCCTCTGAACTCTGCGGTCTAAAGATTAGAAATCCACTAACTGCGACGGCAAAGATTGCGACAGCACCAAGGGCACGTCGCTGTGCTTTCGTGAAATTAACATCGCGCCACCAAAGACGGAGCGCATCAATAGTTTTTGTTTGCATGGCCAAATAGAACCAATTGGTCCTTGTGGATTGTTAAGCGAAGTTAATTAGTTGGGGATAACTAAATTAACTAGCTTCGGAGCGCGAGTAATGATCTTTACAGGCGTTGCTCCATCAAGGGCTGCAATGATTGCCGGGTTTGCAAGCGCAAGAGCTTCGAGTTCGGCATCCGAGATGGATGGCGCAACTTCTATGCGCTCTTTAATCTTGCCATTAATCTGTAGGACCGCAGTGACTGAATCTTCAACTAGAAGTGATTCGTCCACAGTTGGCCAGCCAGCAAGCGCAACAGATGGCTTATGGCCTAAACGCTCCCACATCTCTTCTGCGGTAAATGGCGCAACAAGTGACAACATAATTGCAATTGCTTCAGCAGCTTCACGAACCGCAGGATCTGCAGGGCCGCACCCAGAATCAATTGCTTTACGAGTTGCATTTACTAATTCCATTACACGAGCAACTGCTACGTTAAATCGGAATGATTCAACTGCAAAAGCTGCATCATGAAGCGCTTTATGTGTTGCTTTACGTAAATCTAAATTACCCTTTGTGAAATCAACGCCAGGTGCGCTTGTTACATCGCCAGATAAACGCCATGCACGAGATAAGAACTTAACTGAACCCGAAGGTGAAACATCAGCCCAATCAACATCATCTTCCGGTGGACCCGAGAAGACCATTGTTAAGCGAATCGCATCAACGCCGTGGTTTTGCAATTCATCAGATAAACGAACCAAGTTGCCACGAGATTTCGACATTGCAGAGCCATCCATGACGACCATGCCTTGATTTAGAAGACGAGTAAATGGTTCGTTGAACTTAACCATTCCCATGTCGAATAAAACTTTTGTAAAGAAGCGGCTGTATAAAAGGTGCAAGATTGCGTGGGTTACACCGCCAACATATTGATCAACCGGTAACCACTCTTCGATCTTCTTTGGATCAAATGGCGCATCTGTATTAGTTGGATCGACATAACGTAGGTAATACCAAGAAGAATCTACGAAGGTATCCATAGTGTCCGCATCGCGTTTAGCAGGAGCAGCGCACTTAGGGCAAGGAACATTTACCCAATCCGCTGCCGCGCCAAGTGGAGATGATCCCTTTGGCTTTAAATCTAAACCGGCAGCTGGTGGTAATTGCACCGGTAGTTGTTCAAGTGGAACTGGAACTTCGCCGCACTTTTCACAGTGAATGATTGGAATTGGCGTGCCCCAATAACGTTGACGTGAAATCAACCAGTCACGAAGGCGATAATTGTTAGAAGCCTTTGCAAGCTTCTTCGCTTCAAGGATTGAAATAATCTTTGCAATCGCATCAGCCTTATTTAAACCATTTAGCTCGCCTGAATTAATTAGTTTTCCATCGCCACCAGTTGCAATGCCTGACACAGAAGGATCTTCTTCACCGGTATCGACAACGACTCGAACCGGCAAGTTCATAGCTTTTGCAAAATCTAAATCGCGTTGATCGTGAGCCGGAACCGCCATAATCGCGCCAGTTCCGTAATCAGCGAGCACGTAATCAGATGCCCAGATCGGTAACTTCTCGCCATTTACTGGATTGATGGCATAGCGCTGCAAGAAAACACCGCTCTTTGGTCGATCAGTTGCAAGTCGTTCGATATCTGAAGCTGCACGTACCTTTTCTAAGTAAGTCTCAAAATCTGCCTTTGCTGGAGAGGCGCTAGCAAGTTCTGCCGCTAAATCCGAATCAACCGCAACCACCATAAATGTTGCACCATAAAGAGTGTCAGGTCGAGTTGTATAAATTGAAATTGGTTCGGTGCGACCTTCGATTTCGAAAGTTACATTTGCACCAGAAGAGCGACCAATCCAGTTGCGCTGCATCAACAGCACTTTATCTGGCCACTTCCCTTCTAGCTGTTCCATGTCATCGAGTAAACGATCTGCGTAATCAGTAATCTTGAAATACCACTGATTTAATTTCTTCTTGGTGACTGGGTTATCACAACGTTCGCAAAGGCCAGCCACAACTTGTTCGTTAGCTAAAACGGTCTGGCAATCTGGGCACCAGTTGACCGCTGAATCTTTTCGATAAGCAAGACCGCGTTCGTACATCTTTAAAAATAGCCATTGGTTCCATTTGTAATATTCAGGATCGCAAGTATTAAAAGTGCGATCCCAATCAAATGAACATGCATAACGGCGCATCGATGCTTTTTGAACTGCAATGTTTTCGTAGGTCCAACCTGACGGTTCGATGCCGCGCTTGATAGCCGCGTTCTCTGCAGGAAGACCGAATGCATCCCAACCAATTGGGTGCATAACGTTAAAACCTTTTTGCGCCCAGTAGCGAGCAATTACATCGCCAAGTGCATATGCCTCGGCGTGACCCATATGTAGATCACCTGATGGATACGGAAACATATCGAGTACATATTTCTTTGGACGCGGATCATCGGCGCGGCCTGAACGAAATGGTGCAATCTCATCCCAGATTGGTAACCACTTCTCCTGAACATAAGCGAAGTCATACGCTTGATGTTCGGTACTCATGTTTCCTTCTTCCTGACTAAATAACTAGATAACTATTTGTGGACCTGAGGGGATTTGAACCCCTGACCCCTTGCATGCCATGCAAGTGCGCTACCAGCTGCGCCACAGGCCCTTGCAACATGGAGCATTCTACAAGCGAATAAAACTACTTCTCTCCACCTGACTCTTCGCCAAATATCGGTTCAGGAAGTGATCCAGAATTATGTTCGACCAGATTCCATCCTCTTGGAGTTGAAGAGAGTATCGACCAAGCTGCATTTGATAATCCACCTATTGAACCCCAAGTGCTCATTGGAAGATTTAACATCGAACCTAAAATGCATCGCGCAGTTCCACCATGTGTTGCGACAACGAGAGTGTGATTAGTTTTGCCGGCAAGAGCTTCATTAATAGCTTCAGTTGCGCGAGCAGCTACATCGCTACGACGCTCTCCGACATCACCTGCAGGGTTATCGTCGCCATCAATCCAACGAATAAAGTTTTCAATATCAGTTTCGCGAATCGCATCGCCCGTCTTGCCTTCCCAATTACCGCCATCTGTTTCACGTAATCGACGATCGGTTTTAATTTCTAACTTAACTAAATCTGCCAAAGCCTTTGCGGTGGTGTAGGCGCGTGATAGATCGCTAGAGATAATCTGTGTAGGAGTAAGTCCAGTTAATAACTTTCCGGCACGTGCAACTTGTGCCAGACCGGTTTCATTTAAAGGAATATCGGTTGAGCCTTGGAAACGGTTAGCGATATTCCAATCGGTTTGGCCATGGCGCCAGAGGACTATTCGGTTATGAGGGTGGTTCATCGAGATTCATCCACGTGTAGAGGGATAGTTGGGCAATCATTCCAAAGACGATCTAACATGTAATAGCGACGTAAATTTTCAGTCTGGATGTGAACCACTAAATCTGAGTAATCAATCAGAATCCACTCTTCGCCATTCTCGCGACGAACAGGTTTTTCGTTAATGCCCTTTAGCTTCTCTTCGATCTCATCTGCGATTGCTTCAACTTGCTTTGGATTATTTCCAGACACAATCAGGAAAGCTTCAGATAGAAGGCTCTGTTCAGATAGATCAATCGCTACCAAGTCAGTTCCGACTTTATCGACGGCAGCTTGAGCTGCGACATCGAGCTCTTTACGGACTAAATCACTTACTGGCATATAGCTTCCTCTCGGTAATGAACTTTCGCACGCTAGGCGAGGTTCCGTTTACCTGACTATCGTTTCGAATCTCTGTGGCTGAAATATCTAAAGCTCCGATATCTAAGCCATCGCCGTTATCTCCCGGACGGTCGATAACAATAAAACTAACTCTCTCTTTTAAATCTTCCGCGCGGTGCCATTTATCGATTTTGGCATATGCATCGCTTCCGATAATCCAGAAGAGATCGTCTCCACTTTTTTCTAACTCTTCCACAGTGTCGATTGCATAGCTTGGACCGTTTCGTTTAATTTCGATATCGCTAACAGTTACCTTCTCTTTTACGCCACTTGGCAGATCATTGACTGCTAGTTTGCACATCTCCAAACGTGTTGGCCCATCCGCTTTGGACCGTTTTCGCGAAGTAGCGGTTCTCCAGCTGGAATCAAAATGATTTGATCGACAACTTTTCGTGAAATTAATTCAACAACTACTCGCAGATGTCCGTTGTGGATGGGATCGAAAGTCCCTCCGTAAATACCGGTGCGCTTATCGGCCAAGACGAAGTGTTAGATAAAGCAGAAGACTTAAAATACCGAATGCAGTTAAGCCAAAGACGATTGGGTCCTGAGGCAGTTGGCGGGCAGCTTCTTCGAAATGGAACATGTGGAAATACTACTTGCCCGATAGCAATTCTTTGAATTTCGCCTCGTCGATAATCGTCACGCCCAGCTCTTCCGCCTTTTTAGCCTTTGAACCTGGCTCCGAACCGACCAATACGTAATTAGTCTTTTTAGATACCGAAGAAGATGGTTTTCCGCCATGCGCGATGATTACTTCATTTATTCCATCGCGAGTAAATGATTCTAAAGATCCAGTAACTACAAAAGTTAAGCCTTGCAAGGTCTGAGGTAACTCCTCAGATTTTGCTAGTTCTGATGCAACTCCAGCCTTTGCCCAGCGGTTAACAATCTCTCTATGCCAATCAACTTTGAACCATTCAACAATTGAATCTGCAATAACTCCACCGACACCATCTACTTCGGCTAACTCATCTGTAGTTGCCTTTGAGATTGCATCGATTGATTTGAAATGATTTGCAAGCGCCTGCGCTGCGGTAGGTCCAACATGGCGAATCGATAGAGAGACAATTACGCGCCACAATGGACGGTTCTTTGCTATCTCAAGCGCATCAAGTAACTTCTTTACATTTGCACCTGATGAACCATCTTTCTTGGTAAAGAATTGCGAACGAGTCAATTTGGCTTCATCTAAATCGAAGAGCTCAGACTCATCTTTGATAATTTTGGCATCTAAAAGTGCGCTCGCTGCTTCATACCCCAACACATCAATATCTAAAGCAGCGCGAGAGCCTATGTAGTAAATACGTTCGCGTAATTGTGCTGGACAGCTCTGCGCATTTGGACAACGTAAATCAACATCACCTTCAGATTGTTCGACTAATTTTGTTCCGCAATCTGGGCAGGTAGTAGGCATCTTAAAGGCCTTCTCTTTTCCAGTTCGCTTGTCAGTAACTGCAGATAAAACTTCAGGAATTACATCTCCGGCTTTACGAATCACAACATAATCACCGATTAACACGCCTTTGCGTTCAACTTCTTGCGAATTATGAAGCGTTGCATGAGTGACTGTTGAACCTGCCACTAAGACCGGTTCCATAACTGCAAACGGAGTAACGCGGCCAGTGCGGCCCACACTTACTTGAATATCAAGCAGTTTAGTTACGACTTCTTCAGGTGGATATTTGTATGCAATCGCCCACTTTGGCGCACGTGAGGTAACGCCGAGTTTCTTTTGAAGCGAAGTTTGATCAACTTTAATAACTACGCCATCAATCTCATGTTCTAGATCATGGCGATGCTCGGCAAAGTTGGCGATAAATTTAAAGACTTCCTTATGGCTATTTAAGACTTTGAAATGGGTACTAGTTGGAAGTCCAAAACTTCTTAAGAGTTCATATGCATCGCTTTGATTTTCAAATTTCATTGCAGTTGCGCCGATACCGTGGACCAACACGCTTAATGGCCTGGAAGCAGTTACGCGAGGATCTTTCTGGCGAAGCGATCCGGCCGCTGCATTTCGAGGGTTGGCAAAGGTTGGCTTGCCTGACTCTTCAAGTGACTCATTAAGTTCTTTAAAAGCCTGAAGCGGAAAGTAAATTTCACCGCGCACCTCGATTAAGTCAGGAACGTTCTTTCCCTTAAGTTCGTGAGGTAGGCCTTTGATGGTTTTCACATTTAGAGTTACATCTTCGCCGGTAGTTCCGTTACCACGAGTGAGCGCTTTAGTTAAGAGACCCTTTTCGTAACGTAAATTAATAGCAAGTCCATCAATTTTCAGTTCGCATAGCCACTTTGCATCGGGTGCTTCTTTTGCGACGCGTTCAAACCAAGTATTTAATTCATTATCATCAAAGACGTTATCCAAGCTCATCATCTTCTCTAAGTGATCAACTTGCTCGAATGTCGTTGCAAATCCCCCGCCGATACCTAAAGTTGGCGAATCTTCAGCGCGAAGTTCTGGATGTTCCTTCTCTAATTTTTCTAATTCGCGCATCAACTTATCGAAGTGCGCATCTGAAACTGTTGGATTATCTAAAACGTAGTAACGAAAGATATGGTCGCGAATCTCTTCGGTTAGCTCAGCGATTCTTTGGCGCGGATTCATGCAGTCTCACAGATTGTTGAAGAACCAACTACACGATCACCATCATAAATAACCGCTGCTTGACCTGTTGCCAAGCCAAGTAAGGGTTTATCTAATTCAATTTCAACGCCATCAGTTGTTTGACGATATCTGCAATCAAGCGCAGCGCCATGTGCGCGGACTTGTACGTAACCAGTTAGCCAATCGGTGCCTGGATTAGGTCCACACCAGACTGGTTTCTCTCCAACAATTCGAGTCACAGCTAAATCTTCTCGCGGGCCAACGACAACTGTGTTGCTCTTTGGCTCAATCTTTAAAACAAATCGTGGATTTCCATCTGCAGCCGGAACTGTTAAACCCAAACCTTTACGTTGACCGATGGTGTAGGTGTAAGCACCTTTATGATGGCCGATTACCTTTCCATCTTGATCAACAATTGGACCCTCTTCGCTACCAAGTCTCTCGCGTAACCAACCTGCGTTATCACCACTTGGCACAAAGCAAATATCATGGCTATCAGGTTTATTAGCTACCGCTAAACCTTTTGCTTCTGCCTCTTTGCGGATATCAACTTTTTCGGTATCGCCTAAAGGAAAGTAAGCACCTTGCAACTGTTCGCGAGTTAAAACAGCTAATACATAAGATTGATCTTTACTGTTATCAATTGCGCGATGCAAAGTTCGCTCGCCATCTAGCGCACGCATATTTGCGTAATGTCCGGTAACGACGCCATCAAAACCCATCGCTTTGGCGCGATCTAAAACTGCTGCAAATTTAATCTTTTCATTGCAACGTAGACATGGATTAGGGGTTCGCCCAGCTGCATATTCAGAGAGAAAATCTTCAACTACTCCTTCGTGGAACTCTTCTGCCATATCCCATATATAAAACGGGATTCCGATTACATCTGCTGCTCGTCTGGCGTCATGTGAATCTTCGATCGTGCAACAACCGCGGGCACCCGAGCGATATTTCTGCGGATTTGAAGAGAGCGCTAAATGCACGCCAACAACTTGGTGCCCTGCCTCAACTGCGCGCGAAGCTGCAACTGCAGAGTCAACGCCACCAGACATCGCAGCAATTAATTTCATTTCGCGGCTCTCGCTCTTTCGATGACACCAGGTAAAACTTCAATTAAACGATCAACATCTGCTTGGGTGCTCTGTGAACCTAATGAAAAACGTAGCGTGCCGATTGCTTCATCTTCTGTGCGTCCAAGTGCCATAAGCACATGGCTAGGTCGATGTACGCCTGCGCTACATGCAGAACCGGTTGAACAAGCAATACCTTCCATATCCATAAGTAAAAGAAGCGTCTCCCCTTTGGTGCCCGGGAATGATGCATTCACAATTCCAGGTAGCGCATTTGCCGGGGTATTAATTAGCGCATCTGGTACCGATGATTTAATTCCAGAGATTAATTGATCGCGAAGTTTGGAAACTTCTGCTGATGGATAGCTAGTTAGCGCTGCTGCAAAAGCACAAATCGCAGGAGCATTTAAGGTGCCGCTTCGAATCTCGCGCTCTTGGCCACCACCATGCAATAGCGCTGGGATATCTAAACCCTTTTTGAGCACCAGTGCGCCCACGCCAACCGGTCCGCCAACTTTATGTGCGCTAAGCGAGAGCGCAGTTAAACCTTTAAAGGTGACTGGCACTTTTAGAAGTGATTGCACCGCATCACAATGCACCGGGATATCACCAGCAATTTCAATTACTTTATCAATAGGTTGTAGCGCACCAATTTCATTATTTGAATGCATCACCGAAATTAGCGCAATCTCTGAACCGCGCTTTGCCACTAAATCTCTAAGGAAATCTAAATCAACAATTCCATCTTTTGTGATCGGAATCTGGATTAACTCTGCGCCCTCTTTTTCAACTAACCACTCTGCAGGTTCTAGGACTGCTTTATGTTCGAAAGCGGAAATTACAATTACCTTTTTACCTGATTTCCAAAATAAACCTTTGATCGCCAAGTTATCTGCTTCGGTGCCAGAACCGGTAAAGATAATTTCACTTGGTGCACAGTGAATAAATTCTGCAATCTTCTCGCGCGCCTCTTCGAGGGCTCGACGTTGATCGCGACCGTAATTATGTAAAGAAGATGGATTACCGATCTGCTGAAGTTGCTTATTAAATTCGGCAAGGGCAATCTCAGTAATTGGCGTAGTTGCCGCATGATCTAAGTAAATTGCCATCGGGCAATTCTACTTCCGGGCGTTTATAAGTTCTGCCGCCTTAGTTAACACGCTCACCAAGTCACCAACAATGCCCAAATCTGCAATCTCAAAGAGCGGAGCTTCAGGATCCTTATTGATTACGACAATATTCTTTGAAGTTTGCATTCCCGCTTTATGTTGAATCGCACCTGAGATGCCGCACGCAACGTAGAGATCTGGGCTTACAGTCTTGCCGGTCTGACCCACCTGCATATCGTGGCTACACCAACCAGCATCAACTGCTGCGCGAGATGCACCGACTGCAGCGCCTAATGAATCAGCAAATTTCTCAACGCTCGACCAATCGCCATCAATTCCGCGACCACCAGAGACCACGATCTTCGCTTCCGTTAACTCTGGGCGCGCACCCTTTTGCTTCGCCTTTGTAGATTTAATTGTGACAAGAGAGTTGTCATTGCCATCTAATTTAATCGCATCAGGTACCGCTGCCGCAGGTTCTATAGAGTTAGGTCTAATCGCAATTACTGGAATTCCGCGGTTTACCTTGGCTTTCACGATGTAGCTACCGCCAAAGATTGATTGTGTTGTTACAAAATTACTATCAACTGCAATTGCATCGGTAATGATTCCGGAATCAAGTGCAATTGCAATTCGTCCGGCAAGCTCTTTGCCATCCATAGTTGCCGCGGTAAATACGGCCGCGAAACCATTGCTCTTTGCATATTCTGCAATTGCCTTTGCTGATTGTGATTCAACGACTACGGCATCCCCTGCTGCACCGACTAATTCGGCGGTGACTTTCGGGTTATCTGCAACTACTAATACTTTGCTCATATCAACTTCCTTTCTACAAGGAAATCGACCAATTTCTGTGCTGCATTACCATCATCTTCAATCTTTACACCTGCTGCGCGTGGAGGCTTTGCGGTTGCTTCGATAACTTCTGTACCAGAAGGTGCGGATGATGTAATTGTTGAAATCTCTTTCTTCTTAGCCGCCATGATGCCTTTGAAAGATGGATAGCGTGGTTCGTTTATCTTTTCTACCACACTTAAAATCGCAGGGAAGTTTGCTTCCATCTCAACTTCACCGGCATCTGTGATTCGATTGATGGAAATTTTCTTTGCTGCTACATCAACTGAAACTTTATTTGCAAAAGTTAATTGCGCCTGGCCAAGGCGAGCGCTAACCATTGCAGGAATAACGCTCATACGCGCATCAGTGCTCTCGACTCCACTAATTACAAAGTCATATCCGCCATCTGCAATTACCTTCGCTAAAACTTCAGATGTCGCCATTGCATCCGCGCCAGCGAGCGCGGGATCGGTAATCAAAATCGCATTGGTAGCGCCCATTGATAAACCTTTTCGGACCGCCTCTTGCGCACGTGTTGGCCCCATTGAAATCAAAGTAATTGTGTGTTCGCCACCATCATCGGTTGTGCCGCCATTTGCTTCGCAAATACGTAGCGCCTCTTCAATTGCATACTCATCTAAATCGTTGAGCACTGCATCGACGCTCTCGCGATCTACGCGGCCATCAATAAATTTCTTCTCAGCCCATGAATCTGGAACTTGCTTTACGGTTACGGCAATCTTCACGTGGTGATGTTACTCATGAGTAGCAATTCTTTACTAGTTATTTACCAAGTTACAGTCGATTTCAGGCTCTCACAAGGCAGACTAGCGCGCATGCTTCAGGCCGACCCACGCTATCTCGGCGCCATTCCAACCGAAGAGGGAACCAACTTCTCTATCTGGGCGGAGGCTGCCGACGCAATTGAGGTCTGCCTCTTTGATGAAGTCAATGGCAAGCTAACTGAGACCCGCTTCTCGCTCTCCCATCGCAACGGTCCAATCTTCCACGGCTATCTAAAGGGCGTTCGTCCGGGACAACGCTACGGCTTTCGCGTCTACGGTCCATGGGAACCAGAACGTGGCTCGCGTTTTAATCCAAATAAATTACTAATCGATCCATACGCACATCTATTAAGTGGCGAGCTCCAATATGTTCCAGAAATTTATGGCCATAACGCAGAGGACGGATATGGCGCAGGCGACCCAAACATTATTGATGATCGTAACTCTGCCAAGTTTGTTCCACTCTCAGTAGTTACAAACGATGCGCCTAGACATATCAACCACCCGCATATCAACTGGCAAGACCTTGTTATTTATGAAGCACATGTAAAAGGTTTGACTTGGGCTAATCCAGAAATTCCAGAAGCAGAGCGTGGAACTTATAAAGCGCTCGCGCACCAATCAACAATTGATTATTTAAAACATATTGGCGTTAATGCTATTGAATTATTGCCGATTCATGAACATGCAACTGAGCCTGCAATTTGGGCGCGCGGTCGACGTAATCATTGGGGCTACAACGCAATTGCATTTAGCGCTCCTCATCGTGCTTACGCTGCAACCGATAATCCAATTGCGGAGTTACAAGAAGCTATAGATCGTTTACATGAAAACGGAATCGAAGTTATTTTAGATGTGGTCTACAACCACACGGCAGAAGGTGGACCTGGCGGACCACATATTTCATTTAAAGGAATTGATAATCGCAACTGGTATCGCCATGGCGGAACTAGCCATTACATCGATAACACTGGTTGCGGCAATACCTTCTCTGCCGGCAAACCACATGGCGTGCGTTTAGTTATTGATTCACTTCGTTGGTGGACACAAGTAATTGGCGTTGATGGATTCCGCTTTGATTTAGCGCCGGCGCTAAATCGCACTGGAAATATGATTGATTCGGCGCTCTTCGCCGCAATCACTGCAGACCCAGTACTACGCCAACTTAAATTAATCGCAGAGCCTTGGGATATTTCGCGTTATTCACTCGGTGAATTCCAATATCCGTGGCGTGAATGGAACGACTACTACCGAGATGCGGTTCGCCAATTCTGGCTAGGCGATATTGCGCGTGGTTACGGTGAAGGCGTAAGTGCACTTGCCTCATCAATCTCTGGTTCAAGCAATATCTTCTATTTCCGCGGACCAACTACTTCTATTAACTTCATAACTGCCCATGATGGTTTCACTATGAATGATCTAGTTACTTATCATGACAAGAAAAACGAAGCTAACGGCGAAGATAACCGCGATGGCAACAATACAAATCGTTCTTGGAATGTTGGCCACGAAGGACCAAGTAACGATCCGAAAATTAATGAGATTAGACAATCGCTTCAGAAATCAATGATGGCAACGCTGCTCCTATCTTCTGGAGTTCCAATGATCACTATGGGCGATGAAGTTGGCCGTACTCAACATGGCTCCAATAATGCTTTTACCCTTCCTATCGAATTAAATCGCGAAAATTGGAATCAAGAGATTGCATGGCATGGCGGTTGGACTCTTGATTGGAACCCAACTGGTGAAAAGAAAGATTTACAAGATGCATTCACCGAGTTAATGCGAATTAGAAAGACTTATCTATCTGATATCACATCTGAGTTCTTTACCGGTCGAATGGATGTTGGAACTGAACGTAAAGATATTGCCTGGTTTAGCCTCTCCGGAAATGAAATGACAGATGAACATTGGTCAGATGGTGATAAACGTTCATTAACTGTTTTCTTTGAAGCAGGACCTAAAAATGGTTTGGTGCTTTTGATGAATTCATTTGGTGAAGAGACCACCTTCGCACTTCCTAGCGAATCATGGGGCAATGGCTTCCGTTGCATATTCGATTCATTTGAAACAACTTCAACATATAACCCTGTACTTGCAGCGCCTGGTGAAAAAGTCCAAGTTTCTCCGCATTCGCTCCAGGTTTGGCTTGTTAATCGCTAATTACTTTCAAGTATTACCTCTTCGCTTTAAACTAAACGCATGCTCGCTCTTCTATTTCCAGGTCAAGGTTCTCAAACCCCAGGAATGCTTGAACCTTGGTTAAATGATGAAACCAAAAAAGTTCTCGCAACTTGGTCGCTACATATTGATTTAGATTTAGAGAGACTAGGCACTACTGCTGGCGCCGATGAAATTAAAGATACCGCCAATGCTCAGCCACTTATCGTTGCAGCCGGGCTATTAGGTGCGCAGGCCCTTGGACTTTCAAAGTTCTCAGTAGTTGCTGGCCATTCCGTCGGAGAAATTACCGCTGCTGGAATTGCTGGCGTGCTCTCTCCTGCTCACGCACTTGAATTGGTGCGTCAGCGCGGAATATCAATGGCGAAAGCTGCCAGCCAAGTTGAAACAGGAATGTCTGCAGTATTAGGTGGAGATCGCAATGAAGTTTTAAAAGCTATTGCCGATTGCAATCTAGTTCCGGCAAATGACAACGGCGCAGGTCAAATTGTTGCCGCAGGCTCATTGGAGGCTTTAGATAAATTAAATGAAAACCCACCTACCGGAGCACGCGTTCGCGCATTGGCAGTAGCTGGCGCTTTCCATACTCATTACATGCAACCTGCTGTTTCTCATGTGGCTGGCTTCGTTGAGAAGGTAACAATCCACGAACCAAAGGCTCAGCTACTTTCTAATAAAGACGGCGCAGTGGTTGCAAATGGCACGGATGCAATTGATCGAATTGTTAATCAGATAGCAAACCCAGTTCGTTGGGATCTCTGCATGGAATCTTTAGTCCAACTGGGCGTTACTGGCGTTATTGAATTTCCACCTGCGGGCACTTTGGTTGGCTTACTTAAACGTGCCACTCCAGGAATTGAATCCTTTGCACTTAAATCACCTGATGATCTTGCTGCTGCGAAAGAATTTGCAGCTAAACATGGTGCTTCATGATAAAAGTAAATTCCGGAAGTAATGCCGCAATTCTTTCAGTTGGCGTTTATCGCGCTACAAATTTAATTCCAAACTCAGCAATTGTCGACAAGATTGATTCGACAGACGAATGGATCCAGCAACGCACCGGAATCGAATCTCGCCGTTTTGCAGATAAAAATGTCTCAGTAATTGATATGGGAACAGTTGCAGCCAAGCAAGCTTTGGAACGTGCGGGAATCACATCAGAACAGGTAGATGTAGTCATATTGGCAACTATTACCTATCCGCACCAAACACCAAGTGGTGCATCGGGAATTGCCGCGAACCTTGGCGCAAATAAAGCTGCCGCTTTTGATTTATCTGCAGCTTGCGCAGGCTTCACTTATGGCGTGGGCCTTGCAAATGACCTTATTCGCGGCGGAACTGCAAAATACGTATTAGTTATTGGTTCAGAAAAAATTAGTGATTTTACAAATCCAACCGATCGCGCAACTGCATTTATCTTTGCTGATGGCGCAGGCGCAGTTGTGATTGGCCCAAGTGATCAGCCAGGAATTGGTCCGACAGCTTGGGGATCTGATTCTGATAACCGAGATGCAATCACAATGTCATCATGGTTGGATTTCAAAGATAATGCTGCGCCAGCAAATACAATCGCATGGCCAGATATCGTTCAAGAAGGTCAACGAGTTTTTCGTTGGGCAGTTTTCTCAGTTAGCAAAGTTGGCTCAAAGGCAATTGAACTTGCCGGCATTCAACCATCTGATCTAAAAGCATTTGTGCCGCACCAAGCTAATTTAAGAATTATCGAATCAATGGCGAAAGATATGAAATTATCTCCAGATACTTTAATTGCAGATGACATTCGCACCAACGGAAATACATCTGCAGCATCAATTCCATTAGCAATGGATTCACTTCTTCAAGCGCATCCAGAATTACATGGCCAGCTCGCACTAATCATCGGGTATGGCGCAGGTCTCGCTTATGCGGCCCAAGTTGTGAAATTGCCTTAAGAAGAGGTTAATTACTCGAAAGTAAGGGTCTATACCCTGCACAATATCCACCTACACCGAACGAAAAGGAAATATCAATGGCACTAAACGAAGCAGATGTACTTGCTGGTTTAAAGGAAATCGTTGAAGAGGTAGCTGGCGTTCCAGCGGCTTCAATTGAAATGGGCAAGAGCTTCACTGAAGACCTAGATGTTGATTCACTATCAATGGTTGAAGTTGTAGTTGCAGCTGAAGAGCGTTTCGGCGTAAAGATTCCTGATGATCAGGTTGCTGAACTTGCAACTGTTGGCGATGCAGTTAATTTCATCGTTAAGGCTTCTGCTTAATAGGCAAAACTTAATGACAAGACGCGTTGTTGTAACTGGTCTAGGTGCCACTACTCCGCTTGGCGGAGATGTCACCACTACTTGGGCTAATGCCGTTGCCGGTAAATCTGGCGCACGGTTAATGAAGCACGAGTGGGCAAGCACCTTGCCAGTTCACTTCGCAGCAGAAGTAGTAGTCGAACCATCTGAAGTAATGAAGCCGGTAGAGCTTCGCCGCTTAGATCGTTCTGAGCAATTTGCACTTATCGCATCACGTGAAGCTTTCGCAGATGCTGGTAGCCCAGAGTTAGATCTCGAACGTCTTGGCGTTGTAATCGCATCGGGTATTGGTGGCGTTACATCTTTATTAGAGCAGTACCGCATCTTGATTGAAAAGGGAGCGCGTTTAGTTTCGCCGCATACCGTCCCAATGATTATGCCGAA
>ERZ650311.808-NODE-808-length-17646-cov-4.766017_pt1 | contig 17646 bp, 16 predicted proteins | sample MGYA00376247_ERZ650311 | MGnify/ENA primary metagenome ERZ650311 (study PRJEB26733, sample SAMN07839324) | wastewater metagenome | biome: small river; feature: stream; material: water | place: USA: North Carolina | collected 2016-07-28 ... | reverse complement strand
GGGCAGTGGGTCGACGCTGGTCAAATGGGCGCCCCAAACTTATTTCAATCCCCACAGGCACTATGGCGGAGAGGAAATTTTTGTGGTGTCGGGCGTCTTTGAGGACGAGCATGGGCGCTATCCTGCGGGGACCTGGATCCGAAGTCCTCACATGAGCCTGCATCAGCCTTTCAGCAGGGAAGGTTGCACCATCTTTGTCAAGACTGGGCATCTCTTGCCCTGACCCAGTGCTCTCCTGCGGTGCTCCCTTAGCAGGGAATACCCCAGCACTAGACGACCGGTCTAATATTAAACTGACTTGCATGGTTTTGTGCTCGGCTCAAGTCCGGTTGCACAAAAAGTTAGTAGAGACACTTCAAGTGCCACCAAGGAAAGACCCTGCCCCAATGCCTGAGCACGAGCGACTGTTAACTTTGCATCAAGTCAGCAAAAATTTCGGTGGCGTGCAAGCCGTCAAGAATTTGAGCTTTGATGTGAACTCACATGAGATTGTGGGATTGATTGGCCCCAATGGCTCTGGCAAATCCACCTCAGTGAATTTGATTTCAGGGGCTGTGCCGCCAAGCTCAGGCGATATTGTTTGGCTTGACCAAAATGTCAACCATCTGCCTATCAGCCAACGTGTGCCGCTGGGCTTGGCGCGGACATTTCAAACCACAAGTTTGCTCGCTGAATTCAGTGTGTTGGACCAAGTTTTGACGGCCTGCCACACCAGTTACCGCGTTTCAGCTTGGCGCTCAGTTTTAAGAACGAAGGACGCCAAATCTCAAGATGCTCAGCAACTCACCAAAGCCCAAGAGTTGGTGGAGTTTGTTGGTTTGGGTGAGGTGATGAACGATCCAACATCCACGATTTCATCCGCTCAGCAGCGTTTGCTGATGATCGCCACTGCCATGGCTTCCGATCCCAAACTCATCTTGCTGGATGAACCCGCCGCAGGTATGGTGGCCAAAGAACGAAAAGAATTGGCCGATGTGATTCTGCGTATTCGAGCCCGAGGCTTGGCTGTTTTGGTGATCGAGCACCACATGGGGCTGATCATGGAGGTTTGTGATCGCATTGTGGTGCTGAACTTCGGTGAGAAAATTGCGGAAGGCAGACCTTCGGACATTCAGCGCGACGCGGCCGTCATTGAGGCTTATCTGGGTGGGGTGCATTGATGCTGCACATTCAGAATCTGACCGCTGGTTATGGAAAAGTCAATGTCTTGCACGGGATCAGCCTGGATGTCTACGAGCGTGAATGCGTGGCGCTCATTGGTGCCAACGGCGCCGGCAAAAGCACCACGCTTCGCTGTATTTGCGGCCTCAACGAAGTGCGCTCGGGTCGCATTGAATTCATGGGAGAGCAGCTCAATGGTTTGAGCGGGCATGCCATTGTGCGCAAAGGCATCACCATGTGTCCCGAAGGTCGGCAAGTGTTTGCGGAAATGTCCGTTCTGGAAAACCTCGAAATGGGTGCGCACACGCGCAGGGATAGCGAACAACTCAGCGATATTGAGCGAATGCTTGACCTGTTTCCCGTCCTGCGCCAACGCGCAAAGCAACGCGCAGGAACACTGTCTGGCGGCGAACAAGAAATGTTGGCCATCGCGCGGGCATTGATGGCCAGGCCCAAGCTCTGCATTTTTGATGAGCCCTCGTTGGGCTTGGCACCCAAAATTGTCGAAGAAGTTGAACAAATCTTACTGCGCATCAAGGCGATGGGAACGACCATCGTTCTCGTAGAGCAAAACGCGGCCATGGCCTTGCGCTTGGCCGATCGTGCTTATGTGTTGGAAGCGGGCGAGGTGGTATTGCATGGCACGGGCCAGGAACTGAAAAACGATCCGCAAGTGAGCAAAGCCTATTTAGGCTATTGAGGTCAAAGCAGCCGCCTGCCAAGGGCTTGCTGCAAAGACGATTTTTATCAACCGGAGACAACAAATGAAACTGAAGACACCTTTGACTTGGGCTGCACTTGCCTTGAGTGCTGCCTTGATGCCTGTCGCGCACGCAGCTGACGAAGTGTTGGTGATCGGCGTGAACGATGCCCTGACCGGTGGCGGCGCCGTCTACGGCTTGCCTCAGGCCAACGCAGTGCAAATGGCCGCCGATGAGATCAACGCAGCCGGCGGCATCAAGGCCGGTGCCATCAACTACAAACTCAAGGTCATCACCTCGGACGACAAAGCCAACCCCACAGAGGCGACCAACAGCGTGCGAAAGCTGATCGACCGTGACAACGTGAAATACCTGCTGGGTTTCTGTTGCTCGGGCTCTACCAGTGCAGTGGCTTCCTTCATTGCCAAAGAGGATGCCGTCATGTTGGTGGGCAATGCTGCGGAGCGCGCCATCACGGCACAGGGCATTCCCAATGTCTTTCGCACACGTCCGCCAGCAGACTTCACGGGCGCTGCGGCCGGCACATTTGTCGCTCAAAAAGGCGCCCGCAATGTTGCGGTGATTGGCGCTTTGGAAGTGGGCTTTTACACCCAATATGTGGATGCCTTCGAAAAAGAGTTGAACAAAGCGGGCGGCAAGATCATCGCCAAAGAAGCCTTTGGACTTCGTGACCGCGACATGACGCCGCAATTGACGAAAATTCGCGGGCTCAAGCCAGATGCCATTTTGGTCGTCGGCTACGTAGAACCTGCTGCCTTTGTGTACCGCCAAGCGGTGGAGTTGGGCCTCAATGTGCCGCGCTACGGTTTCACCAGCGGCAGTGAAGAGCAGTTTTTGAAGGTTGTCACCAGTGCGCAAATGGAAGGCGTTTGGGATTTGCGACCCACAGAACTGACCGTGGAGGCTTTGGGGCCCCAGGCCAAAGCCTATGACGCCAATTACAGAAAAAAATTCAACCAATCGCCCACACCCAGCTCGCCTTATGCCTATGACCAGGTTTATGTGCTGAAAAATGCGATCGAGCGCGCAGGCAGCGCCAACGATGCCAAAAAGGTTGCCGACGCCGTCCGTACCCTGCCTATTCCCAAAGAGGCTGTGATGAAGTACATCGCCAACGATGGCAATGCCATGTTCGACCAGAACGGTCAGGCCTATACCTCCAACGGCGCGTTCCAGTGGCAGAAGGGCAAGTGGGTCTTTGTGTCCGAGTTGCCATCGGATAACAAGGCGTATTCGCAATTTTTGCGCAGTATTCGCAAATAACGACAGAGCTTAAGTTGGCACGCACCCGCGACTCAGTCCCCCACTGAGTCGCGAGGGTTGCGGTCTCTTTAGCAGGCTCCCCCAAACGGTGAAAAGCGATGAATGAATTACTGCAACAAATACTCAATGGGCTGGCCATTGGGTCTGTGTACACATTGGTTGCGCTAGGTTTGACCGTTGTTTTTGGAATTTTAGGCATCGCGCATTTCGCGCATGGCTCTTTGGCCATGTTTGGAGGCTATTTGACCTTTGTATTTTCAACGTCAATGGGCCTTTCCTTCTTTGCCAGCATTGCATTGGCCATGCCGGTGGGGGCTGTGATGGGCATGCTCATCGAGCGCTTGGCCTATCGGCCAGTGCGTGATGCACCGCACATCAATGCGTTCATCATCGCGCTGGGTTTGACCATGATGTTGGAAGGCGGCAACCTGCTGTTGTTTGGCGCCGATCAGGTGATCATTCAAACGCCTTATCAGCAGGTGTTTGATTTTGGTGGCATCTTCGTCGCACAGTTGCGGTTGGTGGTGATCGTGACAGCGGTCAGCTTGGTCGCTGCGGTCACTTGGCTTCTCTTGAAAACGAAAACAGGAAAGTCTGTGCGTGCTGTGGCCCAAAACCGCCATGCAGCAGTGCTCATGGGTGTCAATGTGAACTTTGTCTCATCGGTTGTGTTTGCCATTTCCTCAGCCCTTGGCGTTGCAGCAGGCGCCCTGATTGGCGCTTTGCTGGCGCTGGCACCTGGCGTGGGCGAAAGTTTTGCGGTGAAGGGCTTTGCGGTGCTGATATTGGGGGGGCTGGGATCTTTGCCAGGCGCTATTTTGGGTGGGCTGGTATTGGGTGTCAGTGAGTCCTTGGCCGCAGGCTTTTTATCGTCTGCCTACAAGGATGTGATCTCCTTCTTGATCATGATCTTGGTCTTGTTGGTCATGCCACAAGGCTTGATGGGGAAAAAATGAAACAGCTGATGAGTCATCGTTGGATGCTGAGCGTTGCTGTTGTGGCCGTTGCTTTGGCATTGCCACATCTTTTCAAGTCTCCCTATTACATTCATTTGATGACCTTGGCACTGATTTGGGTGGTGCTCGCACAGGGTCAAAATTTAACGCAAGGATTTGTCGGTTATGTGTCGATCGCCCAAGCTGGGTTTATGGGGATAGGCGCCTACATATCCACGCTCTTGACCATGAAGCTGGGGGTTTCGGTCTGGGCCATGTTGGTGATTGCGCCCTTGCTGACGGGGGTCATGGCCATTGTGGCGGGCTATCCCAGCCTGCGCGTCAAAGGACATTACTTCTCCATCGTCACCTTGGCCTACAACATGGTCATCTTCATTGTGTTGATGACATTCAGCGCGCTCACCGGTGGCGAAGCAGGCATTCCTGATGTGCCGCGTCCAAGTGAGTTGACCATTGGGGGGCATGTTTTCAGTTTCGAAGGGCGCAGCAACCTCAACTATTACGCGCTGGCCTTGACAGCGGCCGTCCTGGCGACCCTGTGTTGCGCATTTGTTTTGCACTCGCGAGTCGGCCGGGTGATGTTGGCCATCCGTCAAAACGAAGATCTCGCAGAGGCCATGGGCGTCGTCACTTCGCGGTACAAATTGTTTGCGTTTGTGATGAGCTCCATTCTGGCTGGCTTGGCGGGCTCTCTTTATGCCCATTACATCGGCTTTTTAAACCCAGAACCGTTTGGCGTTGACCAATCCTTGAACATTATTTTGGCGGTGATTTTGGGCGGTAGCGGCACACTGTCGGGGCCCATTGTGGGCGCGGTGTCGGTCACATTTTTACCTGAGTTGCTTCGCTTTGCCGACAGCTTCCGCCTGATCACCTATGGCTTGATTTTGGTGGTGGCAACCATCTTCTTGCCTAAAGGTCTGGTGCCCTTGATGGCCACCTTGTGGCGGCGCTTGCGTGCCAGCCAACCGATGGTCGCGGAGCACAAGCCTACCAGCAAGGCGTGAAACAATGGCCCTGAACACCGAACAATTTCCTGAGGGTGCAGGCAGCATCATGCAAGCGGCGGACCTGTTTGCTCAGGCGCACCTGCTGCCTCATGCAGCTCACTGGGGGAGAGGTTTTTTTGACCGCAAGGCTTTGTTTGAGCCAGCGGGTGTTGCCGGTTTGATGGGCCTGCAAGTTTCGCGTGAATGGGGTGGCTTGGGTTTGTCTTTTGCAGACAAAGCCAAGGTGCTGCAGCAGCTGGCGAAAATTGACTTCAGCGCAGCCATGGCCTTGGTCAATTCTCACAATGTGGTGGCACAGTTGGCCCAAGCTTCACCCCAGACCCTGGCGCCTCTTTATGCTGAACGTTTGATGCGTGGAAGCATCGTGGCGTGCACGGCGCTGACGGAGCCTGGCGCTGGCTCGGATTTAGGACAAATCCAAACCACGGCCATTCGACAGGGGAAGGGGTGGCTGCTGAATGGCGCGAAGACCTGGATCATCAATGCCGCACACGCTGACGGTGTGGTGGTGTACGCCCAAACCCAAAGTGGTTCTGGCGTGAAAGGGATTGCGGCATTTTTTGTGCTTGCGGACTCGCCGGGCTTCGAACGTGTTGCCCTAGCAACCGATACGGCATTGAGCAGCATGGGCCTTGGCGGATTTCGCTTGACCAATGTCTACTGCGATGAATCTCACCTTGTTTATGCGCCCGGCGAGGCATTTGTTGACATCATGGCAGCGATCAATCGTGCGCGAGCGTATGTGGCCGCCATGTGTTGCGCCATGGTGTCCCAAGCCTTGAGCGATGTCCGAGCCTATGGTCAGACGCGGACTGCTTTTGGCCAGTCTTTGGATCAGTTTCAAGGTTGGCGATGGCAAGTCGCGCAAGCAGCAACTGCTTTACAAGCCGCGGAGTTGATGGTGAGCGAGGCTTGCGACCGCATTGACAAGGGCCTGGATGTTCAATCTGCAGCGGCTCAAGCCAAACTGTACGCCACCAGCATGGCGCAGACGCATTTGGGGGTCCTGTTACACGCCATGGGTGCAGAGGGATTCTTGGATCGCTATGCGTTCTTAAGGCATCTCACGGCAGCGCATGCCGCTTCCTTGACCGACGGCTCCACGGCGATGCTGCTAGAGCGCGTGGCACATGAGCTTAGATTTCGGCCTGGCGCTGGCTAAATGGGTGTTTTTTCAATGGGGGCTTGATGCTGATTCCTATCCGTCCACTGCGCGTTGATCCTGAAAAAATTGCATTTCAGATGTGCGAAAGCGGCGAGCAAGTCACCTATGCGCAACTTGAAGCCCGTGCCAATCAAGTGGCACATTTGGTCTCCGACTTGGGCATTCTTCCCGGCCAGCATGTGGCCGTGCTGATGAACAACTGCCGTGAGTTGCTGGAGCTTTGCTTTGGCTTGGATCGATGCGGCGTGTACTACACACTGATCAGCACCCGCCTGACTGTCGACGAGATTGATTACATCGTTCGGGATTGTGAAGCCCGCTTGTTTGTCTACGCGCCAACTGTGGAAGCGGTTGAACTAGGCTTGCTTTCTCAGCTGCCCAGCACGCTGCATTGCATGAGCCTTGGTGCAGGCGATGGACAAAGCGCGCATGGCAACTGGGTTTTTGAATGTGCACAAAAGCCGACATCGCCCATAGCCCATGCATTGCAAGGCAGCGACATGCTTTACTCTTCGGGAACCACGGGACGACCCAAAGGTGTGCTGTGGCCGCTACCCAAGACAGCTGCAGGCCAACAGACCATGTTGGTGAAATTGTTGGCCCCGTTGTTTGGCTACGATGCCGACAGCCATTACCTGTCGACCGCTCCGCTTTACCATGCTGCACCTCTGCGCCACAGCATGACGGTGATCAAAATGGGCGGGACGGTCACAGTCATGGAGCGATTTGATGCGCTGCTGGCCTTGCAGACCATTGAGCGGTGTCGCATCACCCACAGCCAATGGGTCCCCACCATGTTTGTACGCATGCTCAAGCTTGACCCCGCGACGCGCGAGAACTTCGATCTCTCCTCCATGAAAATGGCTGTGCACGCTGCTGCGCCTTGCCCTGTGGATGTCAAAGAAAGAATGATGGACTGGTGGGGGCCCATCGTGCACGAGTATTACGCGGGCACTGAAAACAATGGCTTTTGCAGCATCACCCCTACAGAATGGCTGGCACACAAGGGCTCGGTGGGCCGCGCCTCACAAGGGAAATTACATATTTGTGATGAAGAGGGTGTACCCCTGGAAGTCGGGCAGGTTGGCGCTGTTTATTTTTCGGAAGGGCCCCAGTTCACCTATCACAACGACCCTGGGGCCACTGCACAAACACGCAATGCCTTGGGTTGGACGACATTAGGTGACATCGGCCACCTGGATGAGGAAGGCTATCTCTATTTGGTAGACCGCAAGGCCTTCATGATCATCAGTGGGGGCGTCAATATTTACCCGCAAGAAATTGAAAACGTCTTGCTGCAACATCCCAAAGTGATGGATGCTGCGGTGGTGGGTGTCCCCAACAGTGATTGGGGTGAGGAAGTCAAAGCCGTCATCCAACCCATGCATGCAAGCGATGTGAGCCCGGCTTTGGCGGATGAGTTGAAGGCTTTTTGCCGCACAAAATTGGCAGACTTCAAATGTCCACGTTCGATCGATTTCGACTTGGAACTCCCTCGTTTGCCAACGGGAAAGCTTTACAAAAAATTGGTCAAACAACGTTATTGGCCTCAATAAGCCTTGGCCCCCACTGCTATGTCCGTAGGAGAACCTCACGTGTCAGAAAACCACACCCGTCCTCTTTCCTTGAATGCCATCCCACGCGGAAATCGTGCTGCCAACAGAACCGATACGCGCAACGCTTTGGTTTGGTGTGGCACCGAACTGTTGACCGAGCGCGGCTTTCAAATCACAGGGATCGATGAAGTGCTCAAACGCGTTGGCGTCCCCAAAGGCTCTTTTTACCATTACTTCAAAAGCAAAGATCATTTCGGACATGCTGTCATCGACAACTATGAAGCCTACTATGCGAAAAAAATGGACCGTATTTTTGGTGACACCACACAATCACCGCTTCAGCGACTGGTCAATTTCACCGTGAATGCCAAAAATGGCATGGTCAAATTCGACTTCAAGCGCGGCTGCCTGATCGGCAATTTGGGCCAAGAGTTGGCCGCCCTGGATACACAGTTTCGTGAGCGACTGGAGGGGGTCTTGGTGTCATGGGAAAAACGAGTTGCAGACTGCCTTCGCGAAGCCATCGACCTGGGTGAGTTGGCGCCTGGTCAAGACCCTCAAGCACTGTCGCGGTTTTTTTGGGTGGGATGGGAAGGCGCTATCTTGCGGTCAAAACTGATGCGCAGTTTGGAGCCCATAGAGCAATTCACTTCTATCTTCTTTCGGTCTGTATTGGCTCGTTAATTCCCAAGATGTCTGCCCATACCACCCGTGCTGCGCCAACCAGCACCCAAGGCTGGCGCCGCGAACCTACGTGGCAAGCCCTGCAAGGCCAAGCGACGTGGGACGTTTGCGTTGTGGGCGGCGGTGCCACAGGTTTGGGAACAGCGCTGGACGCCGCTGCGCGTGGCTACAGCGTTGTTTTGGCAGAAGCGGAAGACTTTGCCAGCGGTGCGAGCTCTCGCTCATCCAAAATGTTGCATGGCGGCGTGCGCTATTTGCAGCAAATGGATTTTGCGTTGGTCAAGGAAGCGCTGGCTGAACGTGCCACAGTGCTGGCAAATGCACCCCATGTGGCCCAGGTGTTGCCCTTTGTCATTCCTTGCGAAAGCCTGGCGCATGCGGCTTTTTACGGCAGTGGGCTCAAGCTTTATGACCTGCTGGCTGGGAGCCGCAATGTGGGCCGGTCTCACTACATTTCATCCAAGGCGATGGGCGCGCAAGTGGGCGCCTTGAAAGCCCACGCTCACGGCATTCAGTACCACGACGGGCTTTTTGACGATGCCCGATTGGCGCAATCCATTGCGCGCAGTGCCAGAGAGCGCGGCGCCGTGTTGATGAATTACTGCCGTGCCGAGATCAAGGGCCAAGCCGATGATGGGGCTGACTTGATCCTTCTGTCCCGAAAGGACACGGGCGCACAGCACACCTTGCGTGCCCGTTGCACCATTGTTGCAACCGGTGCTTGGAGTGGGGAGCGGGTGGCTGTCTCGAGAGGCAGTCACATCGTCTTGAAAGACATGGGTCTCTCCAGTGGCGTCTTGCTGCCGAAGACCCCAGATGGTCGCGTGCTCTACCTGTTGCCTTGGTTGGGTCATACCTTGATCGGCACCACCGATGTCAGTGTGTCCCGGCCTGACTATGTTCATCAGGCACCGCAAGATGACATCGCATGGTTACTGAAAACGGCCAGCCAAGTGCTTCAAAAGCCGCTGGAAGCGCACCAAGTTACCGCCAGTTTTGTGGGCTACCGACCCTTGGTACACAGGCCCCAAACTGGCAAGAATTCCTCACAATTGTCCCGGGCGCATCTTGTGGAACGCTTGTCGGCTCGCAGCTTGCGTGTGGTGGGCGGCAAATGGACCACGTATCGCCGCATGGCGCAAGACGCGCTGGATGCAGCGATCGCACATGGCATGTTGCCCAAGGCCATGCCATGCAGCACGGCGCAACTGAGGCTCAGCCCCAATCCCGTGCTGGACAATGCCTGGCTGACGCAAGGGCAGTGGAGCGAAGACCAGCTTCAAAAAATCGTTCAAAGCGCCGTGCAAGAGGAGGCAGCCTGCCATGCGGAAGATATTCTTTACCGCCGCTTGCGCACGGGATTCACAGACCAGGCCTTGGCGCAGGCTTTGCAGCCACAGGTGGCGCGGTCAATGAAGATGATGTCTGGGTAAGCCAGTCATTCATGCATTTGTAATCATCATGAAGTGAATAAAAATGCATTGGACAGCATAAATTAGTACGCTTAGCATCTGCTGGATATTTCCTATCCACAAAGCAGACATTGATGAAGTTCTCTCTGAAACTCTTTGGCGGCACGGTCGTTGGCCTGCTGCTCGCTGTATCAGCCCTTGCCCAAACATTCCCCGCCAAACCGGTGACTCTGATGGTGCCCTATCCGGCAGGCGGCGTGTCGGATGTGATCGCACGAACCTTGAACGTGACACTGTCCAAGCATTTGGGGCAACCCGTGATCGTGGAGAACTTGGGTGGGGCGGGTGGCGCCATTGCGGCGCAAAAGGTAATGCGCTGGTAGAGGTTGCGCAGAGACGGTCGCTGCTCAGTGACTCTGTCCGGCCAGTAGCAGTCAGCCACGGTGATGACCGATAGCAGTCCTATGCAGCCCACCTAGACACAAAGCGCTTGGTCGTATTGATCCAATATTTAGTACCAGCGTAAATTGATGCACGCTTGGATCTGTGGTAGCGTTACCAAAGAGAGATTTAATGATGGCAGATAAAACAACAGTCCGAAAGCGCCGCGGCAGTGGTGCGGTGACCCTCAATGACGTTGCAAAGATTGCGGGTGTGGCGCCCATTACCGCGTCTCGCGCACTCAACAAACCCGATCAGGTCTCACCTGATGTTTTGCAGCGCGTCAAGGAAGCGGTTGACCGGACCGGTTATGTGCCCAACCGCATGGCGGGAGGCCTAGCCTCAGCCAAGAGCAAGATGATTGCCGCCATCGTGCCCAGTGCCGTGAGCTCGGTGTTCATGGACACCATTGAGGCACTGAACAACACCCTGTTCGATTCAGGCTACCAGTTGATGCTGGGGCAATCTGGCTACTCGGCTGACCGTCAGGAGATGCTGATCGAATCGTTCATCGGTCGTCGCCCGGATGGGATTTTCCTCACCGGGGTTCTCAACGCGGGCAAGGGGCGCACCAAGCTGCTCGCATCCGGCATTCCGATCATTGAAACCTGGGATTTGACCTCCACCCCAATGGACATGCTGATCGGTTTCTCACATTCGGAAGTGGGCCGTTCAGTGGCTCAGTTCCTCCTCAAGAAAAAACGTTCCAAGTTTGCGGTCATCACGGGTAACGATGAGCGGGCTGCACGTCGCTACGGCGCCTTCTGCGAAGAGCTTAAAAAAGCCGGTATCAAGAAGGTACCCGTTGAAGTTGTCGGCTCCAAGAGCACGATGCATCTGGGCCGGGTGGCATTGGGCAACATCCTGGATACCCAACCGGGTACGCAAGCGGTTTTCTGCAGCTCTGATGTTTCGGCACTGGGCGTGCTGGCCGAAGCACAAGCCCGTGGGATCAAGGTTCCCGAACAACTGGCGGTTGTGGGCTTCGGGGATGGCCCCTACGCCGCTGACACGGTTCCAGGCCTGACCTCTGTCCGGGTCAACGGCAGCGAGATCGGTGCACTGGCCGCTCGCTGTCTCATCCAGAGGGCCGAAGGCGAGGAAGTCGATCCTCGCATCGTGGACATCGGCTTTTCGATCATCGAGCGCGGCACCACCTGATCAGGGTAAACCCCAAAAAGAAAACGTTTGACACGCAAAAATGACAGCGCTACCATTTCAGGCATTAATGGTAGCGCTACCATTTGATGATCAAACCCACCACTCAAGGACCAGAAATGACCCCTCAAGAACTCAAATCGATCATGTCCCATGGCTTGTTGTCGTTCCCTCTGACCGACTTCCATGCCAACGGTGACTTCAACAAGAAGGGCTATATCGATCGCCTGGAGTGGCTGGCGCCCTACGGTGCTTCGGCTTTGTTCGCTGCAGGCGGCACAGGTGAATTCTTCTCGCTGACGGCAGACGAATATCCCGAGATCATCAAAACGGCCGTGGAGACCTGCAAAGGCAAGGTGCCGATCATTGCAGGCGCAGGCGGTCCGACGCGGTTTGCCATCCAGTGTGCCCAGGAGGCTGAGCGCGCTGGCGCCCACGGCATCCTGCTGCTGCCGCATTACCTCACTGAAGCGGGGCAAGAAGGCCTGATTGCCCACGTGGAAGCCGTTTGCAAGAGCGTGAAGTTCGGCGTGATCATCTACAACCGCAACGTCTGCAAACTCACCCCAGAATCCCTGGCCATCCTGGCCGAGCGTTGCCCAAACCTGATTGGCTTCAAGGATGGCGTGGGAGACATTGAGATGATGTCTTCCATCTACATGAAGATGGGTGACCGTTTCTCATATCTGGGTGGTCTGCCCACTGCTGAGGTGTATGCAGCCGCCTACAAAGCATTGGGCACACCGGTCTATTCGTCTGCTGTTTTCAACTTCATCCCTAAAACCGCGATGGAGTTCTATCACGCAGTCGCCAATGACGACATGGCCACGCAGCACCGTCTTCTCAAGCAATTCTTCATGCCTTACCTGGCGATCCGCAACCGCACGCAAGGTTACGCCGTGAGCATCGTCAAAGCGGGTGCCAAGTTGGTGGGCCATGACGCTGGTCCGGTGCGCGCCCCCCTGACTGACCTTAAGCCCGCTGAAATGGAAGAACTCAATGCACTGATCAAGGCACTGGGCCCACAGTGAGTACATCGATTAATTGAAAAACCATAGGAGACCATCATGAAAAAGACGCTTGTGACATTTCTTCTTGGCGCTGTGACTAGCCTGAACGCACTGGCCTGGCCTGAAAAGCCAGTGACCATCGTGGTGCCCTTCCCAGCAGGGGGGTCCACCGACAGCATTGCACGTGCGCTGGCACCCAAAATGCAAGAGAAGCTGGGAGGCTCGTTTGTTGTAGATAACCGTGCAGGTGCTACGGGCACCATCGGTGCTGCATCTGTGAAACGCTCAGCGCCAGATGGTTACACCCTGATGGTTTCCTCCCTGGGTCCGCTGGTCATTGCCCCGCACCTGATCAAGGGAGTGCAGTACGACGCACTCAAGGACTTTGACACCATCACCATCGCGGTTCAGGCTCCGAACGTCCTCGTGGTTCCTGCCAGTTCGCCGTTCAAGACCGTGGCGGATGTGATCGCGCAGCAAAAGAAAACACCGGAGAAGGTGACATTTGCCTCGTCGGGTAACGGATCATCTGACCACCTGACGGTCGAATTGTTCTGGCAACAGACCGGCACCACGGGTATTCATATCCCCTATAAGGGAGGCGCACCTGCAATCAATGACCTTTTGGGCGGGCAAGTAGAAGCCTCGTTCCAAAACATCAACGCTGTTTTGCAGCACATCAATTCGGGCAAGCTGCGCGCACTGGCAATCACTTCCGCCAAACGCAGTCCCGTGTTGCCGCAAGTGCCAACGATGAAGGAAGCCGGGGTGAATGGCACTGAAGTCGCTTCCTGGCAAGCCATGGTGGCCCCCAGGGGACTTCCTGCAGACATCAGGAACAAGATTCATGCAACGGTTGTGGGCGCACTTCAAGAAGAGACCCTCAAGAACAGGCTACTGAGTCAGGGCTTTGAAATCGTGGCCAACACCCCGGAGCAATTTGCTCAGTACCAAGCTTCGGAATTCGCTCGCTGGAAAAACGTGATCGAAGTCGGAAAGATCACAGCGGATTGATGATGAGTGCTCCCATAGTCAAAACCATGCGTGTGATTCCGGTCGCTGGCCGGGATGACATGCTGATGAACCTCTCCGGCGCCCACGCTCCGTTTTTTACGCGCAACATCGTCATCGTGACGGACAGCGTGGGCCACACGGGCCTGGGTGAGGTGCCTGGAGGTGAAAAAATCCGCCAGACCCTCGAAGATGCCCGCAGTCTGGTCGAAGGCCGGTCCATCGGTGACCTTCAGGCGATCCTCAATCAGATGCGCGAGAAGTTCGCAGACCGCGACAGCGGTGGCCGCGGCCTGCAAACCTTCGACTTGCGCACCACCATCCACGCGGTGACCGCAGTGGAGTCGGCACTGCTGGACCTGCAAGGCCAGCTGATGAACGTCCCGGTGGCCGCACTTTTGGGTGAGGGTCAGCAACGAGACGCTGTGCAGATGCTGGGGTATCTGTTCTTTGTCGGCGATAAATCCAAGACCAATTTGCCCTATGTCACGGATTTGAGCGAACCCGACAACTGGAAGCGTCTGCGCCATGAAATGGCAATGACCCCCGAAGCGATTGTTCGCCTGGCTGAGGCGGCTCAAGAGCGTTACGGTTTTCAGGATTTCAAGCTCAAAGGCGGTGTGCTGCGCGGCGAAGAGGAAGTCGAAGCTGTGCGTGCATTGCATGACCGCTTCCCCGAAGCCCGCATCACCCTGGACCCCAACGGCGGCTGGTTGCTCAAGGACGCGATTCGCTTGATGCGCGATATGCACGGCGTGGTCGCCTACGCCGAAGACCCCTGCGGCGCCGAAGAAGGTTTCAGCGGACGGGAAGTGATGGCCGAATTCCGTCGTGCCACAGGCTTGCCCACGGCCACCAACATGGTCGCCACCGACTGGCGTCAGATGGTGCATTCGCTCTCACTGCAGAGTGTGGACATCCCGCTGGCTGATCCGCATTTCTGGACCATGGCGGGCTCGGTCCGTGTGGCGCAGACCTGCCGTGACTGGGGGCTGACGTGGGGCTCGCACTCCAACAACCACTTTGATATTTCCCTGGCGATGTTCACACATGTCGGCGCGGCAGCCCCAGGCAAAGTGACCGCCATCGATACCCACTGGATTTGGCAGGATGGTCAACGACTGACCAAAGAACCGCTGCAGATCAAGGGTGGCTATGTCGAGGTGCCCAAGAAGCCCGGTCTGGGCATCGAGATCGACATGGCTGAGGTAGAAAAAGCGCATGCCCTTTACCTGCAGCATGGCCTGGGTGCCCGCGACGATGCGATCGCCATGCAGTTCCTGATCCCCGGCTGGAAGTTCGATAACAAGCGTCCCTGCATGGTCCGCTGAGAAAAACCAACAAAGAAACCAAACCATGTTGCATTCCTTTGAGGCGCGAAGCGGTCTGAATTACGGTGAACCACTGCCGGAAACATCCAGTCTGGAACTCGACCAGGCGATCCAGAAATCTGCAGAGGCTTTTGATGGCTGGCAAGCCAGCGATGGGGAGAAACGAGCTTCGCTGCTCAATGCCTTGGCCGAGGCCCTGGAAGCCGACCGCGAAAAACTCGTTGAGCTGGCAGATGTGGAAACCGGATTGGGTCCTCTCCGCCTCAATGGTGAGCTCGATCGCACGGCATTTCAGCTGCGCCGTTTCGCCAAGATTGCTGAGAATGGCGGCGCATTTGCCTTCACTGACGATCCGGCTGTAGCCGGTGGACCGCCCGCCGGGCATCCTGACATGATGCGTGTGCGCGTGCCGCTGGGCCCCGTGGCCATGTTCTCGGCCAGCAACTTTCCCTTCGCGTTTTCCGTGCTCGGGGGCGATACCGCATCCGCTCTTGCGGCGGGTTGCACGGTGGTGGTCAAAGCCCATTCGGGGCACCTGTACACCTCGCAGCGTGCATTTCACGTGGCCCAAACTGCCATCCAGAAGCTGGGGCTGCATGAAGGTCTGCTTCAGATGGTGCAGGGCGCTGGCAACAAGATCGGTGTGGCGCTCATTCAACATCCGCTGATCGCCGCTGGTGCCTTCACTGGCTCCACGCGAGGTGGTGCCGCGCTTCGCGATGCCGCACGTGCGCGTACGCGTCCCATCCCGTTCTACGGCGAATTGGGCTCCATCAACCCGGTGGTGGCTACCCCAGAGGCACTGCAAAAGGGTGGCGATGCCTTGGTGCAGGCGCTGGCTGGCTCGATCACTTTGGGTTGCGGACAGTTCTGCACCAACCCTGGCTTGCTGGTGCTGCAGCGTTCGGCCCAAAGCACCGAATTTGTGACCAAACTGGTCGAGGCGCTCAAGTCGATCCAACCCCATGCCATGCTCACGAAAGGCATGCGCCAGGCACTGGACACGGGAACAGCAGCGCAAATCGCAGCGGGCGCCAAGCCATTGCTCCACACCCCTGTGCAGGACGTCTGTCCGAAGCCCTACCTGGCCGAGGTAGACGCTGCCACCTTCATCAAGAAGCACGAGCTGCAAGAAGAGGTTTTCGGACCTGCCAGCTTGATTGTCTGGACCGATTCAGTAGCGCAAACGCTGGAAGTGTTGAGAACTGTGGGCGGCACGCTGACCGTCACGCTCTGGGGCGCCGAGCAGGAGTCTCCAGAGATTCAGCGCCTGGTTCGGGGTTCTATGGCCATTGCAGGCCGTGTGCTTTTTGCCGGCGTTCCCACTGGCGTGGCGGTCACTGCTGCGCAACAACACGGTGGTCCCTGGCCATCGTCCACTGAACCCATGACCACTTCCGTGGGGGATGCCGCACTGGATCGCTTCTTGCGGCCAGTGTCCTTGCAAGACATGCCCGCATGGTTGAAAAACCGCAACGGTCGCCCCTGTTGATTTGCCCCGCCAGCAGCCCACACTGCTGGCATTTTTTTGAGTCCTAAAAGGAGACAACATGAACCAGAAGTCCATTCCCAGCCGTCGTAGCTTCATGCAAACCGCCATTGGTGCAGGTGCTGCTGTATTGGGCGGCAATGCCTTTGCACAGGCCGTGGCATTCACACCCAACACGCGCTACCCTGACCCGGTTGTTCAGATTCTGGACCCCAGTTTCGCCAAATACCGCATCTACAGCAGCACGCTGGAACAAGTGGCAACTGGTTTCCGGTGGACCGAAGGCCCGGCTTATTTCCCAGAAGGTGGGTACCTGTTGTTCAGCGACATTCCGAACAACCGCATCATGAAATTCGATGAGAAGACAGGGAAAACATCCGTCTTCCGCGAAAACGCCAACTATGCCAACGGCAATGTCCGTGATCGCCAAGGTCGTTTGCTGACATGCGAGCACTCTGTCACTCGTCGCGTGACCCGCACCGAAAAGAACGGCAAGATCACGGTCCTGGCAGACAGCTATAACGGCAAGCGCTTGAATGCGCCCAACGACATCGTGGTCAAGTCTGACAACACCATTTGGTTTACCGATCCCCTCTTTGGCATCAACGGTGAATGGGAAGGCTCCCGCGCAAAGCCTGAGCAAGAGACCACCAATGTTTACCGCATCGACGCCGATGGCAAGCTGACTGCAGTCATCACCGACATCGTCAATCCCAACGGTCTGGCATTCTCGCCTGACGAGAAGAAGCTTTACGTTGTTGAATGGCGCGGAACTCCTAACCGCAGTATTTGGAGCTATGACGTTAACGCTGACAACACGGTCTCCAACAAGACCAAATTGATTGATGCAGCTGATTTTGGCGCGCTCGATGGGTTCAAGGTGGACCGCGATGGCAATTTGTGGTGCGGTTGGGGTAGCAATGGTGCATTGCAAGCGGAGCCCACAGATGTCGGTGGCCGTAAGGTCTACCAGCTCAAGGGCAAGTCCGAAGACCTAGATGGCGTGATGGTTTTCAACCCGCAAGGCAAAGCCATTGGTTTCATCAAGCTGCCAGAGCGTTGCGCCAACTTGACCTTTGGCGGTCCGAAGAACAACCGTCTGTACATGACGAGCTGCCATTCTGTGTACGCTCTGTACGTCGAATCGCACGGTGCGGTCTAAGCACTGATCAATTGAAGGGGAGGTCGCAAGACTTCCCCTTTTTTTGTCTGCCGATGTCTAAAAGTCCTCGTTCAACCGCCCAAAGCCGACGCATTGGTTTGGTTGAGCTGGTCGT
>ERZ650311.807-NODE-807-length-17650-cov-10.851549_pt1 | contig 17650 bp, 15 predicted proteins | sample MGYA00376247_ERZ650311 | MGnify/ENA primary metagenome ERZ650311 (study PRJEB26733, sample SAMN07839324) | wastewater metagenome | biome: small river; feature: stream; material: water | place: USA: North Carolina | collected 2016-07-28 ... | reverse complement strand
GTTAGCGCCTACTGCGGCTAATTTTCGCTCCATTCTGTCGTAACCACGATCTAAGTGATAAATACGATCCACAATGGTCTCGCCTTGCGCTGCCAAACCAGCAATCACAAGGCTGGCTGAAGCTCTTAAGTCTGTAGCCATCACAATCGCGCCAGACAAGCCATCCACACCCTCAGTAATAGCAGTATTGCCCTCAATCACGATTTGTGCACCCAAGCGATTTAACTCTTGAACGTGCATAAAACGGTTTTCAAAGATAGTTTCTGTTACACGGGATGTGCCTGTAGCCACAGCATTCATTGCCATGAACTGAGCCTGCATATCTGTTGGAAACGCTGGATATTCAGAAGTTCTAAAACTAACTGCTTTAGGCCTTTGGTTCATCTTAACGTGTATCCAGTCTTTGCCTAACTCAATCTGTAAGCCCGCTTCGCGCAGCTTATCAATCACTGCTTCTAAGGTATCAGGGCGGGCATTTTTAATCATCAAGTCAGCGCCAATCTCGCCCATTGCGCCAGCAGCGCACATGAATGTGCCTGTCTCAATACGGTCAGCGATGATGCTGTGCTCAGCCCCATGGAGCTTTTTAACACCTTGAATCACCAATCGATCAGTTCCCACACCAGTAATCTTGGCGCCCATCTTGATGAGTAACTCTGCCAAGTCAGTTACTTCTGGCTCACGGGCAGCGTTTTCTAAAACAGTTTCACCTTCTGCCAATACAGCAGCCATCATCAAGTTCTCAGTACCAGTCACTGTGATCATGTCAGTCAAGATCTTGGCGCCTACCAAAGCATTTGGATTTTTACCGAACTTCGCTTCAATGTAGCCGTGCTCAATATGGATATCAGCACCCATGGCTTTCAATCCCTTGATGTGCTGATCAACAGGGCGAGCACCAATTGCGCAACCGCCTGGCAAAGACACCTTCGCATGACCAAAGCGCGCTAACAAAGGGCCTAATACCAAAATCGAAGCACGCATGGTTTTCACTAAATCGTACGAAGCTTCTGGCGTATGAATATCTGAGCCATCCAAAATCACCACTGAACGATCATCAGGGTTTGGGAAAGTTACCTTCAAGCCCATTTGTGCCAAGATTTTCAGAATTGTTCTAACGTCTTGTAAATCTGGCAAATTGCGCAAAGTAATCGGTTCAGCACTCAAAAGACCCGCGCATAGAATCGGCAAGGCAGCATTTTTTGCACCAGTGATCGTGATCTCACCCTTTAGAGGTTGTCCGCCTTGTATTGATAACTTATCCAATTCTGTTTTAACCTTTTTGATTACTTACCAGCTGCATGCTCTGCAGGTGTTAATGCTTTAAATGACAACGCATGGATTTCTGATTTCATACGATCACCCAACGCTGCATAAACTTTTTGATGACGTTGCACCAACCTTAAACCATCAAACTCATCACTGACAATCGTTGCAAAAAAATGCTGCCCATCACCCTCAACCTCTAAATGAGAACAACTAATTCCTTTAGCAATGTACTCTTTGACTTGTTCAGGCGTTGGCAACATTTTATCTATCTCTTCTTACGACTCAAACGTTTAACAAAAATGAATCAGTGACGTAACTTGTACCCTGTTGCTAGCAATCTGATGGCTACTACAGCAACCAACAAGAAGAATGAACCAACAATTGCTAGACTAAACCAAGGCGACACATCTGAAACTCCAAAAAACCCATATCTAAAACCATCAATCATGTAGAAGAATGGGTTGAAATGCGAAATGGTTTGCCAAATAGCTGGCAGCGTATGAATTGAGTAAAAAACCCCAGACAACATGGTCGCAGGCATGATGAAAAAGTTCTGAAAGGCTGCTAGCTGATCAAACTTTTCTGCCCAAATACCGGCAATCAATCCAAGAGCACCCAGCACGGCAGCACTTAATAAACCAAATGCCAAAATCCATAAAGGCATTTGAAAAGAAATATCTGTAAACCAACAGGTGGCTAAAAACACACCCAAACCAACTACTAAGCCTCTGACCATGGCCGCCAAAACATAAGCCATGAAAAATTCCAAATGTGACAAAGGTGCTAACAGCACAAAAATAAGGTTGCCCGTAATTTTCGATTGAATCAATGATGAAGATGTATTTGCAAAAGAATTTTGCAAAAGACTCATCATGACCAAACCAGGAATTAAGAACGCGGTATAACTAATAGCGCCATACACTTTGACATGATCTTCTAACACATGTCCGAAAATCATCAAATACAAAATAGCTGTCAAGACGGGTGCAGCTACTGTTTGAAAACTAACACGCCAAAAGCGTTTTACTTCTTTATAAAAGAGCGCTTGAAAACCACTGGCATATGCAAAAGGAGATGAACGTAACTGACTCATTAGCGCCCCTCACTCATGATTTGCATAAAGACGTCTTCTAAGTCGCCATCTTTAGTTTGTGAATTATTAACTCTCGCCAGTAAATTAGCAGTGGTATCTAAGGCAACAATCTGGCCTTTTTTCAGCATGGCAATACGTCCACACAACTCTTGCGCCTCTTCCAAATAATGGGTGGTCAAAACAATCGTATGACCTTCCTTATTTAAACGACTGATGAACTTCCATAAGGATTGGCGTAACTCCACATCCACACCAGCAGTTGGCTCATCCAACACAATCACTGGCGGTCTATGCACGAGGGCCTGAGCCACCAACACACGACGCTTCATGCCGCCAGATAGAGCGCGCATATTTTTATTAGCTTTATCGGCAAGGCCCAAGTGGTGAAGAATCTCATCAATCCACTCACCATTATTTTTTATTCCAAAATATCCAGACTGAAATTGCAACGTTTCTCTTACAGTAAAGAATGGATCGAATACGAGTTCCTGAGGAACAATACCCAACAAACGTCTTGCTGCCCGAAAGTCAGATTGAACATCATGCCCCATCACTTCAACAGATCCAGTAGTTGGTCGACACAAGCCAGCCAAAATCGATATGAGCGTGGTTTTTCCGGCACCGTTAGGGCCTAATAAACCAAAGAACTCTCCCTCTTCAATTTCTAAACTAACATCGTTTAGAGCAACTAAAGAACCGTAATTTTTGGTGAGGTGTTTAAAAGAAATCGCACTCATACAAGCACGACATCAGCTACGCCATAGACTTGTGCAAGACTAGCTAGCTTTTCTGGAATTGATCGCAATTCGATATGGACATTCTTGGCTTGCGCATGCCTACGCATAGATAAAAGCGCACTCAATGCGCTTGAATCAAATACTGTAAGAGCTTGGCAATCAATTGTTAGGCTATTTTCAGCTTGCAACGTATCAATGACAGCAATGCCTTGTGCAAGCACAGCCTCCACATTGCTGTGAGAGATTTCGGCAGGCAGTTGAAATTGAAGTGTCATGAATGTTTTAATTTTTACTTAGCGTTTGCCAACGCATTGTTGCGTTGTTGCAAAAATTGAATCAAACCATCAATACCGCCCTTGCTCACCTGATCATTGAATTGATTACGGTAAGACTCAACCAACCAAGCGCCTAAAATATTGATGTCATACACCTTCCAACCATTGGCTGTTTTTTCTAGGCGGTAATCCAATTGAATTGGTTCACCTTTGCCAATCACCACGGTTTTAACAACAACATCAGTGTCATCCGCTGCCGCTCTAAATGGTTTGTATTGAACCTTTTGGTCTTTGATTTGAGCTAATGCACCACCATAAATGCGGATTAAAAGAGTTTTAAATTCTTGAGTGATCTGAGCCTGTTGCTGTGCTGAAGCTTTTGACCAGTTTTTACCCATAGATAACTGAGTAGTTTTTTGAAAATCACTGTAAGGCAAGATTTTCTGATCGACCAATGCATTGATTTTCCTCAAATCACCACTTTGGATTGCTTTGTCATTTTTGATAACCGTCATCACGTCTTCTACAACGAATTTGACCAAGCCATCAGGTGTGTTGGTGTTTTGAGCCATGCTTGAGCTCGACCAAATAAGAAGGCCTAAAAACGCAAAAAATACTTTAAGCAATGAAACGCGCATAAATTAATAAGTTAAATAGTGTGAATAGCTAAATTGTATTGCTAATTGAGGGTCTTAGCCCAATTAGCCGTATATTGAATTAGTCAGTGGATAGTGGCGGGTTGCCGTCGTACACCTGATTGTGACGCCTTTGCAAATAGGAGTCCCTCAAGAATGAGTACTTATCAAATGCAGCGTCTTCTAGTAATTGGCTCGCATTGAGTAAATTGGCGCGCTGATTAACAACCCGTAGAACTGTAGAGCCAACTTTTTGATCATGATTGAGGTGATCACTGTTCAAAATAAAGTCTGTTTTGATATCAACTACCAAACCAGCGGTATCTCTCACTGAGCTTGGACCAAATAATGGCAGCACCACATAAGGGCCTGATGGCACACCCCATACCCCAAGTGTTTGACCAAAGTCTTCCTTATTTTTTTCTAGGCCAGCCTCAGTGGCCACATCAAATAAGCCCAAGATACCAATAGTTGAGTTAACTAAGAATCTGCCAATATCATTGGCAGCGTTACCAGGCTTACCTTGTAACAAATTGTTGACCGCAACAAACACATCACCAATATTGCTAAAGAAGTTTGTTACACCTGTTCTAACAAACTCTGGAAGAACAAATTGATATGCCTCAGCTACTGGCTTAATGACGTACTCATCGGCATTTTCATTAAAAGTGAAAACTGCTCGGTTCATAGACTCAAAAGGATCAATCTTTGCCACACGCTCAGTTTGCTGAGTTGTTGCACAACCCGCGACCAAAGCAATACTCATCAACATAAGTATTTTGATTAATTTCTTGTTGAGTTGACCGAACATAATTGTTATCAATTAACCTTTAATTACTTCTTATCTGATGGCGCGCCATCAGATGCTTTACTGTATAAAAATTGACTGATTAAGTTTTCAAGAACAATTGCTGACTGCGTTTGGGTCAACTTACTGCCTTGAGCAATCATATTCTCATCACCACCAGCCTCTAAGCCAATATATTGCTCGCCTAAGAGGCCAGAGGTCAAGATTTTTGCTGAGCTGTCTTTAGGAAACTTATAACGTGTTTCCAAGGTCATCACCACAGTTGCTTGATAAGTTTGATCATCAAACTTGATTTCAGTAACCCTACCCACCACAACACCGGCACTCTTAACTGGTGCACGTGGCTTCAATCCACCAATATTGTCAAAACGTGCAGTCACTTGGTAGGTTGGCTCAAAAGTAAAGGCGCTCATGTTGCCTGCTTTTAAGGCTAAAAATAGCAAGGCCAAGAGCCCCATGGCTACAAATAAACCGACCCAGATATCTAAAGATTGTTTTTTCATATTTATTTACAGATTTTATAAGACTTTATCAGCTTGAGAACATCACTGCGGTTAATAAGAAATCCAGTGCTAAAACGGCTAAGGAGGCTATTACAACGGTTCTAGTTGTTGCTCTAGCAACACCTTCTGGAGTTGGCTTTGCTTCGAAACCTTGGTAAAGCGCGATAAATGTCACTGCAACACCAAACACCATGCTTTTCACAACACCATTACCGATGTCTTTCACGACATCAACCCCTGCTTGCATTTGTGACCAAAAGGCACCGTCATCCACACCAATTAAGGGCACGCCCACCAAATATCCGCCCATGACACCGACAGCAGTAAAGATGGCAGCTAGGATAGGCATAGCAATAATGCCCGCCCACAATCTTGGTGCAATAACTCTGGTTAACGGATCAACAGCCATCATTTCCATCGCACTTAATTGCTCACCAGCTTTCATCAAGCCAATTTCAGCAGTTAATGATGTACCAGCACGACCAGCAAATAACAAAGCTGTTACAACGGGGCCTAATTCTCTTGTGAGTGATAAGGCAACCAACAAACCCAATGCTTGCTCTGAACCATAACGATTCAAGGTGTAGTAACCCTGTAAGCCCAATACAAAACCTACAAACAAGCCAGATACCGCAATGATCACGAATGAGTAGTTACCTACAAAGTGAACCTGATCTGTTACTAAACGTGGTCGCTTAAATAAAAAAGCCGAACGACGCATGATGGCTAAGAACATGCGCGTTGCATATCCCAAACCGATTAAGTTCTCTCGAACAAATGCTCCCAAGCCGGCCAATGTATTTAAAACAATACTCATAAGCTAGCTCCAAAATCTTCAAGCAATGTTTTTCCTGGGTAATGGAACGGCACAGGACCATCTGGATTTGCTGAAACAAATTGCTGCACAAATGGATCTGTAGAGGCCCTTAAATCATCTGGCGTACCTTCTGCTGCAATTCGACCGTTAGCAATAAAGTAAACGTAATCAGCAATTTCAAAAGTTTCAGGAATGTCATGAGTTACCAAAATGCTGGTGGCACCCAAAGCCTGATTCATATCTCGAATTAACCGTGCAGTGATCCCTAAAGAAATTGGATCTAAGCCAGCAAATGGCTCGTCGTACATGATCAACGGAGGATCCAATGCAATAGCTCTTGCTAGGGCTACGCGTCTTGCCATACCGCCAGAAATTTGTGAAGGCATTAAATCTCTAGCCCCACGCAGACCAACAGCATTTAATTTCATTAAAACTAAGTCGCGCAGAGTTTCTTCACTAACTTTTGTGTGCTCTCTTAATGGGAAAGCCACATTCTCAAAAACACTCATGTCCGTAAACAGCGCACCAAACTGAAACAACATCCCCATGCGACGTCGTACCGTCATCAACTGCTGGGTATTCATTTGGCCAACATCTTGTCCTTCAAATAAAACTTGGCCTTGTTGTGCGTTTACTTGACCGCCAATCAGGCGCAGCACTGTGGTTTTGCCACAGCCAGAACCACCCATCACAGCAACCACTTTGCCGCGCGGGAACTCCATGTTTAAACCTGAAAGAATAGTTCTCTCGCCAGGGGCGTATGAAAAATCAACACCCTTTAATGAGACGATGGAATCTGTTTGATTCATATGTTTTGTTGAGTCTGCCACTACGATATCCTTAGATTCATAGTGGCAGTGTATCAATACCGTGATGGTATTAGGTAATTAGCGTGGCAATACGCTGCTACCCATCAAGAACTCATCAACTGCACGAGCACATTGACGACCTTCGCGAATCGCCCAAACTACCAATGATTGACCGCGACGCATATCGCCTGCTGCAAAGATTTTTGGCACATTGGTGTAATAAGCCTTATCACCCTCAGTAGAAGCTTTCGCATTACCACGGGCATCTTTTTCAACACCGAATGCATCCAAAACTTGTTGAGCTGGTGATACAAAGCCCATTGCCAAAAATACCAAATCAGCCTTCATTTCGAATTCGCTGCCAGCAATCTCTTGCATCTTGCCGTCTTTCCATTCAAGACGAACACCAATCAATTTTTCAACCTTACCGTTTTTACCTTCAAAACGCTTGGTTGCAACTGACCAATCACGATCACAACCTTCATCATGAGATGAAGATGTGCGCAATTTAGTTGGCCAATATGGCCATACCAATGGTTTGTTTTCATGCTCAGGAGGTTGTGGCAACAATTCAAACTGAGATACAGATGCAGCGCCATGACGATTTGATGTACCAACACAGTCTGAGCCTGTGTCACCACCACCAATCACGATGACATGCTTGCCATCCGCACGAATTTCATTTTTGTTATCACCCGCAACTTCTTTGTTTTGAGGAATCAAGAATTCCAAAGCAAAGTGAATGCCAGATAACTCACGACCTGGAACTGGTAAATCACGTGGCTGTTCAGCGCCACCTGTGATCACAACAGCATCAAAGTCTTTTTGTAATTGCTCTGGAGAAACTGTTTTCTTAGAGTAATTTTTAACTTCTTTATTTAAATTGTCTTTACCAACAAAAGTGCCAGTTTCAAATTTGACGCCTTCAGCCTTCATTTGCTCAACACGGCGGTCGATCAAACCTTTTTCCATCTTAAAGTCAGGAATACCGTAACGTAGCAAGCCGCCCACGCGATCATTTTTTTCATAAAGCGTTACATCATGGCCAGCACGAGCTAATTGCTGGGCCGCAGCCATACCCGCAGGGCCAGAACCAACAATCGCAACTTTCTTGCCAGTCTTTTGTTTAGCAACTTGAGGTTTCACCCAGTCATTTGCCCAGGCTTTATCAATGATGGCGTGCTCAATTGATTTAATACCAACTGGCTCTTCATGAATACCTAGAGTACAAGCTGCCTCACATGGTGCTGGGCAAATACGGCCCGTGAACTCAGGGAAGTTATTAGTTGAATGCAATACATCAATCGCATTCTTCCAATCTTGCTGATACACCAAATCATTGAAGTCAGGAATGATGTTATTAACAGGACAACCGTTATTACAGAACGGAATACCGCAGTCCATACAACGGGCACCCTGCACCTTTGCTTCATCATCTGTCAAAGTCATAACAAATTCTTTGTAATGCTTGACGCGTTTTTTAGGCTCTTCGTAATGCTCGCTTAAGCGATCATATTCCATGAATCCAGTAACTTTACCCATCTTTATTCCTTTATCTCTTAACAGGTCACTTAAACAGAAGCCGCTTGTTTGCTGCCTTGAGATTTCTCCCAAAGCTCACCTAACGCGCGCTTGTATTCAGTTGGGAATACTTTGACAAAACGTGCACGTGACTTTTCCCAGTCAGCCAAAATTGCTTTTGCACGCTCTGAACCTGTGTGCTTGAAATGACGCTCAATTAAGTTCTTCAAGATTACTTCGTCAGTTAGACGCTCACCACCTTCTTTAACATTCACTGGTGCGTGCCATTCAGACTTAGGTAATTTCGCTTCTTGTTCAGCGCTAGGTAAAACTGCTTCAAGCGTAGCCATGCTTGTATTGCAACGTTTAGCAAATAAACCATCTTCGTCATAAACATAAGCAATACCGCCACTCATACCAGCAGCGAAGTTGCGACCTGTTAAACCAAGAGCAACCACTGTGCCACCTGTCATGTACTCACAACCATGGTCACCAGTACCTTCAACAACGGCAATAGCGCCAGAGTTACGAACTGCAAAACGTTCGCCAGCAACACCATTAAAGAATGCCTCACCAGCAATCGCACCGTACAAAACAGTATTACCAACAATGATGTTTTGTGATGTGTCGCCACGGAATTCATGTGGTGCACGAACAATCACGCGACCACCTGACAAACCTTTACCAACGTAGTCGTTACCGTCACCCACTAGGTCCATGGTCACGCCATGCGCTAAGAAAGCAGCAAAACTTTGACCAGCTGTACCATTTAACTGAATGTGGATAGTGTCATCAGGCAAACCTTCGTGACCATATCGTTTCGCCACTTCACCAGACAACATCGCACCAGCAGTACGATTCACGTTCTTGATTGGTTGAATGAATGAAACACGCTCGCCTTTTTCAAGAGCAGCTTTTGATTTTTCAATCAATGTGTGGTCTAGCGCAGTTGTTAAACCGTGATCTTGAGTTTCTACTTGGAAACGAGGAACACTTGCCTCAACAGCTGGGGCTTGGAAAATCTTAGTGAAATCTAATCCACGTGCTTTCCAGTGCTCAATGCTCTTCTTCGTATCCAAGAACTCTGTGCGGCCAATTAATTCGTCAAAAGTGCGAATACCTAGTTGAGCCATGATCTCGCGCGCTTCTTCAGCAATAAAGAAGAAGAAGTTCACAACGTGCTCTGGCTTACCTGAGAATTTCTTACGCAACTCTGGGTCTTGTGTTGCAACACCCACTGGGCAAGTATTGAGATGACACTTACGCATCATGATGCAACCCTCAACCACCAATGGAGCTGTTGCAAAACCAAATTCATCAGCACCTAACAATGCGCCAATCACAACGTCACGACCAGTTTTCATTTGACCGTCTGCTTGAACACGAATACGGCTACGTAGACCATTCAATACTAATGTTTGTTGTGTTTCTGCAAGACCTAATTCCCATGGACTACCAGCATGCTTGATTGAAGATAATGGTGATGCACCTGTACCACCATCATGACCAGCAATCACCACGTGATCAGCTTTGGCTTTTGCCACACCAGCGGCAACAGTACCAACACCCACTTCAGAAACCAGCTTCACTGAAATATCAGCTTTGCTATTAACGTTCTTCAAGTCGTGGATCAATTGAGCCAAGTCTTCAATAGAGTAAATGTCGTGATGCGGAGGAGGAGAAATCAAACCAACGCCTGGCACTGAGTAACGCAACTTACCGATGTAATCTGAAACCTTGCTGCCTGGCAACTGACCGCCTTCACCTGGCTTAGCACCTTGCGCCATCTTGATCTGAATTTGATCGGCAGATGTGAGGTACTCGGCAGTTACACCAAAACGTCCTGAAGCAACTTGCTTGATCTTAGAGCGCAGTGAATCACCTTCGCTCAAAGGAATATTTGCTTCAATGACATCATCGCCAAGAATACTTGCAAGAGTCTCACCCTTCTTAACAGGGATGCCCTTTAATTCATTGCGATAACGCTTGTTATCTTCACCGCCTTCACCCGTATTTGATTTACCACCAATACGGTTCATAGCAATCGCTAAAGTTGCATGAGCTTCTGTTGAGATAGAACCCAATGACATGGCGCCCGTTGCAAAACGCTTAACAATTTCTTTTGCTGGCTCAACTTCATCCAATGGAATGGCTTTGCTTGGATCAATCTTGAACTCAAACAAACCACGCAAAGTCATGTGACGCTTGCTTTGATCATTGATGATGTTGGCGTACTCTTTATAAGTCTGGTAACCGCCTTTTTCTGGGCCCTGACGTGTTGAGTGTTGCAACTTCGCAATTGAGTCTGGTGTCCACATGTGGTCTTCACCACGAATACGGAACGCATACTCACCGCCAGCATCCAACATATTTGTTAATGTTGGGTCATTACCAAACGCCAAGCTGTGCATCTTCAATGCTTCTTCAGCAACTTCAAAAATACCAATGCCGCCTACGTTAGAAGCTGTGCCCTTGAAGTATTTGTTGATTAGCTCAGATGACAAACCAATGGCTTCGAAAATTTGTGCGCCTGTGTAAGACATGTATGTAGAAATACCCATCTTAGACATAACTTTTTGCAAACCTTTACCAACAGCTTTCGTGAAGTTTTTAACAACTTTCTCTGCTGATAGGTCACCTTTAAGACCTTTAGCCATATCAACCAATGTTTCCATGGCTAGGTATGGATGAACAGCTTCTGCGCCATAACCTGCCAATAGAGCAAAGTGATGAGTTTCACGTGCACTACCAGTTTCAACTACTAAACCAGTGCTAGTACGTAAACCTTTTTCAACCAAATGTTGATGAATTGCTGATGTTGCCAACAATGCTGGGATAGCTACATGATCAGCAGCAACTTGACGGTCGCTGATAATCAAAATGTTGTAACCAGAGTTCACAGCATCCACTGCTTCAGCACACAAAGATGCCAAGCGAGCTTCAACACCATCTTTACCCCATGCTGATGGGTAGCAAATGTCTAACTCGTATGAACGGAACTTACCACCGGTGTAATGCTCAATATGACGAATCTTAGCGATGTCATCAAAATCCAAAATTGGCTGTGACACTTCTAAACGCATCGGTGGATTGATGTTGTTTGTATCTAATAGGTTTGGCTTTGGACCTACAAATGACACCAATGACATCACCATGTTTTCACGGATAGGGTCAATCGGTGGGTTTGTTACCTGTGCAAATAATTGCTTAAAGTAGTTATAAAGAGTTTTATTTTTATTTGATAAAACAGCTAATGGGCTGTCGTTACCCATTGAACCAATTGCCTCTTCACCTGACGACGCCATTGGCGCCATCAAGAACTTCAAATCTTCTTGTGTGTAACCAAATGCTTGTTGACGATCTAGCAAGCTAGCTGCTGGGCGAATATTTTGTGCGTCAGCCTTGCTATCTTCAGCAGCCACATCAATTTCATCCAACTTGATACGAACTGCATCAATCCAGCTCTTGTATGGCTTGGCTTTAGCCAATGCATCTTTTAGCTCAACGTCATCAATGATGCGACCTTGCTCCATGTCGATTAGGAACATCTTGCCTGGTTGCAAACGCCATTTTTTAACAATCTTATTTTCTGGGAAAGTTAAAACACCCGCCTCAGAAGCCATGATCACTAAATCATCATCAGTCACGTAGTAACGAGCTGGGCGCAAACCGTTACGGTCTAGTGTGGCGCCAATTTGACGACCATCTGTAAAGGCAATCGCTGCTGGGCCATCCCATGGCTCCATCATCGCTGCGTGGTATTCATAGAATGCGCGGCGATTGTCATCCATCAATGTATGTTGTTCCCATGCTTCAGGAATCATCATCATCATGGCATGAGCCATTGGATAACCAGCCATGACCAACAACTCTAGGCAGTTATCAAAACTTGCTGTGTCTGATTGACCTGGATAAATCAATGGCCATAGTTTTTGTAAGTCATCGCCTAAAACTGGTGAGCTAATAGCACCGGTTCTAGCGTTGATCCAGTTAACGTTACCTTTAACCGTATTGATCTCACCGTTGTGAGCAATCATGCGATATGGGTGAGCTAATTCCCAAGCTGGGAATGTATTTGTTGAGAAACGTTGATGTACTAACGCTAATGCAGAAACAACTCTTGAATCTTTTAGGTCTTCGTAATACGCGCCTACTTGGTTAGCCAAAAGCAAACCTTTGTAAACCACTGTACGTGCTGACATTGAAGTAACGAAATATTCTTTGCCGTGCTGTAACTGCAATGCCTGAATTGCGTGACTACCTGTTTTACGAATCACGTACAACTTACGCTCTAGGGCATCTGTTGTCATGATGTCGCGTCCGCGGCCGATGAAGATTTGACGAATCACTGGCTCTGTTTTGCGTACTGTTGGTGACATTGGCATGTTCGCATCAACTGGAACATCACGCCAACCCAACACCACTTGGCCTTCAATACGCACTGTTCTTTCTAATTCTTGCTCACAGGCTAAACGTGAGGCACTTTCTTTTGGCATGAAAACCATACCAACACCGTACTCACCAGCAGGCGGCAATGTCACGCCTTGCTTTGCCATCTCTTCACGATAGAACTGGTCTGGAATCTGAATCAAGATACCCGCACCGTCACCCATGAGAGGATCAGCACCCACAGCTCCACGGTGATCGATGTTCTCAAGAATCTTTAAACCTTGAGTCACGATATCGTGGCTCTTTTTACCTTTGATATGGGCAACAAAACCCACGCCACAGGCGTCATGTTCATTTACTGGGTCATATAGACCTTGCGCAGCTGGGCGCATAGAAGGTGAAGTAGTCACGGTATTCCCTTGATAAGTAATCAATGGTCTCTTAATAAGAGACGTATCCCCGTAAAAATTGGGGTTTTGAAGAACTATAGGGGATTACCCGTGCATGCGCAATAGAAAATAATTGGTGTCTGTCACTAATTTATTCTTTACAAAGTTAGCACACATAAAAATTAGGGACATAGTCATCCAAGATGATCATACATTTGCACCAAATTGGGATAAATCGCTACTTATTAGTGAGTTTCTTGGGTCTACCGGCTGACCTTGGAGTGACTGGTCTATTGATTTTTTGGCTCAATTGCTTAAGAAGCTGATCTGAAGCCAATGGCCAACCAAAATTTAAGTGACTACTTACTTTTTCTAAGTCTATTTTACTTAATAGGTCTAAAACTGATTTTTGCCAAGCTAGCTGGCGCTCAAAAGGCGTATTTGCCAAAGCCCAGTAACTTGGATGATCTGAAATCCATGGAATTGTTTCCGCCCCCACATGATGTCGATAACTAGACCAATGCCAATCCTCCGGCTTTTGAACCAAACCCGCCCTTAAAGGATTTTGCTCAATATATTTTTGGCATAAAAGAAAATAAGCATCAGGATCAACCAAACAAGACCGATAGCGTCCCTCCCAGACTGTGCCAGTTGTGCCATGTGCCTGGTTAAACATTTGGGCATAACGACGCCCTACAGACTGCATGACGCGAGATGCACTTAGTTCATTTTTAGGCGTTGCTAGGATATGAACGTGGTTAGGCATCAAGACATAAGCATGAATGGCTAAATCGTATTCTCTGGCAGCATCTCTTAACCACTCTAAGTAAGAGCGTTTTTCTTCATCACCAAAAAAAATGGGTTGTGAGTTATGCCCTTTCACCATGATGTGAAGTGGATAACCAGCGAGAACAACTCTAGGCAATCTAGCCATATTAAGTAGTTACTAGCTTTTGAAACTCTTTGCTAGCAAAACGATCTGTCATGCCAGCAATGTAATGAGATATGCGTCGATACAGATCATCTTCCACTCGGAAATCCGCTGGCAAATGATTAGGGAATTGCTCGTAATGTGCAAATAATGACTTAATCATGCCACTGGCTTCCTGTGTCATGCTCTGCACTTGAGGATGTCTATATAAGTTTTTAAATAAAAATCTTTTCATCTCAGTGGCTTGCTCACGCACCTGCCCAGAAAAACCAACCAGCGGTTTTGCTAATCTGACATCATGAATAGACCCTGGATTAACTTCTGATATCCGACGCTGGGTTTCTTTCACTAAGTCATCCACCAGAATATGAATGATGTGTCTAATTACTTCATAGACTAAACGGCGCCCTGATAAATCTGGAAAATTCTTCTGCACTTTTTCTTTTTGGCTACGCCATAACTCAACTTCATCTAGTTGCTGAATACTCAAAAGTCCAGAACGAATACCGTCATCAATATCGTGATTGTTATAAGCAATCTCATCTGCCAAATTGGCTAACTGTGCTTCTAAGCTTGGTTGATGGCCGTTTATAAAACGCTCACCTAATAAACCAAGCTTTTGCGCATTATTTTTTGAACAATGCTTCAAGATACCTTCGCGAGTTTCAAAGGAGAGATTTAAACCATTCCACTTGGCATAACGCTCTTCCAAAAAGTCCACCACCCATAAACTTTGTAGGTTGTGCTCAAAACCACCATGCTCTTTCATACACTCATTAAGAGCATCCTGACCAGCATGACCAAATGGTGTGTGCCCCAAGTCATGCGCCAAGGATATTGCCTCAACCAAATCTTCATTGAGTTGCAAACGCCTTGCAACAGCTCGGCCGATTTGAGCCACTTCTAAACTGTGCGTTAAGCGAGTTCTGAAGTGATCACCCTCATGATTTAGGAACACTTGGGTTTTATATTCGAGACGGCGAAACGCGGTTGAATGAATAATTCTGTCGCGATCTCTTTGAAATGGATTACGCCCTGATTGAGTCGGCTCAGCAGGCTCTTGGTGAAGTCGCCCAAGAGTTTCATGTGGCTTAGCTGCGTAACAGGCCAAACTCATAAGCAGTAAATTTAGCCCGCACCAGTTGCTTGCAGTGTTTGTATCACCAAGGCATCATCAACCGTCTGGATTTTTGCTCGCCCAACTCCATCAAGCAGGATGTAGCGAACCTCACCACCCTCTGCTTTTTTATCAACACTCATGAGTTCCATGTAGCGATCGACACCAAGCTTTGGAGGTACTGTTGGCAAACGTAATGCAGCAATGATTTTTTTCAAGCGTGATGCATCCGCCTCTGACAAGAGTCCAACACGCACAGACAAATCTGCTGCCAACACCATGCCACATCCAACAGCCTCACCATGCAACCACTCACCATAACCCATGCCAGCCTCAATCGCATGCCCAAAGGTATGTCCAAAGTTCAGAATGGCGCGAAGACCGCCTTCTTTTTCATCTTGCGCAACAACTTGAGACTTAATTTCGCAAGAACGTCTAACTGCGTGCTCCATCGCCTTGGGGTCACAAGCATTCAGAGCATCTTGATTTTTTTCTATCCAAGTTAAAAACTCAGCATCAGCAATAGCGCCATGCTTAATAACTTCTGCCAACCCGGCGGCCAACTCTTTAGGTGGCAATGTTTTTAATGTATCTAAATCTGCAATCACCGCTTGCGGCTGATAAAAGGCGCCCACCATGTTTTTACCTAATGGGTGATTAATGCCTGTTTTTCCACCGACTGATGAATCAACCTGGGACAATAAAGTTGTCGGCACCTGAATGAAACGAATGCCACGCATGTAACATGCAGCAGCAAAACCCGTCATGTCACCAATAACTCCGCCACCCAATGCAACTAATGTGGCTTTTCTATCAGCAGAACTTTCTAGCAAACCATCAAAAATCTTTTGCAAGACTTCCCAAGTTTTAAATACCTCGCCATCAGGCAAAACAATGAGCTTTACCTTTTGCCCTAGACCCTCAAGCGTTTTTACAACTCTGTCGGCGTATAAAGGGGCGACTGTTTCATTGGTTACCACTGCAGTTAGTGATCCCTTGAGATGTTTTTTGTACAAATCAGCCTGAGCTAATAAATTAGCGCCAATATGAATTGGGTAACTACGCTCACCAAGATCTAATTGAAGTGTGTTCATGCTGATAGCTCAAATTGCATTATTAATGTATTCACCAACTGAGTAACACTAGGCTTGCCAGTATCAATCACATGATGAGCAGTCTCTCTATACAAAGGATCACGTATAGCAAAGAGTTTTTCTAAGGTCCCTTTTGGATCATCGTTATTTAACAATGGACGACCCTTATCGTTCCTAGTTCTTAACCACAATTCATGAGGGGTAGCTCTTAAATAAACCACCACGCCTCGCTCATGCAAATGTCGTCGATTCTCCGGCAATAAAACAGCGCCGCCACCAGTAGCTAAAACTAAATTTTTTTCTTGCGTTAAGTCATCAATCACCTGAGCTTCGCGCTTTCTAAAACCTTCTTCACCCTCCATCTCAAAAATGGTTGGTATGCGAACGCCACAACGCGCTTCAATCTCATGATCAGAATCAACAAAACGTCGACCTAACTTTTTAGCCAATAGACGTCCGACGGTGGTTTTACCCGCCCCCATGACACCAACTAAAAAGATATTTTCAGGAATACTGTTCACAAGTGAGATTCTACTGAGGCTTTTGACCAGAAACCAAAGTTGGCGTTAAAAATATTAATAACTCGGTTTTATCTTTGTATTTGGACTCTTGCCTAAACAACATCCCCAAAATTGGAATGGAGCCCAAAAATGGCACCTTGGCATCATCTTTTCGCTCCATCTCCTGAAAAATTCCACCCAAAATCACCGTTCCACCACTCTCTACTAACACTTGAGTCTTGACGTGTTTGGTATCAATCGCAAAACCCTGCTCTGTTTTTAAACCAACACTGTCCTTATTAATATCAACCTCTAGAACAATCATTTGGTTTTTCTGAATCCTGGGTTTGACTTCCAACCGAAGGTTGGCTTTTCTAAATTGAACCTTCGTGGCTCCCTGCCCAGCAGATGATTGGTAGGGTAATTCTGTTCCTTGCTCTATCAAGGCCTGACTATTTTCAGCTGCTAATACACGCGGATTAGAAATAATGTCCCCCAAACCACTAGATTCAAGAGCAGATAACTCCATATGCAAAGCCTGAGTTGCTTGCTTACCTAATAAGCTAATAGCCGCTGTCCCCGCGGTAAAACCATTAAGCCCTGCAGCTGGCAACTGACTAGCTACCTTCATTTGGCCAGATGCATCTTGATAACCAAGTTTTGCCCCTAAATTCTGAGCAAATCGTCTTTCTGCCTCAACAATTCTTGCTTCAATCATGATTTGTCGCAAACCAATTTCCGACTGCATAGCTTGATCTTGTTG
>ERZ650311.806-NODE-806-length-17651-cov-3.957320_pt1 | contig 17651 bp, 10 predicted proteins | sample MGYA00376247_ERZ650311 | MGnify/ENA primary metagenome ERZ650311 (study PRJEB26733, sample SAMN07839324) | wastewater metagenome | biome: small river; feature: stream; material: water | place: USA: North Carolina | collected 2016-07-28 ... | reverse complement strand
CCTTAAATAAACCTGAAGATGAATTGCCTGCCGTGATGCAAATTAATCCAGGTGCGGGTGGTACCGAAAGTCAGGATTGGGCTGAAATGCTTTTAAGGATGTACACCATGTATGGCGAAAAGCAAGGGTGGACTGTAACTTCATTGGATTATCAGGAAGGGGATGGTGCTGGCATAAAATCAGCTACGCTCCAATTTGATGGGCCATTTGCGTTTGGATTTTTGAAAGCTGAATCAGGTGTGCATCGTTTGGTGCGTATTTCTCCTTTCGATAGTAATGCCCGGAGACATACATCTTTTGCCTCTGTTTTTGTTTATCCATTGGTGGATGATACGATTGAGATAGAAGTTAAGGATAGTGAAGTGAAAATGGAAACTGCCCGAAGTGGTGGTGCTGGTGGACAGAATGTAAACAAGGTAGAAACCAAGGTAATGTTAACGCATATTCCAACTGGCACGGTGGTAATTTGTCAAACAGAAAGATCTCAGTTAGGTAATAGAGAGAAAGCAATGACCATGTTGCGTACCCGTTTATTTGAAGAGCAAGTGCGTAAACAAGAAGACGAGATTTCTAAACATAGAAAAACATTGGTGAGTACAGGGGATAGAAGTGCAAAGATTAGAACCTATAACTGGCCACAGGGAAGGGTTACAGATCATAGAGTGAATGTAACTTCTTACAATTTAGACGCTGTTGTCAATGGAGATATTGATGAGTTCATCGAAGCTTTACAAATGGCAGAGAACGCAGAAAAAATGTTGGTACAAAACTAATTATACTCCATTATTTTGCAAGGCTTTGTTCCCATTGCCAAGCAGTCAACATCATTTCTTCTAATCCAAATTTACAGTTCCAGCCTAACTCTTTAACGGCTTTATCGTTATTGGCATAGATGGCTACGATATCACCAGCTCTTCTTGGACCAATTTCATAATTTAATTGAACGCCACTTACTTTTTCAAAAGCTTGAATAGCTTCTAGTACGGTAATACCATTGCCAGTGCCTAAATTAAATACTTCACAAGATTTTTCTTGATTGTTCTTAATAGAATATTGTAAAGCTAAAGTATGTGCATGTGCGATATCGCAAACATGTATATAATCACGAATACAAGAGCCATCTCTTGTATCATAATCATTGCCATGCACTTGCATCTTTGGTAATTTGCCAATGGCAGTTTGTGTAATGGCTGGAACTAAATTTTGTGGGCGACCAATGGGTAATTCACCAATAGCAGTGCTTGGATGTGCACCCACTGGATTAAAGTATCTTAATAAAATCGCAGAAATTGGATAAGTGTGCGCTGTATCTTTTACAATGACTTCACCCATTTGCTTTGTTGCGCCATATGGTGAAGCTGCTGCTTGTAATGGAGTAGCTTCAGTTACTCTACTCGTATCAGGGTTGCCATATACAGTACAAGATGAAGAGAAGATAAAATGCTTTGCATGATACTTCACTGACATTTGTAATAAATGCACTAATGAGAATAAATTATTTTCGTAATAATCCAAGGGTAATTCAACAGATTCTCCTACCGCTTTGTAGGCTGCAAAATGAATAATTCCAGTGATGCCTGGATTTTCTATAAAAATATTTTCAGTAGCTACCTTATCAGTTAGGTCTACTCTATAGTTCTTGACTTTTTTGCCAGTGATTTTTTCTATGCCAACTAAAGATTGATCACTTGCTCTTGAAAGATTGTCTACTGAAATAACATTGAATCCGTTCTCGATTAAATCCACAATAGTATGTGCTCCAATATAACCGCAACCGCCAGTGACTAAAATAGTTTGCATTAAAAAAATTTAGAATACAAAGAAACGAAAAAAATAGGATACTATCCCTTGGAAGGCAGGGTAAATCCAACTGTAGTGCCCACATTTATTGTACTTCTAACTTGTATACTCTCGCCATGGGCTTCAATAATATGTTTGCAAATAGCTAAACCTAATCCAGTGCCACCTACTTCTCTACTTCTGGCATCGTCTGTTCTATAAAAGCGTTCAAATAATCTTGGTATATGCTCTTCTGCAATACCAATACCGTTATCGCTTATTTCAATCAATACTTTTTTGTCTTCTAATGCATAAATACTAGCTGTAATCTCTCCATCTTGCTTACCATATTTAATGGCATTGGTAATAATATTGGAGAGTACTTGATAGATTTTATTTTTATCAGCAAATACTTGAATAGGTGTTTCACAACCTTTCTTAAAATGAAATTGCACTCCCTTTTTCTCCAATTTAAAACTCAGGTTATTTACCACATCTTTAATGGTATCTTGAATAATAAATGGGTGTTTTAATAAGGGCTCTTTGTTAATCTCTAAATTAGTAATGATGTCAATATCGTTTACTAATTGAACCAATCTTTGAACATTCGCTTGTGATTTGCCAATGTATTTCATGGCTGCAATACTATCTTCTACAGCACCATCTGATAAAATTTCTAAATAGCCCTGAATAGAGAAAATAGGTGTTTTAATCTCGTGCGATAAATTTTGTAAAAATTCTTTTCTGAACTCTTCATTCGATTGTAATTTTTTAATCTCTTCGAATTTTTGTTCGGCCCATTGTTCAACATCTTCTCTCACTTCATCAATGCCTTTTTTTGGTAGGATATATTTTTGGTAAGCCTCTTCTCTTTTGGTGGCTTTTGTTTGTGAAATGAGCTTGTAGATTAATTTTATTTTTCGATAAATAAAGTAGTCTAAGATTCGATCTAAAATATAATAAATGGAAATAAAGCAGGCAACAAAGTATGCTAATAATACTTTCCAGTCGGGGAACCATACAAAGACACTTAAAGCGATAAGGCTTGAAAGCAACAATGCAGTTAAAGCAGCTAATTGTTTAGGTGAGAGATTCTTGTCTTTGAACATGGTATTCTTGCCTTATGGCATAACGAAGGTAGAAAAGAGTTGACTAGTAGTCAAATTTATAACCCACCCCTTTTACGGTGGTAATTAGGTCAATACCCAGCTTCACCCTGATTTTTCTGACATGTACATCAATGGTTCTGTCTCCCACAATGACATCATTTCCCCAAACCTGAGATAAGATCTCATTTCTTAGAAATACTCTACCAGGTTGAGCAGCTAATAAGTATAATAATTCAAATTCTTTTTTAGCTAAAACAAACACTTCGCCATTGATGGTGGTTTTGTATTGGGTAGCATCAATCACTAAATCTTTTATTTGAATGATTTTCTTTTCTGAAGAAGTAGGTTGAATTCTTCTATATAATGCATTAATTCTGCTTACTAAAACTTTAGGACTGATAGGTTTATTTACAAAATCATCTCCTCCTAATTCTAAACCTTTTATATGAGATGCTTCGTCATTTAAAGCAGTTAATAAAACAATAAAGGTTTTATCAAATTCTTTATTGGATCTTAAATATTCGCATACTTCAAAGCCATTTCTTTTGGGCATCATGATATCTAAAATGATACAGTCGGGTTGAAATTGCTTTGCTTTTTCAATGGCTTCGCTACCATCTTTTGCTGACGATACTAAATAACCAGCTTTCTCTAAATGAAAACTAATAATTTCAACGATATCTGGTTCGTCGTCTGCAATTAATATTTTGATAGGGCTGCCTTCCATGATGCTACAAATTTAATCTTTATAAGAGACAATTAGAGGGTTGTCTTATATTATTAAATTGTTAACTCGGCATGCTTTGTAATATATGTTTGATATAGGGATTGTGTTGTTTTTCCCTTCCTAGGCTTGTAGCAGGTCCATGTCCAGAGTGTATGATCAAATCGTCTTTTAATGGTATAATTTCTTTGCGGATACTATGTATAAGGTCGGAGGGGTTGCAGCCTGGCAAATCTGTTCTACCGACACCATCCATGAATATTAGATCACCACCAATAATGAAGTTTTGTTTTTCATGATAAAAGCAAAGACTGCCAGGTGAATGTCCTGGAGTGTACAAGCAGGTAAATTCATCTTTACCAAATTGAATCAGTTCGTTTTGTTGCAGATATTTAACGGGTCCTTTATAAGCCTCCGTAACCACGCCCCATTTAGCGCTGGCTTCTGGAAGTCTATCAATCACTACTTGCTCGTTGGCATGAAAATGAGCAGTTAGGCCATAGGCTTCACTTACAAAATTATTTCCAAAAACATGATCTAGATGACAATGCGTATTTAATAGTAAGGTGGGAGTTAATTGATTGTCTTCTAAAAAACTAGTAAACTGCTTGTATTCAACTCTGGTATACATTCCTGGTTCTATGATGATCGCTTTTTTTTGCTCATTGTATAAAATATAAGTGTTTTCTTGAAAAGCGTTAAAGCAAAAAGAATGTATATGAATCATGTTAAAGGCTTTAATGCAAAAATACAATCAATTTGATGAATGGTAAGTTTTATCAGCTTTAAAAATGATACTATTCTTTACCTTTGCGAAATGAAAACGACCCTGTGCAGAATTTTTGTGTTTTTATTTGTTTTAATGATCTTAAGTATTCCCAATTTTGCGCAAGATGGAATATTAAAAGGCAGGGTTGCGGACCATCAGAGTGAAGAAGCTTTGCCCTATGTTTCAGTATCTTTTGTAAAAGCAAAAAGAGGTGTTTTAACTGATTCTGCTGGTTTTTTTAATATTCCATTTTCATTTTATGGTAAAGAAGACAGTTTGTTAATTCAAAGTGTTGGTTATAATCCTTTATATATACCACTTACAAAATTAACCAGTAACAATTTAGGCATTGTGCATTTATTTGTTCAAGCTTCCAAACAAGAAGCGGTTGTGAAATCAAAATATAATAGAGCACTCTGGTTTTGGAAAAAAATCATGTCAAAAAAATACAAGAACAATCCTGCTAACTTTACTAACTATAGTTATGAAGTGTACAATAAAATGGAAGTGGATTTGAATAATGTACAAAAAGATAAATTGGCGAAAAGCAATTTGATTAAACCATTGGAATTTGTTTTTGATTTTATAGATACAGCTGAAAATCATAAAGCATTCTTACCTGTTTATATTACAGAGACCATTTCTAACTACTATCATCAGAATGATCCACGCAAGGTTTTGGAAGTGATTAAAAAAACCAGAACTAATGGATTAGAGAATGAATCTATTATAAAAGAATTAGGAGGTACTTATCAGAATATCAATGTGTATAAGAATGTGGTTCCAGTATTTAATAAAGAGTTTATTAGCCCTTTACATACTAATGCCGATGCTTACTATAATTTTAAATTAGCGGATACGGCTTATTTGAATGGTAAAAGATTGGTGCATTTATTATTTAAGCCAAAAGGAATTAATGAATTAACTTTTGAAGGGGATTGTTGGGTGAATGATACCAGTTTTGCTATTCAAAAAATTACTTTAAGACCTTCCACATTTGCAGACATCAATTTCTTGGAAGCATTGACCATGATTCAAGAATTCAAATTAGTGAACGATACCACTTGGTTTTTAGCAAAAGATAGATTTGTTGCAGATTTTAGTCCTAAAAAAGGCGGATTGGGTATTAAAGGAAGAAAGACTACAACTTATAAAAATATAAGTATCAATGACACCACTATTGCTGCAAGATTAGATGAAATAGAGCGTTCGCCCAAGGTGGAATTGTTAGATAAATCTTCATCCAATAATGAGGCAGAATGGCAAGCTTTAAGACATGAACCCTTGGGTAAAACTGAAAAAGCGGTTTATGCAGTATTGGATACACTCAATAAAAACAAAACATTTTTATTGTATAAAAATGCTGCAGAGTTTTTAGTCAAAGGGATTAAAGAAGTGGGTAATTATACTTTTGGACCTTGGTTTAATGTATTGAGTGGTAATAAATGGGAAGGCACAAGGATTAGATTGGATCTGGCCACTAATCTTGGTTTTAGTAAAAAATGGAATTTTTACGGATATGGTGCTTATGGTTTTTTAGATCAAAAAGCAAAAGGAAAATTAGGGGCTACTTATAGATTTAAGAAAAGTCCATTGATGTATTTGCAATGGGAGCATAAATCGGATTTGGAATTTGGTCAAGAATATTTTGATCAAATTAATAATGATAACTTATTTGGTACTTTATTAAGAAGGCCCAATATTCCATTTAGATTTCAGGAATTGCAACAAACTCAGTTTAAGTTCTTTCATGAAAATAATAAGGGTTTTCAATTTACTTGGGCATTTGCTGACAAGCAGTATAATCCATTATTAAACCTCCCTAAGATTTTAGAAAACGGAAGTATAGCACCAATGCACGCAGTAGAAGCATCTTTCGGTGTTCGATTTGCTTATCAAGAAAGATATTTAGATAGTAATTTTTCTAGATTTGGTTTCGGGAGTGTCTATCCAGTGGTTGAGTTAAAATTTGCCCAATCCTATAAAGGTGTTTTAAATAGTGGAGCAGATTACCAGAAATTGAATTTTACATTAAATGACGAATTACCTATTACTCCCTATGGAAATATTGTGTATTCGATTTATGCAGGTAAAACATGGGGTAGGGCTGCTTATTCCTTCTTGGATATTATGCCCGGAAACGAAATGATGTATTATAACAAATATGCTTTTAATTTGATGAGAAGATATGAGTTTGTAAGTGATGGTTATATAGGAATGAATCTTGAACATAAATTAGGAAAGGGTATTTTAAAATATATTCCTTTAGTTAAAAAAACAAAATGGAGACAGTTCTGGAATGCTAAAGCGGTTATTGGCGAACTTTCTAATGAGAATAAGGAGTATAACTTTATTGGAAATCATCCATTCAATTCTCTTGCTTCAAAACCCTATTACGAGATAGGTACGGGAATTGAAAACATTGCTAGATTTTTCAGAGTTGATTTTGTTTGGAGAGTAAAGGACGAGCAAGTAAAGACGGCAACCGCGTCTAGTTTTGGCATCTTTGGAAGTTTTCGTGTAAGCTTATAAGTACTTACAAATATTTTTTACCATATTGGGTCCTTCATAAATAAATCCTGACCAAACCTGCACCAGGTCTGCACCAGCATCTAATTTAGATTGAGCATCTGCACCTGTCAAAATACCACCACTTGCTATAATGGGTATGCGCCCGTTAATGCCTTTGTATAAATAACGAAGTACTTCATTGGATTTATGTAAAAGAGGTTGACCACTTAATCCACCTGCTCCTATTTTTTCTGCCTTTACTTGATTGGCTTGATTTAATAAAGTTCTATCTAATGTGGTATTACTAGAAACCAAACCATCTATTTTAACTTCTTGTGTTAATGCGATAATATCATCCAGCGCACTTAATTCCAAATCAGGAGCAATTTTTAATAAGATGGGTTTATTGTTTTTATTTAAACCTTGTAATTCAGAAAATATTTTTCTTAAAGCTTCTTTTTCTTGCAATGCTCTTAGTCCTGGCGTGTTAGGGGAACTTACATTTACCACAAAATAATCGACCACTTCTTCTAGTCCTTTAAAATTGATGCAATAGTCTTTCCATGCATCTTCATTTTCTGTGATTTTATTTTTTCCAATATTGCCACCAATAATAATGGGAGCTTGCTCTTTTGATTTTCTATCTTTTAATCTAGCTGCGATTTTTTCTACGCCATCGTTGTTAAAACCCATTCTATTGATCAAGGCTTTTTGATCGGGTAATCTAAATAATCTTGGAGCTGGATTGCCTGCTTGTGGTAAAGGCGTCACTGTGCCAATTTCAATAAATCCAAATCCCAATAAAGCCAATACATCTAAATGTTCTGCATTTTTATCAAAACCTGCACCTAAGCCTACTGGATTGGGAAAATCCAAACCGAATACTGTTTTTTTCAAACGAGTAGGTTGGTATTGGAATTGATGGGCGATCCAATTTTTCATAAAAGGCAGGCTTGAAGCAGCGTGAAGGCCCTTCATGGAAATACGATGTGCCGTTTCAGGAGGGAACAAAAACAGGGTATTCTTGACAATGGGATAAATCATGCCTCAAATTTACAATGAAATATTTAGTTGCATAAACAACCTTTTGAAAAAATGACTACTTTTAGGGTAGAATTGAGTGATTATTAAAAACTATTTTATGCAAGAAGCTTATATCGTAGCGGGGTTTAGAACAGCCATTACCAAGAGTAAGAAAGGTGGATTTAGATTTATGCGTTCTGATGAATTAGCGATTGAAGTGATTAAAGGTTTGATGAAAACACTTCCCATGTTAGATCACAAATTAGTAGATGATGTGATTGTGGGAAATGCGGTGCCAGAAGCAGAACAGGGTTTGCAATTTGGAAGAATGATTTCTGCAAAAGCATTAGGTATTGAAGTTCCAGGTATCACCATTAATAGATATTGCGCAAGTGGTTTAGAAAGTATTGCAATGGCCACCGCAAAGATTAGAACAGGTATGGCAGATTGTATTATTGCTGGTGGAACAGAATCCATGAGCATGGTGCCTACAGCAGGCTGGAAGACAGTGCCAGCTTACTCTATAGCAGAGCAGGATCCTGATTATTATTTATCCATGGGCTTAACTGCAGAAGCTGTTGCAAACGAATTTAATATTAGTAGAGAAGATCAAGATGCTTTTGCATTGGCTTCACATCAAAAAGCAAAAGCAGCAATTGATAATGGTTATTTCAAAAAAGGGATCTTGCCTATTGAAGTGCAAGAAAATTATATCAACGAAAAAAATAAAAAAGCAACTCGTTCTTATATAGTAGACACAGACGAGGGCGTTAGAGCAGATACTACTTTAGAAGCTTTGGCAAAATTAAAACCTGCATTTGCATTGAAGGGTTCTGTTACTGCGGGTAACTCTTCTCAAACTTCTGATGGAGCAAGTTTTGTAATGGTGATGAGTGAATCATTAATGAAATCTCTGGGTTTACAACCTATTGGAAGATTGGTGAATTGTGCGAGTGCTGGTGTTCATCCAAGAATTATGGGAATAGGTCCAGTGGAAGCTGTACCTAAGGTATTGAAGCAGGCGGGTATGAGTTTAGACCAAATTGACCTTTTTGAACTAAATGAGGCATTTGCTTCTCAGTCTTTAGCAGTCATTAGAGCTTTACAATTAGACCCTCAAAAAGTAAATATTAATGGGGGTGCCATTGCACTTGGGCATCCATTGGGATGTACCGGCTCTAAACTTACTGTACAGATAATCAATGACTTAGAGAGATTAAACAAAAAATACGGTATTGTCACTGCCTGCGTTGGCGGTGGTCAGGGTATTGCCGGAATCATCGAAAGATTATAAATCTTTGTCACTGGTCATTTTTCCTACTTTTTTGACCAAAAATTAAGTAGCTTAGATACTCATATTTTTTAATAAGTAAATAAGCTATGCACATGCGTATTATTCTATTAGGTACCATTTTGGCGACTTCCCTTTTGAACACTGGAGTAGTCAATGCTCAAAAGTCTAAAAAATCTTCTACTCAAGTTTCTGTAGTAGAGAAAGTAGACATCAACAAAGCCTTCAAAAATTGGAAGCCAAGAAATATTGGCCCAGCATCTATGAGTGGTCGTGTTACTACAATTGATGTAGAAGTGAATAGTCCTAACAATATTTGGATTGGTGCTGCATCTGGTGGTGTTTGGAAAACCAATAATAGTGGTGTTAGTTGGACACCTGTTTTTGAGGAACAACCCATTATGAATATTGGTGCTTTAGCTATTCAACAATCTAATCCAAGTGTGGTTTGGGTAGGTACTGGAGAAGGTAATCCAAGAAACTCTATTAGTATTGGTGAAGGTATGTATAAGACATTGGATGCCGGTAGAACATGGAAGCGCGTTGGCTTAGAGCAAACTAGAAATATTCATCGTGTTATTATTGATCCAACGAATCCTAACACCGTATATGCTGGTGCAATAGGTAATCCTTATGGACAAAGTAAAAATAGAGGTGTTTACAAAACAACAGATGGCGGTGAAACTTGGAATCAAATCTTATACACCAATGACACTTCTGGTCCTGGTGATATGATCATGGATCCAACGAATCCAAATAAATTATTTGTTGCTATGTGGCATCATTATAGAAATCCATACCATTTAGAAAGTGGCGGAAAAGGAAGTGGATTATATATGACCATTGATGGTGGTAAGAATTTTATCAAATTAGGAAAAGAGCATGGATTGCCTGATGGTAATTTAGGTAGAGTGGGTATTGCTATTAGCAGATCTAATCCTAATAGAGTGTATGCATTGATTGAATCTTCAAAGAGTGGTTTATATAAAAGTGATGATGGTGGTTACTCATGGAAATTAGTGAATGGTCAAAAATCTATTGTTGACAATCGACCATTTTATTTCCAAGATATTATTTGTGATCCTTTGAATGAAAATACTTTATGGTATATCAGCCAAACAGTTCAAAAAAGTATTGATGGTGGTAAGAGTTTTGAAACCATTATTCCATACAGTGGTATCCATCCAGATCACCATGCATTTTGGATTCACCCAACCGATAACAAATTTATCGTAGATGGAAATGACGGCGGTATTGGAATCACACGTGATGGTGGTAAGACTTGGATGTTTGATGAGAAAATTCCAGTAGGACAATTTTATCATATTAATGTAGACAATGAAATTCCTTATCATGTAATGGGTGGTATGCAAGACAATGGTTCTTGGAGAGGTCCAGCTTATACTACAACACAAGGTGGTATTCGCAATTTTGATTGGGATAATTTATGGGGTGGAGATGGATTTGATGTAATGCCAGATCCAGAAGATGCAAATTGGGTATATGCAATGAGTCAAGGTGGTTCAGTAGGAAGATACAATACTCAAACTGGTGAATCTTCTTTCATCAAACCTCCGGCACCAGATGCAAAAACTTTATTGCGTTTTAACTGGAATGCTGCTATTGCACAAGATCCATTTGATAAAAAAACTATTTATTTTGGTTCTCAGTTTTTACATAAGAGTACCAATAAAGGTGCTGGATGGAAAATTATTTCACCAGACCTAACTACTAATGATAGTCTTAAGATTGATCAAACCAATAATGGTGGATTAAGTATTGACATCACAGGTGCGGAAAATCATTGTACGATTATTTGTATTGCACCAAGCGCTGTACAAAAAGACTTGATTTATATTGGCACAGATGATGGTAAGGTACAGGTTACTTCAAATGGCGGAACAACATGGACAGATTTAACTGCAAATATTGTTGGTTTACCTAAGGGTGCATGGATTCCTCAAATCAGAACTTCTAGTTACAATGCTAACGAAGTATTTGTAGTAGCTAATAATTATAGACAAGGTGATTTTGCTCCTTATATTTTTAGATCTACTGATGGCGGAAAGACTTGGACAAATATGGTAGATACTAAGAAAGTAACTGGATATGCATTAACTGTTTTACAAGACCCAGTAGAGCCCAATTTAATTTTTGTAGGAACAGAGCAAGGTTTTTATGTGAGTTTAGATAATGGAGTGAGTTACCAACAATGGAAAAATGGTTATCCTTCAGTATCTACTTATGACTTTGCTATTCAAGATAGAGAAGCAGATTTAGCGATTGCTACATTTGGTAGAAGCTTATGGGTATTAGATGATATCAGACCATTAAGAAAATTAGCTGCTACAAAAGGCGAGCAAAATAAATTCTTTGTGAGTGTGCCAAATGCAGTACATAATTTATCTTATAAAAATTCTCCTTACGAGTGGAGTACTTGGGGAATGTGGGATGCGCCAAATAAACCAACAGGCTTACCTATTTCAGTGAATGTAACTGATAGCACTAAAAAAGTAAAAGTTCAAATTAAGGATATGAAGGATCAAGTAATTCGTAATCTTAGTTTTAAAGTAGATTCTGGATTGAATAGAAATTACTGGGGCTTTGAACAAAAAGGAAAGCGCGCTGCTGGTGCACCAAAAACTGGTGGAGGTGGTAGAAGATTTTTCGATGAGGAAGCTGAAGCTTCATCTACGAATGATGATGAAAAAGAATTTACAGGTAGAGAAGTGGTAGCCGGTAAATATAAAATAGTAGTAACTGCTGGTGCTAATACAGATTCTGTTTGGGTAGAAGTAAAAGACGATCCAAGAGTAAAAAATAGAACTGAATTATTATTAGCGCAAGATGCTGCTTTAGAAAAATTACAACCAGTTAATGATAAATACAATGCTGCCTTGGATTTAATTCAAGATGCTGAAACAGTTTTAGCTGCTTTAAAATCAGAGTGGAAGGATAAAAAAGATAAAGGCATTGATACTTTAAATAAAACACATAAAGTGATTTCAGATAAAGTAAAAGGCCTAAGAGAGTACATGATGGGTAAGAAGCAAGAAAAACAAGGATATGGTACAGTGCCAGTAATTACTCCAATTGGCGTTATCAGAAATGCAAGCATGTTGATTATGGGTAAGAACACTGTTCCAGGTGAGCAAGAAGATGCCGCAATTGCTGCTGCAGTTGTTGCAGCTGATGGTGTTGCTGCTAAAGTTAATGCCTTCTTTGAAAAAGATTGGGCTGATTTTAGAAAATTAGTAGAAGCTACACCTATAATGAAATTTAAAGAAGTAGAAGTAATTAAATAAGTAGAAAAAATGAGTCTCTTCGGAGGCTCATTTTGTTAAAACCAAAGTATATGAAAAAAACGATTGCTATTGTCTTACTATTGGTTGCAGCAAATGCAACTGTGGTGATGGCACAAAAGAAAAAGACTGCAGTGACAACGCAGACTGCAAGTATTGCACAGGATCCAATTATTAAAGCACAAAATTTTAGATTGATTGGGCCATTTAGAGGTGGTAGAGCCGCAGCAGCTGTTGGTTCTTATTCTGAGCCTAATACATTCTTTATGGGTTCTACTGGTGGTGGTGTTTGGAAATCTACCGACGCTGGTGCTAATTGGAAAAATATATCTGATGGCCAATTTGGGGGAACCATTGGTTCTATTGCTATTGCCCCATCTAATGAATCTATTATGTATGTAGGCGAAGGAGAGAATACTATGCGCGGTAATGTAAGCGAAGGCTTAGAAGGTGCGTGGAAGTCTACAGATGAAGGTAAAACATGGAAGAATATTGGTTTAAAAGAAGGTCGTCATATTGTGCGCATGATTGTGCATCCTAAAAATCCAGATATTGTTTGGGCTGCAGTGATGGGACATTTATTTGGACCTAATGAAAATAGAGGTGTTTATAAAAGCACTGATGGTGGAACTACATGGAAGAAAGTTTTATATGTAAATCCTCAAACTGGTGCGAGTGACTTAATTATAGATCCAAGCAATCCAGATGTTTTGTACGCAGGTACATGGCAATTAATTAGAACTCCGTATAGTTTAGAGAGTGGTGGTGAAGGTTCTGGTATGTATAAAAGTACAGATGGCGGAGAAACTTGGACTAATATTAAAACTGCAAAAGGATTACCAAAAGGTGTATGGGGTATTGTAGGTATTGGTATTGCAAAATCTAATACTGATAAACTATATGCACTAATCGAAAATAAAGACGGTGGATTATATATGTCTGATGATGCAGGTAAGTCTTGGGAATTAGTTTGTAGTGATAATAATATTCGCCAAAGAGCTTGGTACTACACAAAAGTTTTTGTGGATCCAATGGATGAAAATAAAGTGTACTGTCCAAATGTAAACTTTATGGTTTCAACAGATGGCGGTAGAAATTTTAAATCAGTTCCAACTCCTCATGGAGATCATCACGATTTATGGATTGATCCAAAAAATCCAAAGCGTATGATTGTTTCTGATGATGGTGGTGCACAAGTTAGTTTGGATGGTGCAAAAAGCTGGAGCACTGTAATGAATCAACCAACTGTTCAAGTATACCGTTTAAGTACAGACAATAGTTTCCCTTATAGAGTTTTAGCGGCGCAACAAGACAATACAGCGTTTAGAATTAAATCAAGTACTTATGGTTCTTTTATTGGAGAGTCTGATTTTGAAGTAACTGCAGGAGGAGAGAGTGGTTATATTGTTGCAGATCCAACCAATCCAGATATTGTTTATGGAGGATCTTATGGTGGTTTAATCACTAGATTCGATCACAAGACTGGAGAGAATAGAGTAATTAATGTATGGCCGGACAATCCAATGGGTGCTGGTGCAGAAGCAATGAAATACCGTTTCCAATGGAACCATCCAATTTTCTTCTCTCCGCATAATCCTAAAAAATTATATACAGCGGGTAATCATTTATTCTCTACTGAAAATGAAGGTGCAAGTTGGACAAAACTTTCTCCAGATTTAACGACGGATGATAAAACCAAACAAAAAAGTTCTGGTGGTCCAATTACGCAAGACAATACCAGTGTAGAATACTATTGTACTATTTTCACTGCAGCTGAATCTCCATTAGAAAAAGATTTATTATGGACAGGTAGTGACGATGGTGTAATTAGTGTGAGTAAGGATGGCGGTGCTAATTGGAAGAATGTAACTCCAAAAGACGCTCCAAAATGGATGATGTGGAATAGAGTAGAAGTGGATCCATTAAGAAAAGGAACGGCTTATTTTGCAGGTACTAGATATAAGTTAGACGATTTTGCTCCATATATCTACAAAACAACTGACTATGGTGAAACATGGGAGAAAATAACGAATGGTATTGATCCAATGCATTTCACTAGAGCAATTGTGGCTAGTACTAAGAAAGCAGGTGTTTTATTTGCAGGAACTGAGTATGGATTATATGTATCTATGAATGATGGTAAATCTTGGGAACCATTCCAATTAAATCTACCTGTAACACCAATTACAGATTTATTGATTCGTGATAATAATTTAATCGTAGGTACACAAGGTAGAAGCTTGTATATTTTTGATGATTTGAGTTTAATTGAACAATTCCAATCTGCTAACGCTAATAAAGTATTCCCAGTAGCGAATACTTATAGAGTTCCACCTCAAGTGGGCGGTAGAAGAAGAAGAGCTGCTGCAAGTATTCCAGCGAATGTTGGTTTAAACCCATTAAAAGGTGCAGTTGTTAAATACTATATAGCTAATACAAATGATAGTACTAAAGTGGAAATATCCATCTTAGATGATCAAAATAAAGTTATCAGAACTTATAGTTCTAAAGACAAAGAAGGTCCATCAACAGATCAAGGATTCAATCAATTCGCATGGAATTTATACCATAAAGAAATTGAGCAACCTGAAGCTGGTTTAATTTTATGGAATGGTTCTACTAGTCCAGTATTGGCAGCTCCAGGTAAGTACACTGCTAAAGTAACTATAGATAAAGATGTTGTTTCTTATCCTTTTGAAATTCTTGCAGACCCTAACTACAAAGTTTCTAATGCAGATTTAAAAGCACAAGAACAATTCTTATTAGAAGTTGCAGGTAGCTTCAGTGAAATCATGAAGACTTTAAAAGGAGCAAAAGAAATCAAATCACAAATTGCTGCTGTTCAAAAGAAAACAAAGGATTCAAGTTTTCAAGCTAGTGCAAAAGCAGTCATTGAATCTCTAACTAAAATAGAAGAAGCATTACACCAAACAAAGGCTAAGAGTGGTCAGGATGTATTGAACTTCCCGATTCGTTTAGATGATAAGATTGCTGGTGTATTTGAATCAGCGGCTTCTGGATATGTTGCTCCAACCAAGCAAGTAAAAGAAACCTATTTGGAGTTAAAACAACAAGTAGATGAGCAGTTGAAAAAATACGAGACCATTAAGAAAGAAAGTGTAAAAGCTTTAAATGATAAAGTTCATCAATTGGCAATTCCAATGATAGGCAACTAAGAATTCTATCAACTGAAACAAAAAGGCCCCGAATCTTCGGGGCCTTTTTTATAATCGTTTCACCTATTCGAAATCTTTATAGAGTAAATACTTTTTTCTAATTTTTTTAAATGCAATTAATCCTGGTTGCCAACTAGATCTAATTTCTTCTACCGATTTATCTGCTTTTAATTGTTCCATTAAATTGGCATTACCAGCTAGCTTATTGAAAAAGAAATCCTTTGCTAAGCCTGATTTTGGTTGAATGAAAAAACTATCTTTTTGAGGAAATGCGGCGTAAATTTCTTTAATCAAAGCTAGGTCAATTTGGTTTTTAGGGGCTTGTTGATTACTTAGATCCCAACCATAACAAACCTGTCCATATAATTTAGAACTCATCGCACCCTGTCTTGGAGCAGGAGTAAATTGAAAATCTTTTCCTTTGATAGAAGGGTGACCTATGTATGCAAATGCATGTGGAGTACCTCTTCCTTCACTTAGTACAGTGCCTTCTACTAGGCAGGTAGTAGGATACCAATAAATTGAATTCATAGTTGGTAAGTTGGGAGAAGGAGCGATATTAAAAGTATACATTGACTGATGATCATAATTCTTACAAGGAATTACTTTGAATTGAGCAGGTCCTTGAATCCAACCTTCACCTACAATCATTTTTCCGTATTCACCAATAGTCATTCCATATACTGTAGGAATAGGCATCTTGCCTACGAAGCTACTAAAGGGTTTTTCTAAAACAGGGCCATCTATATAATGACCATTAGGATTGGGGCGATCTAAGATGATCAATTCTTTTTGATTAATGGCTGCGGCTTCTATATAATATTGTAAAGAAGAAATGTAGGTGTAAAATCTTGTACCCACATCTTGTATATCAAAAATCATCACATCTACATCTAATAAGTCTTCATTACTTGGCCCATATTTTTTACCATATAAAGAAACAATTTGAATGCCCGTTTGTGGATCTATACCGTCAGTGGTTTTTTCTCCTGCATCAGCTGTGCCTCTCAATCCATGTTCTGGTGTAAATAGTTTTTGAATATGTACACCTCTCTTAACTAAGGTATCAATTAGATGTATTTTTCCCAGCATGGCCGTATGGTTGGTAAATATGGCTACCTTTTTATTTTGCAAAAGAGGCAGGTATTGTTCCATTTGGTAGGCACCTGGCAAAATAGTTTTTGAAGATTGTGCATTCGTTTGACTGCAAACAATAACAAGCCCTAATAGAAAGATTATCTTTTTCATATGATAAATGTAAATAAAAAATGAGTCTTATTGGAAGACTCATTTTTTATGTAGGATCAATGGTATAGTTGATCATTCGATTAACTCAAATATTTCCCAACAATAGGAACCCTTCTTCCTACACCAAATGCTTTTGGTGAAACCCTGATAATTGGACAAAACTGGTTTCTTTTGTACTCGTTATTGTTGACCATTTTTAAAGTCTTGTCTACTAGGGCGGCATCAAAACCAAGCGCTTTTATAGCAGCGGGGTCTATTCTTTTCTCGATGTATTGGTATAATAACTGATCTAATACTTCGTAATCAGGTAAGCTATCGCTGTCTTTCTGGTTGGGTCTTAATTCAGCACTAGGTGCTTTATCAATAATATTCTGAGGAATGATTTCTTGATCTCTGTTAATATAATTTGCCAATGCATAAACTTGCATTTTATAACAATCTCCTAATACACCCAAACCGCCAGCCATATCCCCATACAATGTGCCATAGCCAGTAGCTAATTCACTTTTATTAGAAGTATTTAATAATACATAGCCTAATTTATTCGCTATAGCCATTAAGATATTTCCTCTGGATCTACTTTGTATATTCTCTTCAGCTAATGAAAAAGGAAGGTCTTTGAAAATAGGTTTCAAGGTTCCCAAGAAAGATTCGTAAACATCTTTGATCGGAATAATATCGTGCGGATTATCTAAGTTTTTACTCAATTGAACCGCATC
>ERZ650311.805-NODE-805-length-17658-cov-13.624609_pt1 | contig 17658 bp, 37 predicted proteins | sample MGYA00376247_ERZ650311 | MGnify/ENA primary metagenome ERZ650311 (study PRJEB26733, sample SAMN07839324) | wastewater metagenome | biome: small river; feature: stream; material: water | place: USA: North Carolina | collected 2016-07-28 ... | reverse complement strand
GAGGCACTTCGCGGCGTAGTGGGCGAAGTCGTCCTTGAGGCGCTGGCGGATGGCGATTTCGTCGTCGCTCATCGCCATATCTGCTTATCTCAGGTTGCGGAGCCGGGCCGTTAGCGGTCTCCACCCCGCGTTTGGCGAGACTTTGGTTGCATTATTCCCGCCTTGGTGCGGCTTCGCTGTCACTTCAACTGCGAAAGCGCGTCCTCGTGGGTCACCGTGAGGGTCCCCTCAAGGTTCAGCTTGTCGCCGTACTTCTTCGGAGCCATCTTCCCGGCCATCCACTTGCGGGCGTCGACCCGGAGACGGGCGCGAGCGATGGCCTCGCCGTCGACGCGAACCTGCCCGTCTGCGCCGATCGATGTGTCCAGCCCGCTGTCATCAGCGATATCCAGGATCTCGTCGAAGATCGCATCGGCCTGCGCTTCCCTGGCCCGCGCGTATTGCTCTACGAACGAAGGCTGTGCCGCCAGCCACTTGAACACGGTTGCTTGTGCCGGCATGTCTTCGTCGCGGCAGACCGACCGGAGGCTGCGGCCGTTGGAGATGCGGGCGCAGATCTCAGCCGCCATTTTCTCAGTGTAGGCGCTTTGGCGGATGGGGGGCATCAGTCGGTCTCTCGCCCTTCGGGCACCTGGCCGGCGAGGGGGCGGAACTGCGCGGATTCCAGTTCACGGATGCGGCGCTCAAGAGCGTCGATGCAGCGGAGAGCGAGGACGACAGCCTGTTCCGCGTTGCGCGGATGGGGCGGCCCCACGCCGCACTTTTCGAAGACCCCGAGCATTTCCTCTGCGCCCATCGTCGGGCCGGTCTCGACGTAACGCCACTCGCCAAGATGAGTTTGTGCCGCGGTCGCTTCAGTCATCAGCAACCCTTCTTTCCGGGCCTGCCCTTGCCGGGCTTGCCGCCGGGCATCGGCTTCTTCGAAGGCTTCATGGTATGTCTCCTTTCACGGGATAGGCGGGACATCAGGCGGGAACTGGCTTCCAGCCTTGCGCTTGCTGCCGTCGTTGGCCTTCGGCGTGTTGTCACCGAAGCCGAAAAGGATCTTCAGCCAACGCCAGAGCTTGCCCATTGTGAGCCCTTTCAAGAGGTTGAGTGAGGCCGGCGCCGTGCAAACATCTCGTCGACGTCAGGCGAGCGACCGAGTTAGGTGTTCGCGGGCATCGATGTCGTAGCTGCGCTGGTCAGCTACGGCTTGCGCCGCCTTGCGCTCGGCCTTCTCAGCCTCGGCTTCGAGGATCATTATTTCCCGGTCGAACTCTTCGTCTTCGGGATAGTGGGTGCGGGTATACGGCGCACGCCGTTTGCGCCCGAGGCGCTCTTCCGCAACGCGGGCGAAATGCTCGCGCCGGGCTTGACGCACATTGAAGCGGCGGGCGTCCTCTGCGGTAGTGGTGTAGGCGGTCATGATTGTGTCGCTCTTTCTGAGGCGGACTTCGGCGGGATCGTGTTGTGCTCTCCGCACCAATCGTCAGGGGCGGTGACGGGCCAGCCGAGGCCGAGGCGAGGCGGGAAGCGGCGGCATAGGCCGTCCTCCCATTCGATCAGGTCTGGGGTCAGGGCTCCGCACCACCAGCGGCAGGTGACGCAGGTCTGGCGGGTCACGCGACGGGCCTCATTGCAAGAGCAGTGCCGCCATCAGGACAGTTCGGGCCGATGGTTCCGACGCGAGGCTCGACCGCCCAGCCGCCGCGAGGCATGACGCTACGAGCCCAAGCCTCGGCATCATCGGGAGCGTCGAACTTCTCGGCGCGGCCTAGCCTGTCGGTCCACACCACGGGGCGCCAGCCGTTGGCGACGGCATCGGATGAAAGCGCCACGGCGAGCATGCGCTTCCCGGCGCCGGCTGTAGCGACATAAACGGTCGTCATGCTGTGAGCCTTTTTTCGGAAATCGCCACTTTTCCTGTTGACGTCGCTACGCTTATGGCGTACAGTATTAGTCATGGAACCGGCGCTGAGACGCCAACGGGAGAGACCGAGATGACCACCAATCACTGGGCTGCAATCCTGACCGCCGCTGAGATCGACGCGCATCACGCTCTGACCGCACAACTCGATCGGAGCTTTGCCGCCCGCCAGCGCGAATTCTACGCCAGCCGCACGCCCGGTCAACTTGCTTCATTGGCACACCAAGCATGGATGTGCAATGAGGGCGAACAGTACCAACTCGCCCGCAGTTACGCCGCACTTCGCGAGCTCGCCGCCTGATCGCTCGGCCTGCGCCTCACGGGGCGCAGTAACGGCGACCAGCCGAACCAAAGGAGAGACGAGATGACCGCTTCCCGCAACTATGACGCCCCGGCCGTCGACCCCCATTGGGCCGCCAGTCGCGAGACGCACATGGCCGTCGCAACGGCGATCCACGCTATCTCCGACAGCACGCGCAGCGCCGATGCGATCTGGGAGGCCCCGACCCCGGCGGAATGGGACCACGTGGCGATGGCCGTCGCCGAGTACGTGCAGGCCGGGATCTTCCCCGCGTCAGATAACGGGCGGTACTGGTGGGGATGCGAGGCGGTGCAGATCGCCGCATGACCGACGCCCCTATCCGAGACGTCCTCATTGATTGGGCCGACAGGCACAGAGGTGCCGCGTTCCGCGCGGCTTGGATCGCCGAGGCGACCGGGATGCCGGTTCGAACCGTCGAGGGGTGGCTCGGCGGCAAAAGGCCCGATGCAGACCCGATCATCCGGCGGTTTGTCGTAGCCTTCGACGAGTTGGCTGCAGCGCGCCAGAAGTAAGAGGCCCGCCCGAGTTTCCCCGGACGGGCCTGCCGCCGCCGTAGTGGCACTATGGCTGCGGGTTCGATGCGCCCCCGGCCCCTGATCCACACCGCAAGGTGCTGCTACCCGAAGGCAACTTGGGGAAGTTCCGGCGCATGCGCATCGAATTCCGTTCAGCGGCTCCGGCCTACGGATTGCCAAGAGCCAAGGTGCGAACCTTGGCCGTGAAAGGCTCACACGGCCCCAAGGCTCTTGCCGCTGAATTCCTTGCCGCTCTCGCGGCCTTGAGGCTGAGCGCTGAGGCGCCAGCGAAAAACTTCGGCAGCATCCATAGGGCGCGACCCCTGATGCCGCCGAGCCGAGAGCCGTACCGAGGCGCGCTTCCAGGCTGCGCTACAGGGTTGCCCCAAGCAGGATTTGAACCTGCGTCCTCCCCAGCATAAGCTCTCTACGGGGTGCACCCGATCGAAACTGGATCGAATCCCTAAGCCGCCCCCGACAGGAAGCGGCAGTATGTAATTCCATCCTTATGCCATTCGGCGTCTGCGGTCAAGCGGGGTCATGCGGTTCCGCAAGTCCTCGGCCAGCCCTTTCCCCACGATATCCAGGGCCTTGACAAGATCACCCGTCGCCGCTGGCCAGTCCAACTGCGCGATCACCACCTGCCGCAATACCGCCACCTGATGGCGGGATAGTAGGCTGTCGATGTATTCCCATCGGCCGCGCGTCCGGTCGGACGATTCACGCTGGCACGGCTCGCAGCGATCTGTGCGCCCGCACTCGGCGCATGCTTTCGGCGGCTCGTCCTCCGATCGCGGCTCGACCACGCGGCCCGGCTCATCGATCGCCGCAGCGTAGGCACTGGCGAGGCGGGCGTAGCTCATCGCGATGTCGTGGTGCGCGGCACTGATAAACCCGGCACGAAGCAGCCGCCCGACCGGATACCCCATTTTTTCATCCCGCGCGGCGGCCTCAGGAAGCCCGTACAGCCGCGCGCGCGCCTCGACCGCTACCGAGATAGCGGCGATCTCGGTTTGCCCGTCCATGGCCTTCCTAGCGGCCTTGGCACGGCTGATGCGGCCGGAGGAAGTGCGGGCGACTTGCTTCTTGCGCTTGCGGCCTCGGGTCATTCCCCTGCCTCCGCCGGGCGAAACGTCGCCAGCAGCTCCGCCACACGCGCCTTTCGCCGTTCGACTTGCTCAGTCTTCGCCCATCCCTGGGGAACGTCATCGCTCACCGATTTACGCCTTCTTCCACTGGTGCAAACCGGCGAAGTCGCTGGCCTATTGGAGTAGGGGCGCATTCGTTCGCGAAAGCGACGCCGAACTTCGATTTCATATGATTTACCACAATACTCAAAACCTGCCCTGACACATCAAGCATGTCTCTGTAAATCTCCGACCCCGTGAACCGAAGAACATAGTCAAAACGCATTTGCAGCGTTCTATCTCTAGACCTATCCCGCTCGGCTTGCTGCTTGGTTCTTTCATGGAAATTATGACCGTCGCACTCAATCGCAATCGAGATCTTTTTGCCGCCATTGCGGTAATTCAGGGCAAAATCGATTCGCATCCCGTCCAATTTGAATTGCGGCGTGATCGACCACCCATCGCACGCACCTTCTGTCGTGACGATGACGTTCACCCCCAATATAGCTACCCACGCGGCACGAAGGCCACAGAGGAACGCGATTTCTATCTCGCTCTGGCAGAGTTTTCGGTAATTCGCAACGTCGACTTTGATGGTCTCCGCAAAAAACACAGCGATCTGTGACGAAATCCTGTCGTGCACTTCCATCATTGCACCCTATGTTTTTCGCAGAACTTACCAAAAACCTTGCAGATATCCGGCCGATCGAACGGGATATCGTTCGATCGGGCGAACTCTCGGAACGCTGACGCCATCAGATCCACGTCGATATTTCGCTTTTTGCTGCGGACGATCTCCGCCCACTGCGAAAACGCGATCGAGCCGTCAGACGGGAACGGTCGTGGTCGGCCTTCCCCTACCCCCTTTCCCATTCCATTCGCGGGCGCAGCCACAGTCTGGGAGGGAATTGATTTTATATTCTTTCTGACTTCTGGTATCTGAGTAGTAGGTTCCCTACTGGGTGACCCATTAGGTACGAGATTTTCTTGTTGTTTTTCAGTGGCTTGACTCCACCGTTTTTTCGCGCTTTTCGAGCCGATTTTCGCTCTCTGGAAATCCTTGGTCATGCGACGCGAGTAGACGACACCGTTCGCCGTTCTGCTGAGGACTCCCGCCTTTTCCAGTTCGGACATCAACGTCTCGATCTGGTCCAGCGGGATCCCTGCCCAACGGGAAAGCATGTCGTCACTGACGGGCTGACCATTGAGGACCAAATGCCCATAGGGCTTTGCCTCATGCATGAGGCAAATGCATTCCATCCACAGCCCGCGCGCGGCCATGGACACCATGCGCAGCGCGTGGTCTCCTCTCCAGTCTCTCGGATAGAACTTCATCCACGGCTGCGCGGTCATTGCTACTCAGCCGCCCCCGTCGGCCCAGAGAACATCATCCGAATGGCGTGCTCCCGCGTCACGCTTTCAGCGGGGGGAAGCCCGTAGCGCACCGCGTGGGCCTTTACGCCGTGGATGATCGAGGTATGATCCCGGTCGCCCAAGTAGCGGCCCAATTGGGGGTAGGACCGCCCGGTGAGAATGCGGGCGAGGTACATCACTTCCTGCCGCGCGAACGCGAGATCGCGCTTGCGGCACGGCGATATCAGCGACTCCCGGCTGTAGCCGGTGCGGGCGGAAACGCGGCACATCACCATCGCAATGGTGATCCGTGCCGGGTGGACGAGTTTGTGCTCGTTGTAGATCGGGCTACTGGGGATGATGAGCCAGTCGCGCTTGGGCGGGGAGACCGGGGCAAGCGCCCGGCGGGCCCTGAGGCGCGCGGCGAGGTCACGAGCGGCCTGCGTGCGCTCCGACCGCCGCTCCGCCTGCAGCCACGTTTCTCGATCAGGGGGGATAAGCGACGCCTCTACCAGTGCCATCACGCCCCCCATACGAAGCGCATGCCGGCCGGCGTAGGCGCCCGCGTGACTGGCTCGATCGTGAACTCGTTCTTGAGCGAGCGGGCACGATGCTCTGGACAGTACGCACCCCAGCTCGTCCGCCGGCCGCAGCAGAGTGCCAGGCCGCGATGGTCTTTCCCATCGACGATCCACGCGCATTCGAAGATCGACCGATCGAGGAACGGGATCGGGTCGAGGGGCACGAACCAATCCCGCGGCTCGACCGGCGGCAAGGGCAGAGGCGATACGGATTCCACGGCTTGAAGCATTGGACGCTCCTTGCGTGTTGGTTTCGCGATAGACTGACGGCCCGACCGCTTCGACGATCTGGCGCGGGGCTTCTTCGGCTTCGGTTCCCGCGGGGGAGCCACACGCGGGATCTCCCCGTGAGCGGCGCGGTAGCGGAACACGAGTCCGATCACCGAGTTGCGGCTGACCAGTCCGCACGCGACGGCGATCTCGGTTGCAGAGACGCCCGATCGCCAAAGATCGATGACGCGGTCGATGACTTCAGGCGAGTGCAGTGCACGGGGTTTCGTCATGCGCCGCCCTGCCGATGCTTGTCGGCAGCCTTGACGCGGGCGACGATGTAGTCCCAACCTCGACGCATCCGGTCGAAGTCGAACCCCTTGAGGCGATGCGCGTAGTCGAGCGCGGCCTGCGGGTGCATGCAGCCGGTCTTGGCGTGGGCCTCGACAAGATACAGGGCGTCATCAAGCGAGGGATCTGCGCTCATGCCCTGGGCCCCTTGCGGGCGAGCCCGAGGCTGACTAGGATCGGAGACATTCGATCATGGGAGCGCGCAAAAACCGCGCCGAGCTGTTTGTTGGTCATGCCGGGGCGCTTCCGAAAAACCTCTCGGATCGCAGCGGCCCGCGCCGCGCAAACCGTCGCATCCGTCGACCGGCCCCGGATCGTGTCGAGCGACACGCCGAACCGGGCTGCGACCTCCGTCGCGATTGCCATGGCCGCAGCATCGGGCGCAGGAGCCGCGCCGGACGGCGCTACAGCCGTCATGTCGACCTTGGCGACACCGATGGCCCGTTCGAGATCTTCGTCGCCAGAGACGCCGCAGCGGGCGGCAAAGGCCGCATCGAACAGCCGTTGCGCATACATCGCAGTTGTGCAGCCGGCGTCACGCGCGAGCCGCGCGAGATGGTCCTTCGCCTTGCCGTTGACGACGACTTGGATTTGGAATTTGGGGCCGACAGGTTTGGTTTCGTAGCCGAGGCTCATGCCGCCCTCGCTCGGGTGATCAGGTATCCCGTCGGTACGTTAGTGCCAGCTTCCGCGAAGGATGCGACTGGAAGGTCGCGCCAGACGCCGCCGAACACTTTCGTCACGTCGTGGTCGTAGTGTGCTGTGGCAGGCAAGATGGCGCCCAGGCGCCCGCCCGGCTTCAGGAACCGCAAAGCATGCCCAACGTGCTTGCGCCAATGCTGCCCATAGAACGGCGGGTTCATCGCAACTGCGTCGAACTCCGGCGCGGGCGGACATTCGAGAAAGTTAGCGACTTGTACCGCATGGCCCTTCGCGCTCGCCTCAGCCGCCCGGCCAGCGTGCACCTCGACCCCAAATGGCTTGTGGCCCCGCCCGAGGATATGGTCCATAATCCGCCCGTCCCCGCATGACGGCTCCAGCACTCGCAGCCTCGGCGCACGATCGCGGTTCCATTCCTCCCGAGCGAGCACGCCGACGTCGTCTAGTACCGCGTCAATGACTGCCGGCGGGCTCCAGTAGAATTGCAGATCCTTCGCAACTGCGGTGCTCTGAGCCGGCTTTGCGTCGCGGTCTTCCACGTCGGGCAAGACCTCACCATAAAACTCGGCGAGCGCCCGGTTAATATCGCGCAGCGACACGGGGTCGAAGATGACGTGTGCATTGCCGTTTTGATACTTGCGGACAGTCAACCCGCGGATAGTCACATCACCGGCTTGATGCCCCAAAAACGTATGCAGCTTGTCCAGTTCGCCGAACTCACTATGCTCGACAACATTCTCGCCCCGGTATGCGGCCAGCGCGTTCAGTAGATCCCGCAGCCGATCCCGCCCGTATGAGCCATATCTGCTGACCCCGCGCAGGATCACTCGCTTTGGCAGCCCCGCGACGCCGATCTTGACCTTGCTATGGCTTCGATAGGCGGGGTCTAGATCGACGAAGCATTCGGCGAGCCCCTTCAGTATGTGGAACCGCGTCCGAACCAAGTAGTCGCCGAACGTCGCAATCGCGTTGTCGATCGTCAGGGGCGGCGGATCCGAAACCGTTCGCTCCCACTTGCGCCGGTCATCTGCCGATGCGATCCTATCGATCTGCAGCCGCCCATAGATTGCCTTCCACGCGGACACGAGAAGGTTCCGCCGGAGATCATTTTCGTGGACCGAGGGCGCCCCGCGGGCGAATGTCGAGCCTCCGAAAGAACCGCCGACACACGAGGCCATCTCGACCCGCCGGACCGCCGCGTGAAACGCCTCGATCTCGGCAGGCAATGCCGCACTCTTCTCGTCGTACTCGTCCACCATGTCGCGAACGGACCGCTGCAACGCGATTTGACTCATGCCGTCCTCACAGTGATATGGACACCCTCAACGTCCGCCCAGCGGATGCGGAGGTCGACGATTTGGCTGTCGTCCTTCAGGACGATGCCGGTCAGCGCATCCCCGAGCGGCTTCGCCCTGTTGTCGATGTCGGCGCCAGCGCGCGGGCGGCGCATCTCGTACTCGACGCTGACCGGCTTGTCGGTCCAGCGCGGGAACTGCGCCTTCAACTGCCACTGCGCTGACTCGCGCCAAGCGCGGTACTGTTTCGACCGCACGCGGATCTTGCCGACCGTCGCGAAAAGATGGTTCGCGGTCGGCGGAACCGTCGACAGGATGAAGCGTTGTTCTGTCACGCCCGCGCGCCTCGCTCGCACCGATACGGCCGCTCGAAATCCACCACCATCGTCGGATGCTCGCTCGACCATGCGGCGAGGGCCTGTTGAGCCAGCACGGAACACGCCTGGACGCTCGGCATGGGGATCTCGACTGTCTCGCAGGCGAGAGAGCGGAGGGTGCAGGCAACAAAGATCAGGGAGGCGGTCATGCCGGCACCGGCGGGTCGATGATCGCGTCGAAACTCAGAATTTGGTTCTTAAGCCACGCGCGGCCTTCCGTTGTGTCGACCCGCTCTTCAATCCGCCCGACAGACGTACCGCTGTCGTACACGCGGAACTGCGCGACGATCTCGCCATTCTCTGGCTCAGCATCTTCGAACAGCACCTTCGCGAGTGACAGAAGATGCCCAGCGACTTCGCGCTTCATATCCGCGCCCCATTCCTGTGACGTAATCACGCTGGCCGACGGAAAGCCTCTTTCCTTCCACGGCCGGTATATATCGAGGCTAAGCAAGTACTCGCCGCGCCTCGCATTAAGCCGACCCCGGATATCGATGACGTTCAGATCGCTCACGCCGCCTGCCTCCTTTGCTTGATGTCCTCGATCGCCGAGGCGACGACCGCCTCAGGGCGCATGATCCACCGGGCGATCTCCGCCGTGTCCCGGCCCTTCGCCCACAGGGCGCGAGCTCGCTGAAGCTCTTCGACCGACAGCGGCTCGGTTGGGAGAGGGAGCGGGAACTTGCGTTTCATGCCGGCTCCCAATTCTGCGCAGGCCAGAACCCATCACACTCGCCGTCGCGGCGAGGCTCGAAACCCGCCCACGACTGCCGCTCGCTCGGCACCGCCCCCGACGCCGTATTCCGGCGGCAGGAAGGAGCCAGCGGGCAAGTGGTGTGGGCGCACATGGCGACGTCAGAGGGCATCAAACCACTCCATGGGAATTGGCGAGACCGTTGCCGGCCTCGCCATGCCTGGGCACGCAAAGCCCAGCGACGCCCAGCCTTGCCTGCGTTGCTTGCAAAGCCTTGCAAATACCTGACAGGCCCAGCATAGCCGGCCTCGTCGCGCCGCGACTGGCCTTGCGTTGCCTTACGTCGCCTTGCCTGCACTGCCAACCATGCACAGCCCAGCGGCGCCGTGACTTGCCTATCCGTGCCTGCCTTTCCAAGCCGCGCCGTGCCTGACCTTGCTGTGCCGGGAAATGCCCTGCCGAGCCGGCCATGCAGCGCCATGACAAGCCTCCCCGCGACGCGCCTAGCCGTGCCGGCCAAGCCCTTGCATGACGTGCGAGGCCTAGCCTTGCCGTGCCAAAGCTCTTTACGCAGCCGCCGCATGACTTTCCTTCAGCCGCTTCTCGACCTTCTTTGAAGCCTCCGCGACGACTTCGACGACGTCCGTCAGTTCGCGGTATCGCTTCTTGAAGGCGTCAAGATCCCGCTGCGCCGACTCCAGCACCCTGCGGCGCAGATCCTTCGACAGGAGCACCGCTTCCATCGGCCGGTAGCTGCGTTGCAGATCGCCGCTCACCGAGACGAACGCCTGGACGTGCCCGGCCTCGTCGTCGGCGCGCTCGACACTGACACAGCGGATGATCGCCCGAGCCTGCGACAGCCGGTAGGCATCCGCCGCCGCGCTGTCGTCCCATTCGAAATGCCGATGGAGCGGGTGGTCATCGGGTCGTGCGGCGTCGACGAGGTCGTTCGGCGTGACCTCGCCGCCACGCTCGACCGCGATGCCGGCGATCGTCTCGCCGATCACCTGAGCATCCGCCTTGTGCGAATTCTTGAAGCCGAGAACGACGTCTCGGAAGACGTAGCGAGTCATGGGTCACTCCGCTGCTTGTGCGTATTGTTCGGAAACGGGGAGCGGCCCCTTGCCGGCGGCGAAGGCCGTCCACGCCTTATCTTCCGCTGCCGTCGCGAGGTGAAACGCGCCGAACATGCCGGACTTCTCGTTGCGCCACTCCCCGACGCCGATCGACATTCCCGCCGTGTCGATCAGGTATTGGAGCTGTTCCAGCGTCACGATCGAGGCATTGAACTTGATGCGGAGCCTGCACGCCCACACGGTGAACTGACCGCGATAGGCGAGGTTCGCCGTCTTGTTGAGACCGGATCCAACGCGGACCATGTCCTCGCGCATCTCGGGGTCGGAGCCGTAGACGCGCACCAGCGGCATGTCGCAGATGGCGCCTGCGAGCGCCGGACGGACGCGAACCATGTCCGCGTTGATAAAGATCGCCTTCATCGCCTCCGAACGCGGGATGCCGCGGTCTTTGTGAGCGGCCGAAAGAAGGCTGTTCTTGAAAGCCGTCGCCGGGAACCCGTAGGCACCATCACCGAAGTCGTAGAGCGAAGCGCGGAAGTCTGCTTCGGGGTCCTTCGCTTCGCGGCCCTTGCCCTTCACAGCCTTAGTCTGCTTTTCGAGCATCTCGCGCTTGGCCTTCTCGGACCAAGCGTGGACGATCAGCGGCATATCGCCGACGATCCACACGTCCGCGTTGAGGATGGTCGGCTTGCTTGACAAACTCGTGGTTTCTGCTTTCTTCGCCATTGTCTCTATCCTTTGTTGGTTAGGCCCCGGTGCGGTTCGCTCCCGCACCGGGGTATTCCGTTGCCTGCCTAGACCGGCATTGCCTATCCCGGCCCAGCCGTGCCATGCCTCGCCTGCCAAGCCACGCCGCGCCTTTCATGGCCCTGCCGCGCACAGCCAAGCCGGCCTTGCCGGGGCTCGACCCGACGCGCCGAACCGCCACGCGCCGTGCCACGCCGGCCGTGCCAAGCCCTCCCGCGCAAGAACTGCGTTGCCGCGCAATGCCTGCCCTGCCTTGCCTCGCAAAGCTCGGCCTTGCCGGGACCTGCCATGCCAAATCACTCATCGCGCGCCTGCTCCAGCATCGAGATGGCGCGCTCCGAGAGCCATCGCCCGATAGCCAGCAATCGCATCCCGGTAAAATTCAGGGTCCATCGCCTCAAGGCGGTCAGCCAGCCTGTCGAAGTGCGCCGCGGCCGATGCGAGTTCCGATCCGATGGGGTGCTCATGGGTGGCCTTTCGCGCCGCTACGCGACGGAGCTTGTCCAGTTCTTCGGCACGGACGGCTTTCGCCTCGCCGTGCCACAGGCCGCGGATGCGGCGCTCCCCCAATCCCGTCAGCACGGCCACCCTCGCCAGCGCTGACTTGATCGGGGTTCCAATTGGCGCGTCGCCGGCAATCTGCCGGATCAAACCTCGCGCCTCGCAAACCGCGGTCATGGGTGAAATCTCCATATTCTCGGCTGACATTTCCGCCATCTCGGAACCCTTCCATGCGACCGTCCATCACATGGGAAGAGATGAAGAAAGCGCAGACGAACCGGACACTTGGGTTACAATCGGAACTCTTGCCTTATCCCTTACCGAGGCGGTTGCCGCCGCCCGGGAAAGGGGCCGGAGCGGTCAGGCTCCGGCCGAAGTGGGTATGAAGGGAGGCAGTGAAAGTGAGGCTTCCAACGCAACAGGATCGGGTCTCCCCGATCGTCGAGAGCCGGCTGCCGGCCGGCGGCGGATCAGGGCGTGACGCCCGGATTGGAAGGGGATGAACGGGCGGCAGATCGCCGCCACATGTATTCGCGCAAATAATCGTTGTACCGTCCCCTATTGGACGCGACGTGCTGCCGTTTAGCCTCGTTGCGAGAGGCTACAACTTCAGCCGGCGGGGTGCCGTTTCGGTTCAGCCCAAGTGCCCCACACATGGCGGCAGTCGCGTTCCGTGGCCGTCCGACAGCATCCGCGATCTCTCGAAAGGAGAGACCTTCGTTGTAGAGACGGGTCAGCGTCTCCTTTTCTTCTGGGGTCCACTTACGGTATTGATCACGGGCCATCACACGATCTCCATTTCCCGCGCTTCCGGCGCGGGGCGTGAAAGAGTGGCCGCCGAGACGTGGGAGGCCGTCTCGGCGGCCGGCCGGCGCTCGACCCGGGAGGGAAAGGGAGCATCCGGAACTAGGGAAGGGTGGCGACTTGCGCGACTTCGGAGGGGTATGAAGACTGGCGTTGGCACACCAGCGGACCCCGCCCCCCGTTTGACGCCCGGCGATGGCAATGCCTCCGCCGGGCGCAGCCGCGCCTTGATGCCGTCCGTGTCGCCAATGCGCCGACGGGGAACTACCGGGGCCCTCCGATCCCCGGACGCGGACCGACGCGGCCGGGAAACTGGTGTTTGGGGAAAGGGTGAATGGATGCATCATCGCGCGACCTGCCGTCCGGCATCCGTTACGCGGATGCGAAGGTCGCCGGCCGGCTCGACGAGCCGCAACGTCATCAGGCGAAGCCACGTCTCCGGCATGAACTTCAACCGCTCGCCGGCAGCGACAATGAACCCCGTTTTGTCGATCGCGCCTTCGCCCGAGTTTTCCATCAGGTGCCGAAGGGCTCGCACTTGCGCTCGTGTTGCTACCGTCATGCCGCTGCCCCGCTCGACGGAACGAAATCGTTGGCCGTTACCTGGCCCTCGGTCGCGCGCATGATCTGCGCCATCGCCACGGGCCGAGGCATCCGCGCCCCCGTCGCCCAAAGCCGAACGGCCTCCCTCGTGACGCCGATGCGCCCGGCGAACTCGGCATGAGACAGGTTTGCGGCGGCGAGGAATTCGGGAAGGGTCATACCCTTTTATAACAACAAACCGTTGTTCGCGTCAACAACGGCGCGTTGTTTGCGTTTTCGTTCATGGCGCCAAATACTTAGAGGATGGCTAGACAAAAAGCGGCCTCGGTCGCATCGCAAGAACCCGCCCCGATATGGGCCGCTCGCCTGAAAATGGCGCGCGAACTCACAGGGCTGACCCAAACCAGTTTTGCCGCGACGCTTGGGCTTTCCCAGCAGAGATATAACCATTATGAAGCGGGGATCCGCGAACCGGGCGCGGAAATTTGGGCGAAAATCATTCGGGAATTGCGTTCCCGTGACGTTCCCCTGACGCTCGATTATATCATCGCCGGGCTGGGCGGGCCTGCCGGTTCCGCCAAACATATTAAAACCAGCAAGGTTGCGTAGCGCAAGCCGAATCGGCTGCGGGTGCCATTTTGTGCTCGGCTAAACAACATTTTGTTGTTGACGTCCACAACGGGATGTTGTTAGATACCCCCATCGCCGCTGACCCGGCATGGAGGCTCCCGATGTCCATCCCCGACTTCGTTGCGCTCTACGAGTCCACCCACGACTTCGCGATCGGCATCAAGTCGACGCCCGAGGCGCTGGCCGCCTCCTACGCCGCACGCACCGGCGTTCCGGTCACTCCCGAGATGATCGCCGAGTTTGCTGTTGCGCTCGGTGTCGCGGGCGCTGTCGCCGATCTCAATGCCGAGTTCCTCGTCGGACGGTTCATCGCGGAGTTCGACGCGATGTTCGCGGCTGCGCTCGCGCCGCACGCGCTCGCCGCGTGACCCGCTGGATCCCCGCGCCCCGAGAGCGCGATCCCGACGACATCGACCCACAACCAATATGGAGCCCCGCCATGAGCGGAACTGAAGACACGCTGCAGCAGATGTTGGCGCGCCGGAAGCCTGTGGGCTTTGGCAGCGGGATGCCGGAGCAGTTGCCGAGGATCCACTGCGCCGACGGCTTCAACCTTTCGGTTCAGGCGAGCCGTGGGCACTATTGCAGCCCGCGGCAGAACACGGGGCCGTGGCATGAGGTCGAGGTCGGGATGCCTTCCGAGCGCGTCGGCGCATTCATGGGGTTCATGGATGGAGACGAAGAGCGCGAAGACCCCACCGACGCCGTCTACGGCTACGTCCCACTGAAGACGGTCGCTGAGGTGATCGACCAGCACGGCGGCATCAAGCAAGAGGGCCGCTGACATGCTCGCTCGTGCCGACACCATCCCGCGTTTCGCAGAGCCGACCGGAGAAGACTTCGACTATTCCGGTCTTAGCGTCACCGTCAGCCTTGACGACATCGAGTTTGCCGGCGGGCTCGGGATGATCCGCGAGGCTGAGGTCGAGGCGGAGGGCGACAGCACCGGCGGCTATTCGATCCGGCGGCTTGTCGTCCTGCCGTGGGGAAGCCTCACCAAGGCGCCCTGCGACTGGAAACGGCCCCTTTCGCCCGAGGTCTACGACGCCGTCTGCAAGGCGGCGGAGCCGATGATCCTCGAAAAGCTCGCCGCCGAGAAGAGCCTCGCCGACTGACCGCCAGCCTGAGCCGGTTACGGCCGGCTCCTACGGGCGATCAATGGAGACCCCAATGCGTACCATCCGAGCCTTCGTCGACTTCTGGTCCCTGACCGTGTTCCTCGCGGCCGTCCTCGTGATCATGGGAGCGGTCTGATGCGCGCTGACTCCGCTACCTACGCCCGGCGCTACCGGAACATTCACAACGCCCTGTCCGCCACTGCGACCGACCGCGCGCTCGACGCCGTCGCCGATGATCGTCTCGTCTGCCGCCTTGCGGACAGGCTCAACGACGGCGATGCCGATCTCGGCGACGAGGCCGACTGCATCACCGTGCTGTCCCGGGCGCGGTGCCCGGTCTGGCCGATCGAGGACGATTTGCTCCAGGCCGTCATCGACGAGGCGCGGACGAGGAGGGCGGCACGATGAAGACCGAACTTGCACAGACCATCGACCACGGGACCGTAACCCTTCAGCATCCGGCTGCGACTGTCGTCAGCACCGACGCGGCGTCGCTGATGGCGGTGATTTCGCGCGCTGCGGCCGACCCGTCGACCGACGTCGACAAGCTCGAACGCCTCATGTCGCTCTACGAGAGGATCACGGCGAAGGCCGCAGAGCAAGCCTATGCGCAGGCTTTCGCCGCGATGCAGCCGGAGTTGCCCGAAGTCACCGAGCGCGGCGGCATCAAGGACCGCAGCGGCAAGGTGCAGAGCACCTACGCTTTGTGGGAGGACATCAACGAGGCGATCAAGCCCGTTCTGTCCCGGCACGGGTTCTCGATCAGCTTCAAGATCAGCACACGCGACAGCAAGATCAGCGTCACGGCGGTTCTGCGGCACGGCGGCGGGCACGCTGACGACACGACCATGGAACTGATGGCCGATGGCAGCGGCAACAAGAACGCCGTGCAGGCGGTTGCCTCGTCGGTCTCCTACGGCAAGCGGTACACCGCGGCGGCGCTGCTCAACCTCACGTCTCGCGGCGAGGACGACGACGGGCACACCGCCGGCACTGGTGCCAAGGATGCGCTGACCGAAAACCAGATCCAGGAGCTTCGCGACGCGCTCGATGCCACCAATTCCGACGTCCGCAAGTTCTGCGCCTACTACAAGATCGACAGCCTCGCCGATCTCCCGCCCAAGCAACTCGCCGCAGCGCTCGCGCTCGTCAACCGCAAGTCCGGGGGCCGCTGATGCTGGCCGTGATCGACTGCGAACAGGGGACCGAACCTTGGTTCCGCGCACGGATGGGCATCCCCACCGCGAGCGAGTTTGCGACAGTCCTGTCGCCGCGCGCTGGCGCCGACGGGAAGGCCCGTCGGACCTACCTGCACAAGCTGGCCGGCGAGATCATCACCGGCGAGCCGATGGAGAAGTACAGCAACGCTCACATGGAGCGCGGGCACGCCATGGAGGCCGAGGCCCGTGACCTCTACGCCTTCATGTCGGACAGCGACCCGCAAACGGTCGGCTTCATTCGCAACGGCGCGAAGGGGTGCTCACCGGACTCGCTGATCGGCACCGCCGGCATGCTCGAAATCAAGACCAAGCTGCCGCATCTGCTGATCGACGTTCTGCTGAAGGACGAGTTCCCCAGCGAGCACAAGGCGCAGTGCCAAGGCGCATTGCTCGTCGCCGAGCGCGAGTGGATCGACCTCGCGGTCTACTGGCCGAAGATGCCGCTGTTCGTCCACCGCAGTTATCGCGACGAAGCCTATCTCGCGTCGCTCACCGCGGCGATCGAGCGGTTCAATGAAGACCTGGCCCGCACCGTTGAGACGATCCGCGCCTATGGCGTGGAGCCGGCGCGCAGTGCCGAACCCAATCTCCTAGCTGCAGGCTGACCAATGGACCGCCCTGTCATCTTCGAATGGACTGGTGAGGCCATGGCCCCGGCCCGTGGCTTCGCGAAGCTCTGCGACGAGCAATTCGTCGTAGGCGAGAGATACCGCATGGTGCAGGAAGCCGAGCGGTCGAAGCGGTCGCATGATCATTATTTTGCATGCCTCGAAGAGGCTTGGCGGAACCTGCCGGAGCGGTACGACGGACGATGGCCGACGGCCGAGCATCTTCGCAAGTGGGCGCTGATCCAGGCCGGCTATCGCGACGAGCGGTCGATCGTGGCGGCTTCGAAAGCCGAGGCGCTTCGCGTCGCCGCTTTCGTAAAGCCCATGGACGAATACGCCGTCGTCCTCGTCTCCGAGGCCGTGGTGACGGTCTACACGGCGAAGAGCCAGTCGCGCAAGGCGATGGGGAAGGAATTCCAGAAGTCGAAATCGGATGTCTTGGACGTGCTGGCGCGGCTTGTCGCGGTCGAGCGTGTCGAACTGGAAAGGGCTGCGGCATGAGCGAGGCCGACATCAGCAAGGCGACGGCGAGGCCGTGGCAAGTCGAACCCCAAGCCGTGCGCCACCCCAAAGGGCCGACCATCGCATGGTGCCCGACCGGTGTGACCCTCGGGGCTGGCATCCGCATCGACCACACAGAGGCCACAGCCAACGCCGAACTCATCGCCCGCGCCGTCAACTCCTACGACGCGATGCTGGTGGCTCTGCAGGAACTCGTCGCCCGCGATGCCGGCCTGTCGACGCCCGCGCTTGACCGCGCCCGGGCAGCCATCCGCCTCGCCGAAGGCAAGGAGCCCGCGGCATGAGTGCCCCCAATTGGCATTTCACAATGTTCGACGGGAACGAACACCGCGGCCACTTTACCGAGGCGCCTTCCGTAAGTAGCCGCATAGTCATTTGGGACATCCACAAGGACGATGCGGGAAAGATTATCCGAGCATTCGCCGCCCACGACGCGATGTTGGCCTCCCTCAAGGAACTCCTCGCCCGCGACCCCGGCCTTTGGACGCCTGCGAT
>ERZ650311.804-NODE-804-length-17682-cov-4.705962_pt1 | contig 17682 bp, 15 predicted proteins | sample MGYA00376247_ERZ650311 | MGnify/ENA primary metagenome ERZ650311 (study PRJEB26733, sample SAMN07839324) | wastewater metagenome | biome: small river; feature: stream; material: water | place: USA: North Carolina | collected 2016-07-28 ... | reverse complement strand
GAGTCAACTCGATTCGACCCGCGTCAAAGCATGACTGATTTCCGGTGTGACAGGAAGGCCCGTTCGGGGTGACTCGTGCGAGCAGCACATCCATGTCGCAGTCGAATTCGAGTTCTACTAATTTCTGAACGTTTCCAGAGGTTGAGCCCTTGTGCCAGAGCTCAGATCGCGACCGAGACCAAAAGTGCATCTGATTTGTGCGCAGCGTGAGCTTAAGTGCTTCCTCGTTCATCCATGCGAACATGATGACACGATTGCTGCTGGCGTCTTGAACTATGCATGGAATAAGTCCAGCGTCGTTGAACTTCAGCGAATTGATGAGCTCACTCGGGTCAGGCATACTCACAATCTCACCTCGAAGCCGTCTTCTGCCAACTGCTTTTTCACATCGGCAATCGTAACTTCGCCGAAGTGAAAGATGCTGGCAGCGAGAATCGCATCGGCTCCCGCACGAGCCGCTGAGCTGAAATCTCGTACCGAACCCGCCCCACCGGATGCGATTACGGGGACTTCGGAAATTGATCTGATTAGCTCGATCAGCTCGGTGTCAAAACCCGATTTGGTGCCATCGGCGTCGATCGAGTTCACCAGCAATTCGCCCGCGCCTCGTTCCAGAACCTCGTTGACCCACGCGACTACATCCAATCCGGTATCTGTCCTACCACCATGGGTTGTCACGGTATAGCCGCTTGGCTGAGTTTGATCTTTTTTGATGTCCAGTGAGACGACTGCAACCTGGTTGCCGAATCGATCGGCTATTTCTGAGATCAGGCTAGGCCGCTTCACGCCAGCTGAGCCGATCGATACCTTGTCGGCGCCAGCCGCCAGCAAATCCGCAACATCGGTAATCGAAGTAACGCCGCCGCCAACAGTAAGAGGGATAAACACCTGTTCGGCAGTTGCCGAGACCAGGTCGAACATAGTTCGCCGGTTCTCGACGGTTGCGTTCACGTCCAAGAAAGTTATTTCGTCTGCTCCTTGCGCGAAGTATCCGGCTGCAAGCTCAACTGGGTCGCCAGAGTCGCGAAGATTCTGAAAGTTGACGCCTTTGACGACCCTGCCATTGGCAACATCAAGGCAAGGAATAACACGGATAGCCAGGGTCATTAGATTCTCGCGGCGTGAATTGCGCTCACCAGGAGTGCACGTGCGCCAAGCTCGTATAGCTCGTCCATCTTTTGATTTACATCAGCCGCCCTCACAAGTGCCCTTACGGCCACCCACTCCGAATCCTGCAGCGGTGAGATAGTTGGGGATTCGATTCCAGGCGTCAGTTGGGTTGCTTCGTTGAGGATGCTGAGTGGGCAGTCGTAGTCGAGTATCACGTATTCACGAGCGACTTGAACACCATTCAATCTTCTTAGCAGAGTAGTTGGCTCTTCTGCGGCGTGCGGAGACAGGATCAGGTGGGCTGATGATTCGAGTATCACCGGGCCAAAAATCTCAAGACCGGCCTGACGAAGGGTGTTTCCTGTTGATACGACGTCGGCAACGACATCGGCAACACCTAACTGGACCGCTACTTCTACAGCCCCATCCAGACCAACCAAGCGGGCCGTCACACCCTGTTCGGTAAGAAAATCTTCCACTAGTGCCGGATAAGCCGTGGCCACTCTCAACCCTTCAACCTGCTGAAGATTGGAGAAGGTGCCTCTTGGGCCAGCGAATCTGAAGGTCGATCCCCCGAAGCCGAGGTCGGCAATGCTAAGTGCAGTTGACCGCGAGTCGAGCAGCAGATCTAGACCGGTGATTCCGGCGTCAAGTGAGCCTGCTCCGACATAGGTTGCGATGTCTCTCGGGCGAAGGTAAAAGAACTCAACTCCGTTGGCTGAGTCAACTACGTGCAGATCTTTCGGGTCGCGTCTGGTTGCATAACCGGCTTCCTTTAGCATCAGCACGGCTGTCTCAGAAAGGATTCCCTTGTTTGGAAGGGCGACGCGCAGCATTTCTTGCTCCTCGGTTTAGTTTCGAAAGAGCTTCGTTGCTCAGAGGTAGTTCTCTACTTCTTCTAGGGTAATGCCTTTGGTGACCATCATCACCTGCAAGTGATAGATCAGCTGGGCTATCTCTTCGGCAGCCTGTTCCCTAGTCTGAAACTCACAGGCCATCCAAACCTCGGCCGCCTCTTCGACAATCTTTTTGCCGATTGCGTGGACACCTGACTCAACGAGTTTCGCCGTGTTAGAGATTTCTGGGCTGGCAGCAGCCTTTTCAGTCAGTTCGGCGAAGAGGGTTTCGAAGGATTTCATGGCACAAGGTTAGCGTCTTCGAGCAACCGTGAAGTTGCCAGTTCGACTAGTGGAAGTGCGCGTGACCCTTTTCTGCTGTCGACCGGAGCAAGCTTATTTGCGCCTTTCGATCGGTCGCTTTGAACACTGCCGATCCCGCGACGAACGTATCTGCACCCATGGATGCCACGCGCTCGATGTTGGTCTCATCAATGCCGCCGTCAACTTGAAGCCAGATTTTGAGACCATTTGCATCTAGGTGTTTACGCGCAGCAGAAACTTTCTCGAGAGTGGATTCGATTAGTGCCTGCCCGCCAAAACCTGGCTCTACGGTCATGATAAGCAACTGATTGAAACTCGCCAGAATAGGCAAGATTTCGTCCAAGTCTGTACCCGGTTTTATGGCTAGTCCAGCCCTAGACCCGCGCTCACGGATTCTCTTCGCCGTTTCAACACTGTCTTGAGCAGCTTCATGGTGAAAAGTTACCGAGAACACACCCAGTGAGGCGTATTTGGGGGCCCAGTCGTCAACGTTCTCGATCATCAAATGCAAATCGAGCGGACGGTTGGTGATTTCTTGAAGTCGCTTAACCACCGGGTATCCAAAGGTGAGGTTCGGTACGAAATGGTTGTCCATGACATCAACGTGGACCGCGTCGCAATTAGAAATCGTGTCGAACTCAGATTCGAAATTAGCGAAATCTGAAGACAGGATGCTCGGGTTGATTCGCACTGACATGACTAAGAACCTATCCTGCCGCGGTCTTTTTCTGGAACATGGCGATAAACATCGCATCCGTTCCCTGAACGTGTGGCCAGAGTTGAACGGTCTTGCGGCCTGCCTCGATGGGTAAATGCTTCGAGGAAATCTGAACCAATTCCAGGTCGGTTAGGTTCTTTTGAACCCAATCCACCTGAGCTGCAGTTTCGCTTGGATGCGGAGAGCAGGTTACATACGCCAGTAATCCGCCAGCTTTCAATGCTTTCGCGGCCGATGCAAGTAATTCCCGTTGGAGCTGGACTAGCTCAGCAATGTCGTTAGGCGACTTGCGCCATCTTGCCTCGGGTCGGCGGCGCAGGGCGCCCAGACCGCTGCACGGGGCATCCAGAAGAATTCTGTCAAAGCGATTCGGCAGCCTTTCGCCTATTGCTCGACCATCCCCTATTTGAACCTTGGCGTGGCTACTAACGGCGCTAATGGCCTGCTCGACGAGTTTGGCTCGGTGCGGCTGCGACTCGTTGCAGAGTAATTTGGCATCCGTTAGTTCGGCTAGAGATGCAAGCAGCGCCGCTTTGCCGCCTGGACCAGCACACATATCAAGCCACTGCTCACCCGGCGCAACCGTTCGTTGGTCAACCAAGGCGATTGCCATCAACTGAGATCCCTGATCCTGAACTCGAGCAATCCCATCTCGGATTTCATCGAGGTCAGAAGGCGCGCCGCTCTCTAGGACTGCAGCGAAAGGGCTCCTTGTTGCAGGCAGCAGGTTTCCGTGGTTCTTCAAGAACTGCTCCACGGTGAGCCTGCTCGGCAGTGCCACTAGGTCAACTCGAGCGGGTTCGTTATTGCAAGCCAGAAGTGCCTTGAGTTCATGCTCACGACCCTCGATCTTCAGAGCTTGCCTGAGAGCGCGAACCATCCAAACGGGATGCGACTGCGAGACCGCGAGCCTGTCGCTTTCGTCGTCCAGGCCGGCCAGCGCTTTCTGCATCCACGAATCACGATCTCGTTCGGACACTCTGCGCAGGACAGCGTTGGTGAACCCGACAAGCCGCTGTGGCAGAACCTGTTTGGCAAGTTCGACGGTTTCGGAAAGAGCTGCGTGAACTGCGGTGCGCATCCCCAGAATCTGGTGAGCACCAAGTCTGAGAATCAGCAGCGCGTCTGCGTCTATTTCTTCAAGCGGTCGTTTGGCAGCAATCTCAATCACTTCGTCATAGAACAACTGCCATCTAATCGTTCCGAAGGCTAGTTCCTGGGCCAGTGCTGAATCACGTTTAGTTAAATTCGCCTCGGTGAGCAACTTGGGCAGGGCCAAGTTTGCATAGGCGTCGTCAAATTCAACTTTCTCGAGTAATTCAAATGCAACTCTGCGCGACGTCGCGGCCTGCTGCCTACGCACCTGCACGAACCTCGAATCTCAGTTGATCGAATTCTTCTGACGAGCGATTAGCAATGCCCGAGTACCAATCGCTGGCTGGCATCTCACCCTTGCCAGCAGGCTGAACTCTTTCTAGACGCAGATGACCTCGTCCGCATTCCACGACTACAGATTTTCCTTCTCGAGTGATAGCGCCAGGCAATGAAGGAATCCGGTTTGCTTCGGCAACGGCGTTCTCGACCGCCCAGGCCTCAAGGACCTTCACCGGACCCGAGTCAACTGTGCTGAATGCCCCAGGCTCAGGATTGGTTCCCCGGATCAAATTCTCAATCTCGGAAGCGGATTTGGTCCAGTCAATTTCTGCATCTGAACGCTTCAACTTTGGTGCAAATGTCGCATCAGCATCTCTCTGCTGCCTGAGCGGCATAATGCCCGATTCAATCATTGGTAGAGCCTCGGCAAGAACAGAAATGCCAAGGGTGCTGAGTTTGCCAAGCAGTGAGGCTGCATTGTCACGAGGCTCGATTATGCAACCCGCTGAACCCAGGATGGGTCCGGTGTCCATACCCGCATCTAGTTGAAATAGGGTCACCCCAGTTTCTTTCTCGCCATTCATGAGGGCCCATTGCACCGGTGCCGCTCCCCTGTACTTGGGAAGCAGAGAGTAGTGAAGGTTGTACCAACCCTTTGGGAGCGAGTCCAAAGCTTCTGGGCCCAGCAGGGCTCCGTATGCAACGACAACTGCTGCATCAACGTTGACTTCAGAGATCTTCAGAAGAACGTCTGAGGTTACTTTGTTCGCCTTGATAACAGGGATCCCGTACTCGTCGGCAAGCTGCGCGACTGGGCTTGGAGTTATCACTCGCTTGCGTCCAACCGGAGCATCCTCGCGGGTCAACACCCCGGCAATGTCGTGCAGTGCGAAGTTCTCGCCTGTTAGCAACTGCCTAAGTGTGTCTGCGGCGACTTTCGGGGTGCCCACAAAGAGAAGTCTCAATTGGATGTCCTTGCCGCTAGATACTGACCTAGATTACCTTCATGTCGTCCATGTTGATGCGAAGGGGTCGCACCGCGCGACCGGTTCGCTTATTCTTCGAGATAGCGCCAGTCAGTTTTAGTTGCTCCTCCCTTAGTCGCTGAGCCAGAGTAACCGTGGCTTTGTGCGGATACGAGATAACCAATTTGGCCTCATCCTCGATCTGCGAACGGTTTTCCTTCGTCGCGGTCACACCCAACAGTCGAACATCCGCGATCCCGGCTAGCGAATTCTCAAGATTTTGAATGTTGTCTCTGGAACCAGTTACGGAAGCAAGCCGGTGCACCGGAGGAAAAAGGAGCTCGGCACGTTCAACTAACTGCTCGTTTGCGAGCTTCAGCTGGTTCCACAATGCCAAATCCTGACCGAGTACCTGTGATACACCTTCAAAGACAACCTTTGCTCCAGGCGATGCGTATCCCAAAACTTGGGCCCACTGCCTCAAAGCCTCTTCTCGCGCATACAAACCCTCGCGGCGCAAAAACCTGTGAGCCTCGAGAATAACAATCGCGCCGTAGCCTTTTGAATCTTCTGGAGTCACACCAACCGTAGAAACGACTATGGCCGCTGCCTGCGGCGCTTGTGACAGTGGCGAGGCACCGGTCGATTCCCGAATGCCAACTCCGGGAAAAAGTTTTCCGAGTTCTTGAACCGTGCGCGCGGCACCACCTGAACCACTGTCGAACTCGGCTGATCCACAGGATCGGCAGCGCAGCGAAGTTTCTGGGGCGTTACAGGTGCGACAGGTAAGGTTGCCGTTTTCGGATGCCTTTATCGAGCTCCCGCAGAAACGACAAGCTGCTCTCTCGTTGCAGGATGCGCAGTAGAACGCGTCCGTGAAACCAGGGGTGCTCGCGATAACCAGCGCATTGGTGCCAGATGCTAGTGCTTCGCGAATTGCTGAGATGGATTGCCTACCGAACTTCGTAGCTGCCTCATGGAATGAGATCTTGGTCGAGGTTGTGAAATCACCCAAAAGCCGAATGAATTTGGTGTCCAACCAGCGGGCGGCACTGACGCTGGGAACGAACCCGGCAAGTTGCCAGTCGAACTGCTCAATTTGCTGCCTGAGAGCACAGATTTCGCGCACCGTAACGTAGGGAGCTGATCTATCGGCGAAGTTTGGGTCCCCTTCGTCCCAAACGACCACTTGGCTCAAGTTTTGAAGCGGCAAAAGACTAGCGGACCGCCCTCCGACGACTACCTGAGCTCTGCCGGCTAATGCGTCGGTGAAGATCTTGTATCGCTGAGATCGGGTCAACGTCGAACTGTAAAGTGCTGCCTTGACTCCTTGCGCTTCCAGAAGCGCGACTATTCGGTTTTGGGTGCGTTCATCCGCAGCCAGAATCAGGGTGCTCCTTGAGGTGGATGCGTACTGCCCCGCCCGTTTTGCCAGTTCCGTGAAGTATCGGTTGAAACCCAACTGGGAACACTCGACGGCGGCAAAGGTACGCTGGCCAACTTGCTCGGCACCTTGACTCGACCGCTCAGACTCGGTTTGCGCGGTCGTAACAGAACCGCTTCGAATTCCGTCGAGAATTTGCGCAGAGAGCCTCACAGCCGGAACCGGAACGGCGAGCGTGAGAAACTCGGCCAGGTTGCAGGCATGCCGCTGAGCAAGCAATTCACAAAGCTGCATTAGAGACGTGGTAACTACCGGCAGAGGCGAACAAGTCTCGAGCGGCGAAAGTTTTCCGCTGAATTCGGACTCAGATTTCAGCGCGCGAACAAAACCGCGAATAGGGCTCGCGCCTTTGCCAAGGCGAATTGAGACTTCTGACCCAACAGCAATTTGCTCTTGGAATTGCTCGGGAACCGAGTAATCGAAGTCGCGGTCTAATTGAGGTAGGTCAGAATCCGGCCTGACCGATGCGACGCGCGGTTTAGAGGCCTCTTGAGGCATCGTGCGCTGCCGCCCTGAGTTGCTCGGCTCGGTCGGTTGACTCCCAAGTGAAGTCCGGCAATTCGCGGCCGAAATGGCCGTATGCCGCTGTCTGGGCGTAGATTGGGCGCAACAGATCGAGTTCTTCAATGATGGCTCGTGGCCTCAGGTCAAAGGTCTTCAGAACAGCGCGAGTTATAGCTTCAGCCGAGGTTTTCTCAGTTCCAAACGTTTCAACGTAGAGGCCAACAGGTCGAGCAACGCCAATCGCGTACGCAATCTGAACCTCTGCTCTGTCTGCGAGTCCGGCCGCGACGATGTTCTTTGCAACCCAACGCATTGCATAGGCGGCTGAACGGTCAACCTTGGATGGATCCTTGCCACTGAAAGCTCCGCCGCCGTGCCTCGATGCGCCACCGTAGGTGTCAATGATGATCTTGCGACCGGTCAGCCCAGCGTCGCCCATAGGGCCACCAATCACGAACGTACCCGTCGGATTGATTAGGAATTTCGTTTGCGAAACATCGAGTCCGGTTTGCTCGATTACTGGTTGAATCACAGTGCTAATCACTGCATCGCTCAAATCTGAGTGGGCTATCCCAGGATTGTGCTGCGTTGACAAAACAACGGTTTCAATGGTTCTCGGGATTGTGCCCTCGTAACCGATAGTGACCTGGGTTTTGCCGTCAGGGCGCAGAAATGGAACGGCTCCGCTCTTTCTAACTTCTGCGAGTCTCTGGGCCAGTCTGTGGGCTGTGTTGATTGCTACCGGCATCAGGTTCGGGGATTCGTTGGTGGCAAAACCAAACATGATGCCCTGATCGCCGGCGCCCTGCGCGTCAAAGCGGTCTGACGAACTCATTGACCGCAACTCGAGACCGCTATCAACACCTGCAGCAATGTCAGGGCTTTGCTGTCCAATAGAAACGCTAACGCCGCAGCTCGAGCCATCGAAGCCAATGTCTGAACTGGTGTAACCGATTTGGCGGATCTTCTCGCGAACCAGTTGAGGAATCTCGACATATCCCTCGGTTGTTACTTCGCCAGCTAGGTGAACAAGACCGGTTGTGACCATAGTTTCGACGGCAACCCTGGAATTTGGATCTTGCTCGAGCATGGCGTCAAGAATGGTGTCGCTGATCTGGTCACAGATTTTGTCTGGGTGACCTTCGGTGACAGATTCGGATGTAAATAGGCGAAGTGAGTTCATTGTGAACAAAGTTTACTCGTCAGGTCCGACGCGGATCGGACTAGTTTTTGGCCGCAAACAAATGCCGTAACAATTCGGAAGCTACGGCCTGCTTAGATCCAGTGAAGTTGGTTGCGGTCGCATTCTTGTCCACAAGGTGTAGCGAGGTGGTTTCAGAGCCAAACCGGGCATCCGAACTCACGTCGTTAGCAATCAGGTAATCGCATCCCTTGCGGGTCAATTTGTGCTCTGCAAGCGACAGAAGTTGACCTACGTCGCCGAAAGTGGTCTCGGCTGCGAAACCGATTATGGTCTGATTCGGACCCTTTGCTGAGCTGATCTGCTTCAGAATGTCGGGGTTTTCGACCAGTCGGATTTCTAGTTGTCTCGCCGTCGCTTCTTTCTTGATTTTCGACCCTGCAACAGACACCGGGCTGAAGTCGGCCACCGCGGCAGCCATGAGCACCACGTCCGCATCCGGAGCAAATTTGGTCACCGTAGCGTGCATTTCGGCAGCTGTATTTGCCTCGATCCAGTCAATGTTCGCCAGATCCAGCGGTCTAGCAACGTTGGCAGCGACAACTGTGACGGATGCGCCAGCGCTAACAGCTGCTCTGGCTAGCGCGAGTCCCATCAACCCCGAAGAGGAGTTTCCGATGTAGCGAACAGGGTCGATAGGTTCACGGGTTCCGCCAAGAGTGATCAGCACGCGCTTCGCTGTGAGAAAGCGCGTTTGCGCTTCTGAACTCCGAAGAAGGGACAATCCCGCGGCGACGATTTCGCTTGGTTCAGGAAGTCGCCCTGGCCCGCTATCCGCTCCTGTGAGTCGCCCGACTGCGGGGTCGAGAAGCGTTACGCCTCGATCTCGGAGGATTGACACATTCGCGCGAGTTGATTCGTGCTGCCACATTTCGGTATGCATGGCCGGCGCAACGAGCACCGGGGCGCGAGTCACCAGAAGGGTGTTCATTAAAAGATCGTCGGCGAGACCGGTGGCATAACGAGCAAGGAACGCGGCTGTTGCTGGCGCAACAATAATGAGGTCTGCCTCTTGGCCGAGTTGGACGTGCTTTACATCGGCAACGTCAGTGTACAGATCTGGGTCAACGCTGTTGTGAGAGAGAGCCTCTAGGGTCGCAGCACCAATGAACCGCAAGGCATTTTGGGTCGGAATAACTTTGACATCATGACCAGCTTCAGTGAGTTCTCGAATAATCGAAGTGGCCTTGTATGCGGCGATACCGCCGGTCACGCCGAGGATTATTCGGGCCATGATGAGTCGAGGTCAGAATACTGACTAGACAGCAGCTTTCTTCGCGAGCTTGTCCTGGTCGATTTCCTTTAGCGCGATGGTCAGCGCCTTCTCGTCGATGGTTGAGTCAACCAGTGGACCAACGTTGTTGAACAGCGAGCCTTCGTGCAGTGACGCGTAGTAGTCATTGATCTGACGAGCGCGCTTTGAGGCGAAGATAACCAATTCATACTTCGAGTCAACCTTGGTGAGCAGGTTGTCGATTGATGGCGAGACGATTCCCTCGAGTTTTTCGGATGACATTGTTACCTTCTTGATGTTTGATCAGAGCGATCTAGTTCTGGAACAAGTTTACGACCTCGGCGGCACATTCAGCCACTATCGAGTTGACCAGGACCACATCGAACTCGCTTGCGGCAGCCAACTCAGTCCGCGCTGTTGCTAATCGACGTTCTTGTTCTTCAGCTGTCTCGGTTCCTCTGCCCTTGAGCCTGGCGACAAGGGTTTCCCAATCGGGCGGAGCAATAAAGACGAGCTTTGCCTCTGGCATTGCCTGCTTTACCTGACGTGCACCCTGAATGTCGATTTCCAGCAGGATGCGTTTGCCGGCAGCCAGGGACTCCTCGATCGGGCCGCGGGGCGTTCCGTAGTAGTTAGTTCCGTGAACAATCGCGAACTCGAGCATTTGCCCTTCGGCGATGGCTGCCTCAAAGGCATCCCTTGACCAAAAGAGGTAATCAACACCGTCGATTTCGCCGGGTCGCGGCGAGCGGGTAGTTGCGCTGACACTCAACACAATCTCTGGGTCAAGCCTCAGCACTTCCCGCACCACGGTGCCCTTGCCCACGGCTGTTGGACCCGAGATGATTAGGAGCTCTCCCCTGTGTTTATGCATCCTGTACGCCCTTTGAGAGACCGGTCGCTAGCTCCTGCTTCGCGGCATCAATGGCGTGGCGAATGCCTGATGCGCCCGCGCCGAGAACGCTGCGCGACACGCTTGCCAAAACCGCAGCACTTGAGCTGCCGAAAATGGAATTGATGCCCTCAAGGCGAGCGCCCTGGTATCCGAATCCCGGAGCCAAAATTGGCGTGACATAGGAATCTGCGTTGAGAATTGGGGCCAATTCAGATTCAAAAAGATCGACGGTTGCACCGATGACCGCACCGAATGGTCCAAGTCGTCCGCCAGGACTCAACTGGATTCGGTTCGCAGAATTCAAACCCTTGAGCACATCAGCAGCAACTGTGGTCTCGCCCATGCGTGCTTTTTGAAGTTCGGTTGCTTCGGGGTTTGAAGTGGCCGCGAGAACGAAAACGCCCTTTCCTAGCTCGCTGCACACGGAGAGAACATCGTCCAATGAGTGGAGCCCCAGATATGGCGTGAGAGTCAGTGCGTCGCAAGTAAAGGGTGCGTCCTTGCTCAGCCAGGCGTCAAAGTATCCCTGCATCGTCGAGCCAATATCGCCGCGTTTGGCATCCATAATCACTAGAAGGTCGGTCTGCTGAGCCTTTGACGCAAGACGCTCAAGAACCGCGAGACCCGCCGAACCAAATCTCTCGAAAAATGCAACCTGGGGCTTGATAACTCCGACCCGTTCGGCACTGGCGTCCAATACCTCCATGGCGAACCGCTCGAGACCGGCCACAGTGTCGTCCAGACCCCAGTCGGCGAGAATGGCAGCGTGCGGGTCGATGCCAACGCACAGTTGACCATACCTGTCGAATCGCTGCCTAAGCGCATCCCCAAAATTAGCTGGCAAGAGCGTTGGCCCTATCCCTAGCGTGCTCCTGCAGCGACTTCACTTTGAAAGGCTCTGAGATTACTGTCTCGAACGAGCCGATGGCTGCGCTCAACTGGGCAATCGTCGTGAAAATCGCCTTGTCGGCCGCGGTTGTCGCCGCGCGAATCTCATAGCCGTCCTTGCGGGCGCTTGATCCGCTTGGCGTGTTCACAACTACGTCAACCTCACCAGCTGTGATGAGTTCGACGATAGTCGGACCATCTGCGCTCGAGTCTCCCGAGTGCTTGCGGACTGTCGAGACTTCGATGCCGTGGCGTTTGAGAATGGCAGCGGTGCCATCGGTTGCGAGAACCCGGTAACCAAGTTGCTGCAATCGGCGAACCGGAAGAACAACCTGAGGCTTGTCGCGATCCGCAACCGAAATGAACACAGTACCTGATTTAGGCAGTGCGCTTCCGGCTGCCGACTGACTCTTCGCGAAGGCCTTAGGGAAATCGACATCGATGCCCATGACCTCGCCTGTGGATCGCATTTCCGGGCCAAGAAGCGAGTCAACGAAGCGACCGTCCTTGGTGGCAAACCGTTTGAACGGTAGCACTGCCTCCTTGACAGAAATCGCTGAATCAGCCGGTACATGGGTGCCGTCCTTTGCAGGCAGGTGTCCTTCAGAAATTAGTCTGCGAATCGAGTAACCGACCATAACCAGGGATGCTGCCTTGGCCAAAGTGATGCCGAGTGCTTTCGAGACGAACGGAACGGTTCTTGACGCCCTCGGGTTCGCCTCGAGCACGTAGAGCACGTCGCTGGCTAGAGCGAACTGGACATTGATTAGACCTCGAACACCGATACCGCGCGCAATGGCCAGGGTTGCCTCGCGCACTCTATCGATCTGGTTCTGGCTCATAGTCACCGGAGGAAGTGTGCAGGATGAGTCGCCCGAGTGAATTCCTGCCTCTTCGATGTGCTCCATGACACCGCCGACATACAGCTCTTCCCCATCGAATAGCGCATCGATGTCAATCTCGATAGCGTCGTCGAGGAATCGGTCAACCAGAAGCGGATGGGTCGGCCCGACGATTCCCTGATCGGCAATTCGATCGAAGTAATCACGAATGGAGGCGTTGTCGTAAACGATCTCCATTCCTCGTCCTCCCAAAACGTATGACGGGCGCACGAGAACCGGGTAGCCAATTCGATTAGCCACTGCCTCCGCCTCAACGAGGTTGGTCGCTGTTCCGTTGGCTGGTGACATTAGACCGGCCTGGTCGAGGATTCGACTGAACAATCCGCGCTCTTCGGCGAGATCAATAGCATCTGGCGAGGTACCGAGGATCGGGATACCGGCCTCCTGAAGACCGCGAGCGAGGCCCAGCGCTGTCTGCCCACCAAGCTGTACAACCACGCCCACTAGTTCGCCCGATTGGGACTCGGCGTGAATTACTTCGAGCACATCCTCGAGTGTCAGCGGCTCGAAATAGAGGCGGTCGCTGGTGTCGTAGTCCGTCGAAACGGTTTCTGGGTTGCAGTTGATCATGATCGTCTCGTAACCCGCGTCGCTAAGTGCGAAGGATGCGTGCACGCATGAGTAGTCGAACTCGACACCCTGACCAATGCGGTTCGGACCCGAGCCGAGAATAACTACCTTGCGCCTGTCGCTCGGGGCAACCTCGGTTTCGAGCTCGTAGGTGCTGTAGTGATAGGGCGTCTCGGCAGGGAACTCACCCGCACAGGTGTCCACGGTCTTGTAGACGGGGCGTAGCCCGAGTCCATGCCGAATTCTTCGTACATCAGCCTCGGACATGTTGCGCAGCTGCGCGATCTGCGCATCACTGAAACCATGATCCTTGGCGAGTTTGAGTTCATCAAGGCTGAGCTGAGCGGACTGTTGAATCTGCTCGGCTACTTCGTTGATCAGGATAATCTGATCGATGAACCACGGGTCAATCTTCGTTGACTCAAAAATCTCCTCGAGGGTCGCACCGGCGCGTAGAGCCTGCTGCACGTTGACAATTCGACCGTCGGTCGGAGTCTTGATGATCTCTAGCAATTCGTCCTTGCTAGCCGGAATCTGACCCCAATGGAACGATGATCCGCGCTTTTCGAGGCTTCTGAGCGCTTTCTGCAGTGCCTGCGAGTAGTTTCTGCCGATGGCCATTGCCTCACCAACAGATTTCATAGTGGTGGTGAGAGTAGGGTCGGCCGCTGGGAACTTTTCAAAGGCAAAACGCGGCACCTTCACGACGATGTAGTCAAGTGTTGGTTCAAAGGATGCCGGGGTAACCCGGGTGATGTCGTTCGGAATCTCATCCAGCGTGTAACCAATAGCGAGCTTTGCAGCAATCTTGGCAATCGGAAACCCGGTTGCCTTCGAAGCGAGAGCTGATGAACGGCTAACTCGAGGATTCATCTCGATTACGATTACTCGACCATTGGTCGGGTCAACTGCAAATTGGATGTTGCAACCACCGGTATCGACACCGACATCGCGAATGATCTGGATGCCGATGTCGCGCAAATTCTGATACTCACGGTCGGTCAGAGTTAGTGCCGGTGCGACGGTGATCGAATCACCAGTGTGGACACCGACTGGGTCAACATTCTCGATTGAGCAGACGACAACGCAGTTATCGTTCTTGTCTCTCATGAGTTCGAGTTCGTATTCCTTCCAACCGAGAATCGATTCCTCGAGAAGGACCTCGGTGGTCGGCGATGCCTGCAAGCCAGCGCCAGCAATTCGACGAAGGTCATCTTCGTTGTACGCGAAGCCCGAGCCCAAGCCACCCATGGTGAACGAGGGGCGGACCACCAGCGGGTAACCGAGTTTCGCTGCGCCTTCGAGGCACTCATCCATGGTGTGCGCGATGTGTGAGCGCGCAACATCGGCACCGGCGTCCAGAACCAGTTGCTTGAACAGCTGGCGATCCTCGCCCTTTTTGATTGCGTCAACCTTTGCACCAATCAGCTCCACGCCGTACTTTTCGAGGATGCCCATCTCGTGCAGTGACATCGCGGCGTTTAGAGCGGTTTGGCCACCCAGAGTTGGCAGAATCGCATCCGGCTTCTCTTTGATGATGATGCTCTCGATGACCTCTGGCGTGATGGGTTCAACGTATGTTGCGTCGGCAAAATCAGGGTCGGTCATGATGGTCGCAGGGTTCGAGTTCACCAGAATGACTCTGACTCCCTCGGCCTTCAGAACACGACAAGCCTGGGTTCCCGAGTAGTCAAACTCGCAGGCCTGACCGATAACAATCGGACCCGAACCAATTACTAGGACTGAGTTGATGTCGCTGCGTTTTGGCATTCTTTTAGGCCTTCTTGTTCTTCTCGATTAGTGTGACGAGTCTGTCGAATAGGTAGTTGCTGTCGTGAGGTCCCGCGGCTGCTTCTGGGTGGTACTGCACAGAGAAGGCTGGAATGTCCAAGCACTCGAGGCCTTCAACACAGTCGTCGTTGAGGGAAACATGGCTAACTCGAACACGTCCAAATCCCGCGGGTGAATCAACCGCTTCGCGAGAATCGATCTTGACGGCAAACCCGTGATTGTGAGCTGTTACCTCTACCTTGCCCGTGGTTCGATCCAGCACCGGTTGGTTGATACCGCGGTGCCCGAACGGCAGCTTGTAAGTGTCGAACCCGAGGGCGCGACCTAACAACTGGTTACCGAAGCAGATTCCGAAGAACGGCACGCCGGCCTTTAGTATCTGCTTCAGCGTTTCTACCTGGCCGATCGCAGCCTCTGGGTCACCAGGGCCATTTGAGTAAAACACCGCGTCGGGATTTGACGCCAGCAAAGTCTGGGCATCGGTTTTGGCTGGAAAGACTTGAACCTCAAGTCCTCGCTCGATCATGTTTTCGATCGTCGAACGCTTTATGCCTAAATCAACAATCGCAACCTTTCCTATGCGTTGAGTTGCTGCCGGCGCGGTGTACGGCTCTGGCGTGGTTACGACGTCACTTAGCGAAAGTCCCTGCATCTTCTGCGCTGAGCGCACTCGACCAAGCAGTTCCTCGATAGACGAGTTCGCTGCATCGCCAGAGAAAATGCCGGCACGCATTGAACCAGCGGTTCTGAGGTGTCTGGTAAGTGCACGCGTATCGATTCCAGAGATCCCCACAATCCCGTACTTTTCGAGCTCGTTCTCGAGCGGTGATTCGCTTCTGAAGTTAGAGACGATGCGGCTCGGGTCTCTGACCACGTAGCCGGCAACCCACACCCTATTCGATTCCTCATCACGAGCGTTCACTCCGGTGTTACCGATGTGAGGCGCGGTCTGAACCACTATCTGCCCGGCGTAGGAAGGGTCAGTGAGGGTCTCTTGGTATCCAGTCATTCCCGTTGCGAAAACCAATTCGCCAAGGCTCTGCCCTACTTTTCCGTAGCTGCGACCCTCGAAGATGCGTCCGTCTTCGAGAACTAGTTTTGCGATGGTCACTTTGATTCTCCTTGTGAGTGGCGATTATTCGCTTTGTGGGCGAAGGCTGCGTGGAATTTTCGCTGTTCGCTGCCGTTGGCGAAGCGCAGGTAGGTATCGAGACCTGAGTTGTTTGACAGCCAAGAAATTCTTGACAGTCCGCCGGCTTCAACCGCGCGATCGATGACCGCGGTTGCTTGATCAACCGTCAAAACTGCCGAAATCGGAATGTGCAGAGCATCTTCGCCCACGCGCCAAACAGAGACTCCATCTTTTGAGTACTCAATCTGGGCACGTCCGCGCATCCCGAGGCCCTTTGCCTTGAGGCGATTGAGCGGCTCGTCTGCAACCGTGGTGGCAACATAGAACCCTTCGGATGTCTGCGCCTCGGTGTGCCCAATTTCGGGAGGCAGGTCACCCAGAACGCGGGCCTGCTCGAGTGCGTGATTTCGCCAGGCTCGCAGGGCAAGGTAGGCAAATGCCGCGACGGCGACCAGAAGTGCACCCGTGAGTTGAGTCAACTGTTGTTCCATGGCTAGTTCACCTGCTCCACAATTCGACCGTCACGAACCGTCAACCTGCCCCTAAAGAAGGTGTGCACGATGCGGCCGGGCAAGGTGAGACCCTCGAAAGGGTTATTTGAGCTTTTCGACTGAGTCGGGTTCGAGATCTGTCTTTTAGCCTTTGGGTCAACCAGAGTGATATTGGCGATAGCTCCGACCACGATTCCAGCACCGTGATCGCTATCGCCTGCGATCTCTGCTGGCTTCAAGGACATAACCTGCTCGAGTCTCGACCAATCTGCTAGACCAGACTCGATGAGAGCCAGTTGCGCTACTGATGCGGCCGTTTCAAGACCGATCATTCCGAAAGCCGCGGCGTCCCACTCGCACTCTTTGAGTTCACTTGGATGCGGTGCGTGATCTGTAGCCACGATGTCGATTGTTCCGTCGGCCAACCCGGCACGAAGTGCCTCGACATCGGTGGCGGTTCTTAGCGGAGGGTTCACCTTATAGACGGGGTCGTAGGTTCGAGCGAGTTCATCCGTCAGTAGAAGGTGGTGCGGAGTTACCTCCGCCGTCACGTTTATTCCGCGCTGCTTTGCCCAACGCACGATGTCAACCGAGCGTGCGGTTGAGAGGTGGCAGATGTGTAAGCGCGAACCGAGTGATTCAGCTAGCAGGACGTCCCTGGCAATAATCACTTCCTCGGCGACACCGGGCCAACCGGTAAGACCCAATTCGGAGCTAACCGTTCCGTCGTTCATCTGTGCACCAACCGTCAGAGCTGGATCTTGCGCGTGCTGGGCGATTACACCGCCGAACTGCTTTACGTACTCCATGGCGCGCTTCATGAGTAGCGGATCGCTAACACACTTACCGTCGTCGCTGAATACACGAACCTTGGCTTCAGATTTCGCCATCGTGCCTAGCTCCGCAAGCTGTTCGCCACGAAGCCCAACAGTTACAGCCCCTATCGGATACACATCTACATAACCTGCTAATTGGCCAAGTCGGTAAACCTGCTCAACCACCGCCGCGTTATCTGCAACCGGATTAGTGTTTGCCATAGCATGCACGGCCGTGTAGCCACCCATCGCGGCCGCTCGTGAGCCGCTCAGTACCGTTTCAGCAGCCTCCAAGCCCGGCTCACGAAGGTGTGTGTGAAGGTCAACAAATCCACAGAGGGCAATGAGACCGGATGCGTCGATCGATGCCTCAGCGTCGAGACCTTCGCCAAGCTCCACGATTCTGTCGCCGGTTAGTTTGATGTCAACAACGTCTCCGTTTGAAAGAGTCGCGTTTTTGATTACCAGGTCGCTCACAGTGCACTCTC
>ERZ650311.803-NODE-803-length-17682-cov-6.526976_pt1 | contig 17682 bp, 19 predicted proteins | sample MGYA00376247_ERZ650311 | MGnify/ENA primary metagenome ERZ650311 (study PRJEB26733, sample SAMN07839324) | wastewater metagenome | biome: small river; feature: stream; material: water | place: USA: North Carolina | collected 2016-07-28 ... | reverse complement strand
TATGTTGAAGGTGGAAATAACACACCAGGCAATCAGGTTTCACCAGGAGAGCGCCACGGTGCGGTCTACCAAATCAATTATCTTCGTTGCATCTTCTGTGGTCTCTGTGTTGAAGCATGTCCTACACGTGCACTCACAATGACCAATGAATATGAACTCGCAGATGATTCTCGCGAGAAGTTAATTTTTGAAAAGCAGGATCTCCTCGCACCATTGCGCGCAGGAATGGTGATGCCACCACACCCAATGTATCCAGATATGGATGAGAACAATTACTACCGCGGTGAAGTGAAGTCAGCACACCCATCCCAAGGATCTATCGTGGGTGAGAATGCGGGGGAGGCTAAGTAATGATTATCCAGACTCCAGAAGCAGTGATGTTCTGGATCCTCGCTCCAGTTGCTGTTCTTGCAGCACTTGGAATGTTGCTTGTAAAGAAAGCTGTTCACTCAGCGCTCTTGCTCGCATGGGTCATGATCACTCTCGCTATCTTCTACATCGCGCAAGATGCGCTCTTCCTCGGAATTGTTCAGATCGTCGTCTATACCGGCGCCGTGATGATGCTCTTCCTCTTTATCTTGATGCTCGTCGGTGTTGATGCATCAGATTCATTGAAAGAGACAATCCCAGGTCTTCGTCCGATCGCAATCACTGCCGCAGTAGGTTTCGGTGGACTCCTTACATCTCTGATCGGACGTGGCGTTGTTGGCCATAGCCCAATCGGTTTGAAGGATGCGAATGCAGAAGGAAATGTGCAGGCACTTGCGCACCTTCTCTTCTCAACCTATGTCTGGCCCTTTGAAGTTGTTTCTGCGCTTCTGATTACAGCAGCGCTCGGCGCAATGGTTCTCGCACATCACCAGCGCACCGTTGCTCGTCCAACACAGCGTGAGAGCGCAATCGCTCGATTCCGTACCGGTTCACTTGCAGATGCAGCTGGCCTTCCAGGCCCAGGTGTTTACGCTCGCCACAACGCAGTAGACGTTCCAGCGCTTCTTCCAGATGGAACTCCTGCACCGACCTCGATCTCTGCAACTCTTAAGGCTCGCGGCGACATGCTCGAGTCAAGCCAGTTCCAGCTCGATGTTGTCGATACAACTGTCGTGGAGGAGAAGTAATGAATCCATATAACTACCTCTACGTTGCAGGTCTGCTCTTCACGATCGGAGCAATCGGCGTTGTTGTTCGTCGCAATGCAATCGTTGTCTTTATGTGTGTTGAGTTGATGCTCAACGCAGCAAATCTCGCCTTCGTCACCTTCTCACGTATCAATGGAACATTGGATGGACAGGTCACCGCCTTCTTCACCATGGTTGTTGCTGCTTGTGAAGTAGTGGTTGGTCTTGCCATCATCGTGACGATTTATCGCTCACGCCGTTCAGCATCTGTCGACGATGCTAGTTTGTTGAAGCGATAAATATGAACACTTCATCATCACTCGTATATCTGATTGCGCTGCCACTCTTTGGTGCCGCAGCGCTCTTGCTCGGCGGTCGCCGCACCGATAAGTGGGGCCACCTACTAGCGACAGCGATGTCCGCGAGCTCATTCGCAGTCGGTCTCTATCAGCTCTCTGCAATGCTCGGTCGTTCAACTGAAGAGCGTGCAGTCACACAGAAGCTCTTCTCATGGATCGCAGTCGGCAATTTCAATATCGACGCCGCTCTCTTGCTCGATCAGCTCTCGATCTGCTTCGTACTCCTGATTACTGGAGTCGGAACATTGATTCATATCTACTCCATCTCTTACATGGAGCATGATGAGAATCGTCGCCGCTTCTTCGCATACCTCAACCTCTTTATTGCAGCGATGTTGCTCTTGGTGCTTGGCAATTCATACCTCAACCTTTACTTGGGTTGGGAAGGAGTAGGTCTTGCTTCCTATCTCTTGATCGGTTTCTGGAACCAGAAGCCTGCATATGCAACTGCTTCAAAGAAGGCCTTCATCATGAACCGCGTGGGAGATATGGGTCTCTCATTTGCGATCATGATCGCCTTCGCAACTCTTGGGACTACAACTTTCGCTGGCATTGCAGAGGTTGCACCAAAGGCATCTGAGGCAGCCCTGACTGCCATCGGAATCATGTTGCTCATTGCAGCAACTGGTAAGTCAGCTCAGTTCCCATTGCAGGCATGGCTCGGCGATGCGATGGCTGGACCAACACCAGTATCTGCACTTATTCACGCAGCAACGATGGTTACCGCCGGTGTCTATCTCATCGTTCGTTCACACTTCATCTTCGACCTTGCACCAACTGCACAACTTCTCGTTGTTATCGTCGGTGCAATCACTCTGATCTTCGGTGCCCTCATCGGTACTGCAAAAGATGACATTAAGAAGGCGCTTGCTGCCTCAACAATGTCGCAGATCGGATACATGGTTCTCGGAGCTGGCCTCGGCCCAGCTGGTTATGCATTTGCAATCATGCACTTGCTCACCCACGGTTTCTTCAAGGCGAGCATGTTCCTCGGAGCAGGTTCAGTCATGCACGGTATGAATGACGAAGTAAATATGCGTAAATTCGGAAATCTCCGAAAGTTTATGCCGATCACCTTCGTGACATTCGGTCTCGGTTACCTTGCAATTATCGGTGTTCCACCATTTGCTGGTTTCTACTCGAAGGATGCAATTATCGAGACTGCATTTAATGCAGGCGGCGCAAAGGGAATCATCCTGGGCAGCGTTGCACTTCTTGGTGCAGCAATCACCGCGTTCTATATGTCTCGCGTCATGATCCTTACCTTCACCAGCAAGGCGCGTTGGGATAAGGATGCACATCCACATGAATCACCTGCGTTGATGTGGGTTCCCATTGCAATTCTCTCCATTGGTTCAGTGACAACCGGTTACCTCTTTACTCGCGGCCATGCCCTTGTAAATTGGTTGGCACCAGTCGTCGGAGAACACCATGGCGAGCATGAAGAGCTCTTGAAGCCAATTGTTGTTTCAGGTCTTGCACTTCTTGCAGTCGTAATCGGTGTCGCAATTGCACTCGCGAAGTATCAATTTGCTGAGGTTGCAGCAGAGGCGCCAGAGAACGTTTCTGTGCTTACTCGCTTTGTCCGTAAGGACCTCGGCCAGGATGCATTTAACGAGGCTGTCTTTATGCGTCCAGGACTTGCCCTGACCGAACTTGCAGAGCAAGTTGATATCAGCGTTATCGATGGCGCAGTTCGCGGAGTCGGTGCAGCAGCTGTGGGTTCTGGATCTGCTCTTCGTAAGTCACAGACTGGTTTTGCTCGCAGCTATGCGGCCTTCATCCTTGTCGGTTCAATCGCTCTCTTGCTAGGAATCTGGGTGGTCACACAATGAGTTCATTAATCACGCTCGGACTTCTTCCGCTAGTAGGCGCACTCCTTGTCGCTGCGCTTCCTAGCAGCAACGTACTTCGCATCAAGCAGGCGGCACTCGCAACAACGATTCTGACTGCCATCTTCGGTATCTACATCGCAACTCAATTTGTGAAGGGCGATACTGGATTCCAATTTGCACAGAAGCTGACGTGGATTCCATCGTTCGCTATTAACTTCTCAGTCGGAGTCGATGGCCTTGCTCTCGTATTAATTGTGATGTCAGTTGTCCTCACACCGATTGTTCTCCTTGCCGGTTGGAATGAGTCAGAGGGCGGACGTTGGTCAGCCAAGGTCTTCTACATTCTCATTCTCGTCCTCGAGACAATGATGATCGGCGTCTTCGCTGCGACCGATGTCTTCTTGTTCTACGTCATCTTCGAAGCGATGTTGATTCCGGTCTACTTCCTTATTGGTGGATATGGCACAGGGGAGCGCGCAGCAGCTGCTGTGAAGTTCTTGCTCTACAGCCTCTTCGGTGGACTCTTGATGCTCGCATCTATCATCGGTATCTACGTGGTTTCAAGCAACGCGGGACATGCAAGCTTTGATATCACTGAGCTCGCTGGCCTTCACACAGTGATGAGCTCAACGACTCAGAACCTCTTGTTCCTCGGTTTCTTCATTGCCTTCGCGATTAAGGCTCCACTATGGCCGTTACACACTTGGTTGCCAGATGCAGCGAAGGCTGCAACACCAGGCACCTCTGTGCTCTTGCTCGGCGTTCTCGACAAGGTCGGAACATTTGGAATGATCCGTTTCTGTATCACGATCTTTCCTGATGCAAGTAAGACTTTTACGCCAGTGATTATTACGCTCTCTGTAATCTCAATCATTTACGGTGCATTCCTTGCTATTCGTGCGCGTGATCTGAAGCGTTTGATTGCTTACACATCTATCTCTCACTTCGGCTTTATCACGATGGGAATCTTCGCGATGACATCACAGGGCCTCTCTGGAGCAACCCTCTATATGTTCAACCACGGATTCTCGACAGCGGCGCTCTTTATCGTCGGCGGTTGGATGATTGCTCGTCGCGGTTCATCAACCATCGCAGATTTCGGTGGCTTGCAGCGCGTCACACCAGTAATGGCATGGATGTTCTTTATCGCTGGAATGTCATCACTTGCACTTCCTGGCCTCTCTAGCTTCGTCTCAGAGTTCTTAGTTCTCGTCGGTACATATACTCGCTACCCAGTAGCGGCTGTTATCGCGACCATCGGAATCGTTCTCGCAGCGTTGTATATCTTGATTCCAGTGCAGCGCACCTTGCATGGCCCAACAACTCCAGGTAATGAGAATCTCCCAGATCTCAACCGTCGCGAGAAGATTGCGATTGCACCAGTTGTTGCTGTGATTGTTGCCTTCGGCTTCTATCCATCACCACTGCTTAACATCATTAATCCAACCTCAGCACATGTAATGCAGGGTTCTGGATTTACCGATCCAGCACCAACAGAGAATGCAGGTAAGTAAATGACATTTACAGCTCCCGTACTCGAATACGCGCTCATCGCGCCGATTCTGATCGTTCTCGCTGGTGCACTAGTCGGCGTACTCATTGAGGCATTTATGCGCAGCAGTGCTCGTGCCACAGCGCAGCTCTTCGTTGCAGTTGCAACAATCGTGATTGCTTTTGCGCAGTTGGTTCGCGTTCATACTCGCACCTCAAATGCGGCGGCGATGAGTTCAGTAACTTTCGATGGTGCCGGCGTTCTCTTGCAGGGATCAATCCTCATCATCGCCCTCATCTCAATCTTTTTAATTGCAGATCAAGATAACTTCACCGCGGCAGCAGCAGCTGTCCCAGGCTCTGTAGAAGAGCGCCAAGCTCATCAAGCACGAGTAAAGACCACTGAGGTCTTCCCACTGACACTCTTTGCAGTGGCTGGAATGATGCTCTTTCCGGTCTCTAGCGACCTCATCACGCTCTTTGTGGCCCTTGAGATGCTCTCACTTCCGCTCTACTTGATGGCCGGTCTCTCGCGTTACCGTCGGCTTGCATCACAGGAGGCAGCGCTCAAGTACTTCTTGCTAGGTGCATTCTCATCAGCGTTCTTCCTCTTCGGAGCGGCATTCCTCTTCGGTTACTCATCATCAGTGACCTTTGCTGGAATCCAAGCTGCTGTCACAGGCGGAGCAGGCAACGATGTCTTCCTCTTGCTCGGAATCGCACTAATCTCAGTTGGCCTGCTCTTTAAAGTCGGCGCATTCCCATTCCATGCATGGTCACCAGATGTGTATCAAGGTGCACCAACTCCAGTAACCGCATTTATGGCGGCAGCAACCAAGGTCGCTGCCTTCGGTGCAATCCTTCGCATCTTCTACGTCTCATTCGCAAACGCTGAGTGGCAGTGGAAGCCAGCGATGATTGTGATTGCCATTGCAACGATGGTCTTCGGTTCACTCGTCGCAATTGCTCAGAAGGATGTCAAGCGCATGCTTGCTTACTCTTCGATTGCACATGCCGGCTTCTTGCTCTCTGGCGTCATTGCACTGAACAAGTCAGGTCTTGAAGGTTCAATCTTCTATCTCTTTGCTTATGGCGTTGCCACAGTAGGTGGATTTGCAATCGTGACATTGGTGCGCGACTCAGCTGGTGAGGTCACCGACCTCAACCGTTGGAGCGGACTTGGAAAGCGTTCTCCCATCGTTGCTGGAACCTTCGCCTTCTTCCTCCTTGCCTTCGCTGGAATTCCATTAACAAGTGGATTCATCGGAAAGTTCTCAATCTTCTCTGCTGCATACCAATCAGGAAGCACTGCGATTCTTATCGCCGGCGTTCTCTCATCAGCAATCGCGGCCTTCTTCTACATCCGAGTCATCGTCTTGATGTTCTTTAAGGATCCAGTCGAAGATGGCGCAAGCGTTGTCATTCCATCAGCGCTCACCACAACAACGATTGCGGTTTCAGCAACAATCACATTGGTACTCGGAATCTTCCCAGCGCCGTTGATTAACTACATCGCGACAACAGCGTCATTCCTCCGTTAATGGCATCTCTCGGAATTCCAGGCATGGCTCCCGCCCTTGAGGCGGAGCTTGCTGTGGGTATGGAGAGCGTAGAAAGCCTGCTCCATAGCCATATCCGAGGTAAGTACCCATTGGTGGAAGAGGCTTCTCGCCACCTTGTTGCCGCGGGAGGCAAGCGGCTACGCCCCTTATTGACCCTCCTGGCATCGCACTATGGAGATAAGACTCGTAAGGGAATTATCGAATCAGCAGCGGTATGCGAACTGACACATGTGGCAACGCTCTATCACGATGATGTGATGGATGAAGCACCGCTCCGTCGTGGAGTTGAGAGCGCCAATAATCGCTGGGGCAACACTGTCGCGATTTTGACTGGTGATTATCTCTTTGCAAAGGTCTCGGCACTGCTCGCCGATATCGGACCAGAGGCAGTTCGCCTTCAGGCACATACATTCGAACGTCTTGTCATCGGACAGATCATGGAGACGCAGGGTCCGGTAGCCGGTCAAGATCCACTTGCACATTACCTCTCTGTTGTTGCCGATAAGACTGGTTCATTGATTGCAGCATCTGCGCGATTCGGTGCGATGGTCTCTGGTGCACCTGATGAGATTAAAGAGACTCTTACCGTCTTCGGCGAGAAGATCGGTGTTGCCTTCCAGTTAGTCGATGACGTTATCGATATTGCATCCGAATCATTTGAATCAGGAAAGACTCCTGGCACCGATCTTCGTGAGGGAGTTCCTACTCTCGTCACTCTCAATGTGATGGCGATGAACCGCCCTGAAGATGCAGCGCTCATTGAACTCTTGAAGGCTCCAATCAAGGATGAAGCGACAGTGCAGAACGTCATTAAGACGCTGCGCTCACACCCAGCCCTCGAACTATCTCGTCAGCAGATGTTGCAGTATGCCCACGATGCTCGTAAGGCGCTTGGACCGCTTCCTGTTGGTGATGTAACAGGCGCGTTGTATTCGCTATGCGATGCGATTATCGACCGCTCTGCTTGAGCGCACGAGATCAATCGCAAGCGTTGCTAACGCCATCCAGATAAAGATAAATCCAACCCACCGAGCTGTTGGCATCGCTTCATGGCGCACCCACACACCAATCGAGAATTGAATCGTCGGCGTGATGTATTGCAAGAGCCCAATCACCGTATAAGGAAGACGTGTGGTTGAACCGTTAAAGAGCAGCAATGGAATCGCAGTAATTGCACCTGCGCTTATCAATAAGAGCGTTAATCCAAGATGGTGACCGAATTGACCGGTGCCATTGTTCTGCAAGATAAGCAGGAAGGTCGTGTACGGGATAAAGGTGAGCATCGTCTCGATCGTCAGCCCCTCAAGTGCGCCCAATCCAAGGACTTTCTTGATGACTCCATAGCTGCCCCATGAGAGTGCAAGCGCTAACGCGATCCACGGCAAGCGGCCGTAATCAATCGTGAGAACGGCAACTCCAGTAGTTGCGATACCAACAGCGATCCATTGACCTGTGCGCATCTTCTCTTTCAACAAGAGAACGCCGAAGGCAATGATCACAAGCGGATTGATGTAATACCCAAGCGATGCTTCAACGACATGACCAGAATTTGTAGCCCAGATATAGACAATCCAATTGATCGAAATCATCGCCGACGTTGCGGCGAGCCCAAAGAGAGTCTTCGGCTTCTTTAACTGGGCGAAGGTATGGCGCAGCTTCTTATGGAATGCGAGAACGATGAGACAGAAGATCAAGGTCCAGACGGCGCGATGAGCAACAATCTCATATGCACTAGATGGCTTAAGCAGCGGCCAATAGAGTGGAAAGAGCCCCCACAAAACATAGGCGCTAAGACCAAAGATAAGTCCGAGCGATTTCTCGCTGCGATTAGCCATTATCGATCAACGATAATTTGTAAATTGAACGGCGAAGTCGAAAGGACCTTCCTTAATCTGCTGAATCGCATCTTGCAGATCATCGCGGCTCTTAGAAGAGACGCGGAGTTCATCGCCCTGAATCTGAGTCTTAATTGACTTAGGTCCCTCATCGCGGAGGAACTTTGCAATCTTCTTGGCATTCTCAGTTGAGATACCTTCCTTGAGAGTGCAAGCAATCTTGTAGACCTTGCCAGAGAGTTGTGGCTCGCCAGATTCGAGGTGCTTGAGCGAAACACCGCGCTTAATCATCTTCTCTTTCACTACTTCAAGTGCAGCCTTTGCGCGCTCTTCGGTTCCAGCTTCAATCTTGATGACCTCACCAGCGAGTTCTACTGTGGTGCCGGTGTTCTTAAAATCGAAGCGAGTATCGATCTCGCGGATAGCCTGATTAATTGCGTTATCGAGCTCCATACGGTCGATCTTGGAAACTACGTCAAAACTGCTGTCAGCCATTGATTTTGGCCCTTCTCACTAGGTGCTACTTGCGGAAAAGAATGACGATTTTTCATCCTTATGAGCCTAAGGTATCCTTTCCGCTCGTACTACCAAAGCGCCGCAACGCTTAAATCACGACCCTGGCGGGTTGCCCGAGCGGCCAATGGGAGGGGACTGTAAATCCCCCGGCTCTGCCTTCGAAGGTTCAAATCCTTCACCCGCCACCAACAACTGCCCGTTCTACAGTTTCTGTAGGGCGGGTTTTGTTATAAATCACCCTTGATAATCGCCAATAAGTGAATTTCTCATTCTGCGCCCACCGTAAACTCCCGCAGTGCTTACGCGTAGAAGAGTTGTCGCTGGCCTTGCCGGCCTATTCGTAACCAATGCAATTGGTGGCGAATCCGCTCAAGCCCTTACCAAGAAGAAGAACAACACCAAGGTCAAGCCGGCTAACTCGGCAGTTGCATCACCAGAGTTGGTCCGCCCATCTTCACTCGATCCAGTCGTACTCAGCTCTCCATCAAAGCAGGTAGTTTTCTATGCACCGCACCCAGATGATGAGCTTCTCTCATTCGGTGTAATTGCATCTGAATATGTAGCGCTTGGCTATGAAGTTATCTATGTCTTGCTGACAAGTGGATCTACCTCCACTGCAATTAAATTGATTAACGGCGAACTTGCATCACCTGGCAATGGAACGCGTTTTGTTTATAAGGGGCTGCACAACCCAACAGCTGCCGGTTACACACCACTTACTATTGAAGAAGTGGGACGCGCACGTGTTACTGAATTCAAATCTTCCGCCGGCGAGATGAATATTTCGCCAGATCGTGTTCATACATTTGATCTACTTAAAGCGGGCGACCTCACGCCTGAGGATGTTGCACCTGCGATGCGTGAAATTGTGGCGCTCTATCCGAAGGCGATTCATTGGACGATGTCGACTATCGACCTCCATCCGCACCATCGCGCTGCCGGGGAAGCCCTACGTGTGATTGGTCAGGAGAGTGGGTTACTCACCGCCTACACCATCTCGCGTACAACCTGGGAGGTTCTTTCGGGGGAGCGGGCGAAGGCAAATACAACGATTCCTTCCACCTTCTATTTCAAGCCAACAGCAGATCGAATGCAGCGCGTTCGTAATGCTGCACTGACCTACAACGCATGGAATCCGCAGGCAGGTTCATATGCGGTGGGATATACATCTGTACCAAAGCAGTTCGAAGATTTAGATTCAAAATCTGATGCGCAATATGCAGTCATGACTCCAACGCTTGAGAGCGTCAATGCCTGGATGCCAACCGTTTAAAACTACTGCTATATCAACGCTGCATAATCAATTTTGATACAGCGATCCATAACAACATCAAGCCCAGCAGCAGCACCCCTTTCGGCCACATCATCATTGGAGATGCCAAGCTGTAGCCAGATGGCTTTAGCACCAGCGGCAATCGCCTTTTCAAGTACTGATGGGCAATCTTCGGCCTTCCGGAAGACATCGACGATATCGATTTGTTCAGGAATATCTGCGAGGGATGCGAATGTTTTCTGGCCTAATACTTCATCAATCACAGGATTGACGAAGAAGAGAGTGAAGTGCGAATGTTCCTGCAACCACTTCGCTACTTGATAACTGGCGCGATCTTCTTTGTTGGAAATTCCCACAATGGCGACGTTCTGAGATTTCTTCAATAGCGCTGCAACGTCAGCGTTGGAAGGTGCGGTCCAGGTCATATCGTGAGTTTAACTCGAGTAGATATGCGCCGATAGTTGAAAGGCTCTAAAGTTGAGCCATGGAGAACATCTCAAACCCAGCCAATCTCGATGAGGCCAAGCTCGCCGAAACCCTTGATCCGCTTTCCTACGAGGTGCTTCGCAAGGGAGCGACAGAGCGCCCCTTCACTGGTGAATACACCGATACCGACAAAGTTGGTTCTTATCGCTGTAAGGCATGTGGCAATGAGTTGTTCCGCTCTGAAACTAAATTTCACTCTGGTTGCGGGTGGCCATCTTTCTACGCGCCGACTGCCGATGATTCAGTTCGCTTGTTAGAAGATCGCTCACTTGCTCCTCGTGTTCGTACCGAGGTACGCTGCGGAAAATGTGATTCACACCTTGGCCATGTCTTTAAGGGCGAGGGTTACGACGTTCCAACCGATGAGCGCTGGTGTATCAACTCTGTCTCATTAATTCTCGAAGAGAAGTAATGCTGCAGCGCATCCGAGCCGCGTTTACCTCACGCGCACTCTGGCTTCGTCAGATTGCGGTGGCAAGCCTTTCGGGTGCAACCGCGTGGGCGATTGGAAATCAACTCGGAACCAACGGTGGGGTAGTGGCAGCAATTGTCTCCACTTTGACAATACGAATCTCACTTCACAGATCACTACGTGAAGGCATCGGCCAGATTCTCGGAACCCTCATAGGTGCCGGTGTAGCGCTGGTTTCAGTAAAGATCTTTGGCTTTGGCTTTATCGCAGTAGCCCTCACGATTTTTCTCTGCGCAGTGCTCTCTCGTGCACTTCGACTCGGAACAATCGCCTCCGTAAATGTCCCAGTAATCGCGATGATTATTATTGGACCTGGGCTCTCTGAAAGCACTGCTGCACACCGTCTTCTCGCTACCTTCGTCGGCGCACTTGTAGCAATTGTTTTCTCATACTTCTCACACCCATCAACTCCGATTGATCGCACCTACGACTTACTCAATAAATTAGGTCTGCAAGGTGCAGAGTTGCTTGCCCAAATTTCTGAAGGTGTTGCTTCGGGATATAACCAAGAGGAAGCGGGGCACTGGTTAGCGCGTGCCCGTGCCTTGGTTCGCAAGTTGCCTGAGCTTCGTTCGCAGATTGGCGACGCAAAGGGATACTCTCGTTGGATTCGCATCGATCAACGAGAAGCAGCAGAGAGAGCATCGCTTGAAAGCCTCGCCATCGAACACACATTGGTACAGATTCGAGTCATCGTTCGCACAATCTTTGATGCATCAATTGATGCAGGAATTGCAGATATTGCTCGTAAAGAAACTGCGGTAGCGCTCTCAGCGGCAAGTTATGCACTAAGTGCGCATATCGAAGACCCTGAAGAAATTATTGGCTCGAAGCAAACACCCACTGACGATTTACGCGAAGCAACAAGTGCGCTGACTCAAGTGCTGGTTGCCAATAACGCGAAGGTTGCTAAAGCCCAGATTGTTAAAGGGCTTTCAATCGTCTCTAATCTCGAAATCATGGCTGACTCTTTGGATTACAAGTCGCCCGCGCTCAACGACCGGGTAGAGGGGGCTTAGTAGCCACCTCTCCAATCCTCTGATACAGTTTAGGTATACCCTAGGGGGTATACCTAACAAGATAAAGGGGATAGCAAATGTGTTCACGAGTTACATGTGATCGCTGTAAGAAGTACACCTGGTCAGGCTGCGGCCAGCATATTGAAGATGCACTACGCGGACTAGCCGACGACCAAATTTGTAAGTGTAATTAAGGGCTAAGGCGGAGAGACATGGCCCGTGTAGTCATTCTTGGCGCAGGAATTTCGGGGCACACAGCAGCCCTGCATCTCCGCAGATCGCTTGGAAAGAAGCATGAAGTTGTTGTTGTTACACCCAATTCAAAGTGGAACTGGATTCCTTCAAACATTTGGGTTGGTGTCGGCAAGATGAGCGCCGAGCAGGTGACGTTTCCATTAGCGCCAATTTATAAGCGTAAAGGGATTGAATATCACCAAGCTCTTGGAACATCTATTCACCCTGAAGGCGATACAGATCATTCCAAGGGTTTTGTGACAATCAAATACACAAGCCCAGAGAAAGCGGGCCAAGTGGCTCAGCTCGAGTACGACTACTTGATAAACGCAACCGGACCAAAGTTGAACTTCGCGGCTACCGAAGGTCTTGGCCCAGATGGACATACCGTCTCAGTCTGCACGGCAGGACATGCAATTGAGGCCGCTGAGAAGTTCCAAGACGTCATAAAGAAATTAAAGTCTGGCCAGAAGCAAAGATTGGTAATTGGCGTTGGCCATGGAACTTGTACTTGTGAGGGCGCCGCATTTGAATACACATTCAATGTAGAGCATGAACTTGTTCAAGCCGGCGTTCGCGAACTTGCAGAGGTCATCTACCTCACTAATGAATATGAGCTTGGTGATTTTGGTGTGGGCGGAATGTCTTTTGCTCAGCGAGGTTTTCAAACAAACTCGAAGCTCTGGACCGAGTCACTCTTTCTTGAGCGAGGAGTTAAAGCGATTCTGCAATCACACGTTTCCAAGGTTGAAGCAGGTGTAATTCACTACGAGCAGCTCGATGGAGTCAAGCGCACATTGGATTTCGATTTTGCAATGCTTCTCCCACCTTTTCGCGGCGCAGATATTAAGGCATTCAATAAAGCAGGAGAGGAGATCACCTCAGAGCTCTTTGCTCCAAGTGGTTTTATGAAAGTTGATGCCAACTACACACCTAAGCCTTACGAAGAGTGGAAGGCAGAGGATTGGCCAACTACCTATCAAGTTCCTGCTTACCCAAATGTATTTGCTGTTGGAATTGCATTTGCGCCTCCACATCAGATTTCAAAGCCACGCACAAGCGTGACAGGAACTTTGATTGCGCCATCTCCTCCCCGTACGGGAATGCCTTCTGGGGTCATGGGTAAGACTGCGGCCCTCACAATCATTGAACAGATAAAGCGCGGATTAAATGGCAAAGTTCATGGCGCATCAATGGCCAACATGGGCGCAGCATGTGTTGCATCAGCAGGTGCGGGATTTACAAATGGTTCTGCTGCTGCAATGACTATGTATCCGGTTGTTCCGGACTATGAGAAGTATCCGGGAGTGGGACGTTCATCAAAAGATACATTCGGTGAAATTGGCCTAGCTGGTCACTGGATTAAGTACATGCTTCACGTCATGTTTATCTACAAAGCAAAAGCCAGACCTTTCTGGTTCTTGATTCCGGAATAGGAAAGATGCAATGGACAACTACGCAGATCTATCAGGTGCACCACGACCAATCAACAAAACGCTCAAAATGCGAAAGAACGTTCTCTTCCAGTTCTGGCGATTCGTCAACCTTAACGTCCGCATGGTCGCAATGATTTTTAAAGGAGATCACTGATGGCAACTAAGAAGGAACCAACGCATGTTCTTCAAGATGAAGAGCAGATTGTCGCCATTTCCAAGCGTCTCAAGCGCGCCCATGGACAACTTGCCGCAGTAATTCGCATGTTAGACGAAGGTCGCAACTGCGACGAGATAGTCACTCAGATGGCGGCAGTCAGTAAGGCGGTAAATACCGCGGCCTTCACATTACTTTCAACAAGTCTTCGTGAATGCATCGTCGACGATAAAAACGATAGCAAAGCAGTACAAGAAAAATTACAAAAACTATTCCTAAGCCTGGCCTAATAGAAAAGATATAAGAAATGAAGAAGCTCATTGCAGTAATTTTTGCATCAACTCTTGCACTCACATCATGTGGGGGCTCGGCGGCAATCAATATGGGAGCCGCCGATTTCCAGAAAAAGGTCCAAGAGCCAGGTGTAGTTGTGCTTGATGTTCGCTCAGCAGGTGAATTTTATGGCGGGCATATTGAGGGAGCAATCAATATCGATGTCGAGGGCATGACCTTCGACGGTGACATTGCAAAACTTGATAAGACAAAGACTTACGCCGTCTACTGCCATAGTGGTCGCCGATCAGGAATAGCTGTCGGCAAGATGGCTGATGCAGGATTCAAGTCCCTCTTCAATTTGGATGGGGGAATTCAGGTCTGGCAGGCGGCGGGACTTCCGCTAGTGACACAGTAATGCGCGTCGTAATAGTTGGTGGTGTTGCTGGAGGAATGTCAGCAGCAACCCGAATGCGTCGATTAGATGCTGATGGCGAGATTATCGTTCTTGAAAAGAGCGGTCATGTCAGTTACGCGAACTGTGGTTTGCCTTATTTTGTTGGAGGCGTGATCGAGGAAGAGGATGCGCTACTCCTTCAAACGCCCGCATCTCTTCATGCCCGCTTTAAGCTCGATGTACGAGTTGCTACCGAAGTGACATCAATCAATCCAGTTGCAAAGACAGTCTTGGTAAAGGATTGGCAAAAGAACGAGGAATACCTTCTTTCGTATGACAAACTAATTCTGAGTCCCGGCGCGTCACCTGTCATTCCTCCTATCCCAGGTATCGAGCGAGCACTAACTCTTAGAACTGTCGAAGATGTAGAGAAGATTGCAGATCGAGTTAATGCAATGCCGAAAAGCGCAGTTGTCATTGGTGGCGGATTTATTGGCGTTGAAATTGCTGAAAACTTGGTGCACAAAGGGATTCCAACTACGGTCGTTGAGGCAGCTCCTCAGCTTTTAGCTCCTTTAGATCCAGAGATGGCAACCTTGGTTGCAAAGGAGATGCGTAAACACGGAATCGCTCTCCACCTTGGCGTCAGTGCAAAGGAAGTTACTCCTACAACAGTCGTCCTCTCCGATGAGACCGCTCTAGAGGCGGAGCTCGTAATTATGGCAATCGGTGTTCGACCAGATATTTCCCTTGCGAAGGCGGCTGGATTAACAATTGGAACACGCGGTGGCATTGAGGTTGATGACTTTAATCGCACAAGCAATCCTGATATCTATGCGGTCGGAGACGCGGCTGAAAAAACTGATGCCATAGATGGTTCAGCAACACTCGTACCATTGGCCAACCTAGCCAATCGCCACGGACGAGTTGTCGCAGACCACATTGCTGGCAGAGTAACTCGCCCCAATAAAACAATCGGCACGGCAATTGTAAAAGTTTTCGATTTAATGATTGCCGCGACTGGTTGGAATGAGAAGCGCCTTAAGGCTGCTGGTCGTGATGTGATGGTCATACATACACATCCCAATAACCATGCTGGCTACTATCCAGATGCGAAGCAGATCGCGCTGAAACTCATCTTCGACCCGAAGTCTGGTGAGATTCTCGGTGGACAAGGCGTAGGTGTCGATGGCGTCGATAAGCGCATCGACGTTATTGCAACAGCAATTCGTGGCGGAATTACGGCACCAGAACTTGCTGATCTAGAACTTGCCTATGCACCGCCATTTGGGTCAGCTAAAGATCCCGTCAATATGCTGGGATATATTGCAGAGAACATGATGAGCGGTCTGCTTAAAACTGCACAATGGAATCAAACGCAAGAGCTCAGAGATGCTGGCTACCAACTTATCGATGTTCGCACGCCAAGTGAGTTCAAGAACGGATCAATTCCTGGTGCAATCAATATTCCTGTGGATGAGATTCGAGAAAGAATCACTGAAATAAGGAATGAACCGATATTGGTTAATTGCCAAGTTGGACAACGTGGTCACACTGCGACGATGTTGCTTAAAGAACTCGGATTCGACGCCACCAACCTCGATGGTGGGTACCTCACATACTCAAATTCACCAGCTGCAACTAATTAATAGAAAAGAGAAAAAAATGTGTCATAAGACAACATGTCGCAAGTGTGGAAAGCCAACTTGGGCAGGCTGCGGAAATCACGTAGAGATTGCACTGAAGGGTGTTCCAAAATCACAACGCTGCCAGGGACATCAGAATGATCCCAAGGAACCAGGCTTCTTTAGCAAGATTTTTGGTAAGAAGTAAAACATGGCAACCATTAATGTAGGAGAGCAACAATTCGAAAAGCTCATTATTGAATCACCAATTGTCTTTGTTGATTTCTGGGCAGAGTGGTGTGGACCTTGCAAAATGTTTGCTCCTGTTTTCGAAGCAGCATCTCAAAAGCACCCTGATGTAGTTTTCGCAAAGGTGGATACCGAAGCTGAACAATCTCTCGCCGGTGCTGCAGGGATAACATCCATTCCTACATTAATGGCATTCCGCGACGGAATTCTTCTATTTCGCCAACCTGGTGCGCTTCCTGCGCCTTCGTTGGAAGAGATCATTGGTGCAATAAAGGCCGCTGATATGGAAGAAATCAAAAGAGAGATAGCCGCAAACGAAGCTGCAGGAAAATGAAGACTTCTGCGGCCGAACAATGGAAAAAAGATTTAGCTTCATGGGCAATCCCGCAAGAAATTCTTGATCAAGCGGTAGAGAAGCCCTGGATTCATCCACCGGCTCTCTTTGAAATACCTGAAGTTATTCATGATTCTCTCTCGCATCAACGAGCTCGCGAAGCGATGCCGGAGGGCGGAACCGTTCTTGATATTGGCTGCGGCGGGGGAATCGCCACATATGCAATAACTCCACCAGTTGCACATGCAATTGGAGTAGACGAGCAAGAAGAGATGTTGAACTTGTACTCCGCAAATGCGCAGAAGTATGGAATTTCGTGCGAAACAGTCTTAGGACAGTGGCCGGCAGTTGCTGAATTAACTCCAGTTGCTGACGTTGTAACAGTTCATCACGTTGTTTTTAATGTCGGAGATATTGCACCATTTCTTTCAGAGCTAAATTCCCATGCACGTAAGCGAGTTGTTATTGAGGCCCCAGTTATTCATCCCATGTCGAATATGAGTGATGGTTGGAAACATTTCTGGAACATTATTCGACCAACAGTCCCAGTAGCAGGTGACTTGATCAACGTCCTTGATGAGTTGGGCATTAAAGCCACGATCGAGTATTTTGAGAGCGAAATACTGCTCGACAAGAAGGTTGAAGGTGCAAATGGCTTTATTCGCCGCCGGCTCTGCCTACCAGAGGAGCGCCAACCTGAAATCGATGCCTTCCTTGAGGCGAATCCGCGCCCTGACCGCCGCAAATTGGCGGTTATTTGGTGGGATATTGACCAAGGTCAGTGAAGTTCTGCAATTTTCTGCAAAATTCCCGTTTTTCTCAACTGATGAAAAGGCTTTGCAACTGCAAACGTAACCAATTCGTTATTGAAACTCCGTAGCGGATCTACGCTCACGAGCCTACATTTTACGCGTGTCGACGAATGCGCCGACGCAACCTTTCAAGAGGTTTTACTTCAGGAAAGTTAGAGGACGTAAATGTCAGTAGAACAAAACGGAGTATCACGTCGTACCC
>ERZ650311.802-NODE-802-length-17756-cov-8.787583_pt1 | contig 17756 bp, 31 predicted proteins | sample MGYA00376247_ERZ650311 | MGnify/ENA primary metagenome ERZ650311 (study PRJEB26733, sample SAMN07839324) | wastewater metagenome | biome: small river; feature: stream; material: water | place: USA: North Carolina | collected 2016-07-28 ... | reverse complement strand
TGTCCTGTTCGGTGGCATCTGGCGCGAGACGCTTTCCAGCCGCGCCCACCGCATGCGCGCGAAAGGTCACCCAGTCTGGGGCTGGACCGCAAACGCTATCGACCAGCTGTTTTTCTGGCAACCGAATCACTGCGCCATTCAGTGGGCCTACGAGGTCCGCCAAGGCTGGCACGACTGACAGGACTCACCAACATGCCTGACCCTTTGACTCCTACGGCCAGCGTTCTGACGCTGGCGGGCGGTGCCGCTACCGTGCCCGTTTTGACTCTCGCGGGCTACAGCCTCGGATTGCGCGCCGATGTTCTGCTGGCTGGTTTTGCAGGCGCCCTGGCCGCCATGGCGATGCTGAACACCGTGCGAGGCACGGGTGACACCTGGCGCGAGCTGCTGCGCACCAGCGGCCGCCGCATCGGCGTGTCGATCACCAGCGCTTTGACGGCCGGGTATGTCACGCCGCTGGTCGGCTTGATCGACAAACTGCCGGACGCGCTGCTGCTCAGCGTCGCATTTGTCGTCGGAGCAGGCGCCCAGCGCATTCTCGCCGCGCTGGTGACCCGCTTTGCGAGCAAAGCCCAGGGCGGGGAGGGCGCGCAATGATCGCCGCGCAAACCCTCCTGATCACGTCTGCGCTGCACTGGCTGGCCGGCCTGGTGGTGCTCACGGAAGCGCTGAACAAGATCGAGCGCACCCACCCCCTGGAACGGGGCCTGACGCACCGCCAGCGCCTGGTTGTATGGCTCAAGGTGCTGGCCTGGATCTGCCTGGCCATCGGCGGCGCCGGCGCGCTGGCCACACCGCTGCTGCGCTGGGAACAGCCCAGCCTGCAAGACCTGGCCGTCATTGGCGGCTTTGCCATTCTGATCATCCGCTCCCGACTGAAAGAGGCCTGCCCATGAAACTCACCCTGCAACGCACACACACCCTCGGCCCGCGCACCTTCGGCAAGCTGTATGCCGATGGCCGCTACTTGTGCCACACCCTGGAAGACGAAATCCGCGAGCAGGCCGGCCAGCCGGTGGCGGACTGGAAGATCAAGGGCGCAACGGCCATCCCGTCCACCACTCACACGGGGCAGGCGTACCGCGTCACGCTGGAGCTGAGCCCGCGCTTCGGGCCTGACACGCTAACCATCCACAATGTGCCCGGCTTCGTGGGTGTGCGGATGCACGCGGGCAACACGGAGGCGGACACGGAAGGTTGCCCGTTGCTGGGCATGGCCATCACCGACGCCGGCATTGCCGGTGGCACCAGCCGCCCAGCCGTTGACCTGGTGCGCACGGTGGTGCGCTTGGCGCTGCAGCAGGGCGAGGATGTGCAACTGGATGTCGTCAACCCGACCGAGGTGGCGTGATGGGTCAGATCTCCAAATTTCTACGGTCGCAGGCCAATGGCGGGCTGCTGTACTGGTGTCAGGGGTGCAATTCCACTCATGCCGTCCAGGTTGGCAATGGGCCGGGCCCGCGCTGGGGCTACAACGACAATCCGGACAAGCCGACCTTCACCCCTTCGGTACTAGTCACCAGCGGGCACTACGTCAGCTCGCACAAACCTGGCGACTACTGCTGGTGCACTTACAACGCAGAGCACCCGGATGATGCCGATGTGCACTGTCAGCGGTGCCACACCTTCATTACCGACGGCAAGGTCCAGTTCCTGAGTGATTGTTCGCACGCACTGGCTGGCCAGACGCTCGATCTGCCCGAGCTGCCAGCGCATCTGCGGGACGCACCGGCATGAGCCCGACAATCATCCTCTCCATCCTGCTGGCCCTGAGCCTGGCGGGCAATGCCTTGCTGCACTCCGAGTGGACGGATGAGCAACAGGCGCACGCCACCACGCGCGAGAAGGCCAGGCAGAGCACCCAAGCCGCTGAGCAGTGCAGCGTGGCCACCGATCGGCTGCAGACATTGGCCGCCCAGCGCAAGCGCGAGGCGGACGCTGCGCGCCTGGCTGCCCGTAACCGGGGCTTGGGCCTGCAAGCATCAGCGCAGACCGAGCTGGCCACCCCGGCCACCGTACCTGGTGATGACTGCCGCAGCGCCACTGAGCGGGCGCAGCGCTGGCTGCAGGGCAGGGCGCAGCCATGACCAGGGCATGCAACATCTGGGCTGTGTTGGTCGGTGCCGGTGTGCTGGCCGGGTGCGCTGCGCCGGCGCCCGTGGTCACCACCGTGCGCGTGCCGGTGCCCGTGGCCTGCACCGAGACCGTGCCCGACCGACCGGCCATGCCAACCGAATCGACGGCCGCGCGCAACACTGCGACATTCACCCTCGACGCGCACCTGGCGCGCCTGCAGGCTGAGGTGGACGTTCGCGAGGACTACGAGCTGCAGCTGCGCACCGCGTTGGTGGCCTGCACCCGGCCGGTGGATCCATCTGCGGGCAACGATCCCCCGGGCTGAGCCGCAAGCGGCCCAGCCCGGGGGCGGCGAGACCGTCGCTGCGCGACCGTCTCGCCGGTCTTTAAGCCCCACACGCAGCCCCCTCCGCGCCCGATGAACAGGGGGAAAGGTGGTTGGAGATTTTTGGCACAAACCTGGCAAATTTTGATCATTCAAGCGGCGGATGCCACCGGTGCATCAGAGGGCTAGACAGGCGTGCAATATGCGCGCGGCGTCCTTTTAATCCGTTGGTCGCGTGTTCGAGTCACGCACGTCCTACCAACCACACCAAAGCCCTGTTTCCCAAATTGGGAAACAGGGCTTTTTTGTTGTCCGCCCAGGCCGGTTCATGCGGCTTTTGCTTGGGGGCGTGGTTGGGGCTTTTTGGCGCCGATGGTGGCCACGGCTGCTGCCAGTTTGGCGGTTGCCAGGTGCGCATATCGCTGCGTGCTGGCCGCGCTTTTGTGGCCCAGCACGCCACCCACGGTGTACAGATCCACGCCGGCGTTGATCATTTCGCTGGCTGCACTATGCCGCAGGTCGTGCAGGCGGGCATGGCCTAGGCCCACGGCGCGCATGGCGGCCTTGACGTGTTTGCTGAAGGTCCACACGGTGGTGGCCGGGGGCCAGTTATCACCGCGCACCAGGTGCGCGACCCGTGGATGAGCCGGCACAATGCGCGGAGCGTCGTTTTTGCTTTCGGCCACCAGCAGCGCCAGCTGGTGCCCCGCTTGCACGGGCTGACTTGCCAGTACCTCGCCGGCGCGCATGCCGGTGTAGAACGCCACACGCATGGCCGCGCGGGTGGGTCCTGGCGCCATGGCGCGGCCGATGGCCAGCATGTCGGCTCGGCCCAAATAGATGCTTCGGGCGTTGCGCACTCGCGGCAGAATCATGCGCTCGGCCGGGTCATGTTCGCCAATTCCATGGTGTTTCCAGGCCCATCGGCAGGCGGCACGCAAGTAAGCCAGCCGATTGCGCACCGTGCCTGGAGCGAGCTGGCCGGCTTGGTCGGTTGCAAACTTGAGCGCGACGGCCGCCAGCGCAGTGATGGGTTGGCCCGCAAACCACGGGTGCAGCAGCGCCAGCGCGCCCTCGACGTCGGACCGGTTTTTGAGGGTGGGCGCGTGGTGCTGCAGGTACAGCAACACGGCGTCGTCAATCAGGTGGCGTTGGGGCTGGATACCAGACGCAATGGCGTAGAGGCGGGCGGACTCGATGTGATCGAACTCTTGCGCCTGTGCCCGCGTCCAGCCCGCTGGAAGTAGCTTGTTAGCGCGCTGGCGCTGTCCGGCGATGACACGGTCAAACTGGTACATCCAGCGGCCCGTGCGGGCGTGGCGGGTGATCGGCATTTGAGCTTGTACTCCTCAACGTCTGCGGGAGCGAATCGTACCGCTGCCCCCAAGCGGTAGCTGGCCAGCTCGCCAGAGGCGGCCAGCGCGTACACCTTGCGGGCGCTGAGGCCCAGCAGGATGGCCACCTGAGAGGGCCTCAGCAGCGACTCGCTCACAGATCGCTCCCCGGTAGCGGGAACAGTGCCTGCAGCTCGGCCATGCGGCGCTGCCACCACGGCCGCACCAGCCAGACCCAGATGCCCACCAGGCTGCTGACCAGGAATGCAAGCTGCTGGGCAAGCAGCGCCCAGTGCTGGTGGACGGCGGCAAACCAGATCCAGCCGATGTTGCTGGCCAGATAGGCTACAAAGCCCCAACCGGCGCGGCGCCCGTTCAGTGCCAGTAGAACGGTGCCGAAGATGCCGAAGGCGGCGGACAAGAACTCGATGACTGATGTCATGCTGGCACCTCGTCCCACGTCCGGCCGTCCAGGAGGCGGCCGGCAAGCTTTTTCCCCACCTTGATGTAGGGGGTGTCCAGTGCGCTTCGGTCTACGAGCAGCGAGCTATCCAAGCGGCCACGGCCGTACGGCGCCCACTCCCCCCACTGCTTGAAAAAGAACGGCACCCCAGCCGCCTGGCACTGATCGCGCAAGCTCCGGGCCCAGTCGGGGTTCATCGGGCGGGCGTCGGGGCCGGACTCGCCGCCGACAATGACCCAGTCGGGAAACAGTTCACCGGGGATGTGCCCCAGATCGCCCAGCATTGGCTCGACACTCCAGAAATGCTTTGCAGCCGGCGTGGTCTTCAGCTTTGCAGCATCACGCACCAGCTCATCGCGGTTGACGATGGTGGCGCCGATCCACAGATTGGAGGGCGGGCGGTACTCGTCGTTTGCTGTGAGCAGGCGGCCATCGTGCATGCTGGCGTCGCTGAGCATCTGGCGGGCGTTGCCAATGCGCTTTGTAAGGACCAGCCAGTCGAGGTTGGGCGTGTCGGCCACCCGCGACATCAGGTGCTGGCGCCACACGGTAGGCACTTCGTTGTCGGCCAAGTCCGCAAGCGACGCGCAGAAGACGCGGGCGCGGGTGTCGTCGATGTCAAGCGATCCGCACTGGCCGCAGCCGATGATCTGCGCTGCCGCAGCGCCACGCCAGCCACAGGCGGCGCATTGCATGTACCGCTCCTTGTTCCACTTGAGTGGCTGGCTCCAGTACGCCTCGCTGGTGCGTTGGCGCGGCTGGCCCGTCCCCCACTGGACTTTGTGCAGGCGCTTGTCCATGGTCGCCTCGGCGTAGCAGTGATCGCATCCGGGGCTAACTTTGGTGCAGCCGATCCATGGGTTGAAGGTGTGGTCTGTCCACTCGATGGAGCTGTTCTTCATTTGGCCATCCCGCTCAAGTGATCAACCCGGCAAACGGATTTGTGTAGTCGCGCCGGTTTTTGCCGTTGCGGACCATGTAGGCATAGCTCTCGCTGATGCCCAGTTCCTTGGCCAGTGGCTTGAGGGGGCCATCATGAGAACGGATCCGCGCGATGTCTGCATCGCTCACGCGGCTGTTGCGGCTGCGCGCCTGGCTGACCTTGGCTTTGAAAGCCAGACCTTGCCACGCGCCGCGCTGGCTGCTTTCTCTGTTGAGTTTGCTGCGGCTCTTACGCACCAGGTGCGCGATGGCCACGCACAACGGGTTGCCGCAGCTGGTGGTGACCACGTGGCGCCGATCGCGCAGCGGTGGTGCGCCGTGATGCAGCCACCACACCAGGTGGCGCACCGAATACTGGCGCTGTTGGCGCTGGCCGTCTGCATCGCGCTGACTTACGGTGCAGATGGGGTGGCCGCGATCGCCATGGAGGGTAGATGCCCACTCCATACAGTCGCCACACTCGCGAGCGCGCAAACGGATGAAATCGGCATTGACGGGGCAGGGGATCATGATGATGTGGAGGTCCTGTAGATCTTGCTGAGATCGCCCGACACGGCATGGCCGCGCTTCTTCACCGGGGTGGTGAGCGCCTTTTCGGTGCTCCAGCCCAGGCGCAGGCGCATCAGCAGGGTGTTGGGCTTCATGCCCAGGCGCGTTGCCCATTCGGTGGCAGTGTGTGCTTGGCCCTGGTGCTGCAGCACGATGCAGTTGCTGCGGTTGGCGTTTTGTTCCTGCACGGTGGCCCAGCGGCAGTTGCCGGGCTGGTAGCCCAGGGCGTTGTCGATGCGGTCCAGCGTCATGCTGGCGTCTGGACACTCGCCCATGTCGGCATAAAAGTTCACAAAGGCGTGCCAGCGCGGGCACACCACCACGCCACGGGCACCGTAGTACTGGTGATGTGTGCTGCTGGCCGGTAGCCGGGTGCGCTGCATCATGGCGCGCCAACGAGCGTAGGTGATGGTGTAGCGCTGGCCGTGGCGCACACCGCGCGTCATGGCTTGCCCCCGGTTGTGGTGGCACCGGCCTCTGCCAGCGGCGTGGTAGCCTGCTGAAACTCGCGCTCGGCATCAGCGGCGGAGTTTTGCAGGGCTGTCACCAAGGCACGCAGCATGGTGCGGGCGCTGTGGGCAGCTTGGGCTTGCGGGTGGGCCAGTGCCTGGCCCAGCGTCACCTCGTTGATGGCGCGGGCCAGTGCGGGGTGGCCCTGGTCGCGCATTGCTGCGGTGGTGCGCCATGCCACCACACGCTCGATGTGCTCGCGCACCAGCTCATAGGCCTCGTGCGCCAATGCCCAGGCGCGGCGGTTCACCATGGCCTGCTGTTCGCGGCTCAGAGGAACAGGTGCTGGCAGGCCGTGCATCATGGCTGTGCGCAGATCGGGCAGCGCCGGCTCGGGCAGGGCGGGGGTCATCGGCTTGGCCGATTTGGCGGCCAGGCGCTCGGCCATGCGGTTGAACGTGTTGATGTAGCGCTCTTTCCACTGCGCGGCACGGGCTCCGGTGAAGCCCATGCACAGAAAGGCGAAGCCGTCGCGGGTGATGCGGTAAGCCTTGTCTTCGCGGGTGGCGCCCTTGCCAATGTCGGTGTTGACGATCATCTCCGCAAAATTGCGGGCATGAAACTCCGGCGAGCAATCCAGCGATCGGATGCGCTTGAGCACGTCGTCGTGCCGCTTGCCAAAGGTCTCGGCAATGTCGCGGCTGGTGGTGGTGGGCTGGCCGTCAATGACGGCAATGCGTGGCGCGCTGCGCCGGGCGGGGGTCTTGGCCATGGTGGGCCTCCATGCGGTGCGGTTTGCAACAACCGCCGCCCACGCTTCCAAACGCTGGCGGCAGCTCGAACGGGTTGGAAGACCGGGCACCGCTTGCGCGAACCGGCAGGCCTTACGGCCTCCCGTCCGAGCCGCCAAAACTGGGGGCACAGACAACGAAGCCGCAGACACTGCGGGGTGGCTGCGGCTTGCGCTGCAGCGGTGCAACGGGCTTCCAAACCCGATCTCCGAAGAGACGGGCAGATTGTGCCACAGGCGGGTTTGAGGGTCAAAACAGGCCCCAGCCCTCGCCGTTGCTGCGTTTGGCGCTATGGAAGTGATAGCGGCAATCAGCACCAGCACCTCGATGCACTCATCATGGATGCGCGTTCCCAGCGAGTTCTTGAAATCCCTGCGCATGTTGGCCTTGGCCTCGATGGACAGGTTCAGCAGCTGGTAAGCGTGCTTGTAAATCTTGGTTTCGGTGTGGAGGGCCATTTTTGTGAGCGACCCGGCGCTGCGCGCCGGGTGAAGTCCATCAATTGATCAATGACTCAATCGAAGATCTGCGGACGAAGCGGGCACACCCACCCTCCCAGGCCTTGCCGTAGTGGTTCGTGCTGCCGAGGTCGAAGTCCTGGTAGAAGGCGTAGTAGCGGGAAAACTGCGTGCTCGACCAGTACCAGCGGTCGGTGTCGAACTGGTCGCACCCGTTGGCGTACAGCGTTTTCAGTTCACGCAGGGCGGGCAGGTACAGGCCTTGCAAATCGGCGTCTGCACCGCGCAGCAACTGCACCCCGGTGTGGTTGTGCTCGCTGGCCAGCAGGGCTGTGGTGTTGGCGGCGCCGTCCCACTGGCACGTTGCGCCTGGTTCGTCTTTGCCATAACTGCCCCAGGCCACGTTGCGCAGCTCAAAGCGATCGCCCTCTGGCACGATCAAGGCGTAGTCGGCCAAGCTGCTGCCAGGCTTGGCCCGTTGCAGGCCCCAGAAGGTGCCGCCCAAGTGCGGCAAAGGGGTGCCGATGGCTGGCAGTGCCACGGTGCGGTGGGGAATGGTTGAAGTGGTCATGTAATGCCTTTCATAGGACTGGAAAAAGTAAGCGGCCGGCGCTGCGCGCCGGAATGAATCAATGAGTCAATGACCCAATGGGAATCTGCGGACGAAGCGGGCACACCCACCCTCCCAGGACTTGGCGCCGTAGACGTCCGTGTAGCCGTTGTCGAAGTCCTGGGTGAAGGCGTCGTAGCGGGAAAACTGCGTGCTCGACCAGTACCACTTGGACGCAAAGGCTTCGGCTTCAGGAAGCAACGGCTTGAGGTGCGCCCGCTGCAGCAGCTGGCAGCCGCGTGCGGGAATGGCCCAGTCATCAAAGCCGCCGCTGCGGCAGGCCAGAGCGGCTTGGGCTAAGGGGCTGCCAGCGGCCGCCATTGCCCGGGTGTTGGCCAGGCCGTCGAAGTCGCTGGTGGCGCCGGCGATGTCTGTGCAGTCCGGGTGCCAGGCCAAGCCTGAGACTTGGCAGTCGGCCTTGGGGCCGGTGACCTCGCCCCAGAGCTGGCCTTCGATCAACACGACGCCGTGGAAGAAGCCGCCTTCGAGCTGTGCGCCCAAGGCGGGGATGGTGATGGTGGGCAGGGGTGCGTTCATGGTTGGTCCTTTCGGTGTGGTTGTCATTTGGGGGTACTCGGTTGGTTAGGTCTTGGCGTACTGCACCAGCTCGGCCTGCACTTCGTAGGCGGTGACGCCGGGGGCTGCCGGCACAAGGCGTGCGGTGCCGGGTAGCTCTGAAATGCCTTCGCGGGTGGCGTCGTTGTGCCGATGTGGCGCAGCATCTGCCGGATGACCGGCGGCTTGTCGCTGTTGGGTGCCGCGTTGGCATCGGCAATCAGCACCAGCACCTCAATGCACTCATCGTGGATGCGCGAGCCCAAAGAGTTTTTGAAGTCCCGCCGCATGTTGGCCTTGGCCTCGATGGACAGGTTCAGCAGCTGGTAAGCGTGCTTGTAAATCTTGGTTTCGGTGTGGAGGGCCATTTTTGTGAGCGACCCGGCGCTGCGCGCCGGGTGAAGTCAAATCAATCGATCAATGACTCAATGGAAGATCTGCGGACGAAGCGGGCACACCCGCCATCCCAGGACTTGCCGGTGGTGACCGTGTCGCCGTGCTTGAAGTGCTGGTCGAAGGCGCCGTAGCGGGAAAACTGCGTGCTTGACCAGTACCAGCGATTCGTGTCGAACTGGTCGCAGCCGTTGGCAAACAGGGTCTTCAGCTCGCGCAGGGATGGCAGGTACAAGCCCTGCAGATCCTCCGGCGGCGTGGCTGGGTCGCGCAGCAGCTGCAGCATGGGGTGGTCGTGCTCACTGGCCAGCAGTGCGGTCGTGTTGGCCAGGCCGTCCCATTGGCACGCGGCGCCGGGTTCGTCTTTGCCATAGGGGCCCCACGCGACACTGCGCGCCTCAAACTGCGGCCCTTGCGGCACGATCAGCGCATAGTCGGCCAGGCCGCTGCCTGGCTTGGCCCGCTGCAGGCCCCAGAAAGCGCCGCGCAAGTGCGGCAGCAGGGTGCCAATGGGTGGCAGTGCCACCGTGCGGTGTGGGATGGTGGAAGTGGTCATGTGTTTGCTTTCAATGGACAGGAAAAAAATGAGTCGGCCGGCGCTGCGCGCCGGAATCATTCAATGAGTCAATGACCCAATGGGAATCTGCGGACGAAGCGGGCACACCCACCTTCCCAGGACTTGAGGTGGCTGGTCGTGATGCCGCGTGTGAGTGTGTCTGTCATGCTGCCCACCCTCCAGAGTCCCTGAGCAGATCCAGCATCTGCGGGTGCCCGACGCCGACGTACAGGGGAGGGTGGGTGGTGCCCCAGACTTCCACGGCGATGGGGTGGCCGTTGGCGATGGCTTGGCGCTCCGCGTCGGTGGGGTGCCAATAGCTGCGCACGGCCTGGCCGTCGGGATACTGCAGGCGGGTGACGGGCAGCGCGCGGCATTGCTCGATGCTGGCGCCAGGCGGCGCGGCCAGCACGCTGTTGTTGGTGGGGTGTTGGTGGATGTTCATGGTTTCCAATCGGGTTCAAACATGGGCTCAGGCCGCTTGGCGGGCGCAATCGTGGCCACCAGAGAAAACACGCGCACAGCATGGCCGGCATTCATGGGCTGATCGGCAAGCCGCTTGGCCTCGGTCAGCGCGGATTGCAGGGTGGCGTGCAGGCGTGTGGGCGCTCCGCGTGTGTCGACGCACACAAAAAAGTTGCCGGGCACACTGGAGCCGGGCACGGGCACGGACTCACGGGCGTCGGGGATGCGGGTGTCTGTCATGCTGTAACTCCAATCAATGAGTCAATGACCCAATGCGAATCTGCGGACGAAGCGGGCACACCCACCTTCCCAGGACTTGCCGGTGCCGTCCGTGCTGCCGTAGTGGAAGTACTGGCTGAAGGCGCCGTCGCGGGAAAACTGCGTGCTCGACCAGTGCCATTTGCGGTCAAACGCTTCCGCAGCCGATAGCAGCGGGCGCAGGTTGCCCCACTGCAGCAGCTGGCTGGCGCGGGCTGGGATGGCCCAGTCGTCGTGGCCGCCGGATCGGCAAGCCAGTGCAGCCTCAGCCAGTGGGCTGCCTGCAGCGGCCATGGCGCGGGTATTGGCCAGGCCATCAAAGTCGCTGGATGCGCCGGCGATGTCGGTGTAGTCCGGGTGCCAGGCTAGGCCCTCGACGTGGCAGTCGGCTTTGGGGCCAGTGACCTCGCCCCAGAGCTGGCCGTCGATCAGTACAACGCCGTGGAAGTAGCCGCCTTCCATGGGGGCGCCCAGTGCGGGGATGGTGATGAGTGGGGTGCGTGCGTTCATGAAATGTCCTTTCGGTGGTGGGTGGTGAAAACGTTCACTTGATGCGCCACAGCCGCAGGCTGTTGGCGTCGATCAAGCGGATGGAGAACTCGGGACCGCCGGCGCGTTTGGAGTCGAGCTTGGCCTTGCTGATGCGGCTGTGGGCAGACCGGGGCAAGACAACGCTGTTGCCCACTTGCATGCGGTCAAACAAGCGATTCCAGTCCATGGTGTGGCGGTTGTTGCCCATCTGCGAGATTGGCACGCTGGTCTCGATCGGAAGCGCGTCCAGGTCGAGATTCAGGGGTTGCCTGGTGGGGCGTGCCTTGGGGGTCTTGACCGTCTGGCCCATGAACTCCTGCAGCGCAGCACCGCCGGTCTTGGGCAACACGGGGTGTGCATTGGGGTTGGGTGTGATGGCGGGTGAGCCGGCGCCCAGGCAATAGACCAGCTCGCCATCGTCCCCCTCTTTGCGCACCAGTGCGCCGCGTGCCACTGCCGTGGTCAGCAGGCTGTGAATGTTCTTGGCGGGTCTGTTGAACTTGATGCCGATCTCGGTAGGGGTGAGTTCTTCGTCGGGATTGCTGGTGAAAAACTCCAGCACCTTTTCGACCAAGCTGCCGGGCTGGGGGATGTAATCGATCGTGGACATGGTGGGCTCCTGGTGTTGAGAGTTCAGGCGGTGAGCGGGAATGGCCATGCGGCCGTGGACACCGTTTCGGTGTCGGTGTCGGCGTGGCCACTGTCTTTGTCGTCAGCAGCTTGCAGTGCCTGGCTGATGCCTGCTGCCGCCTCTTTGGCGGTGGTCTTCTTCTTCGGTGCAGCCTTGGCCTTGCCAGGTGTTTTGGCGGCCGCTTGTGGGGCTGCTGGCGCGCCTGGCGCTGAAGCCGCTGCGCGTTGCTCGGCCTCGGCTTTCATGTCGGCCTGCACCTCGGCCTGCACGGCGGCGATATCCACACCAGCGGCCGTCGCAACCAGCTCTGCAGCGGGGAACGACTTGCCGTTGTGCCGCCAATCGGCCTCCAGTTCGTCATAGACCAGCGCCAGCAGCAGAATGGGCGCCACGTGCTCGGCAGGGCAGTCTTTCAAGTGGTCTTGCAGGCCGTCGCGGGCACCCACCTTACCCAGGCCAAAGAGCTCGGCCAGATGGTCTGAGTGATTGCTTTCCAGCGGATCGGCCAGGCGTGTGGCCACTTGCCGCGCGATGTCCACCGACATCTCGGCCACCTTGCCAGCCATGAGTGCGGCGTGGATCTGAGTGACCAGCTTCTTCTTCCAGGTCTCGGCATATTGGGCCTGCAGCTCCTGCTCGGTCGGTGCCTTGTTGGCCTTGGCTGCTGTAGCGCGCTGGGTGGCCTCTTTCAGCAGCTTGTTGGCCACTTTTTCGGGCAAGGCTTCCTGCAGCTCCTGGGTGTGCGGGTTGACGATCAGCACCGGGGTGGGCAGCTGGTCTTTGCCAATGATCCGCCGCAGGCTGGTGTAGCTGCCGTTGATGTAGTCTCTGTTGTCCAGCAGCTTGTAGCCCTTGGGCGTGCTGTAGCTGTGGGGCATCAGCTCGCGGGCCTCTTTGTCCTGGATGACCGTCTGACCTTTGGCTGCGGCTTTGGCGGCCACGGCCGCGTGATGGGCCTGCTTTTTGCCGTCAAAGCACTTGGGGTCGGTGCAGGTGTCGGCCACCGTGACGTCTTCAAACAGCGACCCGTTGGCACCCGTGCGCTTGGGGCACGTGGTGCAGGCGCCGGCGGCGGGCACCAAGCTGGCGTCTTTGATGTTGAATACGGCGGTCTTGAGCTGCAGCATGTACCGCTGCTGGATGTAGGTCTGCGCCTGCCGGTAGCTCATGGGCTCGCCCTTGTGGTCGGGCTTCATGATGTCGCGCGCAATGTCGGCCTGCAGATAGGCGGGCGCCCGGGCCACCAGCAAGGCGGTGGAACGGTTCAACTGACCTGCGTACAACTGCTCTTTGCACTCGGGCGTCAGCTCCAGAAGCTTCAGGGTGACGTAGATCTGGCTCTCACTCTTGTCCACCCGCGCGGCAATGTCAGCCACTGACATGCCGTGGTCTTTGATCAGGCGATCAAAGCCTTCAGCCTCTTCCAGCGGGTGCAGGTCCTTGCGGCGAAGGTTCTCGACCAGCTGCACCTGCAGGACCTCAATGTCCGTCAGCGGGCGGATCATGACCGGGATGTCGTCAATGGCCTGCTCGGTGGCGCCGCGGTACCGACACTCGCCGCACACGATCTCGTGCGTGGGCAAAGGCTCGCCAGGCATGCGGTCTTCAAACGTCTCCTGCAGGCGTGCTGCAGGCAACGGCCGCACCAGGATGGGCTGCAGGAAGCCATGCGCTTTGAGGCTCTTGCCCATCTCGGTGATGTAGGCCGCGTCGAAGTGGGTGCGCGGGTTGGTCCGGCTGCGCACGATCTGTGCGCGCTTGAGCACCTGGAAGGCCGGTGCCGCAATCTCTGAAGTGGGGGTGGTCATGCAGACCCCTTGGAATTGAGGGAGGACGGAACAGAAACGGGGTGGTTGGCCAGGAAGAGGCCCAGACAGTGGTCAGCCTGGGCCTGCAGCGTCTGAAGGCTGGTGGTGTCGAGCTGGCGGTCGATAAAGGCGTCCAGCTCGGGGCGGCCTGGGTCGAAACCCACACGCCACAACTCGCCGCCGGCGCCCACCACCACGGCTGCTTCCTCCGGGTTGCAGACGCCGGAGAAGACTTGCAACGGTATGTCGTGCGCCTGGGCGGTCTGCTGCAGATGGCTGCCCACGGCCAGCATGGCCTCTGGCTCACGGCCGGTCAGGCCGATGGCGTGCAGTGCATGGAGGCTGCCGATCACAAGGGAGTGGCTCATGCGTGCAGGCGCTGTGTGTTGGCCAGCGCCTGCATGGCCTCATGGAAGGCTTGCAGCGTCTTGAAGCGACCGCGCAGGCTGTAGTGCACGATGCCTGGCACGTCCCGCGTGGACGCCACCGGCAAGTCAGTGGCCAGCTCGGGCACCAGCCGGCACAGATCTACACGCGGGCCAGCTGCACTGCCAATGGCTCGCATGAACAGATCGGGGCAGCCGGCCACGTGCACGCGGTACAGCCAGACGCGCTGGCCGTCTGCAAACTCGACCTCCTGGCGCGCCGGCACGCCCACGCCATAGGCAGGGTCGAAGCCGACATGCTCGGGCATGGGCAGTGGCGCGCAAGCCTGGTGAGGCACCGCGCGGGCGTGGGTGTGGATAGAAGGGGGCATTTCCAGAGCTCCTGTCGGTGGTGAAAAAAGGGTCAGTCGTCGCGGTCGCCAGATGCGGCCCGCTTGTGGTCCACAAAGTCAGCCGGCGTGGCCCGGCGTGGCGCCCAGTGCGCCAGCAAGCTGTGCTGCGGCAGCACGGCCGGGGCTGGCGTGGGGGCTGGTGCTGGCCTCGGTGCCGCTGTGGCTGATGCAGCGGGCGCTGGCCTACGAACCAGATGGGCGGCACGGGCGTGAATGAGGCTGGCGCGTGCGGGGTCTTGCAACGTGGCGGCCAGCGTCAGCGGCCAGCTGGGCTGGCGCAGTTGCACCCAAGCCAGCCGCACCGGGCATGTTTCGCCCTGGGCGCAATTGCCGTTGCAACACACTGGCGTGCGGGTCGTGCCAGAGTTGGTGGCGGTGCTCATGGCTGGGCCTCCGCACTGCTGGCCAGGTGCGTGCCGCGTGGCTGCACGGCCCGGCGTGGTACGCAAACAGGCATGTCGTCTGCTGTGTAGACCAACGCAGACTCCCCATGCAGACGTCTGCACCTGGCCGCGTCGCGCTCTGACCGCTCCCATGCGGCGCGGGCGCTGGCCTGCGCATCGGCCAGGTCTTGCGCCTGCAGCCATTCGGCCTGGTGATCGTCCTGCGCCCAATCCAGAGGCTGCCCGTCGAGGGCCACCGGCCCGAGCCAGGCGAGGGCAGTGGCTGCGGCAGTGACGGCCAGCAGCGTGCGCAGTGTGGTGTGGCCACGATGATTGCTGTAGGCCGCGAACCGCCCCACGAGCCGGCCGCCTGCCGGGTTCGCCAGGCGGCGCACCTGTGCCGCCATGAGCGCCGTGCGTACTGCCGCCAGCGGTATGGTTTTCGGGATCTGTCCAGATGTCTGCATGTCGGCCTCCGTGGTGAACGTGGCCGAATATCACATATTGTGTTTGTGTTGTCAACACGTTATGTGTTTTGCAGTGTTTGGAGTCTTCTACTTCATGTACAAGGGCGTGTGGCGTCACGTCCTCATTCAAATGTTGGCTGGGCTGGTGCTTGTCAGCCTGTTCGGAGCGGCAGCAACGGTGCTGCTCATCCCACTTTGGCTCGGCTACGCAGTGTTTGCAAAATCTATTGTCGAGGCGTCATATCAGCGGGCCGGCTATCAAATGGAAACTGGTGCACCGCCTTTTACGACCGAATTGACCCACCTTGCCCCAAAGCCTGCGTCAGATGAACTTTGGGCCAAAGTGCTTGCTGAGTTCGATTCGCCAGAGCGCCAAAGCGGGCTCTGGGCGCGGTTGCTGTCTCAGAGTGGCGGTGATGAGTCCAAAGCCAAAGCGCTGTATTTGGGCGAGCGCGTGAAGCAACTCGACACCCGCTGACCCCGCCGCCGACTATTTTCTACCGAGCTACGGCTCCTCGTTCCCGAGTCTGCGCTTCGGTAAGAACTGAAGGATCGTCGCGCTCTGCTGAGGGGGGAAAAGCGTGCAGCTTGGCGAGGTATCTTAGGTATCGAATGGCTTCCTGTTGGCCAGCGCTAGACATCGACCTGAGTAGTTCAACAGCCTGGCGCACGATGATCGGCTCTTGAAAATATTCGGTCAGCGGCTCCTGAACTCTTGGCGGGCCGACAGGTTCGCCGTGCGATGGTCTAACTTTCCATGGGATATCTGTGTCATCGCAGTCTGGACCTGACAATAGCCATTCCACAGGTACGCCCAGTACTTCGGCGATCTTCCAGATGCGCCGTCCACCACTGCCTGTTGCCCGGTTTTCAAGGTTGGCAATTGCAGACTGGTGCGAGAAACCCGCAGCGGCTGCAAGTTCCTGCTGACTCCACGACTTGCCATCGCGGGCCTGTCTGATTCGTTCGCCGATTGTTTTCACAACTTGTGATTTAAAAACAGTGAGCAAAACAAATGGTGTTGACCGCACAACACGTTACGTGTTATCGTCCAACGCCTATGAACACGAACCAGAAAGTTGACGCTGCAGTTTGCGAGCAAGGTGTCCACCCGATCGACGAAGCGGCGGCCGCTTACGGGGGCCGTGATCGGCTCGCTGAGGCCTTCAAAGTCACCCAGGGGGCGGTTGGCAACTGGAAGGCACGAGGCGTTCCGATCAAAGTGTGTGTCCAGATCGAGCGCGACGTGCCAGCAGTGACACGTCGCCGACTTCGCCCCAATGACTGGGCGGAAATCTGGCCGGAACTCGCGGCCAATGACGAAGCAAAACAGGCCCCAGCCCTCGCCAATGCTGCGCAGGGTGCTGCGGATTCTGTAGCGAATCCAACCACCGGAGTCTGAAATGAAGCCAATCCATCCGATTGCCTGGCGGCGGCGCCAGGCCAAGGCCGTCTCCAAGATTGACCAGTTGGCGTTCGTCCGGCTTTCGGGCACGGTGGGCTCAATCCACACGGTGTTTGACGGCCCAGAAGCGGTGCTTCCGCGTCCAAGAACGGTCACGGTGCGCACGATCGAGGGCCGGGTTCTGGCCGTGCGTGACATCGCAGACGCCGTCGTGGGCGAGTTGCGTGTCCGCACCCTGCGGGGTGAGTGCATCGTGCCCCGGGCACCGATTCGATGATGGCCAAGGAGGTCTGAAATGAAATCAGTTACCCCGAAACGTCTGGAACAAATCCGATGGGCGCGGCGTTCGACTTCCGCAGGTCCATCACCCCGGCAATATTGGTGTGAGGCAGATGCAGAAATAGACATTCGAACTTTGCACTTGGCAAGATTTCCATGTAGACGTACTGTGGGTTGTCCAGGACGACATGACTGCATCGAAAAGCGGGCAGCCCAGTTTCCACCAGTCCAGCCAAGCGACCAGTTGCCGCATTCGCAAGCGCAGCGAACGGAGAGTCTGGATTGAGCACAACGAGCCAATTCCAGTCTTTTGAAGCGTTTTCCATGGGTGCCCCTTTCGTTGGCGGTGGTTGTGGTGATGCGCATCCATTGTCCAGCGCCTGGGGCTGCCCGCCATTTCCCCCCAGCCGCATCCAACGCCGGCGCGCCCGTTCTTTGTTGTTGAGTTGGAATGCGAGAAGTCTCCCTGGGCCGTGCGCAGGCAAGCGCTGTGCCTTTGGTGGGCCGGCGCGGCTGGGGGCCTTTTTTCAATGTGTGACTCGATGGCATGGAAAAAATTTTGGCCTTCAGTCAACTGGTAATTCAACCGGTTACGCGATGACATTTTTCAATGGCCCTCGCGGCCGCAGGAGCCTGCCATGGAGCAACTGATGTTGCCGATGCTGACGGTGTACTCGGGGCCGCGCCTGGTGTCTGCCGAGGTGCTGGCCGGGGTGTTGACGTACCGCGAGGCGGTGCGCAGTTGCTGGCAGTTGCGCACGCGGCGCCAGCTGACTCAGCGGGCGCTTGCGGAAGAGGCAGGGCTGTATGCCTCGCACCTGTCGGACTACATGGCGCCCGAAGGTGATGGGCGCCGCGAGCTGCCGGCGCGCCATATTGCGGCGTTTGAGGTGGCCTGCGGTAACCGCCTGGTAACGCAGTGGCTGACGGCGCGCGCCGGCCTGACGGTGTTGGAGCAGTTCATTCCTGCCGCGCGGCGTGTGGCCTGACCGCCGGGAGCCGCATGCACGAAAACTATGAGGATGTGGTGCGCCAGATCGAGGCGATGGGTTGCGAGCTGCGCAATGGCAAGGATTTGCCTCTGAAGGTGGACATGCCGCGCAAGCAGACGTGCGGCAAGAAGGGCAAGCACTGGTACAGGTTGTACACGTTTGCGCCAGACAACAGCGCGCGGCGGTTCATTGTGGGGAGCTTTGGCAAGATCGGAAGAGCGTCGTGTAGGGAAAGAGTGTCTTCGCCTGTGTAGATC
>ERZ650311.801-NODE-801-length-17760-cov-23.480712_pt1 | contig 17760 bp, 15 predicted proteins | sample MGYA00376247_ERZ650311 | MGnify/ENA primary metagenome ERZ650311 (study PRJEB26733, sample SAMN07839324) | wastewater metagenome | biome: small river; feature: stream; material: water | place: USA: North Carolina | collected 2016-07-28 ... | reverse complement strand
CGTCGCCATGTTCGCCATCTTGGCGAGCGTCACCGCCCCGTTGTCGATCGTCCAAACCGTGCCCGACGAGGTGACGGTGATGTCCCCCTTGTCGCCGTCGCTGACACCTCCGCCGCCCCCGCCCGCAGGCGGGAGCCCGCGCTTGATCGCGCCGTCGGTGGCGTCGAGGAACAGGATGTAGTCCGCGCCCGTGTCGATCGTCGCCGTCGGCAGGGCGTAGTATTGGAGCAGCCCGCTGTAGTCCTGGAATACCACCATCACGGCACCTCTTGCACGCGCGTGCGCCCGTCGCCGTAGTCGCCCACCTGCCGTGCGACCACGATGAACGTCTCCGTTCCGCTCGGCGTGTAGCCGTCCGCCGTCTGCTCGCTGGCGGGATACGGGAAGTCGACGCCGACAAGGTCCGTCCCGATCGGCGCCGTATACGTCTTCGTCCGCTGCAAGGTCGTCCCCGTGGGATCGTAGATGTCGAGCTCGAGCGACAACTGCGCGTCTTCCAGCGCCCATCCCGACAGCGCACCGACCGGGTTGTTGCGCCGCGACCACGGCAGCACGTTCAAGACCGCGTCGAACGGCGAGCCGCCGCGATCGACGGTCACCGAGAACGGCGGGAAGGGCCGAGCGTTCCACCCCTCGACATCCACCGCCACCGCGTCCACGTCGGCGAGCGTCTGGCCCGGCGCGACGATCTTGACCTCGATCGACACCGGCAAGTCCGCCGCGCTGCCGTTGACGGGGATGAACTGCAACGCGCCCTGCTGCTGCGCCAGGAACAGCAAGGTGATGCTGGCCCCAGCCGCCTTCGTGCTGTTGCGTGCCGAGTCCTGCGTGCCGCGCAGACCGCGCAGCAGGTGCGACACGGTCCACGTTCCGTCGCCGTTGTCGGTCACGTCGCGGAAGCCGAAGATCTCCCAGCTCGTGCCGTCGTCGATGTGGACCCAGTTCCAGCCCGCCTCGACCTCGGCTTCGGTGACCGTGAGCATCTGTGCGAGTGGGCCGTAGCCGTCGAGCGTGAAGGTCACGTCGTTGACGGTGTCGTAGTAGGGACCGCCTGAGCTGTCCTCGGCGACGGTCGACGTGGTCGACAGCGCCGTCGTCGTGAGCCCGCACCCGACCTGTTGCTCGAGCACCGCCACGCGCGACCAGTTCGTGCCCGCGTCGCGCGACTCGTAGACGATCGCCCCGTTCCACACGCCGAAGTTCGGCGACGACGCGCCGACGTAGTAGCCCGGCACGTCGGTCTCGGCGTCGATGAGCCCTGGGATGTCGAGCACCCGCGCGACCGGCTCCAGGCTCTGCACGATCGGCGTCGGCACCTCGCCGCCGGTCTGGATCGGCGACCCGCGCACGGCCAGCGCCACGTCTTCGACGACGGCCTTGATGCTGACGACCATGTTCAGCCCGACCTCGCGCTGGATGACGCGCACGGTGTGGTCGTTCCCCTCGTCGTCGGTGACGGTGAGCAGGTCGTTCTCCAGCACCTCGAGGTAGGCGACCGGCAACTGCAACTCAACCGCCGTGCCATTGACCCACGTCCTGCGCATGATCGTGCCGCACAGGTTGCGGGCTTCCTTCTTGGGCAGCGCGAGGTTCGACAGGTCGATGTCCTGCTCCGCATCGCTGGGCGATCCGCTGGGCTGGCGCTGGGCGAAGTGTTGGTAGCCGACCGCGAACTGCACGTCGGGGTCTTGGTGCCGGATCCCGATCGACTTCGGGAGGTCCGCCGGGTCGGCCTGCGTGAACCGCAGCTTGTCGCCCGTGTTCGGAGTGCCCGCGCCCGACCGCACGCCGAGGTCGGAGAAGGCCGCGCCGTTCTCGATCTGCACCGCGTCGGCGTTCTCGAACGAGAACAGGGCGAGTTGGTTGCCCCGCTCTTGCACGAGGATCTGGTAGGCCGTGAGCAGCGGCTGCAGCGCCGTCGTCGTCGGGACCGCGCCCTGGATGTAGGCCCCGAGGAAGGCGGTCTCTGGCACGTCGGACACGTCGATCTGCGCCTCGTCGATGCCGCTGCGCAGGAGCACGGTGGTGAGCGCCTGCGGCACCGACATGCCTGCGTCGGGCTCGACGATGCCCTCGATGATGGGAGGCAGTTGGTTGCCGAAGTAGGTGCTCAGATCCCACTGGTCGAGCACCTGATAGGCCAGCCCCCGGAAGCCGGGGATCTCGCCGCTGGTCTTGTGGCGGGCGATGATGTCGTCCTCCACCTGCCCGCGCAGCTCGGCGGTCGCACCCTGCGGATCGCTGCCCGCCGCGCCCGTGTAGAACGACAGCGACGGCGAAGCGGCGAACATCCCCGACAGGTAGCCGGGGTCGGACGCGAGACGGATCAGCCCGCCGAGCGAGCCGGTGTTCGGTCGCACGAGGTCGCCCGCCGACCACGGGAACGTGCCGCCGCGTTGCCGCACGCGCCACAACCGCAGCGCCACGTTCGGACCAACGGGCCGCGCGATCTCCGCGCCGGTGTTCGCCGCGAGCGTCGTCCACCCGCTGCCGGTGTCGTATTGGAAGTTGGTCAGCGTGATCGGCACCCAACCGCCTTGGTTGTTTGTCGTGCGGCGGATCGCGGCGTCTTGCTGCTCAGAGAGTTGCAGCCAGAAGTCGTTCGTGTTCGCCCCCGTGACCGACGGCTCGACGGCGCAGGTGTAGGAGTTGGCGACGAACTCGGAGTCGACGCGAGTGACCGACCCGGGGAACAGCGCCGAGCCCGCCGTTACCGAGACGAGCGTGCCCATGTTCTGCCCGCTCAGCGGTTCGAGCGTGATGGTCGAAGAGTTCGCGCCGTGCGGCGTCACGTCGTAGACGTTCCAGTAGCTCAGGCCCGCGTTCGTGCCGGTGCCGACGTGCGAGCCCGACGGGTCAGACGAGAACCCGACGAGCTTCACGCTGTCGCCGACCTCGAACACGTCGGCGAAGTCCGTCTCGAAGTTGCTGTTCATCTCCAGCACGAGCCGCGACGACACCACGCTGCTCGTCATCTGGTCGGTCGTGACCGACACGAGGTTGCGGTCGGTCCACCACACGAGTTGTCCGTTGGCGGCAAGCTGGAGCAGCCGGAACGTGGGCCGGTCGTTGACCGACAACGCGCAGTCGGCGAACACGCGCTTGATCGTGTTCGCGACGCCTCCCTTGCGCCCGCCGACGTTGTCTTCGCGGACCTTGTCGGCTTGAAACATCACATGCAGAGGCACGCGGACGCGGCGGCCAAACGCCCACACGCGCGGCGTGCCCGATGTCGCCGTCGTCGTCGGCAGTCCGACGAGCGGCGTTGGTCGGCCCTGTTGCCTGCCGTCGCCGAGCAGCTTGGGGTAGAGGAACTGCGAGTCGAGGACGCCCGCGCCCGCGACGACCGCCATGCCGATCAGCCCGAGGCCGAGCCCGCCTGTGGCGAACGTGAGGCCGAGTGCTGCCGTGCCGCCTGCTGCTCCGATCTGCGCCATGCTAGTTGCCCTCCACGACGCCGACCGGCGGTTGCAGCGGTCGCCAGATGCTGTGCAGGTGCGCTGCCCACCTGCGCGTCAGCCCGTGTTCGATCGTGCGCCCGAAGGTCCCGTGCGCGTGAACGAATCGCGTCGGCGCGGTGAGGATGCCGAAGTGCATCGGCCTGCCCGTCGCACCGCTGCCGAACAGGAGCACGTCCCCCGGCCCCGCGTCGTCGCGGTGGACGAGCCACGCGCGGTCGGCGAGTTCTGACATGAGCACCGAGGGAACCGGCAGCGGTCCGTAGCCGATGCAGTCGGGCAGTTCCACGCCCGCCGCCCAGCAAGCGCAGAGCACGACGCCTGCGCAGTCGAGCGCGACACCGGGCTTCCGGCCACGGTGGACGAACGGCGTCCCGACGAACGACAGCGCCGCCGCCGCGATCCGGTCCAGGGTCTCGCGCTGCGTCGTCGTCACTGCGGCTGCTCCAGTGTCCGGTTCGCACCGGGCGAGAACGTGTCCGTGCCGCCGAAGTTGTCGATGTTCGACTTGACGACCTCGTAGGACACGCCCGATAGCGGCGCGGAGGCGAACGCAGGCGACACCGTGTAGCTCGTCGTGCCGTTGGCGGTGATGAGCCGCTGCACACCCGCGAGCGCGCCTGAGGTGATGCGCAGGTAGTAGTTGCCGTTCGCGTAGACGTTGCTCGCTAGCCCCGCGCCCGTGTCGTTGACGACGGTGGTGGTGCTACTCGCCGTGGTCGTGCCGACCTTGAACGGGAACTGGCGGAACTTGCTCGAGCACGTCGTGCGCAGCCCGTCGCAGCCGGGGCGCAGGACGCCGCGATCGCCCGACGCGATGTCGAACGGGGTCGGGAACAGGAGCCCGACGGTGCGCGTGCCTTCGCGCCACTCGATGACAGGCGACACGACGCCTGCGTTGTCGCCCGTGGTCCACTCCCACTCCCCGTCGCGGAAGTAGTCGTCGGCGTAGCCGGTGCCCGCGAAGTCGGACGAGTTGACCGTGAACTGCATCCGCTGCGTGTCGATCGTGTCGACGCGCGGCCCTTGCCCCAGCCAGCACGTCACGCCGTTGGCGATGGCGTCGTCGAGAGCGCGGTCGAGAGTCAGTGCCGTCGCCGTGTTCGCGACGACCCGCCGTTCCTTGCCCCGCTGCGCGCCCGTGCGGGCGTGGACGTAGTAGCCGACCCACTGGTTCGTCGTCCACGACACCGACGCGCCGACGACGACAATCGCCGTGGTGCCGGTGCTGTTCACGGCGAACGTCGTCTCGTCGTAGATCAGGTCGCCCGAGATGTCCGCGCGGCACTTGTCCGAGGCGAGCGCGTGCGTGCACTGCTCGCTGTGCGTGCCGCCGAAGTATCCGCCCACCGGCTGCTGCAACTGCGCGGTGATACCCTCCAACGTCGCGACCCACTGCGACCCGTCGTAGGACATCTGCCGCACGCGCTTCGTCGCGCGGTAGTGCCACACCCAGGGTCTCCTCCAGTCGACGATGGACTGCTCCACTCGCGCGCCTCGGTATCGGTTGCCGAGCAGGTCGGGGATCGTGAGCGTCGTGCCGTCGATCACGCCGCGAGCTTCCTGGTTGCCGCTGCGCAGCGCCGCCTCGCGCCGCTCGGCGGAAATCGTCCCCAAGGTGGCGGGCAAGTAGACGTTCCCGTTGATCGTGAGCACGCGATCGTGGTCCGTGAACCGCAGGACGAAGCCGTCCTGGCGCGTGACGACGAACGCGCTGCACAGCGTCTGCGACCGACGCCACTTCTGCGACTCGAGCGCCTGCGTGCTGCTGCGGATGGTCAAGACAGATCCTCCGAGCCGTAGAGGGTGCCTGCTCGCACCTTCGTGATGACGACGCCAGTCCCGATGGCTCGCAGGCAGTAGCCCGCCGTTCCCGCCGCACCGCCCGACCCGCCGCTGCCTGCGGTGCCGTTGCTGCCGATCGACCCGCCGCCGCCGCCTGCGGATGCGCTCGGACCACCTGCACCGCCGCCGCCGCCCGCGAGCTGCGCGCCGCCGAGGCCGTTGGTGCCGCTCGACACGGCGAGCCCGCCCGCGCCGGGTCCGGAGCCCGCGCCGCCACCGCCACCACCGCCGCCCGCTGCGGACGCCCCGGTGCCGCCGCCACCGCCGCCGCCACCGCCTGCGAACGTGCCCCAGTTCACCACCGACACCGAGTGCCGCGCCACCAGCGCGTCGCCGCCGTTGCTGCCTGCCGTGCCTGCGCCGCTGCCGGTGAGCCCGCCAGCACCGCCTGCGCCGCCGTAGCCCGAGACGAAGCCCCTGTTCACCATCAGGATCGTCGACCCCGGGAACAGGACGCCCGTGTCGATCGCGGCCGAGCCGATCGGCGCACCACGGAACACGCCGTCAGCGACCTCGACCGTCAACGCCACCGGCTCGTCGCCGACGTAGCCCTGCCGGTCCAACATCGTGCGGAGGTTGATTGGCACCGTGCCGCTCTGCGTGATGTCGATGCGGTAGGGCGTCCGATCGTTCGTGAGCCCGGTCCCGATGCCGATAGTCGCATGCGCCGTGCTGTGCCACGTCCCGTTCGCCGTCGAGTTGTCCAAGAGCGACAGCGTGCAGCCGGTGCCTGCGGTCAGCGTGGCGACGGTCGTCGACCCGTCCTGTGCCTTCACGGTCAGCGTCACGCCGCCGACGTTGAACACCGTGTAGAGGTCCGCGCCTTCGCGCATCGCCGTCGCCGCCGGGAGGATCGCGTTGAGCGACCCCGCCAGCGGCAGCAGCGTGTAGAGCCGCGCGCCGCCCTGTCCGTAGGGCAGGCGCAGCGTGTAGTGCGCCGAGATCGCCGCCTCGATCGCCTCGCCGTAGACCGCCTGTGCCGCTGTCGTCATGCGTAGGCGATCCAGGTTGCGGTGCCCGAGTTGCGGGACAGTGCGACGCGGCGCGCGTTGCCCGCTGAGAACGTGCTGCCGACGTTGTTGCCCGCGTCGTCCTTGAGTTGGATGGTGCCGCTGCTCGAGCCGTTGTTGTAGACGACGAAGATGCTCGGCCCACCGGGCACGCGGTCAGGCGGCGGGAGCCAGACGTTGATCGCCGAGGTTGACACCTGGATGTTCCAGAACGCCGCGTGATAGGTCAGCAGCACGTCCTGGTTCGTCGCCAGTTGCTCCGCGCCGCCGTGGTAGACGAGTTCCGGCGTCTCGGTCTCGTCGAGCAGCTCAACGCAGTCGATCGTCTCCCAGTTGCCCACGAACGCCGCCGAGATGCGATTCGCATACCACTCGGTCGGCGTGTCGAAGCGCACCGCGCGGTCGAACTCGCAGCCCGCACGCACGATCTGCCCGACCGTCGGGGCGACAGCGAACGTGATGACGCCGCCGGGGTTCGTCAACGTCCACGACGACGTGCCCGAGCCCGCCACCGACACTACCACCGTGCCCGCAACCGGCAGCGTCAGCGCCTCGGTGTAGGGGTTCAAGCCGCTCGCGTCGTAGGTCTTCAGTAACTGGAACTGCGTCGTCGCGCCGTCGCCGGTGCCGAGGATCACGTCCAGGTTGCTCGGTGCCGACACGCCGTCGCTCGAGGTTGTGTAGTCGCTCCAGTCCTTGAACCGGAACCCGTGCAGGTGCCCGCGCCGTGCCGCCCAGAACGCCGCGAGGCTCGACCACTCGCTCGCATCCATCAACGTCTTGGCGAACTGGTAGCGGCGACGGGCGCGCGACTGCCGCGCCACGCGATACTCGTGGCCGCTCGCCGTCGTCTGGATCGTGGTGCCGTACGTCGGCCCGCCGATCGCGCCGAGGCTGATGGTCGTGTCCAGTCGCTCGTTGTGGAAGCTCATGCGGGGTCGACTCCGGGGGTGCGCGGCGCGTTCTGCGCCTGCGTCGAAGCGAACACGTTGCCGATCTGGTTTGCGAACCCTCGCACGACCTGAGCCTGCGCGATCGCCGAGAGCTGCTGCAACAGTCCGACGAGCACCTGCCGCGCGTTGTTCGCGTTCTGCAAGAAGCCGAAGAAGCTATTGCCGAGAGCGGTGCCCACGTCTTCGCCAAGCTGCCGCGTGCGCTCCAGTTCGCGGTTGAACTCGGCCAGCGCGCGCTGGTCCTCGATCTGTGCCTCACGGAATGCCTGCGGATCGACGGGTCGGATGTCGGGGAGGAGGTTGGAGTTGTTGAACCCTGGCGTGAGACCTCCAGGCGGAAGCTCCGGGCCGAGCGTCGGGCCGATCTGCCGAAGGTCGACGCGCCCCGTGCCGCCAGACGCACCCGGCTCGAGCAAGTCGGCGTTCGCCTTGATGTTCTCGGCGAGCAGCAGCAGCACCTCGCGCGCGGCTTCGTTGGTGAGGCCGAGGTCGGTCGTGAACGTCATGCCGCCGAGGTTCTGCCCTCCGGCGGTCCGCGTCGATTGCGCGATGCCGCCAGCAGGCGCGAGCAGTCGAAGCTGGTCTTCACGCAGGCCGGTCAAAGCCTGCAAGTCGGCGAAGCTCTGGAACCCCTGCTGCCCGGCAAGCCCCGACGCGACATCGGACAGCCTGCGCGCACGCGCGAACTGGTTGGCCTGCTGGTCGATCGGGAACCCGATCCGCTGGAGGTCGGCGTCCTTCTGGAGCTGGGCCGCAAGGTCGGTGCTCGCGCGGCGCAGCTCGTCCTGCAAACGGATCTGCTTCTCCAGTTCGCTGTTGGTGCTTTTCGTGCTGTCGCCGAACAGCGCCATCGCCGTCGAGATGGCGGTGATGACCACGCCCGCAGCGAGCAGGGGCGACGACCGCAGCAGCGTCACCACGCCCGACAGGCCGCCTTCCGCGCGGCTGCTCGCCTGCGCCACGTCGATAAGCGACGTGCCGAACAGCCTGCCGACGTTCGCCGCCGAGGAGAACCCACTGCCGAGGTTGCGGATCTCGTCGCCCAGCAGGTTGACGCGCTGCGTGACGCTGACGATCTCGTTCGACGCGCCCGCCGCGCGGTTGAACTCGCTGAGCCGCTTGGACGATTCCGCCAGCCGCTTCGCCGCCGTCTCTTGCGCGGTCAGGACTCGCGTTGCGTTGAGCCCATAGATGTCGATCGCCGCCGTCGCCTCCTCCGTCGACACGGTGACGCGGTCGATGGCGGTGACGAACTGCTGCGCCTCTGCGCGGGCTTGCCGTGCGTCAAGTTCGATCTTCAGGCTTGGCATCGGCAGTCTCCTTCCGCTTGCGCTCGGCTGTCACCCTTCGGTGTTCCTTGTCGAGATGCTGCACGACTCGCCAGAACGTCCGCTGCCGCCACGTCGGCACCTCGTGCATCTCGCACCACGCCCGCACGTCCGCAGGCGCAATCGGCTCCGGTGCCATGCCGCATCCGGCGCTGCTCTTGAGGTCGAGGAAGGCGTCCCATAGGTCGGTGAAGCGAGGGTCGAGGTCTACGTCGTGCAGCGCGGCGTGTTCGGGGATTCGCAGCCCACGTCGCGCACGTTCGCGGGCCAGTCGCCGGATGAAGTCTCGCTCCTCCTGCGGCTCCAGCGCCGCGCGCAGAAGGGCTGTCAGTTTCCCTTGGCCTGCTCCTCCAGTTCGCTGCGGTAGCCCGCGAGCGTGCTGCTCGCGTCCTCGATGAAGTTGCGCACGGGCCACAGGCTTGCATCGGCAAGCAGCTTCTCGGCCTCGTCGGCCGAGTAGGCGATCGGCTGGCCCGCGTCGTCGTCGAGGTTCCACCACCCGAGCAGCACCGCCTCCGCGAGCGCGCGCGTCTGGATCTTCTTCCACGCTTCCGCCTGCTTCTCTCCGCCTGCGCGCAACGCCTCGACGTGCTCGAACTGGAGCCGTGCGCTCGCTGCCCGGTGCTTCGGGTTGTCGCGCTCGGCGATCAAGAAGCACAGGTTTGACGTAGGCTCGCTCACCCGCTGGCCGGTCTGGAACTCCCAGATGCAGCCTTCGGTCGACTTGGTGTTGCGGCGCAGGACGGAGAGCTTCACGCGGTGGGCCTCAGTTGATGTAGGAGATGCGGATCGAGATGTTCTCGTCCGTGGACTTCTCGAACTGGAACGGCAGCGTGGCGATCACGTCGCGGCCCTCGCCGGGCAACGTCGGGTTCTCGTAGCGGATGCGGGGGAAGCTCACGATGAAGGCACGGTCGCTGCTGTCTTCCATGACAACGTAGGCAGACGACGCGGTGCCCGCGAGAGCCTTGTTGAACTCGGCGAAGGCGTCGAAGTAGGCGCGCATCTCGCCTTGGCCACGAAACAGACCGGCCGAGATGCCGGTGGCTGCATACGTGCCGATCTGGCGGCGCGTCTCGCTGTTGTTGTTCCAGCCGAAGCTGAACGACTGGAGCGGGTAGTCGGTGCCCGCCACGCGCAGGAACGGAATGTTGTTCGTGCCGTCGAGCACGTCGCTCGTCGGTGCGGCCGTGAACGTCGGTGCCGGGCCGATGCCGACATCGTCCGTCGACTCGCCTACCGGGTAGCTGCCGACGCCGATCGTCTGGAAGCTGCCGGTGACGAGGCCCTGCGGCGTGATGGAGAATTGCGCCGCGTCGACCGCTTCCTGCGTGAACAGTTGGAACCGGTCGTAGCTCGTGGACGCAGGCGCGAAGAAGGACCGCAACATGCCGAACGTCGCCTGCGTCGACCCGTTGACGATCGTCACGCCCTTCTTGATGCGGAGGTCGGTCGCCGCCGTCGGCGACGAGATGTCCGTCGTGACCGAGGTGATGTCGCCGTTCACCGCCGTCACGCGCGCGTAGTATTTGGTCGACGGCGCGGCGGCGCTGTAGACCTGGAGGATGTCGCCGACCTCGACTGCGCCGCCGTCCCATGCCGCGTCGTCACCGGCCGCGATGTTGAGCGTGTTGCCCGACCACGTCGTGTTGTTTGCGCTCGTCAGCGCACCGTCGGCGCTGTCGGCGTAGATCGATGCGCGGAGTAGCTCCCAGAACGCCTGCGTCGAGGCCGTCGGGATCTGAGCCTCGAACGGGATCGTGAGCGCCGAGCCTGCGCCGACGAGCTTGACCCCGGGGGCGTTGCGGTCGGGGTCGATGCGCTGCGACTCGGCGATCTGGTTCGCAGCACCACCGGACACACCGGGCAGCACCACGTTCAGGTTCTGCCACGTCGCGTCGGTGCCGTTGTTCCCGGGCGACGATTGCTTGTAGATGGAGAACCGACTCTTGCTGATCTCGGCCATTGCTAGACCTGTTCCTCGATGCGGAAGGGGATGGTGACGACCGACAGCCACAGCCCGTCGTCGAGAACTGGAGGCGTCGACACGTAGGGCGGGTCGAAGTGGATCGGAGGCGGACCGGCGAGCACGACGCCTCGGAAGGCGGTCACGATCGCGTCCACCAGCTCGAGCTGCGTGCCGTCGCCGTTGCCCAGCGGCTCGAACAGTTGGACCTGTGCGATGCCCGTCGTGCGGTAGTGCCCCGCGCTGTTGCCTCCGAGCGTGACCTGTTCTTGCAGGCCGAAGCGGATCGACAGGCGGCACCACCGACCAGACGACGGCAGCGACTCGTTCGGCGCGTTGTCGTGGACGGTCGTCAGCGACTGCGGGGTGGTGATCTGCGCGGCGAAGCGTGCGCGGATGAGCCCGGCTGCGGCGTAGAGCGCGGTGGTCATACCTGGAACGACCTCTCCAGCGAGTTCGCTTCCTCGGCCACCGTCAACTCGACGAAGCCCGCCGGGGCTTGCGACGACCACCCGCGATTGAGCCGCTCGGCGTAGGGCATGCCGTTCACGACGTAGGACACGGAGAACGGGAGCAGGCTGGCGATCGAACTGCGCGCCGCGTCTTGTGCTTGCCCCTTCGTGCGCGGGCGCGCGCCCTTCGCGGGCGGCTGCGCGCCGTCGAGAGGGTCTTGGTTCGCGTATGCCTGCCAGAAGCCTCGGAACGTGCCGCCGACGTAGCCGCGCGTGCGGCGCTTCTTGATGCCTTTGCGGAGCAGCCCGTAGCCGGTGAGCTTCCACAGGTCGGGGTTGCCGACGGGGGACTTGTCGATCAACCGGCGGAGCAGTCCGAGTGTGGCGCGTTGGTGAAACTCGACGAGCGCGTTCGGCACGTCCTTGTCGGCGAACCCGCGCAGCGCGAGGTTGAACAGCCGTGCGTTCTGGAAGTTCGTCACGGTGCCCCCTGCTGCAACGTCAGCGCGTAGGCGAGCACGGTGTCAGCTATTTCCAGATTGGAAACTGCTGAGGCGGTGTAGACGACGCCACCCGTCGAGACCTTGCATCCGACGACGGGCACGCTCGTCAGTTCGGCCTGCACTGGAACGATCATCCGTGACGTGCCGCGCGGCTGCGAGTCGGTGTCAACCGCTCGCGCTTGAGCGATTGGCGGGGACGCCAGCACCGACATCGTGGTCGCCGTGCGCGTCGTCTTGCCGGTCGCCGTCGAGTAGGTGTCGACGTAGGTCGTGAGCGACACGGTGCGGCCAACGGCCTGCACTGCGGCGACCACCTTCTCGAGCACGCTGTCGGCGTCGACCGTCATCGGATCGCCCAGCCTCCGCCCTGCACGAGCCCGCCGAGTTGCAGCAGGCGGTCGACGACGGGAAACTTCTTCTCCGTCGTGCGCGTGCCGCTGTAGGTCGTGCTCGTCGTGATTTCTCCCACCGTCACGCTCTCGGCCTGCACGTTCGCGCCGGTCGCGGTGTCGGGGTTCAACTGCGTCGAGTCCTCCAGCCACCGCCGCGCGACCTCGCAGACGGCGCGCTTGAGCTGCACCGGCACGCCTTCGATGGCGCTGCCGTTGCGGTCGTAGGCGAGCCCGCGCGGGAACTCCAGAGCCTGATCGCTATCGCTCTTGTAGCCGACGAAGCGGAAGCCGTAGACCATGTCGACCCACGCCGTAGCTTGCCGCAGCGCCGTGTCGCGCTGGCGGCTCGTCGCGTTCGTCCACGCGGCGACTTCGCCCGCGTTGGCGAAGTAGGTGTCGGCGAAGGCGTGCGTGACGTAGCTGTTCGCGGTCGAGAGACCGGTGCCGTCCTCGACAACCAGTTCGTCCTCGTAGCCCGCAGGCCCGACGCTCTCGCGGATCTCCTCCCACGCGGTGAAGGCGCGGTCCTCGAGGACGTAGAGCCCGAGTGCGTCGTAGTGCGCTTCGTCGCCGACGATCTTCGTCGCGTCGGTCATCACGAACGTGCGCATGTAGGGATCCGCCGCCGCCTCGGCGACGATCGCCGCGTTCACGGTCGACAGGTAGGCCCACGGCGAAGCCATGCTCGTCCCCGAGATCTGCGGCTGCACCCACGGGATCGTCGTCGCCGTCGTGGCGAGCCCGGCAGACACGATCGCCTCGCGCACCTTCTGCTTGAGCGTGCGCAGGTTGTCTCCGTAGCGCAGCGCCGCGTCGGCGAACGATGCGTCACCCTCGCCTTGGATGAAGAACACGCCGACGCATTCCAGCGTGTCGCCCTGACGCTCCGCTGCCCACTTCGCCGCTTGCAGTGTGTCGACCAGCCGGCCGAAGATGTTGTTCGACTCGGCAGGCGCCCACGACGTGTGCTGCTGCGGGTCATACCACCCTACGGCGAAGTCGTCGTTGGTGGTGATCTCGTAGTGCTGGATCGTCGACCCGTCGACGACGAGCGACACGACGTAGATGTCCTCGCCGAGCTTCTCCTGCACGCGGTTCGCCAGCCCGATGTGGTAGGCGCAGCGAGCCGAGGCGTAGGCCGCGCTCACGCCGTAGGCGATGCTCGGGCCGGTGAACGGCTGGTAGAGGATCGGCGTGTCGTAGTGCGTCGGGTAGTTGAAGCCCGGCGGATAGGGGTTGTTGCGCTGCCACGGCCGCATCAGCCCCGTCTGCGAGGACGTGAACGTCTCGGCGATCGTGATCGTCGTCGACGTGCGCGCGAGCACGAGGTGGTTGCCGTTGTAGTCGGTCGTGCCCGCGACGTTGATGTAGTCGCCGACCGCCACGGTGTTGTTCACCGTGAGCGTGACCTGTCCCGACACCGGCTCGCTCGCCCCCGAGATCGCCACCGAGCTGCCGAGCGCGCGCCCTTCCAACGGCGACCACGGCAGGAAGTAGCCCCACTGCTTGAACGGCACCGCCGTGCCGCTCACCATCGGCGGCGGCTCGATCACGAACTGGTCGCCGTCCTGCGGCGTGCTCGGCCACGCGCTCGTGACGGTGATCTTGATCGCGGGCGCGGCGGGGATGTCTGGCGAAATGCCGCTGTCCAGAATCACGTCGTCCACGTAGCGCGACGCGCCGACGTTGGCGACCGTGCCCGCCGTGCAGCGGATGCGGCACCCGGCCAGCGACCCGTCCCAGTTGCCGACGCCGAAGTCGCCGCCGTAGCGCATGTCGAGCAGCAGCGTCGACGTGTTCGGCGAGTTGGCACCGGCGAACACGCCGTAGTTGATCTGCTCGCTCACCTCGGGCGGCGGATCGAATGCGGGAGTGACGGCGATCTGGTTGCCGAACCCGAGCGACCCACCCCACACGGCGATCGTGTGCGTCGTGCCCGTCTTCTCGCGCACGATCGTCTTGCCGGTCGGGTCATACTGCCACGATTTGTCGGTCGCGAAGCCCGTCGCCGACGCGCTGTGCGTGACGATTGTCGAGATGCGCGCCGTGTGCGGGTAGCAGACGTAGCCGAGGCCGCTCGCGGTCGGGTTGTAGAGCGTGAGGTATCGGATAGACGACACGGCCGCGCCCTTGAGCGGCACCGTCTGCCACGGCGCGGGGAACGTCGTCGGCAGCGTCAGCGTGTCGGTGTATGGACCGCGCGCGTAGCTCGTCGAGAACAGGGTTGCGTCGACGGCGAGGTTGCTGTGCAGCAACTGCCAGCTCGCGTAATCCGCCTGCGTGCCGCCGTTCGACTGGCCGATGTTGAGGAGAAACTTGCGGACGGCCATCGGTGTTCGGTTGCTCGGGTAAGCGCCCCCCGCCGCGAGTTCCGGCGCGGCGAGGAGCATCAGACACAGGAGGGAGAGGCGCTTGCTTCGCGCGCCCGTGCGGTGTGCTCGTTCAGCGGCGTCGGCCGCCGCCGATCACGGCATCGGGACGAGCCACGCGTTGAGCGTCACCGCCGGGCTGGTGCCGGTCGTGACGCAGCGCAGGCGCACGTAGCGAGCCGAGATGATCGAGTTCGCGTCGGTCGACGAGAAGGTCGCCACGTTGTCGGCGTAGACCACCGTGCGACCAGCCGCAGGCGTGTCGTAGGTGTAACCGGTCGCGTCCTTGTCGCCGAGCAGGCGCTCGGCCACGACCATCGAGTTCGAGAACCCGCTGGAGTCCGAGACCTGGACCTGGAAGCGGTAGACCTCGTTGTTGGTGCCCGCCACCGTGAGACCCGAGAAGTCGACGACGAAGGCGAACTTCTGGTAGGCGTTCGCAGCGCCGAAGTCGACGGTCGAGCCGTTGGTGGTGGTCGCCGAGCTGATGGCCTGCGCGTTAAACACCTTGTTGGTGTCATCGAGCAGGAAACTGTGACATTGATGAGCCATTGGATCCTCCGTTCAGGCCGTCGCCGTGGCGTCGGTGATGCCGTAGAGCCGCGTGACGCAACGCGGGTGCATGTCGGCGATGTTGCCGTAGAGCTCGACGCGCGTGCGACGGACGGCCTTGGCGTTCAGCTCGCCGAGGTCGCGGATCTGCACACCGCCGTTCGTCACCATGACGAGACCGCTGTCGGTCAGGCTCAGCACGTAGATCGACGTGCTCGAGCTGTTGTTCTCGTTGTAGCCGAGCTGCTCCAGGCCGCTGACCGTGCCCAGCACGTCGGCGTCGAGGATGGGCAGACCGTTGTAGGTCGTGACCACGCGCCCGAACTCGTCACGCGAGGTGGCGAGCGACGAGCTGCCGCGCATGTAGGCGGTGATGTTGATGCGCTGCTTCTTCGCCATCAGCAGGTGAGTGGGGTTCTCCGTCTGCATGATCGCGTTGTCGAGATCCTTCATGCTCAGGGCAGCGCCGCCCGTGTTGAGCAGGATCTGCCCGGCGTTCTCGCCAGCGTCGACCACGGCCGTGCTGCCGAAGCCGCCACCGTAGCGGACCTGGAGACCGTCCCAGCCGTTCGCGTCGGCCGTCGAACCACCACCACCGGCGACGGAGCCCTTGATGATGCTCCAGCCGATGTATTGGGCGACGTAGGCCGCCTTGGCGCGCTCCTGAAGGGCGCGGTGCTGCGGGCCGTGGGCTTGGATGAGGAACTCGTCGACGTCGAGGTCACCACCGATGATCTTGAGGCCGACTGCGCGCTCCTCGAAGGTGCCGGTGTTCTCGGTGTAGGTGCCACCGACCGCGCGGAACGCGGCAGTGCCGAGCGACGAGTGACGGTTCCACGCGAACGCGGAGCCGGAGATGGGCAGCATCGGGATGCTGCCGAGAAGGGGCGACGTTTCGACGAACGTCTGGATGACAGCGGCGCGCTTGACCTCGCCGTTGTTCAGCGCCGTTACGGCGCTTTGCTGGAGCGTGACAGCCATGGGATGGCCTCGTTGGGGTCAACCCCGACGGCCATCCGCTGCGCGTGCAGGCTCGCGCGACTACCCGGTTGCGTTTGCACGGGCGAACAGATCCGTCGAGGACAATGGTCCTGCTTGGGATGCTGCACGCCCGGATCCCCCGGTCGCACTGCTGGCACCGGATCCCCCGGTGCCGGAACCTGCGAACGCGCCCTTGAACTCGGGCTGCGTGCGCAACTGCGATACGAACTCAGCAATGCCCATGGGCCCGGTGGCTCCCGCCGCCGTGCTCACGAGCTGCTTGCCCTGTTCGTCGTGGAGTGTGACAGCGAACGTCCCGTCCGTGCCCATCTCCGCCTTGACGGCGCTGCGAAGGATCGGCATCAACAACTTGGGGTTGCCGCCCGCCTCCGCGATCGCCTTGAGTGCGGCCCCGTCCACGAGCTGCTCGGTGAGCTGCTTCGTCAGCGCGGAGACCGCTTGGTCCTTCTTTGCAAGGTCGGCTCCGACCTTCGCCTCAAGCTGCTTGCGGAACTCGTCCAGCTCCTTGCTCGACTTGAGGGCACCTGCGCGCATCTGCGTCAGCGCCTCGCGCGCGGCAGCGGCGTCGTCGATGCCCTCGAACTGGGCGACGGCCTTCTCCAGCGCCTTGCGGCTGGTCCGCTCCTCGCTCAGTGTGCGCTTGAGCCCGGCCACGTCCTCCAGCGCCCACCCATCGGGGAGCGTCTCGACCACGGGCTTGCCCTCGACCATTTTCGCGGCCCCGCGAAGAGGCTCGGGGAGGTCGGCAGCGGAGTCGGCGACGATGCGGAGTGCCATCGGCAGTGCAGTATACTGCCGAACGGTTGACCGTCAAGCGGTCGGCTGCGTCAGAGCCTTTCCAACTCCGCGACCGTCCGAATCCGCCCGGTGCGCGTGGCGAGGTCCTTCGCGTCCACCCGGCCCGCCCGGTAGAGCCGGGCACGCGCCGCGCCGAAGATCTCGTCCTGCCGGCCGGCGGGCTGCTTGTCGACCCACTCCTTCCAGGTCACCGCGTCGGGCACCTGCCCGTCCATGCTCGCCCGGGTGCCCTCGGACACCTCGGCGGCCGCGCGGGGCTTGAGCCGGGCGATCTCCCGGTAGCTCTTCAAGACGGGGGCCGTCGTGCATCGGCAGTTCCAGTGCGCCGGGGGCTTCGGCGCCTTGGGATCGTCGAGGTCGTAGACCTGTCCGTCGCGCGGGCCGCAGATCGGGCACGTCCGCGTGTCGAGCGTGGCGACCCACTGAACGCCCTTCACGACGCCCGACATCGACTTGTAGGTCTCCTCGCGCGCCTGCGCGGAGACGTTGGCAGTGGTCGTCCGCACGACGGCCGCAGCCTGCACGCGGGACGCCTCGAGCACGCCGTCGCGGTAGCCGTTGGCGGCGGTGCCGCGCACGCGGCGGATGATCTGGTCCTGCGTCTCGTTCTGCGAGAGGCCCAAGCCGATCTGCCCCTGCAACCGATCGCGGGTCTTGGTGGTCAGCTCGCCCCACCATTCCTCGTCGACCTTGCCCTGCATCGGCCGATGCACGATCGCCTGCACGATCGCAAGGTTGACCCGTTCCGGCGGTGCGATCAACGCCCGCGCGTCTGCGGGCACGCTGTCGAGGATCGCTGCCTCCTGCCATCGCGCCTCGACCTTCGCCAACTCGCGCACGATCGCGCGCAACCGCTTCGCCGCCTCGCGGTGCCCGTCGTCGAGGATCTCCGACAGGTCGTCCAACATGCGCAGGTAGGTCTTCGTCGACTCGAACCCGCTGTCGAACCCGCGCAGGCGGATGCGTTCCAACCTCGCTTGCAGTTTCGCCAACAGGTCGGGGTAGACCTCGGTGTTCAGGTAACCGAGCACTTCCTTCGTGACCGTGCTCGCGTAGCGGTCGAGGTATATGGCGTGCCGGATCGCGCGGTCCTGCAAGCGGTCGTTGGGGCGGTCACCCACGGCGGCTCTCC
>ERZ650311.800-NODE-800-length-17804-cov-5.726182_pt1 | contig 17804 bp, 19 predicted proteins | sample MGYA00376247_ERZ650311 | MGnify/ENA primary metagenome ERZ650311 (study PRJEB26733, sample SAMN07839324) | wastewater metagenome | biome: small river; feature: stream; material: water | place: USA: North Carolina | collected 2016-07-28 ... | reverse complement strand
TCAGTTTTCCAGGCGGTCGCATGGATCCCGAGGATCAAAGTCCAAATGACACTGCTTTACGTGAAAGCCAAGAAGAAATTGGACTGGATCCCAAGAGAGTTGAGATTATTGGTCATATGCCTCAGTATTTAACGGTATCTGGCTATAGCGTGACGCCAGTAGTAGGATTGGTTCAGGCTCAGGCAGAATATGTCTTAGATGAGTTTGAAGTAGCGGATGTATTTGAAGTACCTTTGAGTTTTTTGCTTGATCCTGCCAACCATCAGGTTAGACTGTGGCAAAGTGAGCAGGGCGGACGACGTTTTTATTCAATGCCTTATGAGAACCGCTTTATTTGGGGTGCCACTGCGGGAATGTTGCGTAACCTTTATCATTTATTAAAAGTATGACTTTCTTTTCTATTCTCTTCGCCCTCATTGCTGAGCAATATCGCCCAGTAACTTCAAGCCATTGGATTGCGCGTGTTTGTGCTCGTTGGTTAGATTGGGTTGCTGCTGAATTCGGTGGCAAGACTGAAGAAGGCGCAAGCCCTGTAGGTGCGCGTATGGCCTGTTTGGTTGCCTTCATCTTGCCAACCTTCCTAGTCTTCATGGTGTATGTCGTTTGCATGGTGACATACCCCATCCTTGGATTTATTTGGAACATCGTTATCGCTTATTTGTTTTTTGGCTTTCGTCAGTTCAGCCATTCTTTTACAGCAGTGCATGAGGCGATAGAGGCGCATGACTTGCCGGCAGCTCGCGCTGCCTTAGGTGAGTGGTACGGCCCAGAATTAGATACATCTAACTTAACTGAGACCGAAGTCATTTCCTTGGCGCTTGAGCGTGCGATTATCGGCTCACATCATCATGTCTTTGGCGTACTCTTCTGGTTCATGATGCCGATGGGTCCTGCAGGTGTGGTGCTATATCGCTTAGCCGATATCGCTGCAAAGCGTTGGTCGGAGCGTGGCGATTACAACTTGAGTGAAGCTGCTCGCCATTTCTTCTATGTATTAGATTGGGTGCCTGCACGTATTACTGCGATGGGCTTTGCCATCGTTGGTAACTTCGAAGGCGCTGTATATGGCTGGCGCTATCTCACACAAAAATGGTCAGACTCTTTGTCTGCAGTCATTTTGGCGGCGGGTAGTGGCGCCCTTGGTGTGCGGCTTGGTGAACCCATGAGCGAGCCTGATAGTGATGAAGCTTTGCGTATGGCTGAAGCTGGTGAGCCCGTGGTTTATGAGGTAGGTCTTGAGCCTACTGAGCGTACCATGCGCTCAGCTGTAGGATTGGTATGGCGCCTAGTTATCGCTTGGATGGCTTTGTTGCTAATGCTGACCATCGCTCTTTGGCTTGGCTAATTCCCTGAATTTGTACATCAGCTGTTTTTGAATCCGAATGCAGTTGCCTAAATAGCGCCAGTCTTTCCGGAGCTATTTCATTTCTGTCTACCGCTGCACGCACTGCGCAATCAGGCTCTGATAAATGGGCGCAATTATGAAAGCGACACTTTCCTAAGAGGTCTTTGAATTCTCTAAAGGCGTGCTGTAATTCACTCACAGACATATGAGCTAAACCAAACTCCTGAAAGCCTGGTGAATCAATTAATGCGCCAAGCTTACCAGTCTCATCTCTGCCCCAGGCTTCAGGTAATTCGAAGTAACGGCAGGCGGTGGTGGTGTGTTTACCAGTGTCTAAGCGCACAGAATATTCCTGAGTCAAAGCCGCGGCATTGGGTATCCAGGCATTTAAGAGACTGGATTTACCCATGCCAGATTGACCTACAAAGACCGAGATCTTGCCTCGAAGAGCAGTGCGCAAAGAATCAATCGATGCTGGATCAAATTTGGCGGAGACTTCGCTTACCTGATAGCCCATGCGAGCATAGGGTGCGATGATTTTCCGAGCGTGTTCTAAATTCTCTTTGAGGTCGCACTTATTGAGAAGGATGTGTAGACCAATTTGGTTGGCCTCAGCTGCAACTACTGCTCTGCCTAGTAGATCTGGTGAAAAAGCCGGTTGTGTTGCTAGTACTACCAAGATTTGATCAACATTCGATGCAATTAACTTACTCTTAAAAGCATCAGAGCGATAGAGCAAATTCTCGCGTGGCTCAATTTGAATGATGCGCGCTTGATCGGCTGAAGTCATTTCTAACAGCATACGATCACCTACGGCGCCGATGTGTTGCTTAGCTGGTGTGCTGACCTGGATCAATGGTCCCTCAGGGGATTCGTGACCGCTGGCATCCGCCTTTAAACGCTGCGCTAAATAATGCCTGCCATAGGAGGCAATCAGTAGCGCATGAAACTGTTCCATCGTTATGAGTTAAACCGTTGTAGGTTGGCAATACGCAAAGGCGCAGGCGGATGCGAGCTATAGAAGGCGGTATAAATTGGATCTGGCGTTAAGGTTGATGCATTGTCTTGGTACAACTTGACGAGCGCAGTAATCAAATCTTTTGCTGAGGATTTTTCGGCAGCAAAACCATCGGCTTCGTATTCATGTTTACGAGAAGCAAGGCTTGATAGCGGCGTAAAGAAGAAGCTAAAGACTGGTGAAACCAGCATAAACAGTGCCAATGCTAAACCGCCGTTATAGCCATTGAGACTGGGCATTACACCTAAGTCAGTATAGAACCAGACCTTAGTACTGATCCAGCCTAGAAGTGCGAACATAGCAAAGCTCAAAGCAAAAGAAACGAAGAGGCGTTTACGAATATGATTGCATTTGTAGTGACCAAGCTCGTGCGCAAGTACGGCCTCTACTTCGCCAGGATTAAGCTTCTCAATTAAAGTGTCAAAAAACACAATGCGCTTGGCTTTGCCCATACCAGCAAAGAATGCATTGCCATGGGCACTACGCTTGCTGCCATCCATGACAAATAAGCCTTGGCTTGCAAAGTCACAGCGTTTAAGTAGTGCTTCAATTTGCGTTTTTAATGGGCCTTCGTCTAGGGCTTCGAATTTATTAAACAGTGGCGCAATAAAAGTAGGGAAGACCCATTGCATGAGCAAGCTAAACACGGTTAATACTGCCCATGCCCACAACCACCACAAATCTCCTGCTTTTTCCATCAAGGACAGGATGACCCAGAGTAGTGGCACTCCAATAGCGGCCCCAACTGATATGCCTTTAAACATATCTGAGAAGAACAGTTTCTTATTCATACGGTTAAAGCCAAAACGTTCTTCCAGATGAAACTGTTTATACCAAGAGAAGGGGATATCGAGTATTCCAGAAATAAGCACAATCGAAACAAGGAGGGCCATTTGCTGGGGAATGCCTTCACCAAGAAGTTGTAGCAATGCCATGTTCAGAATCTGTAATCCACCTAATAAAGTGAAGCTAATTAAAATGATGGCACTGACGCCATTCTCTAAAATACCTAGGCGTAATTTGGCGATGGTGTAGTCGGCGGCCTTTTGATGTTCGGCTAAAGTCACTTTTTCAGCGAAATCTGTAGGGACGGCATCGCGATGTGCTGCCACATAGCGAATTTGACGTTGGGACAGCCAGTGGCGTAAGCCAAAACTAGCGATGAAGGCGATTAGGAAAACAATTGTGAATGTCATGAGATCATTATAGATATGAGCGAGCAAATCAACACTACGGCGACACCAGTTGCTAAAGCGGCCCCAGCCAACGAGCACCTGATTTGGGTGGATATGGAGATGTCGGGTCTAGACCCAGAAAAAGAGCGGATTTTGGAGATTGCCATCATCGTGACAGACGCTCACTTAAATATCATCGCCACCGCCCCTGTTTGGGTAGTGCATCAAGAAGACTCTGTATTAGATGCAATGGATGCCTGGAATAAGGGTACTCATGGACGTTCTGGCTTGATTGATAAGGTCAAGGCGTCCACCTTGGATGAGGCAGCGGTAGAAGCAGAATGCATCGCCTTTTTGAAAAAATATATTAAGGCGGGCATCGCTCCGATGTGTGGCAATACGATTGGCCAAGATAGACGCTTTATGGCCAAGTACATGCCAAAGCTAGAGGCATACTTTCATTACCGTAATATTGATGTGTCTACCTTGAAAGAGCTCTGTAAGCGCTGGCATCCAGAGTTAGTTAAAGGCTTTACAAAGAAGCAGGCGCACACCGCTTTGGCAGATATTGAAGAATCGATTGAAGAGTTGAAGTATTACCGTGAGAAATTTATTGTTCCCTTGCCTCAATAAAGAGAAGCAAAAGAACAAGGTCCGCAATGCGAACCTTTTGTTTATTTACTATTATCTAAGGCCAATCAAGCGCTAGTCTTTTTGATGGCACTCTTTGGCCTAAAGACTTTTATCACGGCCTCGTCAGTTTCAATGTAGGGCCCACCAATCAAATCGATGCAGTAAGGCACTGCGGCAAAAATTCCTGGGACTATTGATTTGCCGTTTTCGTCTTTTAGGCCTTCTAATGTCTCCGCAATTGCCTTGGGTTGTCCTGGTAGATTAATAACCAGGGCTGCATGGCCGTCTATTTCACGAAGAACAGCAGTTTGCCTAGAGAGAATTGCCGTAGGTACAAAGTTCAGGCTAATTTGACGCATCTGCTCCCCAAATCCAGGCATCTCGCGAGTTCCGGCATCGCGGGTAGCTTCTGGGGTGACATCTCTTCTGGAGGGACCTGTGCCACCCGTAGTGAGAACTAGGTCGCAGCCAAGATCATCAACCAGCTCTACGATGGTTTCGGTAATGATTTCAGACTCATCAGCAATCAGGCGCTCATGAAAAACGCAGGGATTACTAATCGCCTTCATGAGCCAGGTTTGCAGGGCGGGGATGCCTTCGTCCTGATAAACACCTTTACTAGCTCGATCCGAGATGGAAATAAGGCCAATTTTGACCTCATTTGGGCTATTCCGTTTTAGGGCTTCTGTATGCTTCATGTTTCTATTCTAGCTATTATTGAGGCATGTTTACATACACATCCAACCAGTTTCAAGAAATCATTGATTTCATGCTCAAAGAGGCCAAAAGAAGGGGTGCCTCGGATGCCGTTGCCGAAGTTTCTGAAGGACAAGGTCTATCCGTTACCGTGCGTAAGGGCGAGGTCGAGACTATCGAGCAAAGCTTAGACAAACAGGTTGGCGTCACCGTATTTTTAGGCCACCATCGCGGTAATGCCAGCACAAGTGATTTCTCGAAAGAGTCATTGAAGGCCACAGTAGATGCTGCTTATCACATTGCTCAACATACTGCTGAAGATTTATGTGCAGGACCTGCAGAAGCAGAGCTCTTAGAAAAAAATCCCTTGGATCTCGATTTATTTCATCCATGGGATCTAGATGCAGCGCGGGCGGTAGAAATTGCTCGCACTGCTGAAGGTGCTGCATTTGCAGTGAGCAAACAAATTAAAAATAGTGATGGCGCATCTGTGTCTGCGCATCACGCACATTTCATGATGGGAACATCGCATGGATTTATGGGTGGCTACCCATTTTCTCGCCACTACATTTCTTGCGCGCCGATTGCAAATGCAGGCGGTAAAAAAGGACATATGCAGCGCGATGATTGGTATTCGAGCTCGCGTATTCCTGGGGAGCTGGCTGATCCGGCGGCAATCGGCTCCTATGCTGCGCAGCGCGCTTTATCACGTCTCAATGCAAGATCTTTAAGTACGCGGCGTTGCCCTGTAATCTTTGAGGCGCCCTTGGCTGCTGGCTTGTTGGGCGGATTAGTGCAGGCGATATCCGGTGGTGCCCTATATCGACGCTCTAGTTTTTTGTTGGATAGTCTGGGTAAGCAAGTATTGCCTAAGCATGTCAGTTTATTTGAAGACCCGCATTTGAAATCCATGACAGGTAGTGCGCCATTTGATGAAGAAGGTGTAAAAACTGCTGCGCGTACAGTTGTAGATAAAGGAATTCTAGAAGGATATTTTTTATCAACCTATTCAGCGCGCAAGTTAGGTATGCAAACAACTGGTAATGCTGGCGGTTCACATCACCTCATGCTCAGGAGTAAGAAGACTCCTAAAGGTGGCTTGCCTGCTCTGCTAAAAGAGATGGGTACCGGTTTATTGGTTACCGAGCTTATGGGGCAGGGTGTCAATTACGTGACAGGCGATTACTCTCGTGGTGCATTTGGTTATTGGGTGGAGAATGGCGAGATTCAGTATCCAGTGGAGGAGGTAACGATTGCTGGCAACTTGCGTGACATGCTCTTGGATATTCAATTAATCGGTAGCGATACACTCATCCGCGGCACAAAAGAGACAGGTTCGATATTGTTGGGATCGATGACCGTTGGTGGAAAATAGATTATAAAAATGGAGTTCATTAATTAAGGAGTGACGCAAATGCAAAGACGTTCATTTTTAAAGAAAGCTTCTGTTGGTGCCGGGGTTGCAGCACTCGCTGCACCTGCTATCGCACAAAGTATGCCAACACTGAATTGGCGACTGGTATCGAGCTTTCCTAAATCCTTGGATACGCTGTTTGGTACTCCCGAAGTCTTTGCCAGTGCATTGCGTAAGGCAACCGATGGAAAATTTAATGTCAAAGTATTTGCAGCGGGCGAAGTAGTGCCGGCACTACAAGTACTAGATGCAGTTCAAAATGGCACAGTAGAGTGTGGCCATACTGCCAGTTACTACTATCTTGGTAAAAATAGCGCCTTCATTTTTGACACAGCTGCGCCATTTGGTATGACTGCACGGCAACAATCTGCTTGGATGCTTCATGGCAATGGTATGAAGTTAATGCGTGAGCTCTATGCTAGTTACAACATTGTGAATTTTCTAGGTGGACAAACTGGTACGCAAATGGGTGGCTGGTTTCGTAAAGAAATCAAATCACCAGAAGATCTCAAGGGATTGAAATTCCGTATCGCTGGTTTTGCTGGTCAAGTGCTGGCAAAGCTTGGTGTTGTGCCACAACAGCTACCTGCTGGTGAGATCTATTCAGCCTTAGAAAAGGGTACGATTGACGCCGCTGAATTTGTTGGTCCATACGATGATGAAAAGTTAGGGCTAGCAAAAGTCGCCAAAAACTATTACTACCCAGCCTTCTGGGAGGGTGCTGCTGGACTTTCTTTCTTGGTCAATAAGAAGCAATGGGATTCTTTACCGCCTTCATACCAGGCTGCTTGGGAGGCTGCATGCTTTGAAGCGCACACTGATATGTGCGCCAAATACGATGCGCTAAATCCTCCTGCATTGCAGCGCCTACTGCAAAATGGTGCCGTATTACGCAAGTTCAATACCTCAATCTTGGATGCTTGCTTTAAAGCCAGTCAGGATACATATGCGGAAGAATCCGCTAAAAACCCGCAATTTAAAAAGATTTTTGATGACTATCGCGCTTTTAGAAATATGGAAGCACAGTGGTTTAATGTGGCTGAACAAGCATTCTCTCAATATAGCTTTAGCAAAAAGCTTTGAGAATACGACGCAGGAACAAAAGGGCTCTTTACGAGCCCTTTTGTTTATTGGGGCTAAACTGAATCTATGAATCTTTCAGCAATATGGTCTCGCATTAAACAGCATCCCTTATCTAGGGTGGGCCCAGGATTAATAACAGGGGTAGCGGATGATGATCCAAGTGGGATCGTTACCTATTCCCAAGCAGGGGCACAATTTGGCCTAAACATGCTTTGGACTATGCCGTTTGCCTATCCTTTGATGTCAGCCATTCAAGTCCTTTGCGCTCGCATAGGAAGGGTGACGGGGCGTGGCTTGTCTGCCAATATGAAACTTGCCTTTCCGCCTGCGATATTGATTAGCCTTATTTTTTTGCTCTTAATTGCAAATATCCTTAATATTGCTGCAGATATTGCAGCAATGGGTGAGGTTGCACAGTTAGTGACAGGAGTTAATTGGCACATCATGACGAGTGTCTTTGTCTTATTGACCTTGTCTTTGCAGATATTCATTCCATATCGCCATTACGTTTTCTTTTTGAAATGGTTGTCATTGTCGCTATTGGCGTATGGCGCAGTACTCTTTACTGTTCACATTCCATGGGGTGATGTCATTTGGAGTACCTTCTTTCCACAACTTGTATGGAATGCTGAATCAGCAGCGGTCGTTGTTGGTATTTTTGGTACCACCATCAGCCCTTACTTATTCTTTTGGCAATCCTCCCAAGAGGTAGAGGATATGAATCTACGCAGTCAGAAAAGCCTTATTCAATCTCATAGTGGGGAAGATGCGAGGGTGGAGCTTAGAAGAATTCGCTGGGATACTTGGAGTGGTATGCTTTACTCAAATGTAGCGGCGTATTGCATTATCTTGGCCACAGCAGTCACATTACATGCCGCAGGTATTACCGACATCAATACAGCCGCAGAGGCTGCATCAGCGTTACGACCCCTTGCTGGAGAATTTGCTTTTCTTCTATTTGCTTTGGGAATACTGGGGGTCGGATTGATGGGCGTTCCCGTTCTCGCCGGTTCAGCTGCATACGCTCTATCGGAAATGTTTGGCTGGCGATCAAGTCTCGAGGATTCTGCTACTCAGTCAAGCAGGTTCTACGCCATCATTGCATTCAGTGTTTTAGTCGCTTTAGTAATTCAGTATTCGCCCATAAGCCCCATGAAGGCTTTATTTTGGAGCGCAGTGATTAATGGAATTGTTGCCGTCCCCCTGATGGTAGCCATTATGGTTCTATCTTCCAAGCAATCAGTGATGGGACCTTATATCGCGTCACTCAGTATGAGATTTCTCGGGTGGTTGGCTACTGGATTTATGGCTGCTGTTGCGACCTATTTATTTATTGCTTGGTAAGATCTGCGGGTGTTTGATTTAGTTGCTACCTCATTAGTCCAGTCTTTTCACGCGCATTCATTCGCATTTTTTGTCTGCGCCGTTATTAGTGTGATCATTGTTGGTATCTCCAAGAGCGGCTTTGGCGCTGGTCTAGGGATTCTTTCTTTACCTTTAATGGCAAGTCAGTCCAGCATTAACGAGGCTTTAGCTATCCTATTGCCACTGTTAATAGCAATTGATTTGGTGGGCTTGCATCGTTTTGTTCGCAACGCTAATTGGGATATTCTGAAAATGATTGTTCCACCGGCGATAGTCGGACTTTTCTTGGGGATGATTTTCTTTACGGCCATTACTCCGCAAGTACTGGCTCTATCGATTGGTATTTTTATTCTGCTATTTTTGATACAGAATCTGGCCACGTCTCGTACGCAAAGAGAGGATACAAAGTCTCAGCCTTGGTTTGGTCGCGCCATGGGCTTAGCCTCGGGTTTTACAGCCTTTGTTGCGCATATTGGCGGGCCTCCAATAACGGCATTTATGCTTAGAGAAAAACTCCCGCCTATGGTTTACACCTCAACATTAGGGGTCTTTTTCACCATCATTAATTTTGGGAAGTTAGGCCCATATGCCTATTTAGATTTGTTGAACTTTAAGCAGTTCGCAACTTCAATGATTTTGTTACCCTGTGTGCCGATTGGAGTTTATTTTGGCTTTTATTTAGCAAAAAGAATCTCTATGAAATGGTACTACCGCACAGTGAGGTTCTTCTTGCTGATTGCCAGTATCAAACTGATAGCGGACGGACTTATTTAGAGATTAAGACTTCTTGTAAGAAGCGCGAGATATCCATCAGCTCCTCATAATTGACAGAGTGCTCCATGGGATATTCATTCCAATCAACCAAATAACCCATTTTTTCTAGTGCAACATGGGATGTTTGGGCGCGATCTAGAGTTACTACCGGATCATAAGTACCATGAGCCATAAAGATTGGCGTCTTTGCATTTGCCAAATGCTTTTCAAGATTGGCAGCCATTGCTAGAGGTAGATAGCCTGAGAGCGCGATGATTCCAGCAAGCTTATGTGGAAAGCGCAGGCCAATGTGTAAAGCCATTGCGCAGCCTTGTGAAAATCCGGCCAAGACAATCTTGTCATATGCAATACCGCGATTGGCCTCCTTTTCAATTAATTCAACAATAGATGCCGCAGATTTTTGAATGCCACCGGCATCTTCTTGATCTGTGAGGTTTCTGCCAACAATGTCATACCATGCCGGCATCACATAGCCACCGTTCACAGTGACTGGCATGCTTGGAGCGCTTGGAAAAATAAATCGAATACCTGGACATCCAGTCAGTTTTAACTCAGGAACGATGGGTACAAAGTCGTTGCCATCCGCGCCAAGGCCATGGAGCCAGATAACGGCAGCTGTAGGGTTCGGGGTGGTTTCTAGTTCAATACAAGGGAGCATATTCAAGTCTCTGCAGTCATTTAAGTAACAATTATTGACTCAATATACCCAATCCTGTGGGCCCAAGCTCTAATTGGGTTTAAAGATGAGTAGAATCTTGAAAATTCTTATTTATATAGGCCGCCCATGAACTCTAAAAAGCTAACCAACTTTATTCTGGGGGCTATGGTTTTAGGTGTTCTGGCTGGTTATCTGGTCAATCTATACGGAGCCGGATCCACTTTTCCAGAGCAATACGTGACCTACATCTCTATCCTGACAGATGTATTTTTACGTTTGATCAAAATGATTATTGCTCCTCTGGTTTTTGCTACCTTAGTGGTCGGCATAGCCAAGATGGGTGATGCTTCAACCATTGGTAGGGTTGGTCTAAAAACCTTTGCTTGGTTCATCTCCATGTCGCTGGTCTCCCTCTTGCTCGGTTTGGTAATGGTCAATATTTTGCAGCCAGGGATTGGAGTGGAGTTGACGCTCCCTGAAATCGCAGCGAATACAGGTCTAAATAAAGCAAGCTTAAATCTTCCAGAGTTCGTAAGGCATATCTTCCCAGTCAGCATTTTTGATGCATTGGCCAAGAATGAGATTTTGCAGATTGTTGTCTTTGCTGTTTTCTTTGGTGTTGGTGCAGCAGGCATGGGCTCACGTGCGGATGAGTTTATTCGTAATCTCGATATGCTTTCCCACATTATGTTGAAAATTACAACCGCAGTGATGAAGCTAGCACCAATCGCAGTATTTTCGGCAGTCTCTTCTGTCATCGCCGAGAATGGCGTGAGCATATTGATGACATACGGAAAATTTATGCTGAGCTTCTATATTGCAATTGCAACGTTGTGGTTGGCCATCATATTAATTAGCTCTTTGGTGCTGAAAAAGCGTACCTGGCATTTGGTAAAGATGTTGCGTGAACCAGCCTTACTTGCCTTTACTACAGCTAGTTCTGAAGCGGCGTATCCAATGACATTAGAGAGGGTAGAGCGCTTTGGTTGCAAAAATAAAATTGCCTCTTTTGTTTTGCCTGTGGGCTATTCATTTAATTTAGATGGCTCAATGATGTATTGCACTTTCGCAGCAGTCTTTATTGCACAGGTATACGGTATTGAAATGGAGCTTACTCAGCAGCTCCTCATGTTACTGGTTCTCATGATTACCTCCAAGGGAATTGCAGGCGTACCGCGAGCATCGCTGGTGGTAATCGCTGCGACCTTATCGCAGTTCAATCTCCCGGAAGCGGGTGTGCTCTTGATTCTTGGGGTAGATCATTTCTTGGATATGGCACGCTCTGCAACCAATGTTTTGGGTAACGGCTTGGCTACGGCCGTGATCTCTAAATGGGAAGGTGAGCTAGAGGGCTAGGTAAATCCCTAAAATTATTCCCATCTTCATAAAGCACGGGTGTAAGATGATTTCATTGACTTGATCTTGATGGAGAGGGTTGTGATGAAACCGTTCTATATCGATTATCCCCAAGAGAAAATTGAAGAGCACCAGCATGTGTATCCCTGCCCTGATTAATGAACCCCATATTGACGAGGTGGATTGATGAAAACATATCCGATTGCTCTGGAGCTGACTGTTTGGGAAGATCTCGGACTGAATCAATATGAGGTGACGATTGATGAGGTTGCCAAGATTTCTATTAAGCGTACAGATGATGTATTGCGAACCCGTGAATTAACGGGCAATGAGGTCAGTACATTGATTGCTGCTATTGAATCTTTGCGAGTGCCGGTCAGCGAAGAGCTAAAGGGTGGCGAAGGCATCAAGCCTGGAACCAGTTATGAGTTGATTGTTGAGTCAGCGCATTTTTCTCTTGAATTCAATTGGGAGGATGTGGATGCTCATGGTCCTCACTCAAAAGCATTTGAATCTGTTTCGGCGTTAACTGCTGTTGTGGTGAGCCTGGATCTGGCGCATTGAATTTGGATTAGGCCTCAACCACCACAAAATCACCTAGAGATATCCTTTCTCTAAACTGCGAGAAAGAGAAGAGCGCTTTGATTGTTTTGGTATTAATGACCTCTATCTTTCCATCTGGGGTAAGGTTAGCCAGATAATCACCCTCGGGAAAAAGGGCTTCTGGAATGTTGTCGGTCTCGAGTATTTGGGCTGGCAATACCAGGCTCTTGGTAATTTTGATGCGCATGACTCATCTTAAGCATCCCAAATGAGAGCCAACTGTTGAAATGCACAACTTCAAAACATATGCACCTAATAAGTGCAGGAGTATGTAATAAGCCTACTTGAGGCGAGCACTTTTGCGCGTCTTTTCATAAAACGCATCAGGTTTTGAAGATACCCAGCGGATGAATTTCTCCATTTCCGGATGCTCACGCAAAATCTGTGCATGATGGTATTTCTGCGCTAATTCTGTTTCGGTAAATAGAGCATGAATTTGTTTATGGCAAATGCGATGGAGATACTCAGTAGTTTTGCCGCCCTTAGATTTGGGGATGAGATGGTGGGCATCCTTTTGCGAGTCCGGTATAGCGCGATCACAAATAGGGCAAATAAGTACGTCTGCCTGTTTCGATACAGGCTTATCTAGGGCAATCAGTTTTTGACGAATCTTTCCAATCATGGTCTCAAGCTAGTTTATTGAATAAGTCTTAAACTTGCAGGGTGCCAAAGCCAAGCCCTAAAACTCTCGCCGCACCCGATTTATCTCGCCTGATTGAGATGGCCTGGGAAGATCGTACGCCATTTGATGCGATCAAGAAGAGCTTTGGCTTGGGTGAGCCGCAAGTGATTGCAATTATGCGCAAATCATTAAAGCGAAGCTCCTTTGAGCTCTGGCGTAAGCGTGTTACTGGAAGAGCAACAAAACACAGTGCGTTACGAAGTGAAGATGTCACACGGGCTTACTGTCCAACCCAGTATAAAAATAAATGAAGCAGCAACTCAAGCAACAACTTAAGTCACAACTGAAGCGCTTTATTCTGATCCTCGGAGATCAGCTCGATTTGCAAAGTTCGGCTTTACGAGATTTTGATCCCAAGGCTGATGAAATCATCATGATTGAGTCGGCTAACGAAGCCCAGTATGTTTGGTCCCATAAGGCTAAGATTGCCTTGTTTCTATCAGCAATGCGTCACTTTGCAAAGGCAATTGAAAAGCTTGCTTACCCACTTACTTACATTAAAGAATCTCCATTGCCAATTGTTGAGGCACTCAAGGGGCAAATTCTGGAAAAGAAGATTAAGCGCTTGGTCTGTATTGAGCCCGGGGAGTGGCGCTTAAAGCAAGCTATTGAAGCATTAGCAAAAGAGCTAGATCTTGAGTTGGAAATGCGCCCAGATGAGCATTTTTATTGCTCTCGTCAGGAGTTTGTGGAGTGGGCTGCCAATAAAAAAGAACTGAGGTTGGAATATTTCTACCGCCTAATGCGTAAGACGCATAACATCCTGCTAGATAAGGATGGCAACCCAGAAGGAGGGCAGTGGAATTTCGATCAAGATAATCGCAAGCCCTATCCCAAAAAGGGGCCAGGCATCATTGATGCCCCAGCTTCATTCGAATGCGATGCCATTACAAAAGAAGTGCTAGCTTTTGTTGAAAAGTCATACCCAAATCACCCCGGTTCTCTGGAGTCCTTTAATTGGCCGGTTACAAGAGAGCAAGCCATTGAAGCGTTGAATTATTTTGTTGAATATCGTTTACGAAATTTTGGCGTTTATCAGGATGCAATGTGGACAGATACGCCATTCGGATGGCATTCCATCTTGTCCAGTGCGTTAAATCTGAAGCTTCTCAATCCTCGCGAAGTGGTAGATGCTGTTCTAGTCGCCTGGAAAAAGTATGCATTAGATCTTTCTACTATCGAGGGATTTATTCGGCAGATATTGGGGTGGCGTGAGTTTGTGCGCGGTATGTATTACCTTGATATGCCAAAGATGGCGCAAGACAACTATTACGAGCATCAAAATGCTTTGCCTAAATGGTATTGGACAGGGCAAACACAAATGTCTTGCATGAAAGATGCCATTGGCCAAACGCTGCAATATGGGTATGCACATCATATTCAGCGTCTCATGGTGACTGGTAACTTTGCACTGCTGGCAGAGATTCTCCCTCAAGAGGTATGTGATTGGTACTTGGCGATTTATGTCGATGCCATTGAGTGGGTTGAACTGCCCAATACGGCAGGTATGGCTTTATTTGCGAATGGTGGCCGCTTTACTAGTAAGCCTTATATAGCCAGTGGCGCCTATATCAAGCGTATGAGTAATTACTGCAACTCATGCAAATACAAGCCCGAAGTACGGTATGGCGAGGAAGCTTGTCCTGTGACGACTTTATATTGGAATTTCCTAATCAAGCATCGAGAGCAATTTGAGGCAAGCCCTCGAACCAGGTTAATGACGGCCAATCTCAAAAGAATCAGCGATGAGGACCAGAAAAAAATCAGACTACATGCTAAAAAGATTCTGGCTCAACTCGATAGTCTCTAGGCAATCATGACGAAAGCATCATTTAAAGGGAATAAAAGTTTTTTGCCTAGCAAGATCTGTGTTGTCTGCAAAAAAGAAATGACATGGCGAAAGTCTTGGGCTAAGAACTGGGAATCGATTAAATACTGTTCTGATGCCTGTAGGGCTAAAAAGACTTCCTGACAGAATCTAAAAAAGTATTTCTTTAGCGCTGTCAACTCTCTGTCAGCTGACCCGTTATGTAGGAAAGGGCTGAGTTCCTTTGTGACTGGGAGGTCTGCATGAAAAAGATTCTGGTTTGCCTGATTACAGGCTTGCTGCTGATGGGAATGGCTAGCACTGCTAGCGCTCATGGCGGTAGAGGCTACTATGGCGGTTATTACGGTGGCCATGGTGGCGGGTGGCGAGGTGGTTGGGCGCCATTTGCAGTGGGTGCGGTTGCTGGAGTGGCGATTGCAAGTGCTTATTACAGGCCAGCTCCTATTTACTATGCACCTCAATACATCTACCCACCGCAACCTCAAACTGCTGCATATTGCCCAGAGAATGGTCTTTACTATCCGCAAACTCAAGCCTGCCCAAGTGGCTGGCAACGGGTACATTATTAAGTACTAAAAAATAATGCCACTCGCAAGTGGCATTATTTACTACCTTGTTTTAACTAAATGGAACGGTTTATTTTCCGCAAGGGAATTTGCCCGCTAAGAAACGCAGAATAGTATCGGCTGCAGGCTCAGTCGCATATTTAGAATTTGCTTCAGCCCATTTAACGTAATCCTGAATTACTTCTTTACGAGTTGGCGCAGGTTGCTTTACACAAATAAATTCTGGGGCTGATTTTGGATTGCGAGTCACTAAGTAGGTGTCATAAACAGCTTGGCCATAGATTTCGCATGTGATAAATGTGCCACCAGTACCCTTACAGTCTTGTAAGAGCTCTTGTGTGCTGATCATATTGGCCGCTTGGGATCCTGTGGAAAAACCTAAAACTGCGCTAGTAAATGCCATTAATAGAATTTGCTTTTTCATATTTATTCTTTCGTATTAGTCTTAATCATTAAATTGCAATATTTTTTCTTAGCGTCTGCCTCTAAAGCCGCCGCCACCGAAATGTTCGCCGCCTGAGCGAGCGCCACCGCCACCAAAGCGATCGCTGCCACCGTTAAATCTGGCGCCACGCGAATCACCAAAGCCGCTGGAGTCGTTTCTAAAGTTACTTTGTCCGCCTTCGCGATTGCCGACATTGCGGTCACCAGCGCGCTCGCCATTTCGATCGCCAGCATTATTGCCTGCGCGATTTCCTAGATTGCCACGGTCGTCACTGCTAATGCCATTGCGCTGTAGATTCTGGCGAAGTTGATCACGTTCTGCATCACGATTTGCGCCACCACCACCAATATTGGCATTACGACGTTGCTGATCTGGCTTCCAATCACTTGTGCCGTTTTTATTGCCTGACCAATTGTTATTGGTATTGCGATTGAAGTTATTGAAATTATTGTTATTAATGGTTAGCGAGTTGCTGCCACCCCAACCACCTCCCCAGTGACATCCACCCCAGAGGGCAGCACCCACTGCCATACCCACTCCGAAGGAGAGTAATGCGGTACCCGCCACATAACCAGGCGGGTAGTAGGCAACTGGTGGATAGGCTGGATATGGCCATGCTCCATAAACTATAGTTGGGTTGTATGAAGGAACGTAAACCACTTGAGGATTGGCAGGTTGAATGATGATGGTTTCAGACGAACCGCTTCCTTGGGTGGTGACAGTCTGCTGAGCATTCGATTGCAATGAGCCTGTTTTCTTGGCCTTGGCGCGCAATGCTTGAATCGCTGCCATTGTGTCGGATTGTTGCGCTAGCACAGCATTGCCGAGATTTTGGGTCCAACTTAGTTGCGATCCCATCATCTCTAAAACAGGTGGGAAAGAAACTAAAGACTTTACACTTGGATCCCAGTTCTGTTGTTGTAAAGCATTATTTAATGCATCACCTTTGAGGTTGCTGTTATTGCGCAACCAATTTGTTGCCTCTGAAACTTCTAATGGGTAGGTTGATGCCATCAAAATCTGTGACACTAATGGATCTGGGTAAAGCGCAATAGGGGCAACCAGCGCTTCCAATTGGGCTTGAGATTGCTTGCTTGCTTGGGATTGATTGCTGCCTTGAGCGTAAGTCACTGGAACAACGGCAGGTAAACTCAGTGCCGTAATCAACATGCCCGCTAGTAATTGAGAGGGTATTCCTCGCTTTTTTGCTGCCAACATTAGCGCATCCTTTTGATTGAGTGGAGAAAATATTCTACTCAATTCCCAGAGGGTCATGACCATTTAAAGGGTATTGCCCATTAGGGAATCGCTGGGACGGGGCCAGAGGAATATTGCACAATAGAAGCATGAAGCCCATTTTGTATTCCTATCGCAGATGTCCTTATGCAATGCGTGCACGCATGGCTTTGAAATATGCGGGTATCGAGGTCGAGCATCGCGAGATTGAGTTACGCAATAAGCCTCAATCTATGCTGAGGGTATCGCCCAAAGGAACTGTACCAGTGTTGGTGGCGGGTGATTTGGTGTTAGATCAAAGTCTGGACATCATGCGCTGGTCAATGCAGCAAGCTGACCCCGATGGATGGGGGGTGGTGAATAACAACATTGCTCAAGCATGGATTGAGAAGAATGATGGTCGATTTAAGGTTCTGCTAGATCAATATAAGTATCCCAACCGACATCCTGAGTTGGATCAAGCGGCGGTTCTAAATGAGGCGCTAGAGTTCATGCTACTGCCGATGGAAGCTGCATTACAAAGTTCACAGTACTTGCTTGGAAGCAAGATGACTTGGTTAGATATTGCGATCTTTCCATTTATTCGACAGTTTTCTATGGTTGATCAAGATAAGTTTGAGCAATTACCAATACCGGCAATCAAAAGGTGGCTAACGCGGCACCTGGAGTCTGAGTTATTTAATGCGGTAATGCAAAAGCATCCAGTTTGGTTGGACTAGTGGAGTATTAGGCGGTCGGGTGAAGTCTAAGGATTGCAGTGATGGCACTTAGATGGGTCTGCAAACTTAAATACCTTCATTCCCTCAGTTTCTTCATAACTGCATTTTAGACAACCCCATATTTTGGCTATCTCTTGATCCGTTGCTAAGCCACAGGAGATCGGAAGAGCGTCGTGTAGGGAAAGAGTGTCTTCGCCTGTGTAGATCT
>ERZ650311.799-NODE-799-length-17840-cov-46.420410_pt1 | contig 17840 bp, 33 predicted proteins | sample MGYA00376247_ERZ650311 | MGnify/ENA primary metagenome ERZ650311 (study PRJEB26733, sample SAMN07839324) | wastewater metagenome | biome: small river; feature: stream; material: water | place: USA: North Carolina | collected 2016-07-28 ... | reverse complement strand
CGGTAATCTGCTTCTCACCCGGCATTTCCTCCAGCAATCTGAGCAGGTCGCGGGCGGCGTTGTAGATGACAACCAAGTCATTAGGCGGATCACCTGCTATCATCTGTTCAAACTCAATGCGTGATCCGACCTCTTTCAAAGCCTCCGCAATCCGCTTTTTCTTCTCGTCGGGGGTCATGGCTCCATAATCTCGATGTTGTCTTGATGAATCCAATTTGCGCGGATGAACTTTATATCCTTCACAAAAACCATGAGTCCGGGTCGCCTGCACATTGCATATCCATCTGCCGTTGCCATGATGCGGATTTTGCCATGCTTGTCGTACCAGAAATCTTTAGCTCTTACCGGGGGTTGTTCCATCACACCCCTCCCTCTGTCGGCGGGTTGAGGGCTGATTCTGACCATATCTCCCATAGATCAAGTGCATCGCCCGCGATCTTGCCTTGATCCTTTTTGAGAACGTCGAGAGCGAATTGAGTCGGATGATCAACGAAAAGTTTGCGATACCACTCTAGGGCAGTTGATAAGGCTGATATCAGTTCTCGATCACGCTCGTTTTCGGCCAGTAGTGCGGGGTCAGGTGCGCGGGTGTTCCATGCATGAATAGCATCGTTTTTAGATTCCGCGTATGAGGTCTGACCACTGCAACCCATGCACCGTGCTCTCCACATGTTTGCCATGCAAGGATCGTTAGGTATCCAGCAGTCTATGTTATTGCCTCCACAGAACGGGCAACCTTTCAGGCTTTGGGCGGGGGTGCTTTTCTCAAGGGCATTCAGGCGGGTGGTTAGGTCGGTCATGGTGTTAATCCTTCAATATGCTTATCCAGCGCGGCAATCGCGTTCTCAAGATACATTTGGCGCTCACTATCATCGAACATGCCGTCACCATTTGGCGATGCTTCATAAACAGTCTCACCGCCGCAATCAGGATAGTCGGCTCTAAAAAAGCCATGGCGAAGGCGTAAGTAGCCAACTTGTTCGCCATCCTTGAACACGTCATACTGCTCTGGACATGCACCGCACGTAAGCACAAGGTTATATCCGTTAATATCCATCATCCTCTCCTTCTCAGTTCACCTTGGGATTGTTTGGGGATCATTGTGCTTCATCCATCATTTCCTGTGCGAATGAATACCCATCCCAATTATCTACGCCTGCACCTTCCAGACACGACAGAAAGGCGTCGCGCTTAACCAGATCGTCGTATTCCTTTTTCGTGATCGTTACGGTCTCTTCTTCCATTATATTCCTCCATTCATTGCGGGCGGGTCTGCGGGATTGCTACTGGTCGCCGGGGAAGGGGATTGGTTCTTTCACCGGGCCGATTAATTCCGTCAGGCCGTCTGTGGGAACGTCGCTGTATTCTGCGTCGATTGCCTGGTTGATGTTGTCGATCAGGGATGGTGTTGCTTCCGGCGTACTGTCATCACCTTCGACCATTACTTTCACATCACGCTGGATCAGGGCTTCAATCTCGGCAGATGTCGGGACGCGTTTCGCCAGACGGTGGATGACGGTTTTCTTCGCCATTTCATCCCACCATTGAACCCATGGGCCAGACTTTCCTGTTTTGGATACGGCGCGGACTTTCTCAATCTCTGCCACTGTCATGACTTCGCGCTGAATGCCGCCGTCCTTAAATTTGGCGATTGCATAGGCCAGAACAGGCTTGCCGCGCTCACCTATCAGCTTCGGCTTGTGCGTCATGCGTTCATCGTCACCCATGACAAAATCAAATTCATCATGCTCATAGACAACGCCTGCGCTGATCGTGCTGAGTTCGCCGCTGTTCTTCATGCGTTTGATCAGACCGCCGACCATAGGCATGTACTGGCACGTGTTGCCGAACTTCACCAAGGCGGCATCGCGGTTATCTGGCAACAAGCCATCCTGAGCGCATTTCATCAGGGATGTCATGACGCTTTCAACGCTGCAATTCGCAATATCAGGCGCGTTGTTCAGGGCCGTAATCGCCACGCGCTGAAACTTCTCAGGCGCAATATGCGGGGGCAGGGCGTATTTAAATTGCGTCATTACCCGTGGATCAGCGATGTTCTTTTTTAAGGCGACTAAATTAGACATTGGTTGTTCCTTGTGCTGTTAAACGTTTGACGTACCATTCGGGCGGCGCAATAGGCCGGACGAAGTGACCATAACCGGGCCACTCATTCTTTTGCCTGCAGGCAGCATAGAGAGACATCAGCTTGTGATACCTGGCCTCACCACATGCCAGCATTTCCGGCGTGACGCTATAGAAGGCCACACAATGCGGCGGCTCCTTCTCCACGCACATGAACACGAAATCCACCGGACGCTTGCCAGTGACGCGCTCTATGCCTTCCATGCACATAAAAGCCTGAAGGTCATAACCGTAATTAACGGCTGACCGCTGGAATGTTTCCTCCGAAGCATCGGCGCAGGTTTTCAGATCCAGTACGATCCCGTCATCGCGGTAATAATCAGGGCGGCATTTGACTTCAGTTCTGTAATTCTCATCGTGCCAGAAGAATGACGCTTCAATCTTGCCCTTGGCATTGATGATCTTGCTAGAAGCTGGCTCGGCAAGGATTGCCTTTGCCATGGCTTTCATGCTGTTAAACTCAGACTGTTTGATCAGCAGGCGCCCGGCAGCATTTTCCAGCGCCTGACTGTATTCTTCCTTGCCGCCTTTGGTGTTGCGGGGCGCACCTGACCAGACATAGACAGACTTTTCCAGCAACGCAGGCTCAAGCACAAGCGTATGGAAGGCGGAACCGATACGCAGGGCATCGCTTTCCTCGTCCTGATAATGCCCGGACATATACTTGTACCAGAAGTGTTTTGGCGTCCGCTCCAGTTCCATCATGGCAGAGCGCGAAATGGCCGGATGCTTGTGATATGCATCGGAGTCCATGCCTGCCGCCATTCTATTTACGCTGTTCATTTTTCCAGCCTTTCTCCAGTTCGGATATCAAAACCTCAAGGTCTACCGTCTCTTCGCATCGCGAATTCATAACGGCCTCACCGCACAAGGGGGTTGAGGATGAGGCCGATTAGCCGAAGCTAATTCGTTGTCGTTGGCTGACGGTGCTGCGTGGTTGTCGCAGATCACTGCCCAAATCAGGAAGCCGCGTGCTCCCGTGATTATGTTTGGCGGCAATACCGCACATGCTATCTGTGGCATCACGTCAGCCCCCACAGCGCAGCCCCACCGAAAGCCGTCAGACAAACCCAGAACAGCAGCCACAGGCATTCCTTGAAGTTCGGCGCAATGTCTGCGGATGCTGGAATGCTCAAATCTTCCGGCTCGTGCAGAAAATATGCCCTCATCGCCGCATGGCGTTTTTCTTGTGCCAGAGGCGTGCGGTTCTGCGCGTGAAGGCGGATGCATTCTCTGTCCAGCGCTGTGATTGGCGGATCCTGGTACAAAGCTGTCAGGTTGTTCATGTGTGCGGATTCCATCAGTGCAAACTCCCCATTTCCAATTCGGTTAAGTCGACTTCATCAATCACAGGCCCATCCAGACGGCTCAGGATGCGGTCAAACTTTTCCTCCAGCCGTTTCAGCCTGTCGTTTTCTTCACGCTTCCGCAGTTCTTCCGTCAGGTCGAATGTGCGGGATGGGGCAGGGCGGTATTTCATGATTGTTTCTCCTGCTTATTTAAGGCCTCTACTGAATTAACTCCGGCATGTGCGCATTTTCTAATTAGACTGCCGTAACCGTTTATCTCTGGCAGTCGCTTTCCCCTGCCTTTGTTCGTCACGGTCAGATATAGGCAGGTGCCATCTGTGTATCTGATGGCATGCATTGCACTTACCGCATCGGCCAATTTCTTATTGGTTGTGTATTCCCGATGGACAATGCGCTGCTGGCTTGATCTGTATCCTGACCATTGGCCCTCAATTAAAAATGTTGGCATCACAGGACACTCCCGTAATAATCTGACCGCACCTGATCGGCGTATGACCCGTATCGGCGGTCATCTTCTTCCTGCTCGGCTTCATCAAGCATGCGGTTGAATTCGGATTTCGCACGGACGCGCTGCTGATCCAGCTGGCCTTCAAGGTCTTCCAGATAGGATTTAATCTCGTACCAGATGTCGCCGCTCTGCTGTATGGAGCAGCGCAGGGCATGGATACCTTTGATCAGGCCGTCGATTTCCGTGCCGATCGGTGAAAGGTCATCCGCCGATTGCGCGTCACTGATGCGGTCGTCCAGTCCGGCGATAAAGTCTGATGTGGTCTGCATTACGCTGCCTCCCGCTCGGCAACGTATGCTTCCAGCTCAGCTTCGGTATCCATGAAACCCGCGAAGGTCATGATATCCCGGCCAGAGTTTTTCGGTGCGTTTTGAACTTTGGTCAGCCGGTCCATCAAATCCGGGCGGGCTCTCCATGGTGCGATCTTCGTCTGTGTGGTCTGCATTGTTCGTCCCCTTGTTATTGGGAAATATCCCACACAAAGAGAAAGAGGTCAACAATAAAAATGGGAAATAACCCAACTTTTTTACTTTACCGCAGAATTCCGCCCCTTTAAGCTGTGCAAATGGCAACAAAAAAGCCCCGCCCTGTGGTGGGCGAGGCCTTGAAAGTTAGCGGATCAACCGATTATATCAGGTGATCGTATTTGCCGTTCTTCGTTTCCGAAACCCGGCCCTGGTTGAAGCCAATCATTGCTGCGATTCCATATTAGGATTCATCCCAATCTATCGTTAAATTACAAATGAGAAATTTCCCATTGACTTATTGGGAAATATCCCATTAAGATCACTTTATGAGTGACCTGATTAACGAGATTGAAATGTTCCTTAAGGTTGTCCCTATGTCAGAGACAACCTTTGGTAAAAAAGCAGTCAACGACGGCAAATTCGTTCAACGAATTCGATCCGGCGGTAGGTGCTGGCCAGAGACAGAAGACCTGGTCAGACAATTCATTACATCACATCAAACGGCTCAATAACCCCCTCACCAGCGCCAACTGGTACGGGGGCTTTATTTTCACTACGGAGCGAACATGGCACAGGGGAGCAACATCGAAAGCTATAGCGCCTTCAACGGGCCGGGTGTGCCGGTGTTTGCCGTAGTACATGCGGCTTTAGAGATATCCACAGGATTTGTCAATAACTATTCAACAAGTTTCCAGTAAGGAAACCGCCCGGGCTTTTCCCTGAGAGTTGAGCCCGGGCGGACTTTAAACCAAACAGAGGAAAGAAATGGGCAGCTTAACATCACGACCAAAACAGCCCGAAATTTGGTGGAAGCCGCATTCGACATTGCAGGCAGCATTGGAAACCTTTGAGCGTCTGCTGGCTATGGGCGAAATCACAGGCAAAAAGATTGGTGACGAATACCAGCTTAGTTTCAATGGCAAAACGTCGTCAGCCAAAACCCTCTGTGAAGCAATGCAGGGTTTAACAAAGTCGTAATTACCAACCGCCATAAAGGAGAAAACAATGGCAACCAAAGCAAAGAAAACCACCAAACCCGCAGCGAAGAAAACTGCGAAACCAATGACGAAAAAAGCGCCTGTCAAAAAGGCCGCGGTGAAGAAAAAGAAGTAATCGCTTCGTCAGGGTGCATTGGAAACGGTGCATCCGAATGAGGTGATCGACTGAAACAGATGCAAGCAAGGCAAGCCAAAGGCAGTTATCGAGCACTGTATACGGGTAAAACCGGAATTGAAGCAAGCAAGACTGGCCGGACGGATAGTATGTGGCGTCGTCTAGGTTGATCACCTCTTAAAACAACGACTGCGTGGGGCAGGGGAATGAAAGTAGCGATATTCGGTGAATGCTCAGGAATGACACGGCGCGCAATGCAGAAGCGCGGCCATGAATGCTATTCCTTTGACTTCAAGCCCGCAGAAGACGGCGAAACCCAATACCACATCATCGGCGATTTCAGCCCGCATATTGACGACACCAGCTTTGATTTGGCCATTTTTCATCCGACCTGCCGGTACAATGCGAATTCGGGCGCAAAGCATCTGTACAGGGACATGAAGAAGGAAAATGGAATATGCCCGGATCGCTGGGAAAAGATGAAAGAGGGTGCTTTGTTTGTCCGCCGCTGTATTGAAAGCAAAATTAAGCGCAAGGCCGTTGAGCATCCGATTGTTCATTGCCATACCAGGAAGATCATAGGCCGCGCCCATTCCCAGATAATTCATCCCTGGTGGTTTGGCCACAAGGAAATGAAGGCAACCACGTTTTACCTGGAAAACCTTTTACCGCTTGTTCCCACCAATATCGTCGGGCCACCTCCAAAAGATCCAATAGAGCGCCGCGCATGGGCGAAATGCCATCGTGAGCCGCCTGGTCCGGACAGGGAAGCCAATCGCAGCAGAACATTACAGGGCTATGCAGATGCTTATGCGGAGCAGTGGGCATGACTGAGAAAATATCAATAAAGCTTCCATGGCCGCCGAGCATTCTCAGCCCGAATTCGCGCGCCTGCTGGCAGAAGAAACACAGGGCGCGGAAGAAATATAAATCGGCCTGCGCGTGGATGGCCGTTGGAAGCAAGAAGCCTGTATTTCTGTCAGGTGTAAAAATCCCCGTTCACATCATATTCCATCCGCCAACAAAAGCACGGCGCGATGAAGACAACATGATTGCCTGCCTAAAAGCCGCGCTCGATGCGGTAGCGGCCGCATGGGGTGTAGATGACAGCCAATTCACTTTGACGCATGAGGTTGGATCTGTGGTCAAAGGCGGGGCGGTTTTGGTGGAGACTGTCTATGGGTGAGAAACTCAAAGTCCTTGACCTGTTTTCAGGCATTGGCGGCTTCTCCCTCGGGCTTGAACGCACGGGCGGATTTGAAACCGTGGCATTCTGCGAGATCGATCCTTTCTGCCAGAAGGTTTTAAAGAAACATTGGCCTGATGTGCCGATTTTTGACGATGTGAGGACGCTGAATTATGACGGAGCAGTTGACGTTATTACCGGAGGTGATCCGTGCCAACCTCATTCCAATTCCGGAAAGCGGAAAGGGAAGGATGATGAAAGATACCTATGGCCGGCAATGTTTGAGCTTGTCAAAAAATACAGGCCCATTTGGATCATTCGAGAGAATGTTCGGGGAAATATTAGCAACGGCATCCTCGACCAAGTCGAGCATGATTTGGAAGGCGAAGGCTACTCCAAACGGACGTATCTTCTTCCAGCTTACTCGATCGGGGCGCCTCATGAGCGTTTCAGAACATGGACTATTGCCTACTCCTCGGGCAGCAAAGATAGCCGGATATTCCAGTCAGGGCTACAGCCCGACACTTTTAGAGGCCTTGCTCCCAACACCACGCAAATCGAGAGGCTTTGCAAATCCGACTTTGAAGAAGAAACGGAACGATTGTTTGACTACGCAAATTATTGGCAGTGCAGTCCTTGGGATGAGACCAAATCCAGAGTTCGTAGAATGGATGATGGGTTACCCCATTGCACACACAGACTTGAACAATTAGGCAATTCTATAGTCCCGCAATTCCCCGAATTGATAGGCCACGCCATACTTGAAGCGGAGGCCGCATGACCAGCAAAGCATTCCACGGCCCTCTGTACAGCGTCATCGTCGATGACCAGGCCGTCGCGCAGTTTCGCAGCCTTATCACATACACCATAGAGCAAAGACGTAAGGTTGAGCAGCAATATGCCAGCCGCCTTGGTGTTCTGCCTGAGCATGTGAGGGCGGCATGAGGGGGTTGACGAATATCGAATTGGCATGCAAAATAGGGACAGATAGCAATAGCTATCTACGGATTGGAACCCGTAAAACAAAGGCGTCCCACGCGCCCTCAAAGCGCGTATTTTCATGCCATTTTTCTTATGGCGGGGCGTATTGGGCAGCAAGCGCTGGCCGTTTCCTTTGTAACGGTAGTTCCAACCCGGTACGTCCCCGCCACCCAAAATTGGAACTTTGGGCAGCGGGTTTATCAAACTCGCACAAGGGAGCCCGCTATGCGCAGACTAATGCTGATTCCTATTTCATCTCTGTACCGCTATCTGGCCGCACCAAGGCCGGATTTTATCGTGTCCCCGTCCGGCATCATCCGGAGGGCTTAACCATGAAGAACAATATTGTCTCGTTTCCCGGCTGCAAAAAGCGCCGGGGAGTCCTTCGTGGTCAGCAAAAAACAATCATTGAGGCTTATTTCACGCTTCCGGAAGAGGAGCAAAGAGCCGTTGCCAGAGACATTCTTGGCAGGGCGTTTCTCAATAGCATGCTGGAGAAAAGATGAGCGAGGAAGCGGCATGGCAAAACTTTCGTTCTGCGCTGTTCGGCCTCTGGGCCGGAACAACCAGCATGGACGATTACAACCGTGCCGCTTCTCAATTTAAGTTTGTGTTTACTGGTAATACGCAGGGGAGTGCGTGATGCTGGCTCTTATTAACCATGATGCCGAGCAAGGCCTGTTATCCGCCATTTTGTATGACAACCGCTGTCTGGACAATGTTGCCGATATTATTGAGCCTGAGCATTTTGGCATACCTGTGCATCAGCGCATTTATGATGCACTGCGGACAATGGTTAATACCGGGGCCTCTGCGTCTGCTACTACGCTTTACAACAAGTTTAAAAATGATGACGCCCTGACACAGGTCGGCGGCGCCGAATATCTTGCCGAGTTACAGGCCAACGTCATTACGACCATAAATGCGCCTCAGTATGCAAAAATTATCCGCGGCCTTTATATGCGCCGACAGCTTTACGACCTGTCTAAAACAATTCAGGAAACCATCGAGAGCGACATACCTGACGACCAGCTTCTTGCAAACACTGAAAAGGCCATAACGGAAATCGCCGAAAACAAAACGTGTAACGAAATTTCTGCGGGTGACGCAGCCGGAAAGGCTGTGCAGTGGATGGATGATGTGGCAAAGGGCAAGATCCGCCCCATTCTAACGCAGATTTCCGAATTGGATAAAAAGATTGGCGGTTTGTTTTCGGGCCGTCTGTACGTTCTGGCCGGGCGTCCTGGTATGGGAAAAACCGCCTTCGCCATATCCCTTGCTGATAACATCGCACACGAAATGCCAGTCCTGTTTCTTTCCCTTGAAATGAAATCGGAAGAACTGGCCATGCGTATGATCGCGGCACGGACAAACATTTCCATTTCTGAGCAGGAAGAGCCTCAGAATATGCCCGATGGAAAGTGGCACAAAATTGTCGGGGCAAGAGAACAGATCGCCAAGCTTGACCTGATAATTGAAGATACCAGTGGGCCTGATGTTTTAAGGGTGAGATCAATTGCGCGTCGGCACAAGCGGAAGCGCGGGCGCTTTGTTTTATTTATAGACTATCTGGGGCTTATGAATTTCGACAAATCCATCCGCAATAAAACTGACCAGATCGAAGATGTAACAAAAAGCCTTAAGAATTTAGCGAAAGAACTGGACATACCGATTGTCCTGCTGTGCCAGCTTAACCGCGCCGTTGAAAAGCAAGAGGACAAAAGGCCGGGCCTGTCTGACCTGAGAGATTCAGGCTCTATTGAGCAGGATGCCGACGTTGTCATGTTCACATATCGTGAAGAATATTATGCCGCAAGGGAAGAGCCAAAGAAAAGCGCGGGCGAAAGTGCGGAGAAGTTTAATGCCAGAGTCTATGAATGGACTGAGCGCATGGAGGCGGTTCGTGGCCGGGCGGATATCATTGTGTCCAAGATCAGACAGCGCCAGCCCGGCACGGTAACGCTCAGTTTTGACGGCACACGTCAGAGGTTCGAATGAGCGCCTCGCAAAAAAATAAATGGTTTCAATCTTGGCCCGATGATTGGGCTGTGATGGAAAACGCCCCTTTGGCCGCTCTTGGCCTTCTAGGGCGTATGGAAAGGCTTGCCGTTAATGGCAGGCCGTACGGTCACGTAACGTGGCAAAATGGTGAGAGTATCGATGTGGACGGGTTGGCGACATTATCCAACGAAGCGCCGGAACAGATAGCCGAATATGTAAGGCTGATGGAAAGGCGGGGAGTGATAGGGATGTCAAAGGCTGGCGCTTACACCGTACTCTACCTTCTCTCACGCGCAGAGACTTCAAAAAAACGAGCAAAAACAGGTAAAAACGGAGGTGATGTAACCCAAAGAAAAATAAAGGAAAAAAATGGTTTGCTTAAGCAAGTGCCAGAGCAAGTGCCTAAGCCTATAAACGATAAACTAAAAACTATAAAAAAAGAAAAACAAGAAAAAGAAAAAAGCCCGATGTGGTTTGAGGGGGAACTGATCCGGCTGAACCGCAGCGACTACGAAAGCTGGCTGAAAATCTATGGCGGCAGCGACGATGCGTTCATGAAATGGCTGTGGAACAGGGATCAATGGTTCGTGAAGGAAGCGGCACCAGAAGCTAAGAAAAACTGGTTTATTTCAACGTCGAGAGCTTTGGAAGGATTAAGGCAATGACCCAATGGCAGGATATCAGCACGGCTCCGAGGGGAAAGCAGGTTGTGTGCGGGCACGCTGAAAAGAAATGGATCAGGTTCGGCATAACCCATCCGTCAATGGGGCCGCTCTGGTATTATTCAGGAACGTCAGAGCGCAATCAGTGGTCACAGACTGCGGGGGATGAACCTACCCACTGGATGCCACTACCCGCACCACCACAACAGCCGGAAGGGGAATGAGGATGAAATTCGTGTGGCCATTCGTAAGCCGGAAACGGTATGAGGAGTTGGAAGGTCGCGTTGAATATCTGGAATGGGTTGTAGATCAGCGCAATCGAACAATTGAAATATATCGCAAAAATCTCGCCAAAGCACAGCGCAACGATACGCCAAGAGATCCGAAGACGGGGAAGTTTGTAAGGCGATGATCGCAATCGGATCAACCAAAGCAACCACCAGCCGCCTTGTCACGATCAGGCTGATGGAAATGTTTAACGCGGCGAATGATAACGGGGAGAAGTACCATGAGTAACCAGGAAGAGCGCAACATCATTGTTCCAATCGAGGGCAAACTTACGCATGAAAGGAACGCTCGAAAGTTCTGGATGCAAAAGAAGGATGCCGAAATTGAAAGCCTCTTGCCCGGCCTTTTGCAAGACGCCGCGGCCGAGATAGAATTTTGTGTCCGATACATCGCAGGCGAATTGATTTCAACTGCCAGCCTTTCAACATATGGAATTGTCACAGGGGGCGGTAATGACGAGCTGGTCATGGATCGCGCTCTCAGGCTTTTGCCGGATTATTACGAATGGAAGAAGCTGGTTTCGACCAAAACCCCGATAGCCTACAGGATTGTAAGGCATGTCATCGTTGAGGGCGATGGATTGCGCAGGGCCGGTGAAAAAGCAGGACTGTTCAATAACGTTGCCTATGGAGGAATCCCTGTTAGGGATTCCTCCATAGGCAACAGCGCTGGCCGCTTTCTCCTCCATGGGCTGAACGAATACGCCATACAAAGAGGCTGGGGCGATGTTATGTGCGCCGAGGGCCTGCCGTATTACGGGTATGTTTACATCATCGGGAGAGCGGACAGGAAACCGCCTTTCAAGGTTGGATATTCGACAGATCCGACACGGAGGATTAAGGATATTCAGGTTGCATCACCTGTAGATTTAAAATTGCACTACGTCGCACACCTCAGGGCAAAGACCAGAAAATGCGAAAGGCTGATACATAAAGAGCTTGAGCGGTTTAAAACACGCGGCGAATGGTTTGATGTGGATGCAGATCATATCATAACCATAATACGTGTAATGTATCCGGACGCGATAGACACAGAATTGAGTTGACGAGCGAAGCTGTACCGCATATATTTAATTTAAGATCCCATCATTGGGTCTAAAGACAAGCTCCCGGTTCCCCACACCGAGGGGCTTTTTTCATGCGCTCATCCCGGCTCATGCCTCGAAGACTGTACAGCATGACCAATCATCCCCCGGTCCTTTCAACCGCATACCGGGATGAGTGCACCAGAATTTAAACAGGAGATCCCATGACCACTTTGAGCATCGAATGCTACAAGGGCGTTCTGTACAAACAAGGCAGCACGATCCCGGTTCCTTATGGATATCTGGGCATGAAGACGATCACCATCGGGACATCAACCGCACAAGTTGCCCTGTTCACAGGAACGAACATCGTGTCCATGACAACCGATGAAACCGTTAGCGTTTTCTATAACTTTGGATCAGGCTCCGCAACCGCCGCCACGACCGACAGGCCGATCAAGGTCAATGAGCGGTTGGACAGGGCAGTTGAAGGCAACAACTACATCGCGTGCATCAAAGCTTAACAACCCCGCGAAAGCGATAAGGTAGACAATGGCAATTGTTGAAATTTATGCTCTGAAGGATCCCCGTGATGGGGTCATAAGGTATATTGGCAAGGCTAATGACAGCGCGAAAAGATTTAAATCGCATATGAGGGATTCTGCCCGCAGAAATACGCCAGTTTATAAATGGATACGCGAACTTATTTCGCTTGGGCTAAAACCTGAAATTGAGGTGATAGAGCGAGTAAGCAAAGATTCATGGCCGGAAAAAGAAAAGAGCCATATAGCGAAGATCGGTCTTGATAACCTTCTAAATGTTGCAATAGGCGGAAATCAACCCTTCTGTGATCTAGATACCCATATACGTAACGGGAAAAGAAATGCCCGACTGGTACACGACAATCCATTACGGAAAAAAATATGGGCATTAAAGCGCTCGATCGGGCAAGATTTAAAAGATGGATATGTTAGAGAAGACACGAAGGAAAAACTGAGGCGCGCCGCTCGCATGGCCCCCCATTTATTCGGGGAGTATGCGTCGATATGATTAGCGATGATGAAAGAGTAAAAATTATGGATGCCGTGGTTGAGCGGCTGATAGAGGGCGAAAGCCTGAGGCAAATCTGTAAGTCTGAAGGCATGCCAAATAAAAGCACCATTCTCAGATGGATGAATGCCGATGATGAACTCGCGACCACTATCGCGCGCGCACGCGAACTCCAAGCAGACGCCTTAGATGACGAAATCCAAGAGATTGTGAATGAAATTCGCAGTGGATCACTAGATCCCAATGCTGGCCGCGTTGTTATATGGGCGACACAATGGCGAGCAAGCAAAATGCGTCCTAAGAAATACGGCGAAAGCACACAGATCAAACATGCGGACGCTGACGGTAACAAACTCACAATAAACAGCCTTTATGATGGAATTGTCGGAAGCGCAAAAAGCGGACTTCCTGACGAAAAGGCTTAGTTCAAAGGTCTGGCGTCTTAACAATCTCTACTGGATAAAAGACGCACAGGGCGAGAAGGTAAAGTTTTGCCTGAACTGGGCGCAGAGAGATTTGTTCAACAGCCTTCACTATTTCAACGTTGTCCTGAAAGCGCGGCAGCTAGGCATGACCACGCTGATCATGCTTTATTTCCTCGACGACTGCCTGTTCAACAAAAACATATCAGCCGGTGTCATTGCCCATACGAGGGATGATGCGGAGGATCTTTTCAAGAACAAGATTAAATTCGCCTATGACAGCCTTGATGACTGGGTTAAAGAATGCGCCCCGGCCACGCAGGACAGTTCCAGACGGCTTGAGTTTGCCAACGGATCATCCATCACGGTTGGTACATCGTTGCGATCCGGAACGTTCCAGAGGCTGCTTGTTTCTGAATACGGCAAGATCGCAGCGAGGTATCCTGAAAAGGCGAAAGAGATCAAGACAGGCGCACTTAACACCGTCCACCTTGGCCAGCAAATATTCGTCGAATCCACCGCCGAGGGAAAACAGGGCGAATTCTACGATTTATGCGAAAGGGCCAAGAAGCTTCAACACTCAGGTGTTGAACTGACGCGGCTTGATCCGAAGCTTCATTTCTATTCGTGGTTTCAGAACCCTGAATACAGCCTGAGTGAAAAGGAAATCGGGCTGGTATCCATTGACGGGCCTATGAACGACTATTTCACTGAGTTGAAAAAGCAGGGTATTGACCTTATGCCCGGACAAAAAGCCTGGTACGTCAAGAAATCCCAGCAGCAGGGCGAAGACATCAAGCGAGAGTTTCCGTCCACGCCGGAGGAAAGCTTCGAGCAGTCCATGGAAGGCGCGTACTTCACCAGACAGATGGAACTGGTGAGAAAGGCGCGGAACATCAGGCCCGTCAACTGGGAGCCTTCAAAGCCCGTCCATACGTTTTGGGATATTGCGGACAACTCGGACTATATGGCGGTGTGGTTCTTCCAGCATGTCGGGTCGGAATACCGGTTCATTCGATATCTGCAGGCATCCGGCGAGGATTACGGCTGGTTTAAAAACCAGATGAATTCCTTCGGTTATGTGTATGGAACGCATTACTGGCCGCATGATGGCGGGAACAAAACGCAGACACCGCAAGGCCTGATGAGCAAGAAGCAGATCGCCAATACGTTCGGCATCGCACCAATAACCATCGTCAAGCGCACAAGCGACAAGATGGCGTCGATCCAGAAGGCGCGGACAATCATCCCGCGCTGTCAGTTCTGCGAGATCAACGCTTCGGAAGGCATACAGTTGCTCGATTCCTACCGCAAGGAGTGGAACGACAAGCTGAGCATGTGGAAAGAAACGCCGCGCCATGACGAGGCCTCGCACTGTGCCGATGCGTTCATGACGTTTACGGACGGATATCAGGAACGGGCGCAGGAGTTCATAGACTATTCATCCCGCCAGCAGATGGCCGAGGATTATGATCCGTTTAGCGTTTGAACGGTTCAGACTGTGGCGATGCATTCGAGAACACGGCAATCCATATAACCATCCGTTTATGACGGTGATGCTGTGCTCGATCCCGCAGCGCGTGGCGAATGGTTATATTTATCTTTTCGAATATGAGGGCAAGGCGTTCGAACCGCACGCCGCCCTTTCAAGACTGACCCGGGATACGTTCGCTCAGACGCTCAACCTTGCCGAACGGCATGGGGCGAAACGCCTTGTTGCCTATAAGCCTGACCGAACCTTGCGACGAATATATGAACACTACGGCGCCCGAAGAGAGGGCGAATTCTACATACTGGAGATCGACGATGGGCAAACTCAATCCGTTCAAAGCGCCGAAAGTGCCACAGGTGCAATACACACCCCCGCCTGAGCCGATTGCAACACCTGTTCCGACCGTCGATAACTCAGCCGCCGATATCGCAAAGGCGCAGGCAGAGGATGAAAAGAAGCGCAAGCAGCAGAAAGGCCGCGCCGCGACAGTGCTGACCAAAGGCTCTAGTGGCGGCAGCATCTTCGGTGACGATCAGGGCGTTGCCACCCGCACATTGACGGGCAACTGATGGGCATTGCGCAGGAGATCGTCCAGAAACAGCAGTCTCTGGAATCAGATCGATCATCATTTGAAGCGCATTGGGCAGAGGTCGCGCCGCTTGTCTTTCCGAGACAGGACGATTTCTTTAAGAAGCAGGCGCAGCAGGGTGAAAAGCGCACACGCGAAAAGTTTGACGATACGGCGACACTGGCCCTTGACCATGGCGCGGCTGCGATTGAAGGCGTTGTCACGCCACGCGGCCAGATGTGGCATGGCATCGGACTGCCGGAAGCTATAGAGGAAGACCAGGAATCCCTTGAATGGGCGGACAGGCTGACCCGGTTCCTGTTCAAGAAAAGATATTCGTCTGAAGGTAATTTCGCCTCCCAGATCCATGAATGCTATATGAGCCTTCTGGCCTTCGGTACATGCGCACTGATCGTCGAGGATATGTATGACGGGACGATCCGTTATAAATCCTCCCACATCGCAGAACATTACATTCAGGAAAATATCCGCGGCCGGGTTGATACGGACTACAGGAAGTATCGCCTGACCGCAACGCAGGCCTACGAGAAGTTTAAGGAAAACACGCCTGAAATCGTTGTCAGGTCGCTGGACAGGGAACCATCGAAGAAGTTCGAGTTTATCCATGCCGTCATTCCGAACAATGACAAATGGGACAGCTTCCACGTTTTTCCTGACACGGGGGCTTTGCTTGGCCGCGGAGAGTTTAAATCATTTCCGTATATCATAAGCCGATGGGCGACGTCGCCGAACGAGATTTATGGCCGTTCGCCTGCAATGACCGTCCTGTCAGAGATTAAGATGCTCAACTCCATGCGGAAAACGGAGATCAAGGCCCGTCACATGGCCGTCGATCCTCCTATTCTTGCGTCCGACCAGTCAACAATCAGGAAGTTCAGTCTTAAGCCGGGCACGATCAACTACGGAACACTGGATGGTAATGGAAACCCTCTGGTTCGCCCGTATATGGATGGGAATAATATCAATGTCAGCAATGACGGGATTGATCAGTCCAGGGAATTTATCAACCGCGCGTTCTTCCTGAACCTGTTCCAGATCCTCGTCGACGCGCCGCAAATGACGGCTACGGAAGTTTTACAGAGAGCGCAGGAAAAGGGCCAGCTTCTGACCCCGACTGCGGGACGCCAGATGTCCGAATTGCTTGAGCCAATCATTATGCGCGAAGTGGACATATATGAGCGGTATGGAATATTCGAGGATACAGGGTTTTTGAAGCTTCCGGACGCGGTGAAATCAGTCGGCGGTGAGTTTTCGGTAAAATACACCAACCCTCTGTCCCGCATGCAGCTGGCAGAGCAGGCGGTTGGGGTAGAGAGAACCATTCAAAGCCTTCTGCCTCTGGCCCAGTTTGATCCGTCTATCCTTGAGCGCATCGACTTCAAGGAATATGCGGACATTCTGCGCGAGGCCAATGGCGCACCGGCCAAGATATTCAAGACCGATGACGAAATGCAGGCGCTTGCTGACGCCAAGGCACAAGCAGCGCAACAGCAGCAAATCCTTGAGGCCACACCTGTAGCAGCCGGAGCCATCAAGGACATCGCGCAGGCAGCGAGTTACTCAAATGGCTAAAAGCATCAATGACAAGCGGATCACCTACAACCAGGTATTCAACAACCCGCCGGGCAAAGAGGTTTTAACCGACCTCCGCAAGTTTTGTTATGCGACACAGACATTGTTTGATCCATGCCCGTATGAAATGGCGCGGCGCGAGGGACGCAGGGAAGTGTTTCTTCAGATCGCCACCATCATGAAGGTGAAGTTTGAAGATTTCTATGACTACGAAGACGATGACTTAACATGAAAAGGAAAATTTAATGACTGAACAGGCCCCACAGGCAGAGGGACAAGCTACCGCCCCCGACGCGCAAGGACAAGCACAATCCGTCTGGTACGAAAAAGCGCCGGATGAAGTGAAAGGTTATATCCAGAATAAAGGATGGGATGATCCCATTAAAGCGGTCAAATCCTATCAGGAATTAGAGAAGTTCCGCGGCGCGAGTGAAGACCAGCTTCTGCGTCTGCCGAAAGACCCTAAAGCTGAAGGGGCATATGACGAGATTTACAAGCGACTTGGCCGCCCTGAAACACCGGATAAATACGCCGTCAACCTTGGCGAAGGTGTGCAGATCGATGACGCAAGGCTGAATGTCTACCGCGACGTAGCGCACAAGGCAGGTATCACACAGGCGCAGTTTGAAGCGCTGGCAAAGGTCGATGCCGAATACATGGGCAATCTTATGCAGGAGCATACGAAGGCCAACGCAGCCAAGCAGGAAGCCGAATACAAAGACCTGATGAAAGAGTGGGGCGGCAACGCTGCCGAGCGCGAAGAGCTTGCCCGGCGCGGCCTGAAAGCCATGCTGCCGAAGGGCTCAAATGCCGATGAAATGGCTGCCGCTATCGAAGGTGCAATCGGCACTGCGGCAACCTTAAAACTATTCGCAAATGTCGGTGACAAGCTGGCCCGGGAAGACCGTGTTCCAGACAGTTCGGGAGACAAGCCGTTCGGGTACACCCGCGAACAGGCCCTGTCCGATAAACAATCACTGATGAGTGAACTGAAAGCCGATCCGTCGCGTCTGGCCAATTACAACAAAGGCAT
>ERZ650311.797-NODE-797-length-17856-cov-18.807707_pt1 | contig 17856 bp, 17 predicted proteins | sample MGYA00376247_ERZ650311 | MGnify/ENA primary metagenome ERZ650311 (study PRJEB26733, sample SAMN07839324) | wastewater metagenome | biome: small river; feature: stream; material: water | place: USA: North Carolina | collected 2016-07-28 ... | reverse complement strand
CGCCGTCGCCGTCGAGACCGACCACGAACAGACCGCGCTTCTTGAATTCCTTCAGGGTTGCGGTGAGGTTTGAGGCCAGAGCAACCGGAACGCGAGCTGCAGCACCGGCAGAGGTCTTCCAAGCCGATGCAGTCACACCGGTCGAACGACGCTGAGGCAGAATCACTCCCTGACCACCGAAGGCAGCAATCGAGCGGATGATCGCACCGAGGTTGCGTGGGTCGGTGATGCCGTCGAGGGCAACCAACAGCGGGGTCTGACCGCGCGAAATGATTACGTCGAGCATCTCCTGTGGGTGGCTGTACTTGTATGGCGGAACAGCCAACGCGATGCCTTGGTGAACCGAGTCAAAACCGGTCAGGCGATCGATTTCGGGACGAGTGACTTCGCTAACCGGAATGCCGCGCTTGTTGGCCATGTTGATGGCTTCTTTGACGCGGTCATCCATTTCGATGCGCTGCGCGAGGTAGAGCGCGGTTGCTGGCACCTTGGCACGAAGCGCTTCGAGCACCGAGTTGCGACCCGACAGGACTTCGCTCTGCTCGGCAGCCTTGGTCACGCGCTGAGCGTTGGTGCGACCTGCGCCGCCGGTGCCTGCAGTGCGTGCGCTTGGAGCCAAGAATTCGCCACGCTTGATTGGCGAAGCCTCGCGCTTTTCGGCAGCCTTGCCACCCTTGTACGCCTTGTGACCCTTGCGGTCTTCGGCCTTCGGGGTCGGGCCGCGGCCGGCGAGGCGGTCCTTGCCGTGTCCGCCGGTGCCTACTGATGCACCCTTTTTGCCGCGCGCTGCGCCTGGACGACCTGGTTTTGCCATTAGTTAATGCTCCAATTGGTTCCATCGGCAGCATCTTCTAGCTGAATACCAGCTGCCTTGAGTTGATCACGAATTGCGTCTGAACGCGCAAAATCCTTGTTGGCGCGAGCGTGGTTGCGCTCGGCGATTAGCGACTGCATGAGAGTCTCGAGGGCCTTCGCCTCGGCCGACTCGCCCTCGCCACCAGCCCATACGGATGAGCCCGGGTTCAACCCAAGCACATCCACCATGGCGGTCACGGCCGAAAGTTCGACCTGCGCAGCGGCATCCTCACCGGCATCGAGTGCGGCATTGCCTGCTCGAATGGCTTCGTGCAGTGCGGCTAGCGCGGCTGGCAGGTTCAGGTCTTCATCCATAGCGGTGATGAAAGCGGTCGGCAGCTGCTCATAGCGCTCATGCGCGGTGGCAAAGCTGCGAGCACCGAGCTTGCGCTCTGCACGAGCCATGAAGCCCTCGACGCGCGAGATAGCCGCCTCAGCCTCGACCAGAGCCGAGTCGTGCAGGTCGAGCACGCTGCGATAGTGAGCGCTGCCCAAGAAATAGCGAGCCGCGATCGGACGAGCCTGAGCGAACAGGTCGGCCGCATAGGTGCTGTTGCCGAGCGACTTGCTCATCTTTTGACCGCCGACGTTCACGAGGCCGTTGTGCAGCCAGAAGTTTGCGAAGTCGTCGCCGGCAGCACGCGATTGAGCCAGTTCGTTCTCGTGGTGCGGAAAGCGAAGGTCAAGGCCGCCGCCGTGAATGTCGAACTTGCTGCCGAGGTACTTGGTCGACATCGCCGAGCATTCGAGGTGCCAGCCCGGACGACCTGCGCCAAAGCGCGTCGGCCAAGAAGCAGTCTCTGGTTCGCCAGCCTTAGCCGCCTTCCAGAGAGTGAAGTCACGGGCATCGCGCTTGCCGCGCAGCTGACCCTCTGCGTCGTCGACCATGTCGTCGATGCGCTGGTTGGTCAGTTCGCCATAGGCAGCCCAGGTCGAAGCCGAGAAGTAGACATCGGCCGAACCGTCGGTCGCCTGGTAGGCATACCCAGCTTCAATCAGGCGGTCGATGAGCTCGAGCATCTCGGTGATGTGGCCGGTTGCGCGAGGTTCGTAGGTCGGCGCAGCGATTCCAAGCGCACGATAAGCGGCGTTGAACTCTTGCTCATACTGATAGGCCAGCGCCCACCAAGGAACTCCGGCTTCGGTCGCCTTCTCGAGAACCTTGTCGTCGATGTCGGTGACGTTGCGAACGAGAGTCACACGCAAGCCCTTGGCGGTTAGCCAGCGGCGCAAAATGTCATAGACCAGAGCCGAGCGAAGGTGACCTACGTGTGGGGCTCCCTGAACGGTCGGGCCGCACACATACATGCCCACTTCACCGGTCTTGAGTGGCACAAATGCTCGAAGCGCCTGGGCCTTCGAGTCATACAGGTTCATCGCTGCTGTGGTCACTAGCCCAGCCTACCTTCGGCCCTAATCAGCAGCGCGGTGGCAACGGCGGCGACACCCTCGGTGTTGCCCAAGAAGCCAAGGCCATCGGTCGTGGTTGCCGAGAGCGAAACCGGAGCCCGCAACAAATCAGAGAGTACGCGCTCGACGCGCTCGCGATTCGGGGCCACCTTTGGTCGGTTGCCGATGAGTTGCACGCTGACATTGGCCACACGCCAACCGGCCTCGCCAATCAGTTCGAGTGCGCCACGCAAGAAGACCTCGCCGTTCGCACCGGCGAATTCTGGGCGGTCGACACCGAAGTTGCTACCGATGTCGCCGAGTCCGGCGGCCGAAAGCAGCGCGTCAACAATCGCATGGCTGATGGCATCGCCGTCGCTGTGACCGTCAAGCCCGCGCTCGCCCGCCCAAACGACCGTGCCGAGATAAAGCGGCTTGGTTTCGTCGTCGGTGAATCGGTGGGTGTCGGTGCCGATTCCGGTGCGAATCGAGGATGAGATCTCGTTGCCGATGGTGCCGGCAACCAGCGCGTATGCGCGGTCGACGTCGGCCGGAGTGGTGATCTTGAAGCCGGTCGAATCGCCAGCCACGAAGCCGACCTCGTGACCGAGTGACTGCATGAGCGATGCGTCATCCGTGTGGTCTTCATCGGCCTGTGCATAGGCAGCAACCAGCTGTTCGGCGACAAACCCCTGTGGTGTTTGAGCAGCGCGCAATTCGGTGCGGTCGACAGTTTCGAGCACAACATCGCCCGCAACGCGCTTGATGGTGTCGACAACCGGCTCGACAGGAACGATTCCGCGACGCTGATCGCGTACCGCATCGGCAACGCGGTCAAAGACCGCAGTTGGTGCGAAGGAACGGGCCGCATCGTGAACCAAAACAACGTCGACGTCGACATCGAGGACGGCAAGCGCATGTGCAATCGATTGCTGGCGGGTTTCGCCACCGGCAACTACATCAATCTGGATGCGTGCATCGCCCGCGAGGTTTTCAACCGTGAGGCGTGCTTCGTCGAGCAGTTCGGCCGGGGCCGCGACGATTAGCTGAGCGAGACCGCGTGCGGCAAGCGCGCGTTCGGTTGCATAAGAGAGCAGCGTGCGAGCTGCGATTGGAAAGAAGGCCTTTGGAACGGCGGCACCGAGGCGCTCGCCTTTGCCAGCAGCCACGATGACCACCGCGAGATCACGCGAGGTCATGGCTAGCCCTAAGCTCCGGCTTTTTCGAGAACCTTGTCGAGCTGGCCCGAAGCCGACTCTTCGTCGGTCTTGTGAGCTAGCGCGAGTTCTGAAACGAGAATCTGACGTGCCTTGGCAAGCATGCGCTTTTCACCAGCCGACAGACCGCGGTCCTGGTCGCGACGCCATAGGTCACGAACGACCTCTGAAACCTTGATGACATCACCCGAAGCGAGCTTTTCGAGGTTCGCCTTGTAACGGCGTGACCAGTTGGTCGGCTCTTCGGTGAATTCTGCCTGAAGCACGCCGTAAACCTTCTTGACGCCTGCAGCGTCAATCACGTCACGAACGCCAACGCTTTCAACGTTGTCGGCAGGGACCCAAATGGTTAGATCACCCTGAGCAACCTTTAGCTGCAGGTATAGCTTGGACTCGCCACGAAAGACACGGTCGCCAACAGCAATAATTTCTGCAGCTCCGTGGTGTGGGTAAACGACGGTCTCGCCGACTTCAAAACGCATTAGGAAAATCCCTCCGGAAACCCCAATTTTACCACAGAACAGCCCATTTCTAAAGGGTAGACTTGCCTCGGAAACCATTCGCAGGAGGAATGAATGATTCGCAAGATTGCCGCAGTTGCTATTGCTGCCGGTGTTGTTCTCGGTACCGCAGGCTGCAACATGATCAGCCACGTCGCCACCAATGACGCATACTCGCCATCGGACGGCGCACAGGGTCACGTTGGTGACCTCAAGGCACGCAACTTCTTGCTTCTTCAGGACTCAACCAAGACCATCCTCATCGGTTCGCTCGTAAACAGCGGTCCGGATGCAGTTTCGGCCTCACTCTCATACACCGATGCAGGTGCCGAGAAGACCACTCAGGTCAACTTGAACGGCTACCAGAAGTTTGACCTCGGCTACAACGGCACTGCCCCACTGACCGTGGCGACCGACCTCAAGCCAGGTGCGCTTTACAAGCTGACCCTCAAGAGCGGCACCGAGACCGCCGAGCTTTCGGTTCCGGTTCTCGACGGCACCCTGCCTGAGTACAAGGCTGTTCTCGACGGCAGCAAGTAACCGTCACAACAGTTTCAAGCGAAAAGGGCATCCGATTGGATGCCCTTTTTCTTTGCGGTATGCGGCTAAGCCTCGAACTTGTAACCGAGACCGCGCACGGTTAGCAGGTGCACCGGACGCGCTGGGTCATCCTCAATCTTTGAGCGGATGCGCTTGACGTGAACGTCGAGCGTCTTGGTGTCGCCGAAGTAGTTGCTGCCCCAAACGCGGTCGATGATCTGACCGCGTGTGAGCACGCGATTGACGTTCTCGAGCAGCAGCTCGAGCAGCTCGAATTCCTTGAGCGGCATGGCGACCTTCTTGCCGTGGACCATTACCTCGTGGCGCTCGAGATCCATGCGCACCGGACCAGCCTCGAGCACGTTGCTTGGTGCAACGGCAGGCTCGACATTGCGGCGCAGAACGGCCTTCATGCGGGCTAGCAGTTCGCGGCTCGAGTAAGGCTTGGTGACATAGTCGTCAGCGCCGATTTCGAGCCCGACGACCTTGTCGATCTCGCTGTCTTTGGCGGTCAGCATGATGATTGGCACCGAGGAACTCTGGCGGATGATGCGGCATACCTCATTGCCTGAAATGCCAGGGAGCATGAGGTCGAGCAGGATCAGGTCGGCACCCTCACGTTCAAAAGCCTCGAGGGCAGCGTTGCCGTCGCCCGCCTCGATGATGTCGAAGCCCTCGCGCTGCAGCAGATAGACGAGTGGTTCGCGCAGTGACTGTTCGTCTTCAACGACTAGAACTTTGGTCATTTCTTTGCCTTCTTGTTGGATTTCTTTTCAGACTTCGCGGTCTCTGACTTTTTGGCGACCTTTTTGACGGCCTTCTTGTCTGACTTGCTCTTGCCCACCGCGGCAGCACCAGCAACCGGAATGCGCAGAGTGAAGGTCGAGCCGATGCCAGGCTTCGAAAACACAGCAACTTCACCTCGGTGGTTGTGCGCCACATGCTTGACGATGCTCAGACCGAGGCCGGTGCCGCCAGTCTGACGCGAACGAGATGGGTCGACGCGATAGAAGCGCTCGAAGATGCGCTTCTGGTCTTCGGCCGAAATTCCAACGCCGCTGTCGGTGACCGCGATCTCGGCGATGTTCTGAGAAACCGCTAGACCGATGCCGACTTGAGAGTTGTCATCTGAGTATGTGATCGCGTTCTCAATTAGGTTGCGAACGGCGGTGACGAGCATGCTGTGGTCGCCGAAAACGAAGACGCCGGTTGGCGCATCCACACCGATCTTGACTTTGCGGGCTTCGGCGCTGTGCTTGTTGAGTTCGACTGCCTCGTTGACGACCTCGTGCAGTTCGACGAGCTTTGCATTGCTAGCGACCTCTGCCGATTGCAGACGTGAGAGCTGGATGATCTCTTTGACCAGCGAACCGAGTCGCTTGGATTCGCGGTGCAGGTCGCCCGAAAACTTCTTGACCATTTCTGGTGAATCGGATGCGTCCTGCAATGCCTCAGACAGCAGACTGATCGCGCCGATCGGGGTCTTCAGCTCGTGTGAGATGTTGGCGATGAAGTCGCGTCGAGTTTCATCAAGGCGGTGAGCTTCGGTGCGGTCATCGACCAGGAGCAAAACGTTGTCGCTGCTCATCTTGGCCGCGCGAACATGAACCCAGGTGGTGTTTCCGCGAAGGCCGCTGGTGATCGTGGTCTCTAGGCTCACCGGCACGGCCGATTCACGCGCGGTGGCGACCAATTCGCGCAACTTCTTGTGAACAAGGACGCGGTTATTGACCAACCCCATCGCAAGGGCACCATCTGTGGCGCGAATCACGGTATCGGTCGAGCCGATGACGAGCCCAGCCGAGGCCAATACATCGAGCACCTCAGTGGCACCATCAACCATGTTTTCGCGGTCTTCATTTAGGTGCAGGTCAGCGCGCTTGAGAGTGCGCATAAACAAGGCAAGCACAATCAACGCGCCGGCCGCAAAGCCGCCAATCGTTGCGAGCAAAACCCAAAAGTTCACAAGGTTAACACTATGCCGATGCGTGGTTGTCGAAAATCCAAAAATCCTTGAACGGATGCGGTTTTCGCCGCACGTTTAGCGATAGTTCACCATTTGTTAGCCTTTCGCTGGGAGTCTTGTTACGAAAGGGGCAGAGATGCGCGAAGTATTCCAGGACCAGTTGCACGAGGTGCAGGATCGTCTAGTTGAGATGGCCGAGTCGGTCACGAACATCATGTCGGACGCCTCGAGCGCATTCATCAACTCAGACGTAGCCATGGCCGACCGCGCAATCGCTCTCGCCGAGGCGAACGAGAACAAGGCTCTGACCCTCGACGAACTTGTGATTCGAATCCTTGCTCGCCAGTCACCGGTTTCGCGGGATTTGCGCATCCTCGTTTCGGCACTGCGCATCAGCGCATCGCTCGAGCGCATGGGTGCCCTTGCCGGCCACATCGCCGCAATCGCTCGCTACCGCTTCCCTGGTAGTGCCGTTCCAGCCAGCCTGAAGAGCACCTTCGAAGAGATGGGCAAGCTCGACATCGAGCTCGCAAAGAAGATCTCGAGGATTCTGCGCAGCACCGACGCCGACGAAGCCCGTGCGATTCAGGCACAGGATGAGCGCGTCGACCAGCTGCACCGCCACGTGTTCGACGTGGTTCTCGGTGACGACTGGAAGGAAAACGCGATGTACACCGTCGACGTGACCTTGGCCAGCCGCTACCACGAGCGCTTTGCCGACCACGTGGTCGACATCTCGAGCAAGATCAGCTACCTCACCACCGGCGAGTGGGCTGAGCAGGAATAAGACCGCTCAAGACTTAAGCGAAAAGGCCTCCCGATTGGGAGGCCTTTTCTTTGGTCTAAGCGATTCGCTAGGGATTACTTCTTGCCCTGGGCTGCAACCGCGGCAGCACCGGCAGCGGCGGCCTCTGGGTCGAGGTATTCGCCACCAGGAACGATTGGCTTGAAGTTCTCATCCAACTTGTAAACCAATGGAATGCCGGTCGGAATGTTGAGCTCGGCGATGTCTTCGTCGCTGATGTTGTCGAGGTGCTTCACGAGAGCGCGAAGCGAGTTGCCGTGCGCGGTGACGAGAACGGTCTTGCCGCTCTTGAGCGCTGGCTGAATGTCTGACATCCAGTAAGGCAGCATGCGCTCGAGCACATCCTTGAGACATTCGGTCTTAGGGATGTTTGGGCCGAGGTCTGCATAGCGCTCGTCGTGAGCCTGCGAGTACTGGTCGTTGTCGTCAATTGGCGGAGGCGGAACGTCGAACGAACGACGCCAGGTCTGAAACTGCTCTGCGCCGTATTCTGCGAGAGTCTGCGCTTTGTCCTTGCCCTGAAGTGCACCGTAGTGGCGCTCGTTTAGGCGCCAGTCGCGAACGACGTCGATCCACGCACGGTCGGCTGCGTTGAGGGCGATGTGTGCGGTGTTGATGGCACGACGAAGACGCGAGGTGAACAGCAAGTCAGGCTTCAGGCCCGACTCCTTGAGGAGCTCGCCGGCTCGCTTGGCTTCGGCGCGACCCTGGTCGCTGAGTTCAACGTCGACCCAACCGGTGAAGAGGTTTTCCTGGTTCCAGACGCTGTTGCCGTGGCGAAGAAGAATAAGTGTGTATTTCGCAGTCATGGGCTCAAGTTTATCGGCGAGGCTTTGAGCCGGCTGGTTCGGATGCGAACGACCGCCGCGCAGGCAATCGCGTATCTTGGTTGCTGGAGGATTCAGTGGTCAAAAAAGCGCAGCCGCTCGAGGTGACTCGCGGCAAGCCAATCGGCAACATCACGCGCGGCACCACGAACCCAAATCGCCTCCGTCGCGTTGATCGTTACATCGCCGCCTTGCCGCTGTTGCGCTCGGTAGAACAGCCGATTGTGGTCGACCTTGGGTATGGCGCTAGCCCGATCACCGCCATCGAACTTTTGCAGCGAGTTTCAAAGAGCAACCCCAACGCACACGTGCTCGGCATCGAGATTGATCGCGAGCGAGTTGAGCGCGGGCTCGAGGTTGCCGGAGAACGATTGCACTTTGCCCTTGGCGGGTTCGAGGTGCCGATGCCTGCCGAATTTGCACCTGGGCGTCCGGTTGACATCATCCGCTGCTTCAATGTGCTGCGCCAGTATGACGAATCGGATGTGCCACAGGCCTGGTCGCGCATGCAGTCACGGTTGACCGATGATGGGCTACTGGTTGAAGGCACCTGCGATGAAATCGGTCGCATTGCGTCCTGGGTCACCTTGAACAAGAACGAGGTCGAATCGCTCACGATTTCGCTGCGTCTCACCGAACTCGAAGCGCCATCAAAGGTCGCCGAGCGCCTACCCAAGGCGCTGATTCATCACAATGTTGCCGGTGAGCGCATCCATGATTTTTTGACCTCGATGGATGCCGCATGGCGCACACACTCGGGCGTTGGCGCACTGTCTGCAGTCCAACGTTGGCAGGCAATGTGTCGTGATTTGATTGCAGCGGGTTGGCCAATCATGGGCGACCGCAAGCGTTGGCGTTTGGGTGAACTAACCGTCGCCTGGGCTGCGGTTAGCCCCGATCAAGTCGACTAAACGACCGGCAGTTCGTCGCGAGCTTCGTCTTCGCTCATGCCAGATGCGCAGAGCAGGTCGACAAGCAGCGGGCGCAACAGCAGCAGCACGCTGGCCTCGCGCAGTTGATCGGCGATGCCGAACTTCTTCGGGTCGAGCTGGTGAATGATTTCGACCAACTGTTCCTGAGCGGCTTCGAGTTCGGTTGGGTCCTCGAGCCCGGCACGCAGAATGGTCACGGCACCCTCGAGCTGCTCGAGCAGGTCGGCGAGGTATGGTCGGGCAACCCCATCTCGCAACAAGAAGTCGATTCGGCGAACCACAACGCGCAGGTTGCGAGTCGCGAGGTCCATGCCGCGCATCAGACGTACCTGACCCTGAAGCTCATCGCGATACTTGCGCAGGAACGGGCTGATTCGGCTAATCGAGATCGCACTATCGAGCGACATGCGCCAGTTGTCGATCAGCGGTTGGCTGCGGCGAACTTTCACCAATGCAGCGTCGGCCACTTTGAAGTCCTTGTTCAACAGCGCCTTGCGCACGTCACCGACGGCAGCCAGAAAGACATCAAACAGCTTGGCGGCATCCTTGTTAGCCATGCCACGTGGGTCGCGCGGAATCAGTGCGGTGACGACCAGCGCAGTCAAACCACCGATGATGCCGTCGATCGAGCGAACGAACACGCCTCCGGCCGGAGCCTGGAGTAGGTGCACCAACATTGCCTGAATGCCGACGGTCAAAGCGAAGGACGCGCTGCCGCTAATCAGGCGTGCCGCGGCAAGGCTGATCAGCAGCACCACCGTCATCTGCCAAACACCTTGGCCGAACGCGACGAGCAGCATTTCACTCAGGGCAATGCCGACAATCATGCCGAACGCGGTTTCGGCGACTCTACGCGGGCGGGCGTCGCGCGTGAAGCCGAGCGAGGTGATGGTTACGGTGACCGCGAGCAGCGGAACCGCGTGACCTAGAACATAGTGAGCGAAGGCGTATGCGCCGGTCGCGCCGATTGCGATCTGCAGTATCGGGGCGATGCTCTCGACCAGTCGCTGCACGGCCGCGCTAGGGCGCCAGTGAAGCTTCATCGCTTGCCACCCAGGAGTGAACGGCGAGCGCCGAGATTCGCAGCCTTGCCGGCATCCGGCGGCACGATGACCTCCTGGGTCGCGGCGATGACTCGAGCTTCTTCGTCGATGACCTCGAGTTCGGCATCGACTGGCGTGCTGCGCGAAAGAACGGCGAGCGCAATCGGCCCGGCCTCGTAGTGCTGACCGACCGAGGTCACCCGACCGCGAATCTGCTCTTCACCGGCAACACGCACGCTCGCACCAACCGGCGGCAACTCGTGCCCCGAGCCATCGAGATGCAAGAACGTCAGGCGACGCGGCGGGTGACCGAGGTTGTGCACCTTCGCCACTGTTTCTTGACCGCGGTAACAACCCTTGGTCAGGTGCACGGCGGTTGCCAGCAGGTCTAGTTCGTGCGGCAGTGACTTCTCGTCGAGTTCAGCCTCGGCCGGGCGACGGGCAGCGATGCGCAGGGCATCAAATGCAAGAGTTCCGGCTGGTTCGAGACCGACCAGCGCAGCCTCAAGCGATTCAACCGGTACGAGGTTTTCAAAACAGGTCCACTGCGAGGCCGAGACCACGCTCGTCGCATACCTGAAGCCACCGGCAACTGTCGCCGGCCACGGGTCGCGCCAACTGATTGCGGCACCAGCCAAAGGCGAACCAAAGGTGGCCACAGTCGCGAACGAAGAACTGACATCGGCCACCGAAACCTTGGCCCTGAAGATCATGCGATTGAGCCAAGCCAAAAGTGCAGCACCACGATCGGCCGATACGGTCAGCCAAACGGCATCATCGGCAACAAAAAGATGGATGTCTTGCTCCACGTGACCGTTCGGGTCAAGCAGCAGTGCCTCGGCGCTATCGCCCGAAGCCAAGCCTGTGATGTTCTGTGAAAGCAGCGCGTGCAGCCAGGTCTGGCGATCTTCGCCCTCGACGCGAATGATGGTTCGGGCGTCCAGCACGGCAGCAGCCTTGCCGGCAAGCAAAGCTCGCTGTTCGGTTAGCTGATTGCCAAACTGCGCGGTCATTAGACGCGTTCTAGGCGAGCCGAAGCGTGCGACTTGAGTGCGCTGCCCGGCAGTGAGATGTCCCAGGCCCAGAGCAGCGCCTCTTCGACCAAGCCATACAGGCGAGTCGAGTGGCGATAGGTTTTTGCGCCTTCGAATGCGGCACCGGCGAATGATGCGAGGTCGATGCGAGCGCCCTTGATCTTGCCGTTGTAAAGCTCAGCAACACCCCCCGGGTGCAGGGTCGAAACCTGAATGTCGAAGCCACCCTCGTTGTTGCGCAGCTTCTCTAGGTCTTCGCGCGTCTTTATGCTCGGTTCACCGGTGCCAGGTAGCAAACCTGGGCCGTGATCGGCTGACTCAGCCGGGCGAGCTAAGCGCCAATAACCGAGTTCACTCGGCAGAGGAATTGAATCATCACCGATCAATTCGGTGGATGAGATGTAGGTCAAAACGTTGCGGCCGTCATGTGCAAACTCGATGCGCTGGCGGAACTCATACTCTGGGGCTTCGCCTTCATCGCCATCTGGCTTATAGCTAATGACTCCGGTGCCCTCCCACTTGCCGATCAGAAAGGCGAATGGGGTTAGTTCAAGTGGAAGGTCCTCAGGAAGGACGAACAACTACTTCTGCCCCTTGAAGAGCTTGTAGAGCACAACAGCCGAAACTCCGGCGATGGCTAGAGAAGCAAGAACAAGTAGTCCGGTGAAGAAAATCTCGAGCGCAAGCATGTATTTAGTCTAACCAGCGAGGTGCACAAACAAAGAGGCAATCGCGAGAATCAGATAGCTGCCGCCCGACACATACACGAGGCGCTTCACAAAGCCCTGCGGCTGAGCACGAAACAACTGGATGAGTGAGACAAGCGCCACCGCTCCGGCGAGGATCGTGCCGAATGCGGCCTCGGGGCTCTTCCAGGCGGCCGGGTAGCTCACTAGCAGCACACCCGCGGTCAACGCGACCAAGGCCCAGATGGCAAGAATTTCGATCCAGTGACTCTTCACGGTTCAATTTTGGGGCATTCGCGGCCATTACAGCCGCACCAAACAGCGGGTCTAAACTTGTTCAAAGGCGTTTGGAGAGAGCAATGGCCCAACTATTGGTTTTGTCGGCATCGGCTGACACCGAAGTGCTGCCTGCTCTGGGCCTACTGAGCCACCGCGTTCGTCAGATGAGCGCCGAACCAGCCAACCTCGTCAGCGCTCCAGGCCACGACCTGATTCTGCTCGATGCGCGTCGCGATTTAGTCGCCACCAAGGCGCTCGCCAAGATTCTGCTCACCACCGGAATTTCCGCTCCGATGCTGCTCGTTGTCACCGAGGGCGGCCTGCCGACCATCAACGCTGAGTGGGGTGCGGCCGACATCATCCTCGACACCGCAGGCCCTGGTGAAATCGATGCACGCATCCGTTTGGCTGTCGGGCGCGCACAGGCAAACAAGAACGAGGGCCAGATTCACGCATCCGGTGTGGTGATTGATGAGGCTTCCTATTCGGCGAAGGTCAACGGTCACCCGCTCGACCTGACCTATAAAGAATTCGAACTTCTGCGCTTCCTGGCGCAGCACCCGGGACGAGTCTTCACCCGCGACCAGCTCTTGAGCGAGGTCTGGGGCTATGACTACTTCGGTGGCACTCGTACCGTCGACGTGCACATTCGTCGCCTTCGCGCGAAGCTCGGCGATCTTGAATCGCTCATCGGCACGGTTCGCAACGTCGGTTACCGCTTCAGCCCGAGCGAAGACGCGAATCAATTCGCTAACGCTTGAACTTCGGCAACCCAGCGTTAACCGTCCTGTGGCACGATTGACGTATGTCTTCTGAAGAAACAATGGCGATCAGCCTTCCTGATCTCGACAGCAACCTGCCTGACGACCGCTTTCTCGACCGTGAGTTGAGCTGGCTGGCGTTCAATCAGCGCGTGCTGGAACTTGCCGAAGACCCAAGCCTCTACCTGCTCGAGCGCGTCAACTTCTTGAGCATCTTTGCGTCGAACCTCGACGAGTTCTTCATGGTTCGCGTTGCCGGCCTCAAGCGCCGCATTGCAACCGGTCTGGCCACCGTCGCTAGCAGCGGATTCGAGCCAGCCGAGGTGCTGCGCCAGATTTCAGACAACGCCCACCGACTTCAGCGTCGTCACGCCGAAACCTTCAATAAGGTCATCGAACCCGCGCTTGCCGAAAAGGGCATCCGAATGGTTCGTTGGAATGAACTCAGCGAGACCGAAAAGTCGAACCTGCACACCTACTTTCAGAACCAGATCTTCCCGGTTCTGACTCCCCTAGCGGTCGACCCGGCCCACCCGTTCCCATACATTTCGGGTCTGTCGCTAAACCTTGCAGTGGTCGTTCGCAACCTCGAAACCGGAGCCGAGAACTTTGCTCGTGTGAAGGTTCCGCCTCTGCTGCCTCGCTTTGTTCGCATTCCTGGCGGCGAGCCAAATTCGCAGAACAACGGCATCGTCGATGTTCGTTTTGTGCCGCTCGAAGACATCATCGGGCAGTTCCTCGGCGAGCTTTTCCCTGGCATGGAGGTGCTGCAGCACCACACCTTCCGTGTGACCAGAAACGAAGACCTAGAAGTCGACGAGGATGAGGGCGAGAACCTACTTGTTGCCCTCGAGAAAGAGTTGCTGCGCCGTCGTTTTGGCCCACCGGTTCGCCTCGAGGTGGCCGACGACATCAACCCGCAGGTGCTCGAGCTGCTCATGCGCGAACTCGACATCAACGATGACGATGTCTATCACCTGCCGCGTCCACTAGACCTGACCGGCCTGTCAGAGATCGCGTTCATGAAGCGACCTGACCTGCACTACCCACCTCACCCGGTAATCACCAACCGCTACCTGAAGCCGGTCGAAGACGATGACCAGAGCTTCTTTGCGGCACTGCGCGCGCGAGACGTCTTGGTGCACCACCCGTACGAGTCATTCACCACCTCTGTTCAGGCGTTCCTCGAGCACGCGGCCAACGACCCGAAGGTTCTCGCGATCAAGCAGACGCTCTATCGCACCTCGGGTGATTCACCGATTGTCGATGCCCTGATTCGTGCGGCCGAGGCCGGCAAGCAGGTTTTGGCGCTGGTCGAGATCAAGGCTCGCTTCGACGAGCAGAACAACATTGGTTGGGCTCGCAAGCTCGAGCAGGCCGGTGTGCACGTGGTCTATGGAATCGTCGGCCTCAAGACTCACTGCAAGCTGTCGCTCGTGATTCGCCAGGAGTCAGGCCACCTCCGCCGTTACTGCCACGTCGGCACCGGAAATTACAACCCGAAGACCGCACGCTTCTATGAGGACTACGGTCTATTCACCGCACGCGAGTCGGTCGGCGAAGACATGACCAAGCTGTTCAACCAGCTCTCGGGTTATGCGCCAGATGCGACCTTCAAGTCGCTACTGGTCTCGCCAAACGGCGTCCGTGATGGATTGATCGAGCGCATCGATCGCGAAATCGCGTTCAAGGCCGAGGGCAAAGAGGCTCGCATTCGCATCAAGGTGAACTCGCTCGTTGACGAGCAGATCATCGACGCGCTTTATCGCGCTTCGAACGCCGGCGTCGATGTCGAAATCGTCGTACGCGGCATGTGCGCACTGAAGCCCGGCGTGCCTGGTCTCAGCGAAAACATTCGTGTTCGTTCGGTGCTCGGTCGCTACCTCGAACACTCGCGAATCTTCACCTTCGCTGGCGGAGGCGACCCTGCAGTCTTTATCGGTTCGGCCGACATGATGCACCGCAACCTCGACCGCCGCGTCGAAGCGCTAGTGCGCATCACCGCGCCAGATCACATCCGTGAATTGAACGGTTTGTTCGAACTCGCGATGGCCGACACCTCGAGCTCATGGCACCTCGGTTCGTCGGGTGAATGGACTCGCAACCAGTACGACGCCGAAGGCAACCCACTCACCGACGTTCAGGATCAGCTGATGAAGAACGTCTACGCGAGCAGAAACAAGGGCTAGTGGCGACCACGGTTTATGCCGCCGGAGCAGTGCTTTGGCGGGTCGAAAAGGGCAAGCTCAAGGTTGCTCTGGTTCACCGCAGCCGCTACAACGACTGGAGCTTCGCAAAGGGCAAGGTTGACCCGGGCGAGTACTTGGCTCAGACGGCTGTGCGCGAGATTCGCGAAGAAACCGGCCTCAAAGTACGCCTCGGCGTAAAGCTCTCGACCAGCAAATACACGCTGCCGAACGGCAATGCCAAAGAAGTGCACTACTGGGCTGCTCGAGTGACCGACAAGGCCTTGCGCGCATCCACCTTCAAGCCAGACGAAGAAGTTGCCAGCGTCGACTGGGTCAGCCCAGATAAGGCTCGATCGCTGTTCACGTATGAGTTCGACAAGCAGCTGCTCGATGAGGTCGAGGCGCTACACAAAAACGACCTGCTCGACACTCGTCCGTTCATCGTTTTGCGTCATGCCAAGGCCATGCCTCGTGCGGAATGGAAGAATGGCCAAAACGTCGATGACGGCAAGCGACCGTTGCTGCCAGAAGGCCTCAAGCAGGCGCAGGCTCTCGTGCCGCTGCTGGCTGCATTTGGGCCGAAGCGTGTGTTCACAAGCCCGTGGTTCCGCTGCCGCGCGACCGTTGCGCCCTACGCCGCCAAGCGACGAGTCAAGTTGATTGAGCGTTCGGTGTTCAGCGAACTCGGAAACTTCCGTGGCCCTCAGCGCACCTCAAAAGAGATGCTTTCGATCATTGCAGAGCACAAAGCGGCCCTGATTTGCGCACATCGCCCATCACTGCCGACGATTCTCGATGCCCTTGCCACCCTAGGCACCCCAAAGCAGGCCGAACTTCTCATGGAAGCACGCGCCATCAAACCAGCACAGTTTGTGGTCGTTCACCTAACCACCGGCAAGAAGCGTCGCATCGCTTCGGTTGAGACCTACGGACTCGATTAATGGAGCGTCGTGCCCTGAACCGCCCTTATCTGGCGGCCATTGCGCTGCTGGGTGTCTCGGCCGCCTGGGGTGCCGCATTCGTGGTCATGAAGCCGGCCATCGAAAAAGAGCCTTTTTATGACTTTCTAGCCACTCGATTCACCATCGCGGCGGCAATCATGATCGCTGCGCGCCCGGGTGTGATCAAGCAGTTCACGCCGAAGTTGTGGGCGGTCGGCTTGCCGCTTGGCGCGATTCTCGGACTCGCCTACGTGACTCAAACGATTGCTCTCGAGCAGACCACCGCGGCAATCACGGGCTTTTTGACCGGCCTGTATGTGGTGCTCACTCCCCTGCTAGGTTGGCTGTTTTTGCGACAGCGAGTCAGCGGCAAAGTGATTTTGGGCGTTTGCCTGGCGACCGTCGGTCTCGCACTGATCTCGGTGACCGAGCTGGGCATCCAGCCGGGGCATTTGTGGGGCATTCTGTGCGCGCTGCTCTATGCCGCACACATCATCGGGCTAGGCAAGTTCAGTGCTCGGTATGACGCATACCCGCTGACGATTGTGCAGCTGATTGCGGTCGCCATCATCAGTTGGATGGGCGCTCTGGTTGACGGTTATCAGCCGCCGCCAAGCGATGACGTTTGGTTTGCGGTGATTTTCTGTGCGGTCTTTGCCACCGCCTTGGCATTCTTTGTGCAGACCTGGGCACAGGCCCGAATGGATGCGCCGCGCGTTGCCATCATTCTCACCAGCGAGGTTGTTTTCACCGCTCTTATTGCGGTGTCGATTGGTCAAGAAGTTTTGAGTTTGCGAACCGCCATTGGTGGAGCCGTGATGGTCGCCGCGATGTTGATGGTTGAGTGGCCGGGGCGTCGCACACTTTCATCAAAATAAATGTCGCAACCACCCGCTAGCCTCAAAATCTAAACCGACCCGGAGGTCTCATGGATTCCGCAGCTGTAGTTCTTCTTGTTACTAACGTTTTGTTTGCCGTTGCACTCGTCGTTGCGCTGTTGCGCCGACCGAAGACCGGCGCGGGTGCTGACGTGAGTCGCGACCTGGCTGCTAACAGGGATGAGCTCGCGCGCTTGATCACCAGCAACCAGATGGCGCTCGACCAGCGTTTCGAGACCCTGCGCACCTCGCTCGAGGGTTCGGCCAAGAATCAGCGCGAAGAAGCGACCGAGAGCCGCGTCGAACTTCAGAAGTCGATGAACGAATCGATCAGCAAGCTCGCCGACCAGATCAAGGAGCTCACCGAGGCCAACTCGCGCAAGCAGGTCGAGATGCAGGCGACCATGCAGGCATCGCTCGAGAAGATGCAGAAGGGCAACGAAGAGAAGCTCGAAAAGATGCGCGAAACCGTCGATGAAAAGCTTCAGGGCACCCTCGAAAAGCGCCTCGGCGAATCATTCAAGTTGGTCAGCGACCGCCTCGAATCGGTGCAGAAGGGTCTAGGCGAAATGCAGACCCTCGCGACCGGAGTCGGCGACCTCAAGCGCGTGCTGACGAACGTCAAGTCTCGCGGCACCTGGGGCGAGGTTCAGCTGAGCCGTCAGCTCGAAGACATGCTCGCGCCTAGCCAGTACGAAGCGAACGTAAAGACCAAGAAGGGCTCAAACGACCTCGTCGAATTCGCCGTGAAGATGCCTGGTCGCGAAGAAGGCGAGCACATCTATCTGCCGATCGACTCGAAGTTCCCGCAAGAGGATTACGAGCGCCTTCTTCAGGCTCAAGAGATTGGCGACGTTGACGCCATCGACAAGGCAACCAAGGCAATCGAGATGGCTATCAAGGCCCAGGCCAAGACCATCTCTGAAAAGTACATCGATGTGCCGTACACCACCGACTTCGCAATCATGTACCTCCCAACCGAAGGCCTGTTCGCCGAGGTAATCCGTCGCCCAG
>ERZ650311.796-NODE-796-length-17875-cov-5.245342_pt1 | contig 17875 bp, 25 predicted proteins | sample MGYA00376247_ERZ650311 | MGnify/ENA primary metagenome ERZ650311 (study PRJEB26733, sample SAMN07839324) | wastewater metagenome | biome: small river; feature: stream; material: water | place: USA: North Carolina | collected 2016-07-28 ... | reverse complement strand
CGAAGACACTCTTTCCCTACACGACGCTCTTCCGATCTACGGGACGGGGCGTTGACGGGAGTGTTCTCACTCATGGGCCTTAGCTTCCTTGTCTCTGTTCATTCGGCGCGCGTCCGCGCACGACAACCTTTTCGCCAAGAAACGCCTTGGCCCATTGTTCTTTGTCCGTGACCTTGCCAGCAGCGGCTTCCCTTTCGAGGTGAGCCTTGGCTTCGGCCGGCAGACGATCGACGGCGGTTTGCGCTTGCTGCGTCACGGTGCGGGTCGCTGGCGCCATAGGCGGCGCTGGACGGCGCGGCGCTTGTTGTTGCTGCGGCGAAGCAAAACGCCCCTGCTCACGCGGCTGCGTTTGCGAGTGATGCGGCTGGCCCGGCGCTTGGTAGGCGTCGGCGTAAGCGTAACGCAGCGCTTCTTCTGCCGCTTTGAATTGCTGCGCCGGCGTGCCGCCGCGTTGGGCCACGATGGTCATTTCGCGGTCCATCAATTCCCACGCGCGTTCATCGTTGAGCGCAATCGGGTTGGCTTCAAAGAAGCGCGCCGCCACCGGATCTTGCATGATCCGCTCGGCCTGCTCGTAAACGTCAACTTGCGGGCCTTGGGGCTGTTGCGGTTGTTGCGGACGATCTGACGGCTTGAACTGCGCCATCACTTCGGCCTGCTCTTTGACGAGCTTGGCGTAGAGTTCTTCGTTGCCGGCCTTGGCCGCGTTGAACTTGGCCTCTTCGTATTGGCCGTTCAGGTTTTGCGCTTCGCGCTGGCGGGCCGTCAGGTGCTCGCCTTCAAGCGCGGCGAGCCGCTGTTCGAGCGACTGCGCCGTCGTCTTGTATTGCTTGAGTTCAGTCTTTGTGCGTTCCAGCACGCGACCCGTGGTGCGGAGATATTCCGACGCCGGGGTCCACTTGTTTGGATCGCCACGCCAGCGGTCTTGAGGGGTCCACCCTAGTTCCAGGGCGACTTCTTCAACCGTTGAAAGGCGCGGGGCTTCCGGTTGTTGTACGTTTTCGACCGGTTCCTCGGTCTGCGGCTCTTGCTGTTGAAGGGCGTTCGGCGTTTCCTGCGTAGGGTTCGCCAGTTGCCATTCGTCGCCGCCTTCCGGCAGCTCTTGCAGCGCTGTGTTTTGCAGCGTCATTCAGTTACTCTCCATGCGCTCCGTTCCAGAAGCGCTTGAAGGGCTATGTTATGGCTTGTGTTTTAGAGCGCGGGGTTGAGCGGTTGGCGCGTTGCTCGCGCAGTAGCTCGCGCAATGTGATGTCGCCAGCGAGCGCTACGCCTCCGAGACCGGCACTTGTGCGGAGGATGTCGCCAAGCGCGTTGCTCGCCTTGTCTCCATCGAAACGAACGATCTGCTGATCGTCGGGGACGTCTTGGGTTTCCCAGGGGGCGCGAGCGCGGCGCTCTGACCGCCCCATCGCTTGCCGCGTTTGCGTATTGCGCGCCTCCACCTCGCCTGCGAGTCGGCGATAGATGTTGTACGCAGCCGTTTCCTGAGCGTTGCGACTAATCGGGCTATACATGTCCCGACGCGCTGCCGCCAAGTCACGCACCATCTTGTCGTACTGCGCCCGAACTTCCGCCTCTGGAACGCCTCGGAACGTCTCGTTTGCCGCGAACTGCTCGTAGCTCTGCGGCGTAAGGATGCGCTCCGTTTCCGCAACCCACGCTCCGCGCAGGTCGCCGCTCATGTAGGCGGAACTACCAGAGCCGCCGCGCGCAAATCCCTCAACGTCCTGCAAGTGGTGCTGGGTCTCGTGCAGAGTCGTTGATGTCTGGTCGCCACTGCGGCGCAGCGTTATTCGGCTGTCGTTGTACGATCCTCTTACGCCCGGATCGATCTGAGACATGCCGGGACGCGCAACGATCACATCGCGCCCTACCTCTGGATAAGCCTGATATAGCTCCGGGTGCTCGAAGTCGTACTCCATGCGCCGCCCGTTATATTCGTTCCACGACGGCCCATAGTTCTCATTCGCTCGCTCACGTAGGGCGCGAGCCTCCGCGCGCGCTTCTCCGTTGGCGCGGCGAACAGTTGCGGGGAAAAAATCGGGTTGATCGCGGAGTGCAGCGTTACGCGCGCGGACGCCTTGCTCAAGCTCCCTCGCTCTACCGAGCATGCCTTCCCCTAGCGCTTGGACTTCCTCGTTGGTGCGAAGCCGCGCCCCGCTATCATCAATCTCAAACCGCCACTTCCCATCGACGCCTTGGAACCAGCCTGTTTCGCGCCAGATCGCGTCGCGGGCCGTTCCAGAAGCGGCCATCTCTTGAGCGCGGGCGAGCGCTGCATGGTCTGCGGTCTTTGCCATAGGGCCAGCAAACATGCGCAGCGCGTTAATCTCGCCTTGGCGAGGAGCTGACGCTCTAGCTAGGATTCTCAGGGCTTCGCGTAGTCCCGCCATGCCAGAATTTTACGGGAAAGAGCCGGTCGGAGGGGTTATCTCCCCTCCCTCGCCCGTCTCGCACACGTCACAATATCCGCTGCGATCTGCTCTGCTTGTTCCGGCCCCATAGAGCACACAGCAAAGACAACGTTCACCGGGCCTCGATCTGAGTATCCCTCAGGACGTTTAAAGCGGAATACGACAGAGCCGCGCTCGTCGTGTTCAAACTCAAGGAGGCCGGAGAGTTCGGTCAAGCGGCTCGCTGCTTGTCGCTGACGACTTGCACGTTCGCGTTTGGCTTGATCCGCGCCAAGGCTTCCTTGTCTTTCAGCAGGCGGTACGTTCTGCCATCGTTGCCTACGAAGTCTTGACCCGGCGGGTATCGCTTGGTGAGCACTACGTCACCAGGCTCAAACGGCCGCGCTTTGTCTGTGCGCCCCTCTGCGCGTGCGCGCTCCCAATCCTGGCTCGTGAAAGCGGTCGGAGAAATGTCCACGATCATCCACCGCGTTGAGGCTGCCGCTTCTTGATCCTTGGTTGTGTCGGAGATGATGATACTGCCGATCTTGTCGTCTGGCTCCGCGCGAAGCGCCAAGAAATCGTAGTCCCACCCAGCCTCGATGCCTGGGTCCAAGTCCGCGAGATCGGGAAAAGGCTTGAAACGGTTGAACTGACTCATGCGGCCACTTTCTCCAAAACGTGCTTCCAGATTTTCTTTGCTTTGATGAGTTGGATAGTGCCCCGGCATACGCCGTAGCGCTCGGCCAAGTCCTTTTGCATCGTCGATTTGTCTTTGAATATAACGACTACGTCGTCAGCGGTTAGCTTCGCGTTATAGCGCTGTTCCCCGCGGGACATGCGCCCTTTCGCGACAGCATCCTGAGTGTTTTGCTTAGGCGTTCCGAGGAAAAGATGCCGGGGATTCACGCATTCGCGCGTGTCGCACGCGTGACAAACAAACTGCCCGCGCGGAATATCTCCAACAAAACATCGGTAGGAGACCATGTGCGCCCGCATCATCTTCTTGCCATGACCAAGCAATCTGACGGCTATTTGCCCATAACCCGTGCGTTGGTTCACATTCGGCCAAAGCCAGCAATCGCCAACGCGCTTGGTCCTTGCCATCACCTGGCATCCGGCGCTGCAATACAGCACCCTTCCCATCTTCCGCTTGTCAGTTGGTAGCGAGATGCGCTCGTCGCACCAGACACAATCGCGCACAATGCCTTGCTTTGGCTTGGGCACTACTCACTCTCTCCAAAAATATCTTCGTGCGTCGCTCTCGGAAGCCACTCGAACGCTTCGGCCTGCCCTTTTAGCATGACGAGCTTGCGTTCGTCGGCGTCGCCGCCGTTCCAGCTCTGCGCAATCCACAATTGCTTGCGGTCTTCAGCGCGCTCGTTGAGCACGGCAAACACCCGCTTTGTGATCGGGTGCTCACGCCAGGCTTCGTATTCTTCTGCGTCGATATCGGTTGTCATGGGATTGAGGAGTCTCGCCCCGCGTTTCTTGGCGAGGGGTTAACGGGGCTGAGGTTCACGCCGCCAGCAAAAGCGCCGCAAGCTCATCGTCGTCCACGGAGACGCCCTTGCCCGGCTTGCGCTCCACCGGAATATCCAGAAGCGCCAGCGCCACTGCTTCTTCGGCTTCGTCCTCCCCTGCCGGCGGCACGATCGGCACAAGCCGCGGAGATGGGCGCTTGATCTTGGCAAGGCGCGCAAGCCTTGCTTCCAGTGTTTTGAGTTCGGCAACGAGACCGGTGGCGTCGATGTCGGCAAGCGAGACGCGCACCGTGGGGATGAAGTCTAGCGTCTGCCTGGGCGCCGGTTTTGTTTCGGTGACGACGGCTTCAACGATCTCTGGCGGGACTTGGACCTTCACCCGCTCATCAGCGGGCTTCTTGGCTTCCTTCTCCACGCAGCCCAAAAGCTGACGCACGGAGCCAAGCATCATGGAGATGCGATCGGCGTTCCATGAGTAGGAGCGCGCATAGGCAAGGCGCTGAGCACCGGAGCGGCCAGTGCTGGCGGCGCTCAGTGTGGCGCTTACGCTCGACGTGCCTGCGGCAGAACCCGAGAGCGCGCCAATGATGACGCCGCCCTCGCCTTCCGGCTGGAAGTACGGCCCGAAATAATCGTCGAGCCAGTATTTTGAGCCGAAGGGGGACGTGCTCATTCGAGGTCGTAGGTGATGGCTGTGCGGTTGCCGCTGGAATCGACAGTCGCAACGATGCGGTCAACGCTGTCGGCGACGGCGTTCGCGAACGTGATCGTCGTGGTGCCGCCGCCTGACACCTTGCCGCCAGTGGCGGCCGCAATAAGTCGCAGCGCTTGGCGAAGCGTGAGGCCGGTCTCGACGTCCTCTTCATCAAGCAAGTACGTCGAGAAGTTCGCCGCATCAAGCGTGACCGCTGGCGCAATCGAGCCTTGAAGCTCGCCCGTGGCGTAACGCACAGCCGATGCGGTGGCGACACCCGCCGCAGAGCCAACCGCCCAGGCGAGCGCGCCAAGCGTGCCCGTGGCCGTCGCAGCACCCGCCGCAGACCCAGCCGCGCCGAGAGCCGCCTGCAAGTTGCCCGTAACTGTCGCCGCGCCCGCTGCGCTCCCTGCGCCAGAGACAACGAGTTGCCCGGTTGCGCTCGCCGTCGCTACACCTGCGGCTGAGCCTTCGGCGTTCCTGCCGCCTGCGAGCGAGAGCGTCGCTGTTGCTCTGCCTTCAGCCTCACGGAACGATTTAATGCCGCCCGCTTTCTGCGGCATGACCCAGGTATATTTGTTGGTGTAGCCAGACGGCACGCCAGCAAGATCAGACGAGATGCCTTCGCCTGCGGTCAGATTGCGCTTCGTGCCGGTCTCGTTGAAGTTCGTCAGTAGGGCAGACGGATAGGCGTTGTTGCTCTGCGTCGCACCGAAGATGCGAACGCCAGCCGAGGCATCTCTATATCCGTTCTGAAGGAGCGCCACTTAGCCCCCGTATGCCCAATCGAAGTCCACCATGATGGTGCCGCCCGAAGTCGTCGCGCCGGTTTGAAACAGCAAGAACTGCACGTTCGCGCCGTCGCGGATACGCGGCAGCGAAGGGAAGGCGTTCAAGAAGTCCACCTTGGTGTAGAGGCCCGTTGCCGGAACCGGGATCGTCCACAATGGCTTCGCCAAGCACACAACTACCGTGCCAGATGCGTGCGCCGTACCGGCCCACACCACGCTCACGATGTCCGAGACGCCCGTGTCGCCCGCCGCCAGCGGCAGGAACGGGTTGTACTTGTTGGCTGCCGTGCCGGTGTTGAGCAACTGGCCGACGCCCAGCGAAGCGGTCGAGGTGAACGTGGTCGTCGCGCCCGCGCCGCCGCCCGTGTCGAGATAGTTGATGATGCACGTTGGAGCGTTGGCGCCAAGCGCCGTATCTGCCGCCACGAATAGCTGTAGGCCCGTGCCGTTGGCGTAGCGATCACCTGTGCCGCCACCTGAGCCGATGGCCGTCATGGTGACTGTCTTGGTGCCGGTGGTGCTGACGTTCGTGCCCGAGAGCGGGACGTAGCCCACAAGGTCAATCGCCATCAGATACCAAGGCGCGCCCGCCGCCGCGACGCACGATGCGCCCGCGCCAAGAAAGTGTTTAGTCGCGGTCGAGACGTTGCCGCCGTGATAGAGCGCGCCTTCGCCCCATGTGTCGTCTGTGGCAACGTAGGTTAGATCAGCGCCCGCAAACGTGGCTGCGGGCGGCGTGCCTGCGTGGCCCGCCAGCAGCGTCCACACACCAGCCGTACCGGCTGACGCCAGCGTCTTGGTCGAGAAGACGTTGCCGTACTTACCGTTAGTGGTGATCTGGTTGATAAGATCGTCTTGTGAGGTCCAGCCCATCGCTCAATTCCATGTCGTTTCAAGAACGCCCGCCAGGATTGACGAGGCTAGAGAACCGGCGTGACCGGCTGCGAAGATATCAAGGACCGCGCCGTCCTTGATGATCGGCGGCGCGTGATTGATGACTGAGGCAAAGTCGTCGCACGCGCCGAAACTGTCAGTCGTCGAGCGTCGCGCTTCTTGCGTGATATGGCCGCGAAAGATAGGCGCAACGATCACAAGCGCCATGAGGCCGCCGCCGCCTGCGGTGAACGTCACGCTCTCAATCGATTTGACGCCGTAGTCGCCCGCTTGCAGATTGAGATACGGCAGATAGCTGGTCGCGCTCGATACGCTCGATGCCACGATCTGCCCGCCACCTGCAACAGCGAAGGTGAAGTGGTTTAGGCTCGTGCGTCCCGCTACGCCGTCTTGGTTGGTGTAAGAAAACGTGAACTGGCCCGAGGTCGAAGCTGCCGATTGACCGACCGCGATAACCTTGCCGTAGTCATAGCGCGGGATGGTCACGCTGTTAGTGAGCGTTTGTTCTTCGCCCACCGCGTCGGTGTCGATGAACGGGTAGTAGAGCAAGAGGTCGGCAAGGATGACTTGCTGGCGTCCATTGGTGACGCTGGTTGTACCGGATGCGGCGCTCATCAGTTTGATGTTGCGCAGCACCTGCGTCGCAGGGGAGACGTTCGGCACAGTGATGCCGCGCGCGACTTCAACCTCAGCCGCTTCTAGCGGGGCCGAGGCATAGAAGTTCGCAGTCGGTGCGCCTGGGAAGTAGCTGTAATCAATCCATGCGCTTGTCGTGGTCGCCGTCGAAGACACAGCTTTGCGAAAGCTGGTGACGTGGTATTGCCCCAAGTCCTCGGCGTCAGCGTACTCACGCAGGTTCTTGAAGCCCGCCATCAGGCAAGCTCTGTGGCGACAATGTTGCTAGACCCGCAGCACGCACACTTGAACACTACCCCAAAACCATGCTGGCCTTTGCGGAGCTGCAAATTTTCCAGCCGATTATCCAACTTGTCGCCATTGATGTGGTGGACGCTCTCATTGCGCTCTAATGGGCGCCCGAGAGCGCGCGCGACAACAATGCGATGTTCAAGCACATAGCCAGAACGCGAGCGCATCGCCTGAAACGGGTCGTCTGGCGCGAGCATGACCATGACATAGCCATGACCACTGATGACGCGCCCACCCTTCCAGTTGCCATGCTTTGCGCCAGCCCGCTTGATAGCTGTCGGCAATCCCTGTTGCCGCAAAACACGACTTATAACCGGCTGACTTAGGCCCACGCGCTTTCCAATTTCTGCTTGGCTCAGCCCTTCGTCGCGTAATTGCACAACCTGATCGACGTAAGAGTCAGGCGACATGAGTGGACGCCCAGAAGATGCGCGCTGATCGCGGACAATCGCGCCGCTGCGCCGCACGATGAGCGTCACCGTCTTGCGATTTATGCCGTACCTCTTTGAGAGGACGGATGAGCGCTCTCCTGCTGAGTATTCGGCAACAATCGCCACTTCAGTTTCCGTTCCAATTATTCGCTTTCCAACCATAACGAGGCTCCATCACGCCTCAATTATAGTCCTAATCCTCGGAGATTGACAAATCGCCGATTGCGAACTGCGGCTGAATGCCAGACGACACAGCCAGCGAAGCGGAAAGCGCGCCCTTGTAAAGCAGCTTCGTGCCGCCGCTTGATGCGGTCGTGACGCTAAAGTGCGTCAGCGTTTCAGAGCCGCCCGTGCATTGGGGAAATTGCACCAAAGCTGCATTGGAGACGGCGTTGCCGCTCACCGTCCAGCCTGCGCCAGAGCGTGCAACAGCAACACGAGCGTAAGAGGTGTAAGCCGCTTCACTTGTCGTGGCCGTGCCAGCTTCGCCGGGATCGCCCGTGTGAAGCGCGATATAAAGCGAGCCGGCCGTCGCGGACGGCTGCAAGCCAGACGCATCGCCAATCAGCGCGATAGCCGTGTTGTTGAAGACGAGCAGCAAAAGCTCATTCTCGAAAGTATTGCCCTTAGACATAGCGCTTAATCTAACCTCTTCCGTGATCCGGCGGGCTTGCCGTCAGAGCCTTTGACAAGCTCGGTTGGCGCCAGCGCAATCTTGTTGGATCGCTCAATGCTTTCGGCCATGGCTTTGAGGCCGCCTGCGATCTGGGAATTGCTGTCGGCCATGCCGTCCAGCATCTTGCCGATCGATGCGGCGATCCGCTCTTGGCTTTCAGCGCTCATCTTCTGGATGCCTTCGAGCACCTTGCTGAGTTCGGCTTGCTGCGCGCCGGATTGCTGCGATGAGGATTCCCGCGCCGTTACTTTGCCGCTTGCGCGCTGCGCCGCGATTATAAGCTGCGTATCGCGATCCGCTTGGCGCTCGCGGGCTTCACGCTCCTCTTTGGTTTCCTCGCGACGCTCGCGGGCCGCCTCCATGACAAGGCGCACTTCGCGGTCTGCGTCTTCCATGTCAGCGCGGAAGGCTTCTAGTGCTTCTTGGTTGTGCTTGACGCGAAGCTCTGCATCTTTTTGCTCAAGTTCGCGGTCTTTTTGGTCAAGTTCGCGGCTCCGCAGCGCGCGCTCGTGCTCTGCGTTCTGCCCTTCGCCGCCAATCTTCTGAGCGTTTGCTTGTGCGAGCTGCGCTTCAGCATTGGTCTTTGCGACCGTTGCTTCCTTCAGCGCCGTTTCCAGTTCGGCCATCTTCTCCATGACCGGGTTCTTTTCGACCAAGAACTCTTCCGGGTGCGGAATCCGCGCATCGCGGAAGACGCTCTTCAGGATTGCAAGACGGTTCGCAGCCGGATCGTTGAGGAAACCCATCTTGAACTGCGCCTTCGCCATGCGTTGCATGTCGGTGAGCGCGCTCGGGTCCGCGATCGGGCGGATGTCCAAGTCTTCCATGTTGAAGTCGATTTGCGGATCAGGCGGCGGCTGCATCGCCTGCGGCTGTTGCACGGGAAACGGCACAACAGCGCCGCCCTGCCCCGGCTGCGGCATTGGCATCGGGCCTTGTTGCATTTGCGCGGCTTGCTCGACCGGAATGGCAGGCATGATGTCGCCGTCCATCGGAATGGGCGGAGCGCCAGGCGGCGCCATATCCATCGGCCCCATCGGAGGGCCGCCATTGTGACCTATGCCCGCTGGCGGCGCAGCGCCTTGCATTTCTGGTTGCTGCGGCGCTGGCTTGGGGCGCGCGTCCAAGAACTTTTGATAATCGGCCGGATCAAGGTAACGCTGGTTCAAGCGGCACTGCAGCTCAAACTCGCGCCGCATCGAACGATAGATGCGCTTGTAGATCGACGTGAAGACCTGAAGGCTTTGCTCGATGAGAGCCATAACCGTGCCTTCAGCGACGTGCTGGCCGCCCGGCATATCGCCTGCAAGCACGTCTTTGATGGCAGTGATGTCTTTGGCCGCGCCAAGGAGCATGTCCACAAGGTTGAAGCTCACGGCGCTCGGGCCGGGAAACTCCAACCGTTGGATCGCTTGCTGAACGTTCTGAACGCCGTCCAGCATCTTGAAGACATTGGGCTCAAGCGAGATCGTGCCGCCGCGGACTTTCAGCCCTGCTCCGATGAAGCCGGTATTGGTGTTTGACCAATGGCCGGCGTCGATCATCTGGTTCAGAAGCGTGTTGATCGTGTCCGAGATTTCCTCGAGCAGCTTGCCGAAGCCGATGCCGTAGGCGCCGCCTTGTGGATCAGGCAAGAAGCAATAGTCCACCCACGGCAAAAGACGCGTGACAGCGCGGATCTTGCCCGGCGCGCCATCCTCGCCCATCGGCTCGCGCTTGATGTCGCTCTCATCAAAGGCCGGATCGATGCGAACCACGGCGCCACTGCTTTCGTGAACCGTGACGATGTAAGGCTCTGAAAGTCCGTCTTCGTCCAGATCGATGTAGCGGCACTGCTCAAGGAAGATGATCGGCTTTTGCGTGTCCGACGTGTCGCTCTTGGTCTCGCACGTCAGCCATTGGCCGGAAGCAACGCGCGCTTCGTAATCGTAGGGATAGATTGAGTCCAGAACGTGCGTGACGCGCGGCGCCATCTCAATCGACGGCGCATCGATCGGGATCACCACTTTCAGCGCCGGCGCATAGTCGAAGCGCGGGCGGCGGAGCTTGGAATCCCAGTAAACCTTGCGAAAGCCTGCGCCGGTGATCGGAAGCTGGTGCAAGAGCTGGTCGGTGCCGCTTTCCCATTCCGGGCACTGATAAATGATCTGGTCGTTACAGAAGGAGGCGACGCGATCCGAGCGATCAGCCTTAGCGCTGTCTACGTCCTCGCCGTTGATCTTGACCTGAACCACCTCATCGCCGCGGACGATGTTCGGGTAAGCGCGCGATGCAAACTGAATGCTTGCCGTCGTCAGTAGCGGAAAGCGAACGTCAGCGGCATTGTTGAAGGGGTAAGTCTTCTTCTCCCCCTTCTTTTGGCCCGCTGTCTCAAGAGCGCGCTCGGCGCTCTTCTTCCATTCCTGGCGAGCGGATTCATCGAGCTTGTATTCGCGGAGCACAAGCTGGCCGATCTCTTGGAGCTTGCGCTTGCCCTCTTCGCTCTCGGTGAAGAGTTCGGCGATGTTGCCATCCCAGCGGCAGAACTCCTCAAGCATGAAGCCGCCGTGTTCGGCTTCCTCATCCTCATTGGGATTGTCGCCATACTCCGGGTAAGCCGCCAATTCGTCCGGCGTCTCTGCGTCCATCCCGTGGCGTACCGATTGCGCCAAGCGCCGTGCGCCTGAGGCGCCTGAATTTCCACGCGCCATATCACGCCGTTCCGTATCTATCGCGGAGAATTTCGCGGAGGGTTAGGCCGCCGCCAGCGCCGACAGTGAGTGCAGCGCCAAGGAGCGGCGCGTGTTGCTTCAGGCCGCCAACCGCGTACTCGCCAAGGTCCGCGTCAAGCGCCGATGAGAACTCGCCGGGACGCATGTTGCGCGCCATGCCGATCAGAGACTCCATATCGTGGCTCTCTCCGATCTCGCGCTGGCGCGCCGTTCGTTCTGCGAGGTCGTCCGCGATCCGCTCGCCGCCCGCCTCAAAGCGCGTTGCCGGGCTCACAACGCCCTCCATCGGATAGGTGAGCGCCAGCCGGTGCTTGAACCTCGGATCGTTCCAGATGTGGTCTGGCGTCAGCGGGCGGCCAAGAAACTGCTCGGGCGAAACCATGTTGCCGCTGTCATCGAACATGCCGCCAAGCGCTTCAGCGTCGTTGCCGTCGAGGTTCATGCGGCGCAGTTGCGAGAGCCCATCTTCTTCCAGCGCCTTACCGGCGCCGCCGCGCGCAGCCATCAACTTGCGCAGCGCTTCACGAAGGATGCGGCTGATGCCAGCCATCAATACGGGTCCGCACTAACAAGCGCCGTCAGTGAGCCGACGAAGTTTGCATCCGCCTTGAGCGCAACCTGCCCGCCGATGCCGACATCGAAGCGTGACACGTAGGAGTAAGCCGTCCCTGCTTCGTCAGCGACTTCCTCAAGCGCGGTCTGATCGATGTAGTCAGAGACGTAATCGCTGGACGCGCCAGGCGGGCGGACGATCAGGAGCACCTTGCCAGCACTCATCGTGCCTTTGAGGCTGATCGTTCCAAGTCCCGCAGGGCACGGTTCAAAGCCCGTTTCACCGGTCGCGCTTGTGATAGATGCTGTCTGAGCCATGGGCCTAATTTTAGGCCGTGGCGGATAGTGCGAGGGGTTAGCCTCTCACCCAGCGCGCGCGAAACAACGGGCGCGGCCTAAAGTAAATCAGGAGCCAAGCAAGCGCACTCAATAGCCCGTCGTCCGGTTGGCGGTGCGGCGGCGCTCTTCGTAAGCGTCGTACTCATCGAAAGGTTCAACGGTTGCAATCTGAGTTCCGGTCATCTCAAGATAGCGCGTGGCATCCATCAGGTGATCGTTTTCCTTGATGGGCTTGTTCGGCGGCTTTTCATCGCGCCTGTATATCCGGTACTCCGCAAGCCAGTTTCTAAGGGTGCTGAACACTTTTAGCCTGCCCGACTCCAGCCGTCTTTGCACCGCGAGTATCCCCGCCTCCACCGCGTTATCGGCTGGGAAGAGATTGAGCTGCTGTTTCTGGTATTCTTCAATGACCCTGCGCCCGTCGATTTGGCCCGCGCCTGCACTTGCCGGATCGATCGCGCCGGGGATCCACAGGCCCCGACTGCGGATCGCGTCAGCATGAACCTGCGGCGGAGCCGTTGCGCCGTAGTACTCACTGTAGAGATAGAGAACGTCGCTGTCGCGATCTAGCGCGCCCCAAACCGCCGCGGTTCTCTTCCAGCCAACGTCTAGCCCGAACGCACGCGGCCAGTGCGCCGGGATGCGCGGCAACGGATCAATGATGATGTGCTCTTCTGGCGTCTGGTAGATTGCGCCAGCGCCAAGCATCGGAATGCCTTTGGCGCGTGCTTCGCGTTGGTGCGCCGGCACGCTCTCCCACAGTTCGGCGCGATCTTCCGCACTAAGGTGGGGCACGTCATCCCAGCCGATTTGAATCATCCACTTGCTCATGCCGGCGCCAAGTGCGGCATGAATTGCATGGCAACGTCCGTCATGCCCTTCAGCGGCGTGAACGTCGCCATGAGCATGCCCTTCGTCGTCATCAGGCGAAGCAGCGCTTCGGTGTAAATTTCCATGGGCGGCTCTTCATCAAGCCAGATGATGTCGCGCTCCGTGCCCTGCCATGCGATGCGGCCCTGATCGTATGAGCGAAACTGAAGTGTCGAATGCCCGCCGTTGACGTTTCGGATCATGGCGTAATCAATGTGACCCGGAACGCCCGTATAGGGCCGCAAATCTTCAATGCAACGTTTGGGTATCAAGCCGGTCCCACGTGCCTCAGGCGGGCCTAAGAGCTTCTTGACGATGATGTCGCGTGTCGTGCTGGCGTTGTCGCCACCGCAGAGCATATTGATTGGGCGATCCCACGTGCGGCCCGGCCACCAACTTGGATATTCGCCCGTCAGGTGAAGCGTTCCCTCGTACCCGCCGATGGTCTCAGTCTTGCCAACGCGGTTTGCGGCGATAGCTGCCGGCTCGCGATGCACTTTCCCAGCCGCGAAGAAAGCCATGTGCTTAGGATAAAACTGCCGGCTGAGCGGGCCTTCGTCAGGATAGTAGCTGGCCAGTAGGTTTTCGGATGTCCTCTTCGCCTTCTCGCGTTCCAGCTTCTTGATGAACGCGGCTAACTGCTCTGGCGGCAGCGAGGATAGCGGTGAGTTCGTCGTCATCCATTTCCTCCAACGGATCGACGCGAACGTTCAGCTCCTTCGGTAGGATCGATGCGACGACCTTGAGATATTCGTGAGGGCGCTCTTGGCGGACGGTGGCGATGGCGGCGGCGCCATGCTCTTCCCAGTCCGCTTGCAGTGCAGTGATGAAGTGCTCGCCCAGCTTGTTGCGCGAGCCTTTGGGGCGGCCCTTCGGATTTAGCACCTGTCCGGGCTTGATTTGGTGCACCGCTAGGTGTGCAGCCGGGTTTTTGACGGCGGGCTTTTCTGCGGCGTTAGTTGAAGCCGCCGCGCCTTGCGTTTCTTTCAGCCATTCGTGAGCCTTTGCAGCGTCACCTGGGGCTGAGCTTGTCTTGGGTTTGCGCGCCTTTGGTTTGGCCGCGCGCGGGGGCTTCGCCTTCTTCTCTGTCATGGCTCTCGATCACGCTTCCGGCGATCTGTTGATTAGGGAGCCAGTATCAGAGAGTTGTGATGGGGTGCGGGGTTAGCGCGGGCGGCCGGTTATGGTGTCAATCATTACACCGTCGATTTCGACAAAACGGTTTGGGTGCCCTTTTGCTTTGAACTCGCTCGGGAGGTGTAGCATCCCGTCTGTTGGGTCATAAGTTGGCATCGCGCCAGCAGCGTAGGCAGCTCTGTAATCGTACTGGTGGCGCGGGTCATCCGGATTAGGGTCGAGGCCATTGCGCTCGGCGAATTTTCGATACCACGCATCAAAACCTGGGTCGCTTTTACGAACCAGGCTTGCAAGAGCGCGACGGAGATCATCTGTCATGCGTTACTCCGCCAGCCACGCCTTTGGAATCTTCCGCACGACGCCAAGCTTGATGTGCCGTGCGGCTACGCGGTCCTTGCCGTCTTTGACAATCTGCCACTCTTCAGGGGCGAAGGCGTCAGGCTTTGGGCCGTCCGGCTTAAACTGGAAAGAGGTGTCCTCTCCCCCTTCAAGTTTAGTCTGGGCCATTAGGTGTCAGCGAGCGCCGTGATCCAAAGCTTGTTGCCAGTTTGAGAACGGTCTTTGCGATGGATCAGAATTTTGCGGTCCGTGTTCGGGCCAACGTAGATGTCGGCTTGGGTCGCGTCCTGGCCGCTGCTGGCGGTTGAGATGCGAAAGCGAATGCCGGTCGTGCCGTCATCGTTTGAGATCACAATCGCGCGGATCGGATAATACGTTCCGCTGCCATCTGCTGCGCTGTTGCAGAGCTGGATATAAGTGTTCGAAAGCGCCTGGCCTGCGAGACGAATCTGCGGCGGGTAGACCGGGTCGTCATTGCCCTCGGATACATCCGTGAATTGCAGAAGGCTGAAAGTCATCCGCCGCGTTCCCTGTAAATTCGGAGGCTAAATTATGCGCTCGTTCAAGCGCTGGCGGGGTTTGGAGACGCCGCTTGAAGCGCCTCTACGCTCATGCCCTCTTGGTATTTTCCTTCATTGCGAAGGTGCGCTTCGTCGTTGGCTCGGTGATACGGGACCGGATCAGACACGAGGCCACCTTCAAACGTATCAGCTACGGCATAGAGCCCGCCGCTCCAGGGAACGAACTGGGCGATGTAGCGCTTCATGCTGGTTGGCTCGGGTCAGTCCAGTCGCGCATGTCGTGGTCGAACGGTGAGCGCAACGGGTGGCGAAGCGTAAGAGTGGACCGGCCGCCAAGCATATGGCTTCTGAGTTCGTGAAGGTCGCGGGCCATGTTCTGGTAGAGGACTTCCAGGCGGGCAATGCTCTTGCCGTTGTCGCCCTGATCTCGAACCTTCTCCTCCAGGGACTTCACGCGCTCGCGAAGTTCTGTGTCCACCTGAACGGACTTGGTGCGCTGATCTCCGCCCTTGTCTCGGCTGGCGAGGAAATAGCCGACGATGAATAGGCCTATCGCGACGACGTTTGGATCAAGCCCACCCACGTCACAAGTTCCCGCCGATCATATCAGCCCGCTTCTGCTCGTTCATCTCTGCCGCTCCATCTCTTCATGTGCGTGCGAGCGCGTAGTGATCCGAGCCGCCGTTGCTGATGGAGAAAGTATAGCGCTGGTTACGCGCGTGCGGCGTTAGGAAGATGCCGTCTCTCCGGCTGTCACGCCTGATAGTAGGTGGCGTTCCCCATGCATGGACCGCCCCATGCGGCCTACTCACTCCAGCAATGCGCCGTCCAATCTTGACGCACTTCCTGCCAACTGAATGGCGAGAGCTTTCGCTCGGGATAGGAAGCCCCCACATCCGTTCGTCAACGGCTCAGTCCTGTGCTCAGGACGCGCATTTGCTCTGGCTTGCGCCGCGAGGCGGGAGACTTGTTGAACCGATCATAGCATGATTTGCGCGCGATGGAATCACCGCGCTGCCTTCCTCTTCGGCTTAGAGATCAAGTCCAGCCCGATCGCTTCATGGAAAACCCGCATCGCAAAATCAGTGGAGCGGACCTTTGGGTCTTTGGCGTTGGAGAGCGCGGGCTCGGCTGAAGCTGCGAGGCCAAAGCGGATGCACTCGGCAAGGCCAGCAGGGTTTAGTTCGCTTGTGAGGCGGCGCGCGCCTTTGATCTCGGCCTTCACTAGAAGCTCCACCGTGGCGAGCGCTTGCGGGCTTATGGCTTGGGCTGTGTGACGGGCGCCGCGTTGCTGGGCGATGATGGCGTCTGGGTTCTCTACGCCTTTGAGCTTTGATCTGAGCGCGCCGGCGGCGCGGATGCGGCGGGCTTCGGTCTTCTCTTCCAGTGCAAGGGCTGCGCGCTCGGCCGCCAGTGCTGCGGCGCGTGCCGCCTTCTCCGCGGCGCGAAGCTGGGGATCCAGCCGCACGAAGTGCATGATCAGATCGTCAAACGCTTGCCCGTCGAGCTTTGCATAGCGGTACGTCGCCTCGCACACGTCCTCAAGGATAGCGTCTAAGGCTCTGCCCTCTTCGCTGTCGTGGTTGATCCATACCTCTAGGCGCTGGACGTTTTCGCCGAACGTCTTGCGGTTCAAGCTGAAGACGCGCGCCATGCTTTCAAGCGGGGCGAGGCCCCGAAGCGAATAGCCGAGCACCAGGCGATAGGCCATCGGCCTTGATCCCGAGCGCTTGATCAGCATGCGCTCTAACTCTGGATGCTCGCGAAACGCGAACTGAAGAAACTCAGCCCCGCGCTTGATGAAGCGCGCCGAGATGAAGTCTTGGTCGAACTCTGTTGGGTCTATGGGCGGCCCGTTGTTGTCACCGATGCGTGCAGTCATCGCGTACACAACGCGCTCCAACGGTTAACCACGAGTCACCGGCTCTGATGTTCACGCCGCGTCGCGCGACTTCAAGCGAAGCTCTACCGTCACCGTTCCGTCTTTCGCTTCGCGAACTATGCGCTCCCAGCATACGAGCTTACGGCAGAGCTTGCAGTGCTCGCTTGTTTCTGTCTGCGCGGAGTATGGCTTCGTGCGCATGGATTCCAGCGTGCGTGCGTCGCGCTCTACCGGGCACGCTGGGTCTGGACAGATCACAGCCCCTTTCCTCCCCGTCTCCAAAGCGAAGCGTAGAGATCAGCTCGCGTTCCAAATGTTGCTTCGTGGTTCATCCGAAGGCGAAGCGCTTCCTTCGGGTCTATGCCTGCGTCGAGAAGCGCGCGCCGGTAAGCTAGGTCTTCAGCAAGCGCGAGAAGCCCGCCTAATCTATCAACGCCAAGCGTCACGTGCTCGCGTGGCTTTGCGTCTTTGATGTTGAGCGTGTGGATGTCGGCGGTCATGCGACCCTCCGAACGCGAACCGGCGGCGCTGGCGTGTAGGCAAACTTAGAGCAAGCCTTGCAGAATTTCTGCGCCGGAAAATCGATCGGCGCCCCGCAGATGAACCCGCTCGCGCCCTCTTCCCCAGCACAGAACATCGGGCACTGGAACCAGGTGCGCTCAGAGTGGCGGACTGAGTGAGGGCCGCGCTCCGGTGCGCGCGGCTTCTTCACTGGCGCAAACTCGATCGCTGGAACGCTCTTGGGTTTCTTGATCCGAACCGTCTTGGTTGCGCGTGGACCATTGCGTCCGCCCGTTCCTGCTGTTGGCGTGATCCGATTTGGAAGCCCTAAGCGGATGCGCTTGCCTATCACAGCATTGCGCGTGATCCCGCCTCCAAGCCGTGCTGCAATCTGGCTCGCGCTCAATCCTTGAGCCCATAGCTGCTTAAGCAAGCCTTCCCGTTCGGGGGTCCAGAAGCTCATGCGGCGTCCTCATCGTCTGAGTTGTGGTTCGCAGCGAGATCGTGGATGCGCGCAGCGTAGATGCGATCGACGGTCTCTGAAACATCTTGCGCGCAGCGCTCGGGGTCGCGGTGTATCTGCGTCCCCGTAAAACGGATCAGTTCGTAGCCGTACTCCTTCAGGTCAAGGTGACGGCTGTTGTCGTCCTCGCGCTGCTCACGCGTCGAGTGGAAGGCGTGACCATCCACCTCAATCGCGAGCCTTATTGGTGGCTCTCGCTCGCCCGCAGGC
>ERZ650311.795-NODE-795-length-17934-cov-14.246043_pt1 | contig 17934 bp, 23 predicted proteins | sample MGYA00376247_ERZ650311 | MGnify/ENA primary metagenome ERZ650311 (study PRJEB26733, sample SAMN07839324) | wastewater metagenome | biome: small river; feature: stream; material: water | place: USA: North Carolina | collected 2016-07-28 ... | reverse complement strand
ACCTGACCAGCATTACGCACAACAAATAGGTCGCCAAGGCCAACGTCGAAGATGATTTCGGCCGAGAGGCGGCTGTCGGCGCAACCGAAGAGCGCGGCGAACGGTCGCTGTTTTTCAGCAAGCGCGGTGCGCAGGTCGATGTCTTGGCGCGGGTGAGCGGGGGCGCCGGTCACAAAACGGTGATTGCCTGCGACCATTGCGGTCCAGGCTTCGCGGGGGGACTGCGGGCGCTTGATGTCGCCCATTAGCCGTTGGTTCCCGCGCCAGCCATAGAGGCATCTAGTTTGAGCACTCCTGCGATGGTCTTGAAATCTTCGAGCTTCTCAGCGCCATAGAGCAGGTATGCGTTGCCCTTAGCCTTCTCGATTCCCGAGAAGCCGAGCGCCCAGACGTGATCGCGAGTCTTGGCCGGGTCGTGTTGCACGAGTGAGTCGTACTGGAACCAGTCACCGACCTTCTTTGGCTGCACCGCGGCAGCGCCTTCGCCAAGCTGACCGACGAACCAGGTTGGGTTGACATCAAAGGCCTGGGTGAAGCCGACGTACTGATTGTTTGGCCCGACAAAACCGATGTACCAGGTCTTCACACCATCTGGTGACTTGCCGGTCCAGGTGGCCTTGTTGCACCACCAACCCTCTGGCAGGTCAGGAATCACAATTGCGAGGCCGGTGCTGCTGGCCACATCAGCACCGATTGACTTGTAGTCAACGCGCTGGATGCGGCTTGAGTCATCACGCGGAACAATCAGGACGAGCGCGAGCACCAAGCCAAGGCAGGCAAGCAGCGACAGTGCAAGGTTGCGAATTGTTTGGCGCGCGCGATGTTTCGCTGCTGAGTCTTCGGCCATGCTCTATTCGGCCGACTTCTTGTTGGCTAGAGCTGCATCGAGGCGCTTGCGTGCGCCTGAAAGCCACTCTTCACACTGCTTGGCCAGAGCCTCGCCGCGTTCCCAGAGGTTCATCGAGTCTTCGAGCGATACTGCGCCCTGCTCTAGCTGCGAAACAACCTTGGCGAGTTCGTCGCGCGCTTCTTCATACGACATAGCCGCGATGTCGGCGTTTGCGGTTGCCTTGCTCTTGTCTGCGCTCATGGTGTCTCCAGTTTAATCGGGGCTGTTTAGGTCTGTTTGCGGTGGGGTGGTGCGGGCGGCGGGCTGTTCTAGTCCGCAGTTGCGGTCAGATCACCCTTCGCGAGGCGAATCTTGAGTTTGGTTCCGGTCTTGACCTTGCTCGCGTCTTGCAGCACGTGGCCGTTGGTGTCGCGAATCACCGAATAACCGCGGTCGAGGGTCTTCTGCGGTGACAGCGAGGTCACGAGGTTCTTGAGGTGCTCGAGCTTGACCTCTTGCAGGTGCAAGAAGTTGCCAACGAGTTCGCGCGCGCGGTCGCGGTCACGGTTCATGTCTGTCGCGTGGTCCTCAATGAATTGGTATGGGTTAGCCAAGACAGGGCGACTGCGCAGCTGCGCAATGAGGTCGGCCTGCGTGGCCACATACTGATTGATTCGGTTGAAAATCTGGCCCAGAGAGCGCTGAATGGTTGCGCGTTCCTCGGCAACGTCTGGCACAACGCGTTTGGCCGCATCGGTCGGGGTGGATGCGCGCAAGTCGGCAACATCGTCGAGCACCGGGCGGTCGTTTTCGTGGCCGATGGCCGAGATGATCGGGGTCTTTGCCGCAGCCGCTGCGCGAACCAGTGCCTCGTCACTGAACACGACCAGGTCGAGGAACGAACCGCCACCGCGAGCGATGATGATGACATCGACGTTAGGGTCGTTGTCGAGCTCTTTGATGGCGGCGATGACCTCAGGTGCTGCTTTGTCGCCCTGCACGAGGGTGTTGATGACTCGGAATTGCGCGTCTGGCCAGCGCAAAAGCGTGTTCTTCAGGACGTCCTTTTCGGCGTCGGAGTTTGCGCCGGTGATGAGGCCGATCTTGTTCGGCAGGAACGGAATCGGCTGCTTGCGTGATTCGGCAGTCAGACCCTCGGCGGTGAGCTGAGCGCGCAGGCGCTCGATGCGCTCGAGCAGTTCACCGAGACCGACCTTTCGAATCTCGACCACCTGCATGGTGAGCTTGCCGTTCTTGCCCCAGAAGGCCGGTTTGATCAGCGCAACAACGCGGTCTCCTTGCTTGAGATCCTTAGGAATACGAGCGACATCCCACGCATGAATCTCAATCGAGTTTTCGATCTGCAGGTCGCGAAGTGCGCCGAACATGCTGGTCGGGTTGAAGCGAATCTGCGAGATTTCGCCCTCGACCCAGAGGTAACCAAGGCGGTCAATCCAGTCCTTGAGAGTGGCTGCCAGACGCGAGACCGGCCAAGGCTGCTGCTCAGACGAAACCTTGGATGCCGCTGAGGCGTCCATGTTGATTTCGTTCATCTTGATTCCGCTCGCTAGTTGGCCGCGAAGCCCTGCTTATCATTGTCTGGTGACTGCCTTCAAGGATACCGCCGACGACCGACACCTATCGGGCGAACAGCCTGCTAGCAAGAAGGTCTTTTTGGCTTCACCACGCGGATACTGCGCTGGTGTCGACCGTGCCGTTATCGCCGTCGAGAAGGCGCTCGAGCACCACGGTTCACCGGTTTATGTGCGCAAGCAGATCGTTCACAACAAGCACGTTGTCTCATCGCTCGAAGCTCGCGGCGCGATTTTTGTGGATGAGGTCGACGAGGTTCCAGAGGGTTCTGTCCTGGTGTTCTCGGCTCACGGAGTTTCGCCAGCCGTAGTCGCCGCAGCTAAGGCGCGCAACCTAGAGACCATCGATGCCACCTGCCCGCTCGTGACCAAGGTTCACCGCGAGGTCATCCGCTATGCCAACGAGGGTTATGACATCCTCCTGGTCGGCCACAAGGGTCACGAAGAAGTTGACGGCACGATGGGTGAAGCGCCTGACAAGGTGCAGCTCGTTGACGGCCCGAAGTCGCTCAAAGACATCAAGGTCAACGACCCTGAAAAGGTCATCTGGTTGTCACAGACCACTCTTTCGGTCGACGAAACCATGGAGACCGTAAACGTTCTCAAGAAGATGCTGCCGACCCTTCAGGCGCCACCTTCAGACGACATTTGCTACGCCACCCAGAACCGCCAGGTCGCCATCAAGAAGGTCGGCGCGGTCAGCGACCTCGTGATCGTTGTCGGTTCGGCAAACTCTTCAAACACCGTGCGCCTGGTCGAGGTCGCGCTGCAGGCGGGAGCCGATGCGGCATACCGCGTTGATTTCGCAAGCGAGATCAAAGACGAGTGGTTCGAAGGCGTCGAGAACGTCGGTGTTTCGTCGGGTGCGTCTGTGCCAGAAGAACTGGTGGATGAGGTTCTCGCAGACCTTGCTCGTCGCGGTTACGGTGATGTTGAACTCGTTCAGACCGCCGAGGAGGACGTCCAGTTCTCGCTGCCGGCTGAGCTGCGCAAGACCATGAAGGCTGCCGGCGAAGACACCACCAACCGCATCAAGCGTCACTAGCTGGCTGTTGCTCCGAGGTTGCGACTAGCGCTTTCCTGCGCCGAAGTCAGTCTCTTTGACTAACTTGCCATCACGATCAAACGTGCGCCAAATGCCTATCTGAACCTCAGCGTCGAATGAGCCGCTGCGCATAAGCGAACCGTCCTTGCGATAAAACTCCCACGGGCCGTGCATGCGGCCGGCAGAATCGTGTTCGCCCTTAAAACGCGGAAGCCCGTTCTCATAGAACGGGCTTTGCGTAGACATTTTGTCTGAGGTCAATCGCTTAGAGCGACATCGACTTTCCGGCTGAGCCGAGCTGCTGTGCAGCCTCGACAACGCGGGCTGCCATGCCGGCCTCACCGATCTTGCCCCATGCGCGTGGGTCATAAGCCTTCTTGTCGCCGACTTCGCCGTCAACCTTTAGAACGCCGTCATAGTTCTTGAACATGTGGGCTGCGATTGGGCGGGTGAACGCATACTGAAGGTCGGTGTCGATGTTCATCTTGATAACACCGTGGCGCACTGCCTCAGCGATCTCGGCGTCGGTCGAGCCCGAACCACCGTGGAACACGAGGTCGAACGGCTTGGTCTTGCCATACTTCGCGCCGACTGCAGCCTGGATCTCGCCGAGGAGCTCTGGCTTGAGAACAACGTTGCCTGGCTTGTAAACGCCGTGGACGTTTCCGAAGGTTAGAGCGACCATGTAGCGGCCGTTCTCGCCAAGACCTAGAGCCTCAGCGGTCATGAGACCGTCTTCAGGAGTGGTGTAGAGGTGCTCGCCGTGGCCACCCTCAACGCCGTCTTCTTCGCCGCCGACAACGCCGACCTCGATCTCGAGAACAGCACCGATGCTCTTGGTTAGCGCGAGCATCTCCTTGGCGATCTCTAGGTTCTCGGCCATAGGAACAGCCGAGCCGTCCCACATGTGTGAGTTGAATAGTGGGTCCTGGCCGTTGCGAACGAGCTCCTTCGAAATCTCGATTAGCGGGCGCACGAAGCCGTCGAGCTGGTGCTTTGCGCAGTGGTCGGTGTGGAGGGCAACGGTAATGCCGTAGTTCTTTGCAGCCTCACGAGCGAATGCAGCCATTGCAGCTGCGCCCGAAGCCATCTTCTTCACGGTTGGGCCTGACCAGTAGTCGCCGCCACCGGTGGTGACCTGAATGATGCCGTCTGAGCCAGCCTCAGCCAAACCGGCGAGCGCTGCGTTCAGGGTCTGTGAGCTCGAGACGTTGATCGCTGGGTAGGCAAAGCCACCGTTCTTGGCGCGGTCGAGCATTTCTAGGTACTGGTCTGGTGATGCAACAGGCATAGCCGTGGCTCCTAATAAAAGAGTTGAATTTTCGGGCGAAGAACTTCGTTGGGCCTCCCGTATAGGTTACCGAAAAACTTGGCAGTAGCCTTTGACCATGCTTCATCACGCCAACAAACCAACTGTCGATATCTTCTCGGCGACCATCGCCGCCGCAGCCGGTTGTTATCCGCTAGTTGGCAAAGGAAACAAACATGCGGTGGATGCGGCCGCGGTCGAAGCCATGCGTCACATGCTGATCGGTGCCGAATTCGGCGGCATGGTCGTCATCGGCGAGGGCGAGAAGGATGACGCCCCGATGCTTTACAACGGCGAACTCATCGGTCAGGGGCAGCCAATCGAGTGGGACATCGCGGTAGACCCGGTCGATGGCACTGCGCTCGCCGCATCCGGTGCTGAGGGAGCCGTTTCGGTCATGGCCGCCGCCGAGCGCGGCAAAATGCTCGATTGCAGCCAGGTCTATTACATGAAGAAGCTCATCACCGGCCCGGCCGGTTGGGGAGTGGTCGACATCGACGCATCGCCGACCCAAAACATTCACGCGCTCGCCGCAGCGCTTGGCAAAGACGTGTCAGAGCTGCGCGTGGCCGTCATCGACAAACCGCGAAATCAGGATGTGATTGCCGAGGTTCAAGCCGCGGGTGCCGAATGGTTGCAGTTTGCCGAGGGCGATGTTGCGATGGGCGTTGCAGCCGCGACCTCAGAGTCGGGTGTCGACATGCTTCTCGGCGTTGGCGGAGCGCCAGAGGGAGTAGCGACGGCATGTGCCGTGCGCATCCTCGGTGGGTTTATGCAAGGGCGACTGGCTCCGCAGACGGTTGACCAGCTCGAACAGGCGATGGCCGCGGGTTATGACCTCGACCGCAAGTATGGCTTGACCGACCTGGTTGGTGGCGAGAGCTGGATCTTCGTGCTGACCGGAATCACCGACGGGCTGCTGACGCGCGGAATCGTGCCAGATGGCGATGGGTTGGTGTTGCAGTCGCTCGTGCTCGATTCAAAGCTGGGCGAACCGCAGCTGATCGAGGTTGAGGTAGCTAGAAACTAGGCCTTGGCTGGCTCTTCGAGAGCAACGGTGCGGTCTGGATTCTCGTTCAAGAACGACTCTGGCAAGTGGTCGACGTCGGTTAGGCCCGAGGTTGGCTGGGTCACGGCAACTGCACCCCACTGAACTGCGGTGCGAACGCCGACAGGAACGTTGAAGCCAACGCCGAAGTCTTCGTCGCCAGGAGCGATTGGGTTGCGTGCGACGGCCGAAAGGAAGCCCGCGAGAGTTGCGTCACCGGCACCAACGGTGTTGATGACCTTGACCGGAGCGGTGCGTGCAGCCCATGCGTGGTTCTTGGTCACGGCGATCATGCCGTCTGCACCAAGCGATGCAAGAACACACTGGACGCCGTGGGCGCAAAGCTCACGAGCTGCGTCGATGACGTCGCCGATGGTGTTCAAGGTGCGGCCGACAGCCGATGCAAGTTCTTCGGCGTTTGGCTTCATGACAGCGGCTGCGCCCTGACGAGCCCAGTACTGCAGTGGCTCGCCCGAGGTGTCGAGTGCAACGCGTACGTTCAGTGCCTTCATGCGGTCGAACAGTGGCTGCAGGTCAACGTAGTTGCCCGAACCCTTGTAAACCGGCAGTGCGCCAGCAACCACGAGCCAGCTTGCGCCGTTCTCTTTGACGGTTGCTTCGGTGAGGTCGATAACCGCGGCCCAGTCTTCTTCGCTGAGTGGGCGAGGCGATTCGTTGATCTTGGTGGTTGGGCCGTTGTGCTCAACGATGGTGGTCGAGACGCGCAGGGTGCCGTCGATCCACAGTGGGAGCAGGATGCCTGCCGAGCCGGTGCGCTCGAGAACGTTCTGGTCAGCGTTGCCGATTGGCACTACGCCAGGAGCCTGAATGCCAACGAGGTGAAGGCCGCGTGAGACGTTGATGCCCTTGCCGGCGAGCTCTTCGCCAACACCGTCAGCGCGGTTGACGCCACCCTCGACGAGGCCGCTAACAAAGTAGGTGCGGTCGAGTGTTGGTGCTGGGGTCAGGGTCACGATTGGTGACCCAGGCTTGATACCAGTCATTTGAGGGGTTCTCCTGCGGATTGGACAACGGTTGAAAGTTCATTCAGAAGTGCGAACCTCGTTGTCGCGCGCTCGGTGAAAAGTATACCGATTTGGGTGACGAATCGTGCTCTGCGAGGGTGGCTCACCGACCATTCTGAACCACGCAAATAGACTCGTCAACGTGAAGAATCGCGCCGATATCCAGTGGTTGCGCGCCATCGCGGTATCGATGGTGGTGCTCTTTCATCTGTGGCCGAGTCGCTTCACCGGTGGCTTCGCCGGCGTTGACGTCTTTTTTGTCATTTCGGGCTATTTGATTACGGGTGGTTTGCTGCGCGAACGCCCGCGTCTCGGCGATTTTTGGCTGCGGCGCATCCGTCGTTTGTTGCCTTCGGCGCTGCTCGTGATTTTGGTCACGCTTGTGGCCGCCGCAGTGCTAGTGCCGGCTGGTTCGCGCACCGATTTCGGCACGGATGCGATCGCGAGCACCCTCTATTTCGAAAACTGGTGGTTGATCGGGTCGGCCGCCGACTACTTTGCGGCGACTGCGCCTAGCCCGTTCCAGCACTTCTGGTCGCTCGCGGTTGAAGAGCAGTTCTATTTGGTCTGGCCGGTCTTGGTCGTCGCGCTCTCGCTCTGGGGAGCATCTCGCGGTTCGGTGATTCGTGCGCGCGTTGTTTTCGGAGTTGTGGCTTTGGGGTCGTTCGGTTGGTCGCTTTGGCAGTCACACGCCGAGCCAACCGTTGCCTATCTGAGCACCTTCACTCGTGCCTGGGAATTCGCGGTCGGCGCGCTGATTGCGACCGGGCTTGGCTTCGCGCGGTTGTCTGCTCGAACTCGGCTAGTTGCGTCGGTGGTCGGTTTTGCCTTGATTGGCACTTCGACCTTTGGGCTTAGTGAGCACATGGTCTTTCCGGGTTGGGCGGCACTCTGGCCGGTGCTCGGCACTGCGCTGGTGATCGCCAGCTTCGCCGACTACGAATCTTCGCCCCGGTTGATTTCGGTGATGCGCCCGGTTCGCTGGCTCGGTGACATCTCTTATGGGTTGTATCTCTGGCACTGGCCGGTCGTCGTTTTAGTCGGCGGGTATGTGCTCAGCGAGCACGAATCGATCGGTCGATTTGGGCCTGTCTTGATGCTCGGGCTGAGCGTCGGATTGGCCTGGCTGTCTAAGCGCTGGGTCGAAGACCCGATTCGTTCTTCTTTGTGGTTGAAGCGTCGGGCGCGCTGGGCTCAATACGCGGCAGCCTTCAGCGCGACCATCGCGATTGTGCTCATCGGGTATGCGCTGCAGGACGCAGCCAAACTGCAGCTCGCGGCTGCGCAGTCGGCTGCCGAACGTCAGGCGGTCGAACCGTGTTTTGGCGCAAACTCGCTGCTGCCGACGAGCGACTGCAAGGCTGCGCCCACTGCAAACATCGTGCCCGAGCTTGACGTCGCGAAACACGATGCCGCCGACCCTGGCAGCGTCTGCATGACCAAGGCCGAAGACACCGACGTCAAGCTCTGCGAGTACGGTTCTGAGCGCGCGGGCGCATACCGTGTGCTTTTAGTGGGCGATTCGCATGCCGCGACTCATTTGGCGGCCTTCCAGCTGTTGGCCAAGCGAAACGGTTGGCACCTCACGCTTGCCTATCACGCAGGTTGTTCGTTCAGCCTGGTGGAGCGCAATCAGACCGCGCGCGGCGTCGCCTGTGCTGCCTGGAATGTTGCGCTGCAAAAGCGCTTGGCCGCGTCCGAGACGTTCGACCTCGTGGTCACTGCCCAATACGCCAAGAATCGCCTTGCCGACGTCAAGGGCGTGGCCACAACCGTGCTCGCCGATGGGCTTGCCGCAGCCTGGCAACCGCTCATCGATCGCGGTTCTGAAGTTGTTGTCATTCGCGACAACCCTGAGATGACGCCGGCAATGAAGGCCTGCTGGGATTCAGCCACCAAGACCGCAATCTCATGCATGATGCCGCAGTCGAAGGCTTTCGTGACCGACCCTGCCGCTCAAGCAGCCGCGAACACCGACAGCGTGAAGCTTCTGGACCTAACCGATCTCTATTGCCAGAACGGTATGTGCCCGGCGCAAATCGGTGGCGTTTACATCTATCGCAACGCAGACCACATCAACGCGACCTATTCGCGTTCGATGACGCTAGCTCTTGATCAGCGGCTTGAGCGTCTGCTTGGTGGCCGCTAGCAACTCGGCAAGGTCGCTCGCATCGTGGCGGTTGGCCGCGTGAATCATCAGGCGAGCGCAAGCATCTGCATCGGCCAGCGCATCATGGTGATTGAAATCTTGGATGCCGATCAGCTCAGCCATCGTGCTGAGTCGATGGTTCTCTGGCACGCCACCTTCTTTTATGTAGGTGCGGCGGGCGACTAGAAGAGAGCAGGCGTATTCGAGTGGGGGAATCGGTCGACCGATTACCTCGAGAGTGCTTCGAATCACACCCATGTCGAATGTTGCGTTGTGAGCCACAAGAACGTCGCCATCAATCCAGTCGAGCATGTCTGCAAAAGCTTCAGGAGCGCTTGGTGCTGAGCCGACATCGTCAGGCTGTATGCCATGCACTGCAATATTGCCCGGGTGAAAGTGCCCGAATCCCATTGGTGGCCTCATCAGCGTCGCCCACGAATCCACGATTTTGCCGTCGACGACCTTCACCAAACCGACTGCGCATGGGCTGGCAGGCGACGCGTTGGCGGTCTCAAAGTCGATGGCGGTGAAGTTCAATGGCACGGGTCAAGTCTGGCATGCCCCACCGACAGTAAACTTGACCCTCGTGGCCTTGACTATCGGAATCGTGGGACTGCCAAATGTTGGCAAGTCGACCCTCTTTAATGCACTCACCAAGAACAACGTGCTCGCTGCGAACTACCCGTTCGCGACCATTGAGCCAAACGTCGGTGTGGTGAACCTCCCAGACCCGCGTCTGAACAAGCTCGCCGAAATCTTCGGCAGCGAGCGTCTGCTGCCTGCACCTGTTTCGTTCGTCGACATCGCGGGCATCGTTCGTGGTGCTTCGGTCGGTGAAGGTCTTGGCAACAAGTTCCTGGCAAACATTCGTGAGGCCGACGCAATCGCTCAGGTCGTTCGCGGATTCGCCGACAGCGACGTTGTTCACGTTGACGGCAAGGTCGACGCTGCTAGCGACATCGAGACCATCAACACCGAGCTGATCCTCGCCGACATGGAGACCCTCGACAAGGCGCGTCCTCGCCTCGAAAAAGAGGTCAAGGGCAAGAAGGCCGAGCCAATCGTGCTCGAGGTCATCGACGAGGCCAAGGCTTGGCTAGACGGTGGCAAGCCGCTGTCGGCATCCACCATTGATTTGACTCCGATCAAGGAGCTCGGCCTGCTCACCGCAAAGCCGATTCTGTATGTGTTCAACGTCGACGAAGGCGTCTTGACCGATGCCGCCAAGAAGAAAGCGCTAGCCGATCTGGTTGCTCCGGCAGAGGCGGTGTTCCTTGACGCGAAGGTTGAGTCAGAGCTGATCGACCTCTCGGTTGAAGAGGCCAACGAGCTTCTCGCTTCACTAGGTCAGGATGAGTCTGGCCTCGACCAGCTTGCTCGCATCGGTTTTGACACTCTCGGTTTGCAGACTTACCTGACGGCTGGTCCGAAGGAGGCTCGTGCCTGGACGATCCGTAAGGGTTGGAAGGCTCCGCAGGCTGCTGGTGTGATCCACACCGACTTCGAGCGTGGGTTCATCAAGGCCGAAATCGTCTCTTTTGCTGACCTGGTTGCCGCTGGCGACATGGCCGCGGCTAAGGCTGCCGGCAAGGTTCGCATGGAAGGCAAGGACTACGTCATGCAAGATGGCGACGTGGTCGAGTTCCGCTTTAACGTTTAGTTAGCCTTAGTGAACGCAGAACTCGTTGCCTTCAGGGTCGAGCATCTGCACCGACCGGTTTGGCCCTTGAAAGTGCTCGCCAATCTTTTGTGCTCCGAGTTCGATGAGTCGATCAACGACAGTGTCAATCGGCTCTGGGCGAGCATTGACATCCCAGTGAATTCTGTTTCGGACTGATTTTTCAGCTCGCACACCATGAATGTAGATTCGGACCCCTGTTCGTTGGCCGTCACGTTCTTGGTGAATGGCGCTGCCGGTTCTGAAAACTCGTCGACCTTTGTATTCGATAACTGCATCAGGCTGCAGAAGTCCCTTGTCCTCCAGAGATTGCAGAAAGGCCTCATCGGGATACTCGACAACCCAACCCAAGGCATTCGCCCACCATTCGGCCTGCTGGTGAACATTGTTTGCATCCAGGACAAGCTGGATGTCGTGGTTGAACGAGGTCATAGGCAAAGTTTATAGAGGCAATTCGTGTGCTGATCGCGGGCATGGCAGACTCTCGGGCGAACCCAAGGTGAAGATTGCAAACCAATAACGTCTTGCGTTACTAATAACGCAAAGCGTTACTATTTACCTGTGATCATTTCGTTTGCAGACAAAACCACCGAGCTGGTTTGGCTGCGCGAGAGTGCCAAAAAGCTGGCGCCAGACCTGCAACGGATGGCACACAGAAAACTCTTGATGCTTGACGCGGCCGACTATCTTCGCGACCTGCACATCCCGCCAGGCAACCGACTAGAAGCGCTAGCGGGCGACAGGTCGGGGCAGCACAGCATCCGCATAAATGATCAATGGCGAATCTGCTTCATCTGGACGCCAGCCGGACCGACCGATGTCGAAATTGTCGATTACCACTAGGAGGAACCACAAATGAAAAAGGCTCACGCACCTATTCACCCCGGTGAAATCCTGCTCGAGGAGTTCATCAAGCCATTCGGCGTCTCGCAGTATGAGGTTGCCAAGGTTGTTGGCGTCTCACCTCGACGAATCAATGAAATCGTTCTGGGCAAGCGTTCGATCTCGCCAGACACAGCGCTTCGGTTGGCTCGCGCATTCGATGTCAGCGACCGTTTCTTCTTGAATCTTCAGGCTCGGTATGACCTTGAGGTCGAGACGGAGCGCCTGTCGGATGTGCTCGACGGCATCCGCCCGCTCAAGGCCGTTGGATAGGCTCACGACATGACAAACCGAGCAACCAGACGCGACATCATCTTTGGAGTCGTGCTCATTCTGGCTGCAATCGGCAGCTACGAGGTGTTGAATCACGTTGGTCGAGCCAAGCTCATCCACATTGATACCCCTCTGGATGCCCTGATTCCGCTGGTGCCTGTATTCGTGATTCCTTATCTGAGCTTCATTCCGCTCGTGTTTGTGGTCGTGCCCCTTCTGGCTATCAGGTCGAAGCAAGTCTTTATGTCTTATGCCATTGCGGTTTTCGCAGCACAAATGGTCTTGAACGCCCTGTATTTGCTGGTGCCCGCAACGGTTTCGCGCCCGGAGGTGACAGGCACGGATGTGTTCTCTGTGTTGCTTCGCGATTTGGTTTGGGGGCTCGATGAGCCGATTAATACGTTCCCCTCGAACCACGTTGCATTGAGCGTGATCGCGATACTTGCCCTCGCACAGCTCGGTCTCAATAGGAGGCTGGTTCTTGTTCTTCAGCTTTGGCTGGCGGTTATTTGTATCTCGACACTTCTCGTGCACCAACACATCATTTGGGATGTGCTTGCGGGTGCCGCGATCGGCGCGACGGCGTATTGGGCTGTTGCCAAAATCTATGCCCGTTCAATCGCTAGGCGTGGTTAGCGAGCTCCCAGGCATGGCCACTCGGGTCACGAAAGATTGCCGTGCGAACACCCCACGGTTGGTCAACCGGGCCATTCACAACTTGAACTCCCGCGTTCAGCAACTCGGCGACAGCTGAGTCAACATCGGCGCATCTGAGCGTGTATAGCGCACTGATTCGTTCTGGCCTACCGGCTTGAGCAGGTGCAACCAGATCAGGGGCTTGCGAATCCGCAAGCAGGTTGATCATGGTTTGCCCACAGCTGTAGACGGCCGAGACCTCATCCTCATAGACCTGTTGAAGCCCGAGTGCAGTGCCATAGAAGATCTTGCTCTTAGTTAGATCGCTCGTGAAGAGAGTGATGGCGAAAGGTGAATTCGAGAATGCTGTGCGGATGTGCTCGGTCATAGGGAAAGTTTAGGTTTCGAACCCTCTTAGTTGCTGAGTCATAAACTAACCCCATGACTATCGACGCAAGCAAGTTCCTTTACGCGGTTGAGCGCGAATACCCAGTCTCGATCGAGACTCTATGGCAGGCATGGGCTGACCCCGCCGCGCTAGAGCAGTGGTACAGCCCGACCGACCTCTCAGTTGTGCCGGGTTCGGTCGAGAACGAGTCGGTCACCGGAGGCATCTGGACGGTCGCCGTCGACGTGAGCAAGTTCGGCATGCCAAACGCATACTTCTTCGGTCGTTACACCGAGGTCGAGCCGCACAAGCTGATGGTTCACACCATGCACTACACGCAGGACGCGGACGAGTTCGCTGCGCGCGACTTTGGCAGCCCATCGCATACCGTCGTCGTTGAATTTGAAGACCGTGGCGACTCGGCCTGGTGCCGTTTCAACCAGTATGGCGAGATGCCAGCCGATATGATTCCTCGCACGCAGCAGGGCATGACCAGCTACTTCGACAACCTCGAGGCGTTTCTGACCAAGAACGCATAACCATGAGTGACGACATCAAGAAGCTCGCATCAGAGACCTACAACAAGGCGTTTGAAGCGCTCGAGGCGGGCGAAGACCTTGTTTCAGCCGTGGAGCTCGCGGCAACCTCGCTCAACATGTGGCGCCGCGTTGGCAACGACCGCAACCTTACGATCGGTTATTGGCTGTATGCGCGCGCGTTGGCCTTCGGTGGTGCTACCGACCTGGCTTTGGCTGCGTCGCGCAAGTCACTTGATCACCTCAAGAACGTCGATTCGCCAGCCGACTGGATGGTTGCATCGGCTCTAGAGGGTTATGCCCGTTCGGCTGTGGCAGCCGGCTTGCCGAATGCCGCAGGCGCAATCAAAGCTGCCGTGGATGCCATTGCGCGCATCGAGGATCCTGAAGATCGCGAACTTATCGCCGGGCAGTTTGCCGACATCGCTGGCTAGGTAGGTCGGCTAAGAAGGCCGGCTAGAACTGAGCCTGCACCACAGTTGACACCAAGAAGTGCCAGCCGACCCAGAGCCATCCGCACAGGATCGCAATTCGGGTCGTGCGGTGATGCATCAGACGGTCAATCATGTCGCCAACCGGTGCAATCGGTGTCTTCTTGGAACGGGTAACCAGCCACAGCACGATGCCGGTGATGGCGAAAAACACATACCCTCCGATGATGATCCAGCGACTCATCGCACCCTCCAAAGTCGCATGAAGCCGACGCCCGACATCAACCAGAGAAGCACAAAGCCGGCTTTGCCGAGCGGGTGATCGAGCAGCGGATCAACGAGCACCGAAATGGTCGGAAACTCACTCAACGTGTTGTTCAGCTGACCCAGGATGTTGGCGGCGAGTTCCCAGACGCACAGCGCGATGCCATAGGTGCGCCAAATGACGGTGGCGCGGGCAACAGGCAGGTTGCAACGCTCCTTCTTGCCGCTGTCGGCATACCAATTGGTTGCGATTACATAAGCGCCAATCGCCACAAACATCAGGCCGTATGCGACCGTGTGCCGAGGGATGGCCGTCATCAGAACGGCTAGTGTTGCCACGCCGATGATGACCTGCTTGCGATGCAGCTTCGGAATCGTCGGCAGAAACTGTTCGGGCTTGCCATGCTGGCTAAGAATCGCGAGCGCAGCGAAGATCGCGAAGATCAGGGCGTCGCTTGCAGAGCCACGGAAAACCTGGAACGACACAATGATCACGAACATCCAGATCCATGGATGCCGATACGTGCGCCAGAAGTTAGCCAATTGCAGGTTCGACGCTTTCTCGGTTTGCCGCCTCGGCTTCGGCTGCTGCTTGGGCTTCTGCCGCGGCTTGCTTGCCAGCCCGCAGAACCGGTGGCGAGAACAGCAGGACGACGAAGATCGACAGGATTCCACCGACCACCAGAACCGCGCGCACCCCGAAGATTCCGATCAGAATGCCGCCTGCGCCGCTTGCGGCGACCGAAGAAGTGTTCGCGACGGCACCAAAGGCAGCCATCACGCGTCCGCGGGTTTCGGCCTTGCTGCGACGGATGATGATTCCGACGCCGTATGCGTTCAAGACCGCGTTGCCGATGCCGGCCACAAAACTCATCACAAGTGCGACCCACCAGTGCCACGAAACCGCAAGACCGAGAATTGAGATGGCAAGAACACCCATCGCCAGCACGACCAAACGCGGATGCTTGGCCTCTGGCACCTTCAAGGTCGAAGCCCCAACGCCGCCTAGGATCGACCCGACAGCGAAGGCCGTGCCAACGAGTCCATAGATGAACGGGGTCGCCTTGAGCTCATCCGTGACTAGAAATACTTCGCCGACATTCACGACCCCGAGGGTCAAAATGATTACGCTGACCAGAATCAAAATCGAGCGGATGAGGTTGTCGCTCCAAACCTCGCGCAGGCCATCCATCGCCTTGAGTTTTTCGCCCTCAACATGTGCGACACCTGGTCGGTTGATGCCCAGCGCCAGAAGCGCAGCGCCAAGAACTAGGAACGAGATGCCGTCGATCAAGAACGGCCAAACATAGCCGGTCGAGCTGACCAGAATTCCGCCCAGCGCTGGTGCAAACAGCGTGCCGAAGGTCGAATAGGTCTGCATGGTGCCCGAGGCGCGAGGTAGGTCTTCAGCGGCCGCGATAGTTGGCAGGGCCGCGTTGAATGATGCGCCAACCGCGACACCACAGGAGGCCGTAATAGCCAAAGCGATGTAGGTCCACCAGTGTGGCCAACCCAAAGCCAGGGATGCGCTGCTCAAGCCCATGATCGTCAATAGCGGTGGTTGCAACGCGCGGGTCGAGAACTTGTCGGCAAGCAGACCACCCAGTGGGGCGAAGACGATCGTCGGAACCATCATCGCCAACAGAATGAGCGAGATGCCCATCGGGCCGAGAGCGTCCTTGTCACGCAACACGATTGCAAAGGTGGTCAGCGAGCTGCCTGCCCAGCTAATCGCACCAGCAACGCCGAGCAGGTGAATTTTGCGCCAGTTGCTCTTCATCTTCGAATCCTGTTGTTTATTTGACGATTTGTAGCTTCAGAGGTGCGGCCGTGAAAACAGTTCCCTGCTTCAACTTGTTTGGCAGGTAGATGCCGGTGTCGGTGTAGACATGCGCGCCTGTACCTGTGATCTCAAGCAGGTTGTTTTTGCTCTCTTGGTAATACTGGGTGTCGTTGTTATAAGCCGCGAACGATGATCCGAAGGACTTGGTCACGCGAATCGCCTTTTTGCTGCCAGGTAGGAGGTACGAGACAGTAGGAGGCGTGAACTTCAACTTTGCGCCAACGGCTGGCGGAGTGGTCGAATCCCACATGCCCTCAAACCAGAGTTTGCTGTAGTTCTTCGGAGTTACATACTTCAAACCGAAAGTCTTGAAACTGAATCCAAGCTTGAAATTCTTTGCATTCAGTGAATTCAGGGCAACCTTTGCAGCGTCGCCAATTTGAACCCAAGCGCTAGCGGTGAGTTTGCCGATCAGTCCCGCATACTTGCCATCTTTGAATTCGCTGTATGAGTTGTAGAACTTGAGGTTGGCAATCCTCTCGCCATCGGCCTTTTTATGTTCCCAAACGCCGCCGCCGTATGAAACGCCCGAAACCTCTGAGACTCCGTCGATGCCGCCAATCACACAGCAGCCCTGGTCGATGGTGAGGGATTTGCCTGATGTCTCGTCAAGCCCAATCTTGATGGCGGTGCCAGTGGGAACAGCGCTGATGTCGAAGTCAAAGCTCGCGTTGATGGTTTCAAACTTGAAGGTCTTCGAGTCGCTCATTGTGCCACTCGGTGCCTCGAACTCCGTGTGATAGAGATACACGGCCTTGCCTGCCGGCGATGTGGCACCAGCAGCGTTAGCCGCCGGTCCGTTTGTGCTCAGCCCAATCAGGGTTGCTATGGCCAATGCGACCGACAAAATACGCTTCATGGATTCAGCCTAGGGGAGGGCCTAGAGTTATCGCGTGACCGCCAACGAAGTCGACGAATTCCTAGCCAAGCTGGATGCCCCAGCGCGCGAAACACTGCAGCTCGTGCGCGAACGCATCCTTGAGATTGTTCCTGATGCGCAGGAATGCATCAGCTATGGCATGCCTGGCTACAAACTGCAGTTTGGCAAGAAACTGAAGGCATTCGCGGGGTTCGCCGCCTTCAAGAACCACCTCAGTTATTTTCCGCACAGCGGTCGTATTTCGGGCAAGCTTGCCGACAAGCTGGGTGACTATGACTTGATTCCAAGTGGATTACAGTTTCAGCGCGGTGAACCGCTACCGCTAGAGGTCGTTCGTATGCTTATCGAGGCCCGAATCCAAGAGATAGAGGAAGACAAATGAACATTCTCGGCATCGCACTTGCAACCCTTGCAGCATTCCTAATCGGCTTTGCGCTGTTCAACGGCAAGACCCTTTACCCGGTCTGGTACCGCGCAATGGGCAAAGAGATGCCGACCCGACCTGAGGTCATGACCGACGCTGACAAGCGCGAGGCCGGAATCATGTTCGGCTCGACCTTCGCGTCGCAGATCGGTCAAGCAATCGTGATGTCGTGGCTTATCGACACCTTTGACAAGGCATACGGCGGCATGAACCCGCTGTTCGGTGCACTCGTTGGTATCGTGCTCGGCCTTGGAATCTCGGGCTTCAGCTCGCTGTCACACCGACTCTTCTCGGGTCAGGGCTTCAAGGTTTGGGCAATCGAAATCTTCGGTGACGTTGTGGCACTAGCCGCGATGGGTGCAATTCTCGGCGCTTTTTACCTGGGTTAGTTCGCCCACCAGAAGGCCAGGCGGCGGCCGTCTAACCTCTAAGCGGTCTTGACGACCTGATTGGTTCCGACCACGACCGAACCGGCAGCAACCGGCTTGGTGACCATGGCGTTCGCACCAATCTTTACGTTGTCGCCCACGGTGATGTTTCCAATCACTTTTGCGCCAGCGCCAATCACCACATTGTTGCCAATTGACGGATGCCTCTTCGCACGAGTGAACTCATTCGCGCCGAGGGTCACCTGGTGATAGATCAGCACGTCATCGCCGATCTCGGCGGTCTCACCAATCACAACACCCACACCGTGGTCGA
>ERZ650311.794-NODE-794-length-17962-cov-6.671358_pt1 | contig 17962 bp, 17 predicted proteins | sample MGYA00376247_ERZ650311 | MGnify/ENA primary metagenome ERZ650311 (study PRJEB26733, sample SAMN07839324) | wastewater metagenome | biome: small river; feature: stream; material: water | place: USA: North Carolina | collected 2016-07-28 ... | reverse complement strand
GGGGGGGGGGGGCCGGGCGTACGCTGCAGGTGTGACCGTGCTCCGCATCGAAGATGGCGACCTGTACCTGCCCGACGAGGCCGACCGCCTGCAGGTGCTCACCGAACCCGCGGCGACGCTGCAGTCGCTCAGAGACGCGCTGCGGGTCGCGGTCGGGGACTGGTTCCTGGACATCACCGCCGGCGTCAACCGCGAAGTCCTGCTCGGCAAATACTCATCGATGATCCCGCCGGAGGTCGAGATGCGCCGCGTGCTGGCCGCGGTCGCCGGTGTCACGCAGGTCATCCGCGTCACGGCCCGGCGCCTCACCTCGCGCGACCAAGCCGTCGGTTACGGTACCGACGTCGCGGCCGCGTGGGACGCAGCACCGGGACGCATCCTATTCGTGGAGGCGCAGGTCACGACACGTACGGCCGGAGCGCTCGACCTGGGGTTAGCGCTTCCGATCGCGACGTGACCGGTGGGGCTCAGGCGGAGTCGGTGAGGGCACGTCGATCGTAGAGGGCAACGCGGGCGCGGGCGGTGGTGAACTATCGGGCGTCGCGGGTGGACCACCAGGCGGGAAGCGCTCACCGAAGCCGAGCGGGGCGGTGTCGATCGGCGCGGGTGCTGTCACGATCGCCGGCGGCGGCACGAGGCCCGCGGCGCCGAACACGACCGCCCAGTCGCCGCGCGGAACGCGGAACGACTCGGGCCCGACGTAGACCGTCGCGCCGGACACGTCGACCGCGGCGACGATCCCCTGTCGACCGTCAGCAAACTGCCACGTCTGGCCCTTGTCAGGTCGTGCCTCAAGGCTGGTGTGCGTGACGGTAACACCCGCCATGAATTGTGCGAAATCCTGCATGGTCGCAGCGTAGTCACGACGACACGGGGGTCAAGCGCGCCAAGGTAAGATCCTCGGGTGAGCCGCCCCGCATACCACGTCGACGTCGCCACCACCGCGATCCCGGCTGCCATCGCGCAGCCACCGGGCGGGATCCAGACCGCCGGCTTCCCCGCACACAGCAAGTTCGCCAGCGCATGGGCCAACTGGCTTTTCAACTTCCTCGGTGGCTGGACGCGTGAGCTCGACCAGTCGTGCCTGCGAGCGATCGACGTCGTCACCAGCAACGCGACGGCGCTGCTGCTCAAGGGGTCAGGCAGCGGCTTCGCCCTCGAGGAGAATGCGGGGCTCTCCAACCTCGGGCTCACGTCGGGCGGCGCGTACGTCATCCTCGGGCGACGCGTCGACCTCGAGGAGACTGGCGTCGCCGCGAAGTACCCGACGGGCTGGACGCTGCCGAACAACTCGACCGTGTACGGCCACGCGCGGCAGGAAACCGGCGCGGGTGGGTCCAGCACCGGCGAGCTGTTGCTGTCGACGAACGCGACCGAACCCGGGTACCTGCCGATCTGGCGCGGTGAGACTGACGGCACCGACCTGACCTCGCAGACGAGCCTCGCTGACGACGCTGCGCAATGGCTGTTGCCGGTGGACTTTCTCGACCGCGTGTCGATCACGGACACGAACGACGAGATCGCGTTCGACGTGACCGCGGCAAACACGATCGTCCCCGCGTTCTCACTCGACTCGTCGACCCCCGGCGGCCCTGGCATGCAGGTCACGCCTGGGATCAATTCGGTCGGCGTCGACGTGCAGCTCGGCGCGGGGTCGGGGTCGGCGTTCTCGACGAACCTGACCGGCTCCCTCGTCGACTCCGCAGGCATCCGCATCGCGGCCGATGCCGCGGCACAGAGCGACGGCGTGGTCGTGACGCTGGCGAACACGACGCACGGCTCGGGCGTCATCATCACGACGGCCAGCCCCGAGCCCGGGATCGAGATCGTCGGGTCCGGCGTTACCACCGGATACGCACTGTCGACGACTGGCACGAACGGGATCGACGTCACGCCGAAGTCCCTCGCGTCCGGCATCACCACGCGGTCGGGCTCCGGCGGCGGCGGGGCGGCGATCAACGCCATCCTGCAGAACACCAGCGGCGCAGCCGTCAACGCGTCGACCACGTCCGGGGGCGGTACTGCCGTGCGCGCGTCGGCGCTTGGTACCGCGACTGCCGTCGTGGCGACCGCCGTCAACAACCCCGCGGGCACGTTCGACACGTCGGGCACGGCCGCAGCGGTGACCGCTGCGGCTGCGGGGTCCGGCGCGGGCGCCGTCGTCACCGCCGCTGTCAACGCCGCGCTCGTGGTGTCGCAGACCGGCAGCGGAGCGAACGGCAATTACGTCGCCGTGTTCAGTCCCGACATCACCTCGCCGCGCAAGGCGGCGGTCAAGATCATCCCCGGTAACGCCGACCCGTCCGACGCACCGGCCGACGGCGACATCACGGTCACGAGCGCGAAGGGCCTGCTGGTCGGCGAGGGTACCGACGGGACGTGGCGCTCCGCGTGGCACAGCCTCGGCGGGTACGCTTGCGCGTACGCCCAGTTTGCCAACCGCACGACCCCGATCGGCAGCTCGGCTTATCTGATCGTCGGGTCAATCACTACGGCCAGCAACGGCGACAAGATCAAGCGCGCCAATTCGGTGGTACTGCTGCGTCTCATGTTCTCGATGCGGACGATCAACACGTCCACGGATTCTCTGCTGTCGATCCGCATCACCGACACGACCGCGAACAACGTCGTGTTCGAGCGCACCGGTCTGGGCGGCGGCGACCTGGCGGCGTACTTCGTGCCCGCGTACGCTTCGATGGCGAACCCGCTGCTCTACTGGGTCCCGGGGCCCGCGATCGAGTTTCCCGTTACCGTGCCCCTGGTTGGCACACGCTCGTACCAGGTCGAGATCGCGGCCCCGGCTGCGTACTCCGCCGTGCGCGTGCGTGACATGACCATGAATTTCGTCGGCACCGTCGCGTGACGCCGAGCGCATCGCGCCTTAGTGCTGCGGTACCATGAGCGCATGGCACTCGTCACGAACCAGTGGAGTACGATCACGCTCAAGCCGCTCTCGAACGCCGCGTGGGCCACGGTGCCGAGCGGTGCGCTCCCGGCGACCGTGCTGCAGGCCGTGCGCGACGGCTCGGTCCTGCTCGTGTTCTGCATCGACGACAGCGGGCCGGTGCAGTTCACCTATCTCGATGGGCCCACCGTCGAGATCGACGCCGCGATGATCAACGTCGAGACGCCGGTGTCCACGAACACGCAAGCGATGGGCGGCGGCGACACGTGGTACTCGGCACGCGACGGCGCAGGCGGGTGGCTGTGGTACAGCACGCAGACCGGCGAGGTCCGACGACTCAGTTCGCCGTCAACGCTCGCCGCATTCATCGCCTGACGCGCACGCGCACGCGACCCGTCACGCCGGGTAGACGCAGAACCCGACTGTCTTGTCGCACGCCTGACCGGCGAAGATGCAGTCGGCGTCGACGGCACAGCCGGGGTTGCAGGTGCCGGACAGGCCGCACGTGCCGGCGAAGCACCCGAGGCTGGCCGGGCACTGCTCCTGCTCGCAGGCCGGCAGGCAGATCTTGCCCTCGCCGGTCGGGATGCAGAAGTTGACCGGCTGGCCGTCGACTTGCAGGCACTCGCCGGAGACGTCGCAGGGACCCCACGGCTCGCCGACCATCGGCGCCGGCGGGTCCTCGGCGCAGACGACCGGCTCGCACATGGCGGTCGCGGGGTCGCAGAACTCGCGGTCGTCGCAGTCGTCGTCGTCCTGGCACTCGACGGGATACGTGCCGGCGCTGGTGTCGCCGTTGCACTGGTCGGCGTCGACGATCAGGCCGCCGCGGATGTCGGGCACGCAGGGCTCGCCGCACGCCCCGAGGGCGGCGACGAGGGCGAAGGCGAGGACGGGGAGGATGGTGCTCGGGGTGGTCTTCATGCCCGGACGGTACACGCGGCGCTGCGCCCGCGCAAGCGTCCACGTCTGCGGGTCTACTCGTGCGGCCACACGCAGATGTGCCCGCGGTTGGTCGCGCAGGCCATGCCCTCGTACGGACAATTGCCCGGGCCCTGACACGGCGCGAAGCACAAGGTGGCGAGGCACGTGCCCCCGGTGCACCCGTCCGGCGCGCATCCCCCGAACCCGCACGCGTCGTTGGGTGGGCAGATCTCGCCATCGAACAACCAGGTGCAGTCCGAGCCGTTCGTGCAGAGCCCGTCGACGCAGCGCCCCCACGTCGTCCCCGGGCGCGGTGTCCTCCCGTCGCACTCGACGATCTCTCCCTCGGGGGGCCACGCGACGCACTTGTTCTTCAGGCAGATCTCGCCGAAGACGCACGCGTCGCGGGGGTCGGGCTCTCCGCTCGAGCTCGACCCCGCGGTCGTTGCCGAGGTCGACGCTGTCGACGTCGAGCTCGCCTCGCTCGCCGTGGTGGCGTCGCCGCTCGTGCTCAGCTCACCCGTCGTCGGCGATGTCGAATCCATCGTGTCGGCGTCGCCCGTACTCGGCGACGGACGGGGGTCCGGAACACCACAACCGTAAACAGCGACGCAGGCGAGGACACACGCGCGGATGCTCGAGCTCATGCCGACATCATACGAGCTCGACGAGCAGGCCGCTATCCCACCCGAGGTCATCATCGTCAAAGGTGAAAGCGAGGCCGTCGTCGGAGACGGTGAGCGCGAGCTGCGTGGTCGCGCCGACCGTGCGCAGGAGTGCGGATTTTGCGATGGCTTGCCAGTCCTCTTTGATGAGACTCGGGATGTCCACGATCACGGACTTGGGTGCGCCGAACACGTCGACGTCGGTCACGGCGAAGGGCGGGCCGGGACGCAGCAGGCGCGCCACCTCGTACACGTCGGGCCACGTGCCGTTCGACTTGCGCGTCCGTTGCTTGACGCGCAGCGCGTAGAGGTACGTCTCGTCACTCCACGCTCCCCTGCGCGGCTCGTTCAGCCACTCGCCGATCAGGTCGAGCACCCACGTGGGGGAGTCGTCCGACAGTTCTATCGCCTCGGCGAGCGCCTTCGTGACGTCGTCGAGCCCCTGCCACCGGGCGGCAAACACGGCCGCGAGCTTGCGCATGTTCTCGCCGTCCGCGAGGAACGGCGGCGTGCGGTCGACGGCCTCCTGCTCGTAGTCAACCTGCGTCGGCATGTCGTCTCCCTTCTCGCGCTCGCGTCAGATGGTGGTCACGTCGACGATCGCCTCGTCGGCGCCGGTGTACGTCGCGGCGACGGCGAAGTCGCCACCGAGCTCGACGAGCAGGCCCGCCGTGCTGGTGTTCATCACCTGGATCGACTTGGTCGCGCCGACGTCGTCGGTCACGACGCGCAGCCTGTTGAGGGCCCCGGCCGCGGTGGCGGGCTGGTCAGCGAGCGTGATCGCGGCCTGCACCTCCGCGGCGACCTGCTGTCCCGTGAGGCCGACCCCGCCGGTGAACGTGGTGACGACCGTGGGCCCGCCGTTGATCTTCAGGTCCAGGTGCCAGTTCGCGGTGATGTCGAAACCCTCGGGGCGCTGCAGCGACTTGGCCTCGGCGGGCGTGGCCCCGTCGGCGAGCAGGGCTCGCTGGCGTGACGTGACCGGCAGCGTGGTCGTGAACGGGCCGCCCTCGTCGGTCGAAAACGTCACGGCGACGGCCACGACGGAGTTCGTCGGTAGCGCGTCAACGATGGCGCCCACGAACCACGCCGAGTGCAGGTCTTGCCCGGGCTGCAGCAGCGCGGCGCGAGCGCCCACCGCGGCCCGGACCTGCGCGACGTAGTCGACCGGCAGCGGCGTCTCGGCGCCCGTGGTCGTGAGCAGCACTTCCGCGTACGCTTGGAAGTCGTCGACGCGCGAGAACTGGATCGTGATCGGCTTGCCGAAGCGGTTGACGAACGCGACGGTGGTGTTGCCGTACGATCCCGAGTCGCACTCGTACGTCTCGTGCAGCACCTCCGCGATCGTCTCGTCGTCGCCGCCGATCACGAGCGACTCGACCGACTTGCCTGGCACGCCGTTGACGTTCGGCACGAGCCCGCGATTGTTGTCGACCTCCACGACGGAGACACCGGGCACCTCGAGCAAGCGTGCGTAGATCGCCGGCTCGGTGCCGCGGCCGATGCTGTCGGTCACGGACAGGCGGTAGCGGAACGAGGGATCGTCCTCCTCGAGCTCGCCCGGCTGCGCCGGCTCGATCGACGTGACCGTGTCCCACCCGTTCGTGGTCGACACGATCTCCCACGCCGTCGACGCGGCCGCGACGATGGGGCCGGGGTCCTCCGCCCGCAGCAGCCCGGTGTACTCGCCGCCGCCGTCGAGCACCGCGTCGCCGTCCGCGACGCGCCACATCGTCTGCGACGGCACGTAGCGCACGAGCTTGTTGCCGACGACCACGCCCGGGTCGCCGACCAGGTGCGCGAGCACCGTCGAGTTCGACTCACCCACGCGTCCGGCCGCGCCGGTGATCGTCGCCTGCCTGTCCAGCATCGTGCCGGCTGCGCCGTCGGGGTGCAGCGCCGACGTCAGCGACGCGAGGAGCGACTGGTACTGGGCCTCGCGCCGCGCGTGGAAGGCCGCGAGGATCGAGACGGGCGACGTGGCGGACGTGACGTCGTGCAGCGGGCCGAAGCCGACGACGGGGTCGAGCAGATCAGCGCGGATCTCGGCGAGGATGTCGACGAGCGGCTGCGTGGCGAGGCCGGCGTTCGTGAGCGTAGCTGGCACGCTCTCAGCCTACCGCCCCCGCTCGCCCGCGCGGGCGGCCGTCACTGCGCGTCGGGGTGGCGGTTGCAGTTGCGCAGCCACGTGCGGATGAATTCTTCTCCCTGCACGGCCCACTGCCTGGCCTTCTCCCGCGAGACGCCCAGCTCGTCGCCGATCTCTTTGAACGTGCGCACCACGTTGGGGTCGACGTTCTCGCCGGGCACGAGCCCCCAGCGCAGCTCGATCGTAGCGCGGGCCTTCCTGCGCCACGGGTCGGCCCCCGGCGGCGCGAGGGCGTCGAGCGCGTCCGCGATGCGAGCCTCGGCGGAGTCGTCCGACATCATCTCGTCGTAGTCCTCTTCGATCGTGATCGCGGCCCCCACCTCGCGGCCGTCGGTCAGGCGCGCCAGCACGTCGCCGACCTCGGTCGACCGCGTCTCGCTGCTGGTGCCGCTCGCGTCCCCGCTCTCGTGATCGGGGTCGCCGTGCAGCGGCACGACGCGGGCCATCATCCGCGCCGCGCGGGCCGCCTCGATCTTGGCGACGGTCACGTCGGCCAGCTCGGCGAGTTCCTCGTCGGTCGGCTGCCTGCCCTCGCGCGCGGCGAACCGCGTCTCCTCGCGCGCGATTTGCCCGAGCTTGTCGGCGACGTGGGTCGGCACGCGCACGAGCCGGGCCTTGTCGACGAGCGCGCGGTTGATCGCCTGACGTATCCACCACGTCGCGTACGTGGAGAACTTGAACCCGCGGTCGGGGTCGAACCGGTCGCACGCCTTCATCAGCCCGACCGTGCCTTCCTGGATCAGGTCGGCGAACGGGAGCGTCACCGCGAGCGTGACGTGCGGGTCCTTCGGCGCGCGGTAGCGCTTGGCGACCGACACCACGAGGCGCAGGTTCGACTCGCTCAGGCGCTTGCGCCCGCGCAGCAGCGCGCGGTGCTCGGCGGGAGCGACGCGCGCCACCGCGTCGACGAGCGCGAGCCCCACGTCCGTGCGCAGCACGTGCTCGAGGAGCGGCTCGTCGGCGGGCACCCACCCGGCGCTCGTCGCCGACGCGCTGACGATGCCGCGGACCTCGTCGCCGTCCGCGCCCGGGCAGCCGAGCACGACGCCCCAGAAGGCGCGGCGGGCCGTCTGGTACTCGCGAGCCAGCTCGACCTGCTGGTCGGGCGTGTTGCGCGGCTGGCGGCCGAGCCACTCGAAGAACCCGTCGAGGGCCCGGTCGGGACCATCTTGTGACTCACCGCACTTTCGCAGGGAAGGCGCGGTCGGGCGGACGGGACGGGACGACATGCCCGCACCGTAGCGACGCCCGGACGATGCGCAACCCCCTACAATGCACCGACCCGCGCGACGAGTCAATACCCGCCGCGGCGATATTTGGCATCAAATAAAACTTGACACCTTGAGTCAAAGTCGACTGAGAGCACACGCGCCGACCTCGGCGCGCTTGGACGCTGACGACTCGAGCCCGGCCCACGACCACCACCCAAGGGCGTCAGGCCGTGGGTCCAGCGTCGTCGCTTCCTCGACATACCGACGCATGCAACCGGCGAGCGTCGAGTTGGCACCGAGCAGCGGTACGACCGGCTTGCCGCGCATCGGACCTTCGGCGTAAGAGCGGACGCACCGCGCGACGAAACCTGGCTCGTACGTGCATCCCGGGTTGTACGCTTGCGGCAGCACGCCGTCGAGATCGCGCAGCGCCGACCATGGCTGCTCTGCAACCATCTTGCCGTGCGTCGTCACCCACACCTCGCCGTCCCACGCGTCGCGTACGCCGTCGACGAGGTCCCGCGCGGCGTCCTCGGCTTGGCGGACGCGCGACGTGTCCCACGCCGGTCGCCCGCGACCCTTTTGCCCTTCGGGCTCGGCGAGCTCGAGGTTCAGCACGAGACCTCCCGGGGCTTCGGTGCCAGCGTCGCGCACGTCGGCGGCGAAGCGGGCGAGCCACGCGTCGACGCGGGACGGTACCACCCACGCCCACCACCACGGGTCGACGCCTCTCGTCCGCGCGAGTGCGGCTTCGTCGACGAGGGACCGCACGTCGCGCGTCACCTCGTCGGCCTCGAGCCCTGCGCTGGCACGGTCGCCCCAGCACCACGCGTGCTGCAACGCGCACCACTCGAGGCCACACGCCGCCCAGCGATCCCACCGCTCGACGGAACGGCCGCCGACGAACGCCCCCTTGCCGCGCATCATGCCCGGTCCTCCTCATCGTCGCCGCCGTCGCCAACGACGGCCTCGAGCGACTGCTCGCCGTGACGTGGGATCTCGGCGCCCTGGATCGCCTCGGCGACGTGCTCGAGCGCGTAGAGCATCGCCCCCCGCGGGCCACCCGGGCGAAGCGCGACGCGCCCCTCCCGCGCCAGGCGCTTGACGTAACTGACGACGCAACCCAGCCGCGCCGCGATGTCGTCGGCGGTCAGCCACGTGTTCGTCACGTCGGCCGGTCGCTCCTGCGGCGTCGCGGGGTCGTCGCCCGACGGGACCGTGATGCCGGCGCCCAGCTGCGGGACGGGCGTCGATGCCTGACCGGTCGTGCTCGCAGTCGCGGCCGGCGCCCCGAGGGCGGGCGCCAACGTCGGCGCGGCGGGGCGGTCCGGGATCATCGTGTTGGCGATGTTCAGGAGCGACGGGTTGATCGCCACGATGTACGCGCGGGCCGCCTCCGCCGTGATCAGGCTGCCGGGCGTGAAGTAGGCGCTGATCATGGCGAGCACGGCGGTCGCCTCGCGGCCGTCCAGGTTGGCGCGCGCGTCGTCCTCGCCGGTGCCGGTCGCGTCGACGGCGATGTCGTACGAGAAGCCCTCGCCGCCGAACGCCGACGACCTGACCTCGCTCGGCTTGACGATCCCCTTGTCGATGATGCGGGTCCAATACTGCGAGGTCTTCTCCCGCATGTCGACGGCCTCGAGATCGGTCAGGACGACGAGCTTATTCCAGTCGACGGCGAAGTCGAACGCGTCAGCCGCGACGCCCATCTCGCCGAGCAGCAGCCGCAGCACGAACGACACGCCGTGCCCGAGCTCGCGCTGCACGGACCGCACGTAGTTATGCCAGTTGCGCTCCTCGCTGTCGCCGCCCGAGAAGCCACCCGGCGACATGCCGAACAGCAGCGTCATCGGGATGCCGGTCGCGGCCGACAGCACGTAGCCGAGCGAGTTGATCACGTCGCTGACGCCGGCGAGCGTGAGCTTTTGCCACTCGAAAGTCTCGCCCTTCTCGAGCAAGATGGCGTTGATCATCGACTTGGCGGCGTTGATCGCGTGCACGTGGGCACGGACGCCCTTCTCGTCGCGCTCGAGCTTCTCGGTGAGGTCCGGGATCGTGTACACCGGGACGGCCATCCCGGACAAGGCGTCCTCTGCCCCCTTCGCCGACGACAGCAGGCGAGCGAGGTCGCGGGCGAGACCATCAAAGATCGACCACCCCTCGGGCTCCGCGTCGCGCCACACCCGCGACGCGTGCACGAGCCGCGTGTACGCCGTGGTCGGCATGCGCGCGCCGATCTTGTAGTCGGCCTCGAGGTTCGGCCGGTCCCACCCGCGGACCTCGTACAGCCGCGGTTGACCGCAGAGCGGGTGGCCCTCGCCGTACGTCTCCGCGATCCGGTACCACCGCGCGTCGAAACAGCGGACCCACAAGACCTCGGCGCCGACGCGGAGCGGCTGCGTGAAGTCTGACGCGATCACGCGCTCGGTCGCGTCGCGCGTGAAGCAGTCCTCGGTGCCGACCACGAGCAGGCACGAGCCGAACGTCCGGCGGCGCCACCTCGCCTCGAACAGGCGCGACAGCAGCTCGAGATCGTTGGCCCGCGCCGACAACCGGTCGACCACGACTTGCGCCCGCTTCGCGTCCGCGACCCGCAGCGGCCGCACCTGGTAGCCCTCGCGCGTCGCCTCGTGGCCGGGAAGCTCGGCGATGCGTCGACCGATGGCGTCGACGTGCAGCGCGTCCAGCTCGCCCCAGGAGAGCCGGCGCGGGCGCATGAAGCGGACCCCGGTCGACGTGTCGCCCGCGCCGAGCCCGAGGCCGTTCAGGAAGTTGACGACCGTGTTGCTGCCGTTGATCGACGGCGTCCAGCTGCCGTACCCCTCGGGGTCGAACGGCACGCCATCGGCGCGGTTGGCGACGAAGGCCCGGGCCGCGCCGGCGACGCCCCCGGGGGCGAGGGCGGCCATGGCGGCGCGGGTCCGGGAGATGATGCTCACGGGGCCAGCGTACCGCCGCGGACGCTATGCCGCGCGCAGCAGGTCGAGATGCCACCGCAGCGCTTGCACGCCCGCGTCGACGCGGTCGCACGGTGGCGCGGGGAACCTGCCCCACTCCGCCTTGTGCTCGCCGACCCAGCCCTCCGAGATGCGGCCGAATGAGCGGCCCGGCAGCAGCGCCAACCCGTTGCGGACGAAGTCCAGCACGAGGCTGGCGCGGGCCGGCTTGCTCAGGCCGCCGGTGCCGAGCAGGTGCAGCGACTTGACGCCGGCCGCGACGAGGTCGTCGTGGATGGTGCGCCCGAAGCCGCCGTCCTCGATCACGATGGCGGAGCCGAGCTTGCGGACCTCGCGTCCCCACTTGTCGGTGATCCACGTCATCAGCTCGCGCTCGAACTGCCGGACGTCCCAGTGCCCGCGCAGCTCGTCGATCTTGAACGCCTGCGGACCGCGGGCCGCCCACAGGTCGGCACATGTCCACGACGCGCCGGCTGCCTTCGCTGCGCAGTCGATCGAGACCCAGTAGCGGTCGACCTCGCGGAGCTCCTGCGGGTCGTAGTGACCCCACCACGCGGAGGGGAAGAAGTCACCCGTCCGCGTGGTCGGGCGTTGCTGGAAGCACGTCTCCCACACGTGGGGCGGCTGGTCGATCTTCATCACGCGGTATGACTCGGCGCTGTACTTCTCGGGAGCACCGGGGTAGAGGGCTTGCGCGAGGCCGTGCCCGGGTGGTCGCGGGTCGTACGACGCCGGCTCCTCGTCAAGGATCGCGGGGAAGCGCAGCACCGCGTGCGGGATGCCGGACTGCTGCCACTTCGGCACCACGTGCGACACGAGATCGTCGGGGTGCATCCGCGTCGTGGTTATGATCTGCACGCTGCGCTCCTGCTGGCGAGACAGGAAGATCGCGTCGTAGCGGTCCTCGACGTGCTGCCGCGCCGCGTCGGACGACGCCTCCTCGAGGTTCTTGTGCGGGTCGTCGATGATCCCGATGTCGTACGGTCGCCCGTTCAGGTCGGCGCCGAGGGACGTCGAGAGGAACGAGCCGCCCATGTTCTTCAGGCTGCCGTTGGCCTGTAGCGACCGCACCTGAAACGCGTTCGCCGTATTGCGAACCTTGTCGTTACCGCGTGACTTGCGGTCGTCCTCGTCGACGACTGCGGCCGCGCCGAAGCGCGTGCTGAACGCGGCGTGGTAATTCGGGTGCGACATCCACCGCTGGACGTTGTCGATGCGCTGCCGCGCGAGCGTGACGCCATAGCTGGCATTGATGATGCGCAGCGACGGGTCGACGCCCAGCGCGCGGGCGATGAACATCTCGACGATGGTCGTCTTCGCGTGCTGGAATGGCAGGTTGATGCAGATCCGCTTCAGCCCGCCGGGGAGCCCGCGAACGTAGCGCAGGCACGCGTCGAGATGCGCAGAGACGATCTCGATGTACCACAACGGCAGCCAGCCGTCGAACACGGCGGGACCCATCTCCGCCGTCGACACCCGCATCGCCAGGGCTTGCGCCTGCATCTCGTACTGACGCGTGCGCAGGTCGGCCAGGTCGAAGTCTATCTCGGCCATGCCGGGCTAGCGTACCGCGGACACGTAGTTACGAGCACGTCACCCGTCACCGTCGACACGCGGACGAGGATACTTGCGGAATTTGTGCGGTGCGCAGAGGTAGCAGCGTCCGCCGCAGCCGACCTCGAGCTTGCGGAGTCGACCGGGTACTTCGGCGCGCGGGCTCGCTCGACCGCACGCGGCTAGCGTGCGGCGCCTGCGAGCTGCCCACCGCGCGGCGTGGTGCCTGTTCAAGTCGCGCATGGTCAGATCGTACCTCGCATGCGCACGCGCGACGGCGTCGACAGCTCGTCGCCGACGCAGGTCCACCCCGGACGCTCGGCGCGGGCGAACAGCTCACACTTGCTCGCGTCCGGGTACATGCGAGCGATGCGGGCCACGACCTCGGCGGGCTTCTCCGAGTGCGCGCCGCGGGGTGCCAGCACGACCTCGCCGTCTTCTCCCGCGACCTCGTCGAGCGCGAGCACCTGCGCGACCGACTCGTCTGCGATCTTGAGCGGGCGACCCTTCGCCATCGGCGACCCGACGAGCACGAGCTCGATCGTCGGCTTCGTCACCGACGCCCGCACGCCCTGCGCGCCCACGGGCGTCCCGTCGCGGCGGGTCTTGACCCACGCGAACGCGACGCCGCGGTAGTGCAGGCCCCACGCCTTCATCGCCGCGATGGCGAAGTCGAGGCGCGGGCACGTCGCCCACACGAACGCGAGCGACCGCCGCGGGTGCATGTACGAGAGCACGTCGAGCCGCAACACGTCCTCGTCGGGTAGGCATGCGTAGTGCTTGCCGGCCGCGGCGTTCTTGGTCGGGTCGCCGGCGTAGAGCCAGGGCACGTCGATCAGGACGACGTCGTGCATCACGAGCAGCCCGGGAACACGTACGGGAAGCGGATGTTGACGACGTCGGCGATGACGCTGAAGCCGAACAGCGCGAGCCACATCAGGTCCCATCGCCACTCGAACCGCGTGTAGTCGTCCTCGCCGCGAGACCGGAGCGAGAGGCCGACGATCACGAACTGCTGCGCGAGCAGCAGGACGGCGGCCACGAGCTGAAACCAGTCGAACAGGTCGGGCTTCGGGCCGCACGGGCCAGCGACCGCCGTCACGATCATGTCGACGATCACGACGCCGAACGCGCCCCAGATGCCCCAGGTACGAAAGGTGCGCAGCCGGTCGCTCAGGGTGATTTGCTTCTCCATGCCGACACGATGCGCACGATGCTCAGGTCGTCAAGCCCGCACCGAGGTCCCGCCCGGCAGCACGCACGAGCCGCGGTCGATCGTCACGGTGTAATCCGTCCACGACCGGCGATCGCTGCTGCGCACGTAGACGAGCGAGAACCCGCACACCCAGTCGGTGGGCAGCGCGTGCCGCCACGCCGGCTGTAGCTCGCTCAGGCAGCCGGGGCTCCACGCTTTGACGACGCGACCCGTCTCGAGGATGCGACGCGAGATCGACTGCTGGCGATGGGTATGCCCGTGCACGAGCGAGATCGTGCGTGCGAGATCCATGTGCTTCGCGGCGGCGTGCGTGGCGATCGACCAGCCGTGAACAGCCCACAAGTCCGGCGTGATCTTGTAGTGTCCCATCCCCGGACCGCGACGCGGCGTGCAGCGCTCGCCGATCGACGGGCTGTAGGGGATCCACTTGAGCCACGGTCGGCCCTGCGTCAGCAGGCGGCGCGGCGATACCATGTCGTAGACCGCGGCGCCGAGCGGACCCAGCTGCAGGCACACGGCCTCCACCCGCGCCTCGTGGTTGCCCTCCACGAAGGCGACCTCGCGGGCGCCGCTCGCCGCTTGGATGCGGTCAATGGCTGCGCCGCACGACTCGAGCTCGGCCGCGAAGTCGTGCACCGCGACCTCGGCGCGGCTGCGCGACGGGTGTCTGCTCCAGCCCGCGGCGTCCAGCCAGTCGCCGAGGATAACGACCCGCTCGGGCTTCACGAGCCCGGCGACGATCTCGACGATGCGCATCGCGGCCTTGTCCTCGAACGGGTGATGCGAGTCCGGCAGCACGAGCACCGCGTGGCTCCCCTCACCCGCGGCTTCGCGGTGCGCCTTCGCCGGCGCGCGCACGGCCGGACGACGCGACGCGCGCTCCGCCTGGAAGTGCTTGCGCACGAGCTCGGGCGTGAGCGGCACCGTTCCGCCGGGCGCGTAGATCGGCTCTGACTTGCCCGTCATCTTCGGGACCTTCACGCGACGCGGGGCCGTCTCCCGTCGTCCGGCGTGCGACGCCGTGACATCATCGGCGTCGTCGGCGTAGCGTTCGGGGTGCATGAAGGCGTCGAGCTTCTGAGCTTTCGTCACGGCTCTTGTGGTGGTCACGTTTTCTCCCCGCGCAAGTCAGGTCGACTCAGTCGAAAGCCAGTGGTGCGCGACGCCCAGCGCCGCCGAGTCGTCGGCCTCGCCGAGCGCGCCGACCGTGGTCCCGGCCCACCGCGTCACGTGCGGGTGGGCCTCGTGGCCCTTCGCCGCGTACGCGAGCAGGGCCTCGTCGCTGCGCATGTTGCCGCGTCCGAGGTACGTCTTCTTCCACGTCTGGTTCGCCACGGCCCGGAACGTCAAGCCGTGCAGCTGCGCCGCGGCCTCTGCGAAGTAGAACTGCTGCGCGATGTCCCGCGCCGTCCCCGGGTTGACGCCGGCGAACCAGTCCTCGCACGCGACGACCGGACGCGGGCGCGTGGGGCCGTTGCCGCCAGCGACGTCGCGCAGCACCGTCGAGCGCACGTAGGTCTCGAGCAAGCCGGTGATGACCCGCGAGTGGTCGTCGACGCCGGGCGGCGACGCGACCTTCATCGGCACCCCGCGGCGTCCAGGCTTTTTGCGCTGGCCCAGCAGCGCCGCCGCGATCGGGATGACGACGCCGCACGTCGCCACCGCGAGCACCCATCCGGACTGCACGCCGGGGTCACACGCGAGCACGGCGCGAGCGTCGCCCCACAGCTCGATCGGAGACTCGCCCGCGTGCAGCATGACGATCTCGACGGGGCACGCTGCACAAGCGACGATCGTCGACGAGGGCGTTGCGCTCGACGGCGACAGCCCGCGCTTCCACTCGGGCCACGCGTCGACGCGGGCGGCCGCCCGTTCCGCGCCGGCGTTGACCTCGGCGAGCGTCAGGACGCGCGGGCTCATCGCAGCACCCCGCGCTCGCGCAGCACGGCGACGATCTTCTCGCCGAGGTCTTCCCGAAGCCCGTCGTTGACGACGCGGTCCGCGACGACCCCCTCGGGCGCCGCGGGGATGCGGTTGCTCCCGTGGCTCGTGCCGCGCGGGTGCCCGGGCCGGTGCACCTCGATCATCGAGAACGCCGCCCCGCGCCGCCGCGCCGTGCCCAGCGCCGCCGCGACCTCGAGGTCATAGCGCGCGTCGTCGATGACGAGCAGCGGATCGTCGGGCAGCGTCCGGTCCCACGCGCGGACCCAGAAGTCGAGCGCCTGATCACGGCCCCAGTCCCCGAGCGACTCCATGGCCTGCCGGGGGGTCATGCCGCACAGCTCGGGGCAAGCGACGTCCTTCCACTTCGGGTCGAACCTGAAGGACTCGCACCCCTGCGCGACGAGCATCGCGCGGATCGGGTCGGCGAACGACACGCGTCGGAAGCCGGCGATCTCCGTCAGCCACCGCGCCCCGGTGGTCTTGCCGTGTTCCTGGTACCCGCAGAGGACCACGACGGCGGGTCGCGGCGGGGGCTCGTCGATGAAGGGAGGAGACATCCCCCACACCATGCACACGCGGCCCGTCTTGTCAACCCACGACCGAAGCCCACACGTCGAGCTGATGCCGCGGCACGAACAGGTACTCGTCGCGCCGCGCACCCGTGGTTATCGCGATCCTGCTTTGGATCGAGAACGACAGCAGCGCGACGAAGTCGTCCGGGGCGTGTTGTTCGCTCACGCACAGTAGCCTGTCGTCGCTCATCGCGTGTGCCCACGCCCAGAATGCGAGCGGGTCCCATTCGCCGGGCACGGCCGGATACCCGAGCGTACCAGCGTAGGGCGGATCGCAGTAGACGACATCGCCGAGCACCTGCTCGCGGTAGTCACCGCATGCGAAGTGAACGTCGTTGCATTTACGCATCTTCGTTTTTAGCGAACTCGTGGCCGCGAACGCAGCCTCCACGTACTTGCCTCCGGTGAACTTATAACGAGCAGCGTAGCCGTTGAACCAGCCGCCGCGGTTCGAGCAGCCGAACCCAGCGAATGCAGTGAGCGGATCTCGTGAGTCTTTCGCGTCGCGCAGCTTGGCCCATTCTTCGCGCGTCAGATCCAGCGGTGGCGTCCAAGTGCCGGACTGCAGCGCCTTGTACATGCAGATCAGCGCCTCGCACGCGTCCGACGCGTGACGCACCGGCGCGACGATCCGCTGTGTGACCGACAGCCCGCCACAGAATGGCTCCGAGTATGTCTCAAGCTTGCGCTCGCGGATAATGCGATTGATGACGGCGGCGATCCGAGCACCGCCAGATTTCTGTTTGCCTCCGATGTACTGCATGCGATCTGCCTCATGCGACGCGCAGCAATGCGGCGCAGAAATCCCGCGCGACCGTCGGCGCGACGGCGTTGCCGAGCATCATCATCGCGTCCGCCCTACGCGACGGCAGCAGGTAGTCGTCCGGGAAGCTCATCGCCTCCTGGGCCTCGCGGACCGACAGCATGCGCATGTCCCCGCCACGGATCACCGCGTACCGATCGCGGGTCGTGAGCGTGCCGATCGGCCGGTCGAGCGAGCGGCCGCCGCGGGTGCTGCCATAATACGCGACGAGGAATCGATCGCCATGCTCTGCCCGACCCGCGAGGATGCGCTCGAGCGTCTTCTCGCTCAGGGGCCGCTTACGAACGGCAGACGCCCATGGTCGCCAGGTGCCCTCGTCCCACCCGATCGCGTCGCGGATCGACCGGTGCTGCCGACGCGGCAAGCGCAGCGTCAGCGGCGCGACCGACCGCGAGAATACGAGGAAGAGGCGGCGCCGGTGCTGGCGCACGCCGTGGTCGGCAGCGTCGACCTCGTGCGGCGCCATCGTGTACCCGAGCTTAGCCATCGCCGACTCCCACTCCGGGAACAAAACCCACTTCTTGAACTCGGGCACATTCTCGACCAGGATGCGGTCGATCCGCAGCGCCGTCGCCCACCGCTGGACGCACCAGGCCGTCGCCCGGCTCTGGTCGCTCCGGGTGATGCGGCTATTACCATCGACCGCACCCCAACGTTTGATTGGGAGGATGTGACCGGTGCCACCGGTTACATCCAAGATGCGGTGATCTGGAAGCCACTGCGTAAGAAGGGCCTCAGCCTCACCCAGATGATCATTGTGACCATCGGTTTGGCACTGGCTCTGCAGTACACCTTCCAGATGTTCTACGGTGCATCCACCGTCCGCATCCTGATGAAGAACCCCGACACCTTCACCATTGGCCCCGTCACCTTGACCTTCGAGTCACTGTGGGCCATGGGACTGTCCATCGTGGTCCTCATCTTGGTAGGTCTGTTCCTGCTCAAGACTCGTACCGGTCGTGCGACCCGCGCCGTATCTGACAACCCAGCACTTGCTGCAGCGTCCGGTATCGACGTAGACCGCATCATCCGCCTGGTTTGG
>ERZ650311.792-NODE-792-length-18001-cov-23.315391_pt1 | contig 18001 bp, 21 predicted proteins | sample MGYA00376247_ERZ650311 | MGnify/ENA primary metagenome ERZ650311 (study PRJEB26733, sample SAMN07839324) | wastewater metagenome | biome: small river; feature: stream; material: water | place: USA: North Carolina | collected 2016-07-28 ... | reverse complement strand
TTCGAATCCCTCACTAGCCACGAAAACCCCAGTCCTCCACGACTGGGGTTTTTCATTTAAGCCTTAGGCTCTAGCCATGGCAAACTTCGTGCTCGTAGCTGGAACCTTTCACGGCGGCTGGTATTGGGATTCGCTTGCCGACAAGTTGCGAGCTCTCGGTCACCGAGTCTTCACGCCAACACTGTCTGGGCTTCAGGCTGAAGGGGCAAACACGAGCCCGATCAACCTCGACACCCACATCGACGATGTGCTTGCCGTCATCTCAGAAAACGAACTCACTAACATCACCCTGGTTGGGTGGAGTTACGGCGGCATGGTCGTCACTGGAGTTGCCGATCGAACTAGCGCTCATATCAACAGGCTGATTTATCTAGATGCGATCATGCCCAAGCCAGGCCAGTGCGAATGGGATCTTGACCTAGACGAAGACAAACCAGGATTTCTTGCCTCATGCACCGACGGGCTGAACTTGCAGCCACCGGAGTTCCTCGTGCAGATGGAGCCGCGCGTTCGCCCGCATCCACTTGCTACAAAATTGCAACCGCTTTTTTACGATCAGCAAAAGTTCGATAGTTTTGCAAAAGTTTTTGTTTTCGCAGAAAAGTGGTTTCACGACCCAAGGGTTGCTAGCCCCTTCAAGCCGATTCTCGAACGCGTTCAAAGCGAACCCGGATGGGCCACGCAAACTTGGCCCTACGGTCACGACCTTCTAAACGAAGCACCTGAAGAGGTTTACCGGTTGCTCGTTGAAAACGCATCCGCCTAAGAAAGGGTGCTGCGGCTCGGGTTCGAACTCCGAAATCGGGAATAACAATCAAAAAGCCTCGGCTTAGTATCCGTGCTGCGTTTTTCTGGTTGCAGCCAGCGTGAATTAGGGGCTCCAAATGAAACAATCTCTCGCCAAGCTCATCTCGGGCAAATGGTCAGGCGCAGCAATCTTCTTGGTTGCCTTCGTCTTCGTTGGTCTGGTCTTCGGCCCGCTTGCCAGCGAGAAAGCCGAGACCGCGCCTACCGTTGGTCTCCCAGCAGACAACGAAACCGTTCTCGTAGACGAAGCCCTCAAAGACCTGCCGAGCCAAGACGGCACCGCAGCGGTAGTCGTCTATCGAACGACCGACGGCAGCGCGATGACCGAGGAGCAAAAGACTTGGATCATCGGCGAGAAGAACGTTTTCACCCCGCCGTTCCCGCCAGGTGCCGAGCCGATCGTCACCTTTGAAAACGGTGCCAACGAAAAGTTTGTCGACTACTCGAGCATCGAGGTCGAAATCGGTGGTGAAACCGTCAAGGTGGTGCCCGCCGCCACAATCAGCGACGACGAATCCACCGCAGTTATCACTGTTCCGATGACCGAAATCAAGGATGAGGCATTCTGTGATGCCGTTCCAGCCGAAGCCGGCAAGGAGCGCGCTAAGTGTTCCACGGTTCAACTGGCGGATGAGCGAATGATTAACCTTCGCGCCGAGGCCAAAGTTGACCTCCCAGCAGGTTTGGAAACCGCAACCACCGGTCCTGAGGCGTTCCTGGTAGATGTCTCTGGCGTATTCAAGGGCGCAAACTTCACACTGCTTGGCACCACGGCTCTCGTGGTCATGCTCCTGCTTTTGATCACCTACCGTTCCCCAGTGCTCTGGGCTATTCCACTTCTTACCGTGGGCATCGCCGACGCAATCTCGGGTGACCTTGCCACCAAGGTGGCTTCATGGTTTGGCATCACAAATCTCGATGGTTCGGTTACGGGCATCCTCTCGGTTTTGGTCTTCGGTGCCGGAACCGACTACGCCCTGCTTCTGATTAGCCGTTACCGCGAAGAACTGTTCCTAGAGAGCAACAAGCGTGAGGCAATGCGAAAAGCCTGGATTGGCGCAGCTCCGGCGATCTTCGCATCGGGTGCAACCGTCATCCTTGCTCTGTCGACGCTTGCCATCGCCGACCTAGAAGGCACCCGCGCTCTCGGAATCGCCTGTGCCACCGGTGTGCTCGTGGCCATGGTTGCCGCCCTGTTCGTTCTGCCCGTCATCCTGGTCAGCTTCGGCACCTGGATCTTCTGGCCGGTGCGCCCGAAGGTCGGTGCGGTTTCGAAGGTCGATACCGGGCTCTGGGCCAAGCTCGGCCGCGGCGTCAGCAAGCGTCCGATTGCCGTCACTCTTATCGGTGTCATCATTCTCGGTGGCCTAGCCGCCGGTGCAGGTGGCATCAAGATCGGTCTGTCGTCGACCGAGCAGTTCTTGAAGAAGCCAGAAGCCGTCGTCGGACAGGAATACCTGGCCAAGGCATTCGCTGCCGGAACCACCACTCCAAGCACCGTAATCGCCAACAACGACAAGGTTGATGAAGTTGTTGCGGCCGCCGCTGCAGTCGACGGCGTTTCATCGGTTGAGGTTGCCAAGAACAATGATGGCGAAGCCATCGCCAACGATTCGATCACCAAGATCGACGTTGTGCTAGACGCCGAAAGCCGCTCGGATGCCGCATACGCAACCATCACCGCCCTGCGCGAAGCCGTTCACAACGTGGATGGTGCAGAGGCCAAGGTCGGCGGACTCGACGCTCAGTCACTCGATGTCAAGAACGCCTATGCGAAAGACCAGGGGACGATCATCCCGATCATTCTCGCGCTGGTATTCCTAGTGCTGGTTCTCTTGCTGCGTTCGCTCGTCGCTCCGATCCTGCTGCTGCTAACCGTCGTCGGTTCGTTCTTTGCGAGCATGGGTGCTGGTTGGTTGCTGTTTGTGAGCGTCTTCAACTTCCCGGCTCTAGACCTCAGCGTGTTCTTGTTCTCATTCCTGTTCTTGGTTGCCCTCGGTGTTGACTACAACATCTTCTTGGTGACCAGAGCAAAGGAAGAGAGTGAAAAACTCGGACTCCGTGAGGGCATGATCAAGGCACTTGCCTCTACTGGTGGCGTGATTACCTCCGCTGGTATCCTGCTAGCAGCTGTGTTCGCAGTCTTGGGGGTTCTACCACTCGTCGCCTTGGCGCAAATCGGTGTGATTGTTTGCATCGGTGTGCTGCTCGACACACTCTTGGTTCGAACGGTCATCGTTCCCGCCCTAGCCTTCTTGGCCGGCGAGAAGTTCTGGTGGCCTTCGAAATCAAAAAAGGTTGGCTAGCCGAACTGCAATTCGGTTAGTCAACGCCCGCCTAAACGGCGAGCCAAACGGTCTGATCTGCGCTTAGCGTTGCTCCTAGGGTCAGACCGTTTTGGCTGCTGGCGACAATTTTCAGCGCAGGCAACTGCAAGGGTTCAGGCCCGAAGTTGTGAATTACAAGAATTTCACCGTTTTTGAAACCGAGTGTCTTTTCATTTGTAAACTCAGCGACCCATTCAAAAGAACCATCACCGAGTTTCAGTTCCTTGCGCAACCGAATTGCAAGTTTGTAAAGCTCGAGCGTCGAGCCTGCCACTCCGTCTTGGCGATCCCGCGCATACTCTGAATAAATTTCCGGCTGAGGCAGCCAAGCCTTGCCGGTCTGGTTGAAGCCATTTGCGTCGCCGACCCCAGCCTCCCAAGGCAGCGGAACGCGGCATCCGTCGCGGCCAACTCGAGCGCCACCGGTGCGATAGAACGTTGGGTCTTGGCGAAACTCATCGGCCAGAGTCGTGTGCTCGGGCAGTCCTAGCTCTTCGCCCTGATACAGATACATCGACCCCGGCAAAGCCAACGTGAAAAGCGTTGCGGCGCGTGCGCGTCGAAGTCCTAGCTCGCGGTCGGGTTGAGGTCCGTTTGGACCGATGCCGTCGGATGCCGTCGGGCGACCTTTGACCCCGCCCATCCTTGAAGCGTGGCGAATCACGTCGTGGTTAGACAGCACCCAGGTTGATGGCGCCCCAACCGCATCGAAGGCTTCGAACGACTCGTTGATCGAGTCGAACACAATCTGCGGTTGCCACTCGCTGTCGAGAAAGCGAAAGTTGAAGGTCTGGTGAAACTCGTCTGACCGAACCCATAGCGCCATGAACGACAGAGGCAAAACATAAGCCTCGCCACACATCGCACGCTCGCCCGGATAGGAGTCGAGAATCGCACGCCAGCGTCGGAAGATCGGATGCACCGACTCTTGAAACCACATCGGCGGCGAAGGTTCTCCTTCGATGAAACCCGCACCGGCACGTTCGACGTCGGGGTGGTCGGGCAGCCCGGGAGCCTTGCCCATCGCGTGTGGTTGATCGACCCTGAACCCGTCGACCCCGCGGTCTAGCCAGAAACGAAGAATGTCTTCGAACGCCGCTTGAACCAGTGGATTCTCCCAGTTGAGGTCGGGCTGAGAAGAGTCGAACAGGTGGCAATACCACTGTCCGGGAGTGCCGTCGGAGTTGGTTGTGCGCGTCCAGGCCGGTCCGCCAAAGAGCGAAAGCCAGTTGTTCGGTGGTAGTTCGCCAGACTCGCCGCGACCATCCTTGAAGTGATAAAACGCACGCTCAGGTGAACGCGCCTCGGCAGCCAAGGCCGCCTGAAACCATCGATGCTGGCTCGACGTGTGATTGGGCACGAGGTCAACCAATACCCGGATGCCCACCGCATGAGCAGCTCTAACCATTTCGTCGAAGTCGGCCAAGGTGCCAAAAAGCGGGTCGACATCGGTGTAGTCGCTGACGTCGTAACCGGCGTCCTTCTGCGGAGAGCGCATAAAGGGGGAGAGCCAGATCGCATCGATGCCGAGTGACGCGAGCGAGCTCATCCGCGATGTGATGCCGGGCAGGTCGCCCATTCCGTCGCCGTTGGAGTCGGCAAATGATCGTGGGTAAACCTGATAGATGACGGCCGAACGCCACCACTCGGATGCGCTGCGAGCCGCGTGCTTTGGAGCGGTTTCGACGCGCAAGGTTAGCTCAACTTGATCCAGGCGACTTGGTCGTGTTCGAGTTCACCTTCGACGCGCAGGTCGTGCTGGGTAGTCACGAGCAACTCACCAGCAGGCAAGACAACGGGGTCTGGCCCGAAGTTTGCGATCACGGCAACACCGTTGTTCACAAATGCGAGCGACTGCTCGTCGGTGAACTCGGCAGCCCACCTGAAGTCTCCGCCGCCGAGGTTGTGTGCCTTGCGCACCTTGAGCAACTGCTTATAGAGCTCGAGCGTCGAGCCTGCCACTCCGCGCTGCGCGTCGCGCGCATACGACTTGTAACCCTCGGGCTGTGGCAGCCAGGATGCGCCCGTGCTCGAGAATCCATTCGACTCGTTTGCACCCGCCTCCCAAGGCAGTGGCACGCGGCAGCCGTCGCGACCGACGCGCTTGCCCTTGGTTCTGAAATAGGTCGGGTCTTGGCGGTATTTGCCTTCGAGCGTGGTGTGCTCAGGCAGGCCGAGTTCCTCACCCTGATAGATGTATGCGCCACCCGGCAGCCCGAGCATGAAAGCAGTGTTCGCGCGACCTTTGCGCAAGCCGAGTGCTTCGTCTGGTTGCTCATAGTCTGGGCCGATGCCGTCGCCCTGTGGCAACTCGCCGACCATGCCATAGCGGGTCACGTGGCGAATCGTGTCGTGGTTCGAAAGCACCCAGGTCGATGGGGCACCCACGGCGCCGAACGCAGCGAACGAATCCTCGATGCTCTTGATCTGAGCTTCTTTCGTCCAGCCGGCAAACATGTAGCCGAAGTTGAAGGTCTGGTTGTATTCATCCGGACGAACCCAGCGAGCCATGCGCTCGAGCGGCCCCGAGATCCAAGCCTCGGCAGCCATCGCGCGGTCGTTATAGGAGTCGATGATTTTGCGCCAGCGGCGGTTGATTTCGTGAACCTCGGGCTGACCCCAATACGGATTCGCTACCTCGAGCTCCTCGATGGTCATGTCGCCCTCGGCCTTCACGCCGCCCATCTCGGTTGAGAACTGCTTGGTGTTTGGCAGACCGTCGCGCTTGATCATGCCGTGGGCGACGTCGATGCGGAAACCGTCGACTCCGCGATCGAGCCAGAAGCGCAAGACGTTGTCGAACTCATCGCGAACGCGCGGGTTCTTCCAGTTGAGGTCTGGCTGAGACGAATCGAAGATGTGGAGGTACCACTGACCTTTTTTGCCGTTCGGCTCGGTCACCCTCGTCCATTGGCTGCCACCGAAGACCGAAGGCCAGTTGTTTGGAGCCTTGTTCTTGAACAGGCCGCGACCCTCTCTGAAGATGTACATGTCGCGTTCGGGCGAGCCCTTGCCCGCTTTGAGAGCAGCCTGGAACCACTCGTGCTGGTCAGAGGTGTGGTTGGGAACGAGGTCAACGATGATGCGAAGTCCGAGAGAGTGCGCGCGGGCAAGTAGCGCATCAAAGTCGGCGAGCGTGCCGAATAGCGGGTCGATGTCTTTGTAGTCACTGACGTCGTATCCGGCATCTTTTTGTGGCGACTTGAAAAACGGTGAGAACCAGATGGCGTCGATGCCGAGCTCTTGAAGCGATTCGAGTCGTGCTGTGACACCCTGCAGGTCACCCATGCCGTCGCCGTTTCCGTCGGCAAAGGATCGGGGGTAGATCTGATAAATGACAGCGGTGCGCCACCATTCGGCGTCGGCCTTGGACACATACAAAACGTCTGGTTTGGTCATGCCCAATAGCGTAATCGGCTAACCACCGCAACGAAGTTGGCGACTCTGAAATCTTTCGCGAAACCACTGCGAAATTTCACGGATTCGGTGGGCGACTGGCGATTGTTTCGTTCTGTTTAGCAAACGCTAACTGTTTATTGGGCGAGCGAGACGCCTCGGATCCCAGTAAATGACGTGAAAGAAACTCGCGTTATTCATTCGTGACAATAACGTTATCTAAAACGCCCTTTCTGGCTTGCTCGTGAACGTCTGTCGGGTGTTTGATTATTGAGACTTGATTGCAAGTCCTTCATCGACTAGTCAACTGAAAGGTTACAAATGAAGATTCGCAAAGCCGGTGCTGTTGCACTTGCTGGAGTTACCGCAGCCGCCCTCCTGGGTGTCAGCGTTCCAGCAACCGCAGCTGTACCAACCATCACTGTCTGGGTAGACCAGGGCACCAAGGACGCCATTGGCGGCGCTCTTCTTGCTTACGACGGAAAAGACAAGACCCTAGCTATCAACGTTGTAGTTAAGGACTTCGGAACTCTCCGTAAGGCTGCTATCCAGGCCATCCCACGCGGAACCGGACCTGACATCCTTGCTGGTGCTCACGACTGGACCGGTGCTCTGCTTTCCGCAGGTGTCATCGCTCCTGTTTCGTTGGGTGCTCTCAACGGCAAGTTCTCGTCCGCTGCTAAGTCGGGCTTCTCGGTTTACGGCAAGCTCTACGGCGTACCAGGCTGGACTGAGAACACCGCTCTGATCTGGAACAAGAACAAGCTGACCAAGGCTCCTGCAACCACTGCAGAGTTCAAGGCAGCCATCGCTGCAGGCAAGGTCGGTATGCACATCGACATCGCCGGTGGCGGTAACGACCCTTACCACATGTCGGCATTCGCTACCTCGTTCGGTCTTGACCAGTACGAGCGCAGCAACGGCAGCTGGACCTCGACCCTTGGTTACACCAACGACTACTCGAACGGTGGCCTTACCAAGTACGTGAACTGGCTAAACGGCGACGGTAAGAAGATCGTTTACAAGGACTGGAACACCAACGCTTACAACTTCCAGAGCCCAAACAGCCCAGTTGCCATCATGGTTTCTGGTCCATGGGGTGCTGGCACCGTTGTGAACGACACCCACAAGGTTGGTGACGACACCCCTGCCAAGCTGACCGCAGCAAAGGTTGGTGTTGCATCGATCCCATCGATCGGTGGCAAGACCGTTCACCAGTTCTCTGGTGTTCGCGGTTACTGGCTATCGTCGAAGGTCCCAGCAGCCAAGAAGGTTGCAGCAGGTAAGGTTCTTGCAGCTCTTGCAGGCAAGGACATCCAGCTCGCATCGTTCACCACCGAAGCCAAGTCGCCTGCTAACAGCGACGCACTTGCTAAGGTGACCGACGCTTGGATCAAGGGCTTTGGTACTGCAGGTAAGAACGCTTACCCAATGCCATCGTTCTCCTTCCAGGACGGCACTTGGACCGCTATCGGTAAGGCTGAAGGCGCAATCCTCAAGGGCGGCGACGCTCTGACCGGAAAGACTCCACTGGAGTTCTTCGAGGCATCGATTGCTGCACAGCAAGCTGTTATCGACGGCTAATAGCTGATCAAGCAAACAAAGGTTCGCGGCTCTCGTTTCGGGAGCCGCGAATCTTTTGCCCAAACCAAAAACGACGTGACCGGCTCACCCGAAATTTGAGGGTGACCCCACGCTGAAATGGCCCGCAACTCGTGAAAAAACCTAAACGCTAACGATTAGGTTTCAAACATTCAAAACTGCGGTTGCCAGCCTTAAAAAGGCAAATAGACTACACAAGATAGTTTGCTGAAAAGAGAGTTTCATTTCATGGCAAGAAAAACAGACGACCTAGCTACGGCCAAGGAAAACCCAATCAAGAGTGCCGCCATTCTTCGCGCCCGTCGCAAGATGGTTGACGATGGAGGAACCCCTAGCCTTCGAGGAACGATCGTCAAGATCATCCTGCTAGGAATGGTCGATGCCGCGGCATTGTTCGTGGCGCTGCTTCTAATCGCTCAACACCAGTGGGTTTACTTCTGGAGCGTTGTTGTGGTCACCGTGATCCTCAACTGGATCTACCTTCGACGTGGCGGTCTTCCAGCAAAGTATCTAGCGCCGGGTGTTCTCTTTTTGCTCTGCTTCTCGTTCTCGGTGGTTATCTACTCGGGTTTCATCGCCTTCACCAACTACGGTGGCCAGCACAATGGCTCCAAAGAAGACGCCATCGAATCCGTAAATCTCGGTGCCATCGTTACCGACACAAACGCCCCATGGATGGACGTCAGCATCCTCGAGGACTCCAACAAGAAGTACTACTTCTTGGCTAGCGACAACATGTCTGAACTTGCCGAGGATGGGGTAACTCCTGTTCCTCACTATTACCTCGGTGGCGAAGACTTCAATGACCCTGCAACCGGATGGCACGAGATCACCGGTGATGAGCTCAACAAGGTCACCACTGGCCCGGGCATGATGGGCTATGACATCGCACTGGAATACGAAGGTTTCAAGACTCTCAGCGTTGACGAAATCACTCAGCAGAGTGCAAAGTTTGCAACCATTCAGGTTCCACTCGGTGCCGACAAGTTCAAAGATGGATTCATGGCTCTCGACCCGAGTGCGTCTGGAGTTCAGCGAACCTTCTACGACGCCGTCTACGACGCAAAGGCCGACACGTTCACTCGACTCAGTGACGGCAAGCTCTTTCCGGCGGACAACTCGGTTGGATTCTTCATCGCTGAAGACGGCGAGCGTCTGAACGACACCGGTTGGCAGGCGTTCGTTGGCATGAAGAACTTCAACACCATTTTCGGAAACGAAAATCTTCGAGCCCCACTGCTGAAGATCTTCTCGTGGACCGTGATCTTCGCTGTTGCATCCGTGCTGTCGACCTTCGTCCTCGGTCTGGCACTCGCCCTGCTCTTCAACGATGAGCGCATCCGCGGAAAGAAGATCTACCGTGCAATCATGATTCTTCCTTATGCGTTCCCAGGCTTCCTTTCGGCCTACGTGTGGAAGGGTATGTTCAGCTTCGAATACGGTTTCATCAACTACAACATCCTTGGTTTTGAACCTGGCAAGGGTATTCCGTGGCTTGCCGAAGAAGGCGCTGCGAAGTGGGCGATTCTGCTCTGTAACCTGTGGCTCGGCTTCCCATACATGTTCTTGATCACCACCGGTGCTCTGCAGGCCATTCCAGCCGAGCTCACCGAGTCGGCGGTAATCGACGGTGCCAGCCCATGGCAGCAGCTTCGACTCATCAAGCTGCCGCTTCTGCTGGTCTCGCTAACCCCGCTGTTGATTTCGTCGTTCGCGTTCAACTTCAACAACTTCACGATTATCTATCTGATAACAGGAGGTGGGCCGAGCGGCGACCCTTCACTAGGGGTCGACGTCGGTGGAACCGACATCTTGATTTCGTTCGTCTATAAGATCGCGTTCTCGAGTTCTCAGGGTGCCGACTACGGTCTGGCTAGCGCCTTCTCGATCTTGATCTTCTTTATCGTCGGTGGCCTTTCGATGATCGGCTTCCGTCGCACCCGATTCCTAGAGGAAGTGGCTGAGTAATGAGCAACGCAACTGTCGAAGAGTACACACGCAAGATTGGCAAGCGACGCATGTCGCCTGCTCGCTGGTTCCTCTCGTTGGGATGGAAGCACATCGTCGGCCTAGCCGTTTGTGTCTATGCGATCTTCCCAATCCTCTACATTTTGTCGGTGGCGTTCTCAGACAACGCAGACATCAACTCGGGCTTGTTCTCGTCATTCACCCTGGCAAACTTCGAAAAGTTGTTTGCCGGTGACGACCCAGACCGTCCGTTTGTGCAGTGGATCATCAACACCGTTTGGATTGCATCGGTTTCGTCGATCGGTTCGGTGTTCCTTTCGGCCCTAGCCGCCTACTCGTTCTCGCGTCAGCGATTCCGTGGTCGTCGCTCTGGTCTGCTCACCCTGATCCTGCTGCAGATGTTCCCATCGGTTCTTGGTCTCGTGGCTATCTATGCGATTCTTTCGGAGCTTTACAAGTATGTTCCTGCCCTCGGTTTGAACAGCCCCTGGGGTCTGATCTTGGTTTACCTCGGTGGCTCGCTCGGTGGTGGAACCTACCTGATGTATGGATTCTTCAACACCGTGCCGAAAGAAATCGATGAGGCGGCCAAGATCGATGGTGCGACGCACACTCAGATCTACTTCCAGATCATCCTTCGTTTGGTTTCGCCGATTCTCGCGGTGCAGATGCTGCTCTCGTTCATCGGTATCTCGAGCGACTTCATCCTCGCTTCGATTGTTATGAACAAGCCCGACCAGTTCACCCTCGCGGTTGGTCTTGGTCTGTTCATCGACCAGCCTTATTCGAAGAACTGGGCCATGTTCTGTGCCGGTGCCGTGGTTGCTGCGACTCCGATCGTTGCTTTGTTCATGGGTCTGCAGCGTTACATCGTTTCGGGTCTTACCGGCGGTGCGGTCAAGGGTTAGCGCCCTCGCTTCACCTGTCCTGATGGTTCGCCCGGATGGGCAGAAAGTGGCATACCAAAATGACTGATCTGGCAAAGCTGCCTATCGCCCTGCAACCTCACCACGACGGTTCGGCGCTCTATGTGCCAAACCAGAAACCCAAGTTGCTCGAGAAGGTCAAGGTGCGCATCCGTGTGCACGAGGCCATCGGCAAGGTCAAAGAGGTGCGGGTGCGCTTCAGCGAAAGCGGCGAGGCGTTTCCGACCCCACCAGCCAAGGTGCTTCGCCGTGACGGCGGCTGGACCTGGTATGAGGCGACAATCGTCATGCACAACCCCAAGATGCACTATCGCTTCTTGATCGTGCTGAAGTCGGGCGAAACCGTTTGGTACAACACCCAGGGTCTCTCGACTCTGATTCCGGCCGACATTCTCGACTTCAGAATCAACACTTTCTCGAGCGCTCCCGACTGGGGCAAGAACGCCGTGATGTATCAGATCTTCCCAGACCGTTTTGCTCGCTCGGCTCAGGCCGACAAGCACAAAGCCCCGGATTGGGCCGTGCCGCAGAAGTGGGCCGACCCGGTGATGCTCGACGGACGCGACCGTTCGCAACAGTTCTATGGCGGTGACCTTTGGGGTGTGATCGAACACCTCGACCACCTCAAGAAACTCGGCGTGAACTTGGTTTATCTGACCCCGATGTTCCCCGGGCGTTCGAACCACCGCTATGACGCATCCTCGTTCGACCAGATCGACCCGTTGCTCGGCGGAAACAAGGCATTCGCGGCCCTCGTCGAGGCGGCTCACAAGCGCGGTATGCGGGTGATCGGAGACCTGACCACCAACCACTCCGGCATCGGCCACGAGTGGTTCAAGTCGGCCTTCAAGAACCCGTCGGCCCCCGAGAGCGAGTTCTATTACTTCAGCGACAAGAACGCCAAATACGACTCCTGGTTCGGCGTGCCAAGCCTGCCGAAGTTCAACTGGAAGTCGAGCGAGCTGCGCAAGCGTTTCATCGCTGGAAAATCTTCGGTCGTTGCAAAGTGGCTGAAAGCCCCTTACAAAATGGACGGCTGGCGCATCGACGTTGCAAACATGACTGGGCGCATCCGTGATGAAGACATGTATCTCGATGTGGCACAAACCGTTCGCAAAACCATGGTCGAGGTGAACCCAGACACCATCATGCTCGGTGAATACACCGGGGATGCGGCATACGAGGTTCAAGGCGATGGCTGGCAGGGCGCAATGACCTACAGCAACTTCACTAAGCCGGTTTGGCGCTGGTTCTATAACACCAAGGCTCAGGCTAAGCGTGCCAAGGTTTACCCTCCGGGCGAATACGCCGGATTCATGATGTGGGACGGCAACCAGTCGGGCACAGGCCGCGACCTGGTCAAGGCCTACAACCAGTTCATCGCTGCATTCCCGTGGCACGTTCGCTTGTGCAACATGAATCCGCTCGACACCCACGACATCCCGCGCTTCAAGACCTACGCCATCGATGGAGCGCAGAAGGTTGCCGCTGCGATGCAGTTCACCTTCCCTGGCATCCCGGTGATCTGGGCTGGCGACGAGTTCGGCCTCGACGGTTACAGCGGAGAACACTCCCGCACGCCACTGCCTTGGAACGGTGAACTCCCGACCGACCCGACTCTGATCGCAACCTATGCCGAACTGGCCAAGCTGCGCCGCGAAAACTCGGCGCTAACCGATGGCTCGATGCGTTTCGTCTATGCCTCGGACGAGGCAGTTGCGTATGTGCGTGAAAACGCCAAGCAGAGCATCGTCGTGCTGGTAACTCGTGGGTCTGACAAGAAGATCTCGCTTGCAAAAGATGCAGTTCCAGGATTGCAAAAAGCTGCAAATATCTATGGTGACGGCAAGATTAAGGCAGACGGCAAAACCCTGTTGCTGCCGGGTCAAGCACTCGCTGTAAACGTTTGGCGCGTTACAAAGTAATCCTGCAACCGCCTTACAAACTTGCCCTGATGCCTCGTGGCAAAAGCATTTTGTAGCAAAAGGGCTTAGGTGCTAATCTTTTCTGGTGCCTGCGCCAAGTGCGGTTTAGGTTACGCCCCGATAGCTCAGTGGTAGAGCACTTCCATGGTAAGGAAGGGGTCGACAGTTCAATCCTGTCTCGGGGCTCGATCGATTAGATCTGGCGGGGTAGCTCAGGTGGTTAGAGCGCACGGCTCATAATCGTGAGGTCGCGGGTTCGAGCCCCGCCCCCGCTACGCCAGAACCCCAACCCTCAGATGCTTGAGGTTTTCGAGGTACTTGATGCCTTCGACTTCATTGACAACATGGACGAACTGATGGCCATCTATGAGCTGGTTGACGCCATGGACGACATCATCAAGGATGCAGAGAAGGAACAAGCGATCACCTGCATCAAGGTGCCTGAAGGTTACAAGTTGGTCAAAATCTAATCCCGTACAGTCCTGAGGGGCTTTACTTTAATTCAAAAAAGAGTATAATCACTGTATTGATTGATAAAAAGGATATGAAATGAAAGTGAATGTGTCGTTCGATAAGGCTTCTGGTAAGTTCGTGGGTTCTCTCAATGGTAAAGTGGTTGTCCGCTCTAAGTACAAGGAAGCCGTTGAACGTCGCCTGAACGAGATGGGTGGCACTGTTGACTTTGAAGCCCAGGAACAAGCAGCAGCTGTTCGTGACGCCAAATTCGGTATCAATACTCGCTTCGGTTTCGTTGAGAAGTTGGTTACCATGGTCGCTGCTGGCGTCCAACCCTCTGCCGTGATCACTGGTGAAGGTGGTCTCGGTAAGACATACACAGTCACTAAGACCCTTGCTCAAGCTGGCTATCAGGATATCTCCGATCTGGGCGAGTTCCAAGTGGGCGAAGTGCTGTCTCGTAAGACCTTCATCACTGTCAAGGGTTACTCTACCGCCAAAGGTTTGTATCGTACCCTGTTCGAGAACAACAACTCGGTTATCGTGTTTGATGACTGTGACGCTGTGCTCAAAGATCCTGTCGCTCTGAACTTACTCAAGGGTGCTCTGGACTCATACGGCAAGCGCATTATCTCTTGGAACGCTGACCTCCGCGACGACGATCTGCCTCGTTCGTTCAACTTTGAAGGTCGCGTCATCTTCATCTCGAACATGAACCAAGATTCGATCGACCAAGCTATCCGTAGCCGTTCGATGCTGATCGACCTGACCATGAACGTGGACCAGAAGATTGAGCGCATGGAGACTATCGCCAAGTGTGATACCTTCATGCCTGAATATGACAATAAAGTCAAGCAGGACGCTCTGGCTCTGATCCGTGAGCTCAAGGCTGATGCCAAGGAGATCTCGCTCCGTACACTGATCAGCGTCTGTAAGATTCGTGCTTCCAACCCTAAGGACTACCGCGAACTGGCAGAATACATGATCTGCTAATTAAAGTCAAGCCCCTGCTACCTGTAGGGGTTTGCTTGACTCTTAATGGTGGAAGAACGATAATACGTGTATTGAAGGAGAACGAATGTATACTGTGATCTTCCCCTCTGGTCGTATTATGACCTTTCACATCGAGTCGGTTGCCCGTATGTATGCCCAGACCATGGAGTCGAAGCCTGGACAACTGATCACCCCTGAGATTCTGAACACACTGAAAAGGATGCAAAATGTTTGATGTACTCGTGAAACAACTGACCAAGCCTATGACTGAGAAGCAAGTCCAAGCCCTCGTCAAGAAGATCCCAGTGACCAAAGTGACCGTGAAGAAGTACAAATGACCGTTGCCGAACTGATATCCATACTCCAAGCCCTTCCTCAAGATGTAGTGGTTGAGGTAAACGATAACCGAAACGGGAACATTTTCGCCATTGAGCAGGTTGACCTGTTCGATGCTGAGCCGTCCAACGATGAGGAGCCACTGGTTGTCCTTCAGGTGAACTGCTAATAACCCTACGCTCAGCATGGGGTTGACGGAAATACAAAGATGCATTATAATTCTTCTATTGAAACAAAGGAATGACAATGTACTCTTTCGCTCCCCTCGCTGATATCCCTGTTGACCACGGTGGTTTGTTCATTATCGGTATGACCTGCTTCCTGTGGCTGGCTATCGTACTGATGAACGAACCAGAAGACTTCTTCGTTCATTTCTTTTTCGTGGTGATCATTATGGCTATCGGTTATGGCGTGAGCTTCCACTGGACTGACCAAACTCCCAAGACCTTCAAGAATGAGGTAGTCGTCGGTGAGTTCGTTGGGTATGAGTCGGAAGGCTACAAAGAACGATCTGGTAAGAGCTATGTTGACCGTCACTTCACCTATGTCATCTACAAGACACCTGAAGGCAACATCATGCTTCCTTGCAAGGTCGGTACACCCTATCCCCAGCGTGCTACCCTCTACAAGAATTAACCCTACTGCAAGCATGGGCTTTACTTTAATTCAGTCCTGCAGTATAATTCTTATATGATGAACGAAAGGACTAAGATGAGCAAGAAGATGACTTACGGTGACGTCCGTGCCCTCCAAGACAATATCCCCACGAACGGTATGCAGGGTCACTATGTACTGGGCTCCTATGGGGTAATGCTGGCTGACCTGATCGAAGCCCTTCCTGCAAAGAAGCAAGTTGTGTACAAAGAACTCTTGGAAGGTCTCGCAAAGAGAGCTGCCGAAGTTACTGCTTGATTTTAATTCGGAATTACAGTATAATTCCTGTATAACTTGGAGAAATATATGCGTGGATCTATCCGTTTTGCTGTGGGTTTTCTGATGGTGTTCGGTGCCGCTGGTGGTCTGGACAATGCCACTGATGCGCAACTGCTCCCTTGCATCGCTATCGCAGTCGCAGGACTTGCACTTATGGCGAGTGGCGTCAGTGCCATGCGTTCGCGACAGTTCGCAATGTGAGTTATGCTCGTCGCTGCTCCCTATGGGTGTGGCGGTATGCTGCAAGGCTGAAATGTGAGTTATATGGGTCGTCTCGCCCTCGGGGGTGGGCGGTATGCGGTAAAAATAGAATCACGGGTCCCCTTTTCAGTCTTTCTATTCGGGCTAAAGCCCCATCAGCATTTCCTTCGTGACCCTACCCCAATTCAAAAAGTTCTCTGAGATTCTAAAAGAAAATCACCTGAAAAATTCCCGTGGAAAATTTTTACAGAAAAACCTTCATTATGAAAAACGATTCTTTCCACTATTCCATGGCACGTATCGGTAATAATAACGATCATATCTACGACGGTGACATGTCGATTTGCACATATATTCGGAAGGTTATTTGGGGAGCTATCCTTGCACTCTTTATTACCGCTGTATTGATCGTTTCTGGTTGTTTTGTAGTCTACGGTCTTTTTCAGGTTATCGCTGCAGCTATCGGATTTAGACCCCTCGGAGATGCAGGGATTATATTCCTTGGTATATTCGGTACATTAGGGTGTTTAACTCTATATGTAATTCTTACTGAGAAGTGGAAAGAAAAAAGTCGCTCCCTTCTAAAGAGCGAGAATACCTCATTTATTGCATCGGCTTATAAGTCCTATAAGAATAAATTTTGCTTCCCTGTGGAGTTTGAGAATGACAATTCGTGAATTAATGGTTGAATACATCCTCTTTGCATTTTCAGAGGAAGAACTGCTTACTAAATTTCAAGTGAGTGAGGAAGAATTACCTTCCCTATCAGACTTAGATCTATTGGAGATCTACGATAAAACCCTACTCACGGAGATTAAAGATGTATAGGAAGTATTACTGGAAGAAGTTCCTTCAACAACTTGAGCTTTGCTGGCTTTTGCTATGGCACGGTGTAATTCGTAACGAAGGGCATCATTCAGGTTGGAAAAAGGGTTGGTTCTTCGGGAAGAAGAAGTCATGACAGCATTATTTGGTTTCTTTATGGCGGTGGCATATGATGCACCGTTCTGGGTATTTTTAGTTGGTTTTCTTTGTTTATTGGCGGACTCATGAAAGATTCAACCATCGGTGGGATTATCCTCGGATATATCCTTGCATTTACCTTGACTTTTGGGCACGCTTATCATAGCATTCCCGAAGTTGAGCAGAGAGAGTTCGCAGGGCAGATGTATACTGTCCACAACGGAGTTGGCACTAAAGTAACTGGTGCCTTCTTGTCATCAGCCTTCTGGCCACTGTATTGGTCAGTTAAAATTTGGAGTTAATATGCAGATTGGTTTTGCAGGTCTTTTGACCATCGTTTTTATTGTGTTGAAACTTATGGGTACGATTACATGGTCGTGGCTATGGGTTCTATCCCCTCTATGGATCGGTGTGATTCTTTGGATTGTAATTGTTGTAGTTCTCTTCGGGATTATTAACTGGGCTTCTCGATAAAAATTTTCGGGTTCCCAAGGACGAGAAGCTAGATTAAGACGCTTGACTTTTAATGCTGATTAGGTTATAATACTTGTATGACTGATGAAGAAGTAAACAAGTTCTATAAAGAACTAAAGAAACATTATGGTAAAAAGCTCGTGAACTTTGAGCATTACCCAAGGCAATTCGCTTACCAAGTAAAGCTGTATCGTTATTATAAGGAACGAGAAAATGAAAGTGGCAGTGTGCAGTGATCTACATCTTGAATTTCAAGATTTATTTTTAAAGAATACTGAAGGAGCCGATGTATTGGTTCTTTCGGGTGACATTATCGTTGCAGCAGATTTAGACATGCGCGATCGTCGTCAAACTGAGATGGGTTTCGCCCGTGCTCGTTCAGAACGTTTCCACGACTTTTTCTGTCGTGTTTGTTTTGAATTTCCCCACGTGATCTATGTTGCAGGTAACCATGAGCATTATCATGGAGACTTCAAGTACACGTTGGATAGCTTGAAGATGAAGTTATACATGCACGATAACCTTCACATCCTTGATAAAGAAGTCTTCAAACTGGGTGACTACACTTTTGTAGGTTCAACCCTTTGGACTGATATGAACAAGGAAGATCCTTTGACCTTGTATCACATCAAATCCATGATGAACGATTTTAGATGTGTGCAAAACTCAAACCGTGAAGTGACTTACCGTGCTT